>JAEEGG010016376.1_pt1 | contig 15399 bp, 2 predicted proteins | sample 9134161 | NCBI WGS metagenome assembly JAEEGG01 (sample SAMN16246543, study PRJNA631951) | gut metagenome | biome: gut microbiome; feature: rumen; material: CR-attached | host: Bos | place: Iran: Karaj | collected 2018-10
GCATGGAGGATGTCACGGTGGATTTCTCCAACTACACGGGCAACGGTCACCGGATCGCGTTCCGCAACACGCTGACCAGCGGTTCCACGTTGGAGTACAGCATCAACTACCTTGACAACATCAATATCGTCCGCACTGTCAACAACAAGAGTGCTGAGGTTACGGACGCGACCGCCGTGGACGCTCTCGCCGCCGACCGCGATAAGATAGATATCGTGGTGTATCCGAACCCGACGAAGGACGTTGTCAATGTACAATGTACAATGGACAATGTACAATGTTCGGGTATCGAAATTGTTGACGTGTATGGTAAAATCATCACCACCGTAGGGACGCGATTCATCGCGTCCGCTGATTCCCCCGCGTCCGCCCCGACCCAAATCAACGTCTCGGGTCTCGCCGCCGGCATGTATTTCGTGCGCGTGACCACGGATAGGGGCGTGGTGACGAGGCCGTTCGTGAAGCGGTAGTCTCCGCGGATCTCACGGATCTCGCGTATAATGAACGGGTATCGGTTTTACAACTGGTACCCGTTTTTTTATCTCTTGTTCTTCGTCCCGTTATCGCCCCCCACCCCAATCCCGTTCCGCGCCCGTTCCACGAAAAATCTACCAAAAACCGGCCTGTAAAAGGCGGATTTCGGAAACGTGTTGAAAAACATTCAAACGACAAACTAATACAATATATTAAATATCAATGTATTAGCATCCATCCATAAAAGTTATGAACAATTGGGGGTTGAACAAGAATAATCTGCAAATTTGAACGGGGGAATTTTAAGTAGTGAGTAGTCGAACTCCGAAGTTACCAGCCACCAGCTAACAGCCAAAGTTATAGTCTGAGTCAAATTATAGTAAAAAATAAACGCCTTATGAAAAAAAATTTACAGTTTTTATGCATTATACTGCTAATAGTATGTATAAGCGGGTTCGCCCAAGGGCAGACCACCATTACCATCGGAACGGGAACCAATGATTCCTACTCTCTCCCGATTAACAACTATTACAAGAACTCGTGGAGTGAGATGATTTATCCTGCCTCCGATATTACGGAGAGTGGCTACATCACCTCCATCGGCTTTGATGTGTCGGCGGTTGCTTCCGGCTATCAGTGCAACACCATCACCATCTACATGGGCACAACCGCCAACGAGGCTCACAGCTCCAACTCCGACTGGTTACCCATGGACGCACTAACGGAGGTTTGGTCTGCCACGGACTGGCCGCTACCCACCACCACAGGCTGGCTGACCTTCGATTTGGACAATCCGTTCCTGTACGATGGCAACGACAACCTGGTCATCGTCATCAGCAAAACGATGCCCAACTACACGAACGGCTTGAAATTCCGCTACACGACAGGAATCTCTAATTGCTGCCTGCGGCGGCAAAACGATAATGATGTCAGTTATGCCGACCACCCGAGCGGAAACACTGGCACACTGTCTGCCCAACTGCCCAACCTGCAACTGACCTTCTCCACCACCACCGACTTCTGCCATTCGGTGAGAAATCTTACCGTGTCGGATGTCACCTCCTCTGAAGCGACCTTCTCTTGGGCAGCTCCTGTAAATGTCTCTGACTTTGTACTGCAATACAAGACCCAGAACGAAGATTGGGAGGATGGCACTGCGGTTACCGTCTATCCCAGCACCACCACTTATACGCTCACCAATCTCACCCCCAACACCTACTACGATGTGCGTGTGGCAAATATCTGCGACAACGGAAACAGCGCATGGAAGAGCCTCACCTTCAAGACGGGATGCACAGTGTTCATCTCCGTTTCCGAGAATCCTTACTATGAACCGTTTGAGGGGTATGTAGGGTACACATTCCCCGACTGCTGGACACGCATTTCCGGCTACTCCACCGGTACACGCGACTATCCGTATATCAGCCTCAGTTCCTCGTCACACGATGGGAACGGATGCTTGTATGTATTTAACAATGCCGCCAACCCGACCATCATGGCTTTGCCCCGGTTTGAGGAAGACCTCAATACACTCCGTCTGAGTTTCTGGATGAAACCGGCAGGCACAAACAGCGATTACGGTCGCATGGAGTTGGGAGTGATGACCGACTTGTCTGACACCTCCACGTTCACACTGTTCCACAGTTGGTCGGCGGAGGAAATAGGCTCCACCAATTGGGCTTATTATGAGCTGGATTTGGACACTATGATTAATGGCGGCAACAGCAATCTTGTATTTCGACGTTATGTGACAGGCACCTCATTGTATGGGTGGTATTTCGACGATGTTAAGGTGATGCCCATCCCGGATTGCGAATCGCCTCGGGAAATTTCCGCCCTCCCACACACCTATTCCGCAGACCTTACTTGGGAGGACATGCCTGGAACCTACAATATATACTATAAGAAAGACACGGACGCTTATTACACTTCCATAAACAACGTCGTGATTACAGACACTGTCTATGAACTTGACAATCTTGCCCCCTCAACCACTTATGTGATATATGTGAAAGCTGTGTGTGAGGACGGTAGTTCTGTACCTACATCGACTGCCATACACTTCACCACGCTCTGCGCTCCCGAAGCCACACCTTATAGTGAGGATTTCAACGCGGGCAACACCATTCCCAACTGCTGGGCAAAATACACAGGCCTGGTTTCCGATGCATTTGCAGGCATCAACCCCACTCCTACCACCGCCACAGGATACAACTATTGGGATTTCACCAATACTCGTGTGTTCGGCGAATTTCACCCGAAACAGAACATCTACGGCACAGGCTGCAAATCCTGGTTGGTATCCCCGGCCATCGACCTCAGCGGTTTGGGAGACCCCGTGCTGACCTTTGACATGGCCCTGACAAAATACAACAACGACACGCCCATTGCGGATCCCACCTCACAGGCGGATGACCGCTTCCTGGTCCTCATCTCTACGGACGACGGAGCCACCTGGAACGCCGAAAACGCCACAGAGTGGAACAACAACGGAACGGGCAACTATGTTTACAACCAAATTCCTAACACAGGCGAGGAGGTACTGATTTCCTTGGCACAATATGAGGGACAGACCATCCGCATCGCGTTCTATGGCGAATCAACCGTGTCGGGCGGCGACAACGACCTGCACATTGACAACGTGATGGTGAAAGACGCTCCCACATGTCCGAAACCCGCCCAACTGCACGCCTCCAATATAACCACCCATTCCGCCGAATTATCCTGGACAGAGACTGGAAATGCAACCTGGTGGGTTGTGGAATACGGTCTTTCTGGGTTCACACCTGGCAGCGAAACCGAGGTTCACGTTGGCGACGGACACACCTCCATCGTACTTTATGGGCTTACCCCTGGCACGGACTATGAGTTCCACGTGAAAGCCGACTGCGGCGCAGGAGACTTTTCCGATCCGAAATCCGCCACATTCCGCACCGCCGACTGCGAAGCCCTCACCACGCCTTTCACCGAGGACTTTGAAAACTATACCACAAGCACCACTGCCTCCACAGGCATAGCACCCGCTTGTTGGGAGTTAGTGCAGGAGGATGTGGCCATGACCGATGCCACCCGTCCGCAACTTTACTACACAAACACCTTCGCCCACAGCGGAAATTACTGTCTGAAGATGCACAACCGTGGAATTTACGCAATGCCGGCATTGTCGGAAAATATCGCAATAAAAGACGTGAAATTGGAGATGTACCTGCGCCAAGCGAATGCCGCCTACCAACTGCAAGTGGGTGTTTGGGAAGAGGAGGAAGGTACGTTTGTCCCTGTGGCCACGTTCAACAACAGCACCACGGATGTGACACATGTAGAATGCGACTTCTCCAGTTACACCGGAGACGGCCACCGTATCGCTTTCCGCAACGTGCTGGGCGGTGGTAGGACCTGGGACTACAGCTACAACTACATCGATGACATCACGTTGACCGAGAGTCCTCTCACGCCAACTGCCTTGCCCTATTACACCGACTTTAGCGAGGAGGCCGACCAAAACTGGTTGCTCAGAAACGGCAACTGTGTCAACCGTTGGATGATGGGCACCCCCAATGAGAACACTCCGAGTGCCTTGTTCATCACCCAAGATGGAAGCACCGCCAGTTACAATATCACGAATCCCTCCACGGTGATGGCTGAGAAAGCCTTCTTCATGCCATCCACCGACTTTGTACACGTAGAATTTGACGTACAAGTGGGAGGCGATAATTATAACGATTTCTTGAAAGTGTTTCTGACCCCTATTGAGGAGATGTTTGAGGCTGGAACAAACTACAACACCCAAGCCAACGCGTCATACTCCACCAGTGCTTTAGACTTCTCCGACTATAAATCACTAACTGGCAACTCTAATTATCCCTATATGTTGAATCTGACTAACGGCAACATGCTCCATGTCAGTGCCAATATGCCGAATCCCGACCCCAATGGGACAGGCAAAATCGTGTTCCTCTGGAGAAATAACAATTATACTGGTACGCAGCCCGGATCGGTTGTAACGAACTTCTCCATTGAGGAGATTGCGAATGAGGATCTTTTACCGCCAACCGTCACAACGGACTACTTCTACAACGTCACGACAAATTCGGCGGAATGCCACGGCAATGTGATAGACAACGGCAGCCTACCCGTGACCGCACGTGGCGTTTGCTTTAACACCACACCCAACCCAACCTTGGAAGACGGATATGTTGTAGTCAGCGGCAGCGGCTTGGGCGAGTTCTCCAGTCAACTTACCGGCCTTGCACAAGGTTCCACCTATTATGTACGAGCGTATGCCACCAACCTCATCGGCACCAGCTACGGCGAAGAGGGGAGTTTCACCACCGACTGCGAAACCATCACCCTGCCCTACTCGGATGATTTCGACAGCTATACAACGGACACCGCCGTCGCGACAGACGTTGAGCCGACCTGCTGGACATTGATGCAGGAGGATGTGTCTATGACCGATGAAAACCGTCCGCAACTGATTTATAACAGCGACAACAGCCACAGCGGAGACTACAGTCTCCAGTTGAAATACCGCGGCATTTACGCCATGCCAGAACTGCCTGCAAATATTGCGATGAATCGTTTACATCTGGAAATGTACCTGAAACAGCCGAAGACCTATTATGCATTGGAAGTGGGCGTTTGGGAGGATGACGGCACCTTCGTCCCCGTGGTCACGTTCAACAACAGCACCACCGGCATGGAGCGTGTGGAGTGCTACTTCTCCAACTACACCGGCAGCGGCCGCCGAATCGCCTTCCACAACATTCCTGTTGGAAACAACATTTACAACTACTCCTACAACTTCATCGATGACATTGTGCTGAACGACATCGCAATGGTTCCTGTGGCCTTGCCCTATTCCACTAACTTTGGTGAGGATGCCGACCGAAACTGGCTACTCAACAACGGCACCTGCACCAACTATTGGATGATGGGTTCCCCTGACGAGAACACCCCGAGTGCCCTGTTTGTCACCCAAGACGGAAGCACAGCCAGTTATAATATCACGAAAGGCTCCACAGTGATGGCGGAGAAAGCATTCCTTATGCCCGCCAACGACCTTGTACACGTGGAGTTTGACGTACTGGCGGGAGGTGAACAACTTAATACCTCTTATGCAGCTCCTTATGACTATCTGAAAGTATTCCTTACAACTGTCGAAGAAACATTTATTCCAACTGTAGGTTCAGGCTCAAGCGGCAACACCCAGTCCCATACCTCATATAACACCAACGCCTTGAATTTCTCTGACTATAAGTCACAAACCAGTGGCAACATTAATTATCCTTACCTATTGAATCTAACCAACGGCAACACTATTCATGTCAGCACCAGCTTACAGAATCCCAACCCCAGCGGACCAGGAAAAATCGTGTTCCTTTGGAGAAACGATCAGCAAGATGGCACGCAGCCTGGTGCAGTCATCACGAACTTCTCCATTGAGGAGGCTGTTGTTTATCCTCCGACCGTAACCACTGGGGACATCTCCGATGTGACGGCGAACACGGCCACTTGCGGCGGCAACGTGACGGACAACGGCGGTTTAACCGTAACCGAGCGCGGCGTATGCTGGAGTACCTCGCCCAATCCGACCCTCGAAGACGCACACACCGTTGATGGCAGCGGTCTCGGCGAATTCATCAGCAACCTTACGAACCTGTCTTTGGGTGTCACTTACTATATCAGGGCTTACGCCACCAACGATGCGGGAACGGGCTATGGCGAGGAAGTGAGCTTCTCCGCCTGCGACCCCATCACCCAACTGCCCTACACCGATGACTTTGAGTCCTATACCGAAAGCACCACTGCCGCAACGGGCATTGCGCCAATTTGTTGGGAACTGGTTCAAGAAGACGTGGCCTTTACCGACGCCACCCGTCCGCAACTCTACTACAAGAACGCTTTTGCACACAGCGGCGACTACAGTCTGCTGCTGAACTACCGCGGTGTTTACGCAATGCCGGCGCTGTCGGAGAATATCACGATGAAGTTTATGAGGTTAAAGATGTACCTGCGCCAACCCAATGCCGCCTACCGGCTGCAAGTGGGTGTCTGGGATGACGAGACAAGCACGTTCACCCCTGTGGCCACGTTCAACAACAGCACCACGGAGGTGGAATATGTGGAGTGTGACTTCAGCAACTACACTGGCAACGGTCGCCGCATCGCCTTCCGCAATATTTTGGGCAGCGGCAACTACGCCTACAGCTACAACTACATTGATGACATCGCACTGACGGAAACTGCCCCTGCCTTCAGCTATACTACAGAGAATGTCTGCAACAGCGTGTCTGTCCATTTTGAGAACAACAGCACCGAAGCGGAAAATGCTGCTTGGGACTTCGGTGACGGCACCACCAGCGAAGAGTTCGCCCCGACTCACACCTACCAGGAATCGGGAACGTATGTGGTGACACTGTCTGTGAATAACGGGGTGTGCGAGGAATGGCTTTCCGTCACCCAAAACGTGACGGTGACAATGCCCGAGACCTTCACGATTTCAATGCCCTACAGTGATAATTTCGACAGTTACACCGCTGACACCAACACCGCAACAGGCGTTGAGCCGTCCTGCTGGGAACTGATGCAGGAAGATGTGACCATGACGGACGAGAACGTCCGCAACTGATTCACAACAGCAACTACACCCACAGTGGCGACTATAGCCTCCAGTTGAACTACCGTGGCATTTACGCTATGCCGCCGCTTTCGGATGACCTCATGCTGAAACACGTGAAATTGGAGATGTATCTGAAGCAGCCAAACAGCTATTACGCGCTGGAGGTGGGTGTATGGGAAGATGACGGCACATTCGTCCCCGTGGCCACATTTAACAACAGCACTACCGATATGAAGCACGTGGAGTGCGACTTCTCTATCTATGAAGGCAGCGGCCGACGCATCGCCTTCCACAACATTCCCGTAGGTGACAACATCTACGACTACTCCTACAATTTCATTGACGACCTCGTGCTGACAGAATCGGAGGGTTGCGAACTCACCATTGAGATGCACGATTTGTACAACGACGGCTGGACCGGCAACAAGATTCGCATCCATAACGACGGCACAGAGAAAGAGGTGACCTTAAGTTCCGGAAGCGCGGCCACGGCTACAGTGAGGGTTCACAGCGGCCATATAGCCCTGGAGTGGGTCAACGGCCAGTACCCCAACGACTGCTCATTCACGGTTACGGGACCATGCCTCTACTACCAAGCAGAGACCGTGCCAGCAGCGGGAGTGTTTTACGAGATTGACTTGGACTGCAACAGCAACGGCACACCAGCAATCCCCGCCTTCACCTGGTGGACGGAAAACACCTGCAACAGCGTGTTGGTCCATTTTGTGAACGAAAGCTCCGATGCGGAATTTGCCGATTGGGACTTCGGTGACGGTGACTGGAGCAATGAATACGCTCCCGTTCACGAATATACGAGTGACGGCACCTACCCCGTGATGTTGTCCGTGAACAACAGCACATGCGTTAATGTGATTAACGAGACAAACCACGTGACCGTGACCATGCCCGAACCCCTTGAAGGAGAAACTACTGAATTCACAATATGCTATGGAGAGTTTCCTCAATTCTGGTATGACCAGGTAATCAACGACGCGGGCATCTACACCACCGTTATTGAAGCAACCAACGGCTGCGACAGCATTGTGACGTGTTCGGTTTCTGTCACCAATCCCATCACAATCCCTTACAGCGAGGACTTTGAGTCCTACACTGAAAGCTCTACCGCCGCCACAGGCATCGAGCCGACCTGCTGGAATCTGGTACAGCAGGATGTGCAGATGCCAGACAACAAGAGACCGCAACTGTATTACAAGAGCGATTTCGCCCATAGCGGAGATTTCAGCCTGCTACTGAATTACCGGGGCATATATGCGATGCCACCCTTGGAAGAGAGCATGGCGATGAAGCATATACACTTGGACATGTACTTGCGCCAACCCAATGCCGCATACCAGTTGGAGGTGGGCGTTTGGGATGACGAAACAGGAACATTTGAACCGATAGCCACATTCAACAACAGCACCACGGGGGTGGAACATGTGGAGTGTGACTTCTCCAACTACACCGGCAACGGCCGCCACATCGCTTTCCATAACGTGTTGGGAAGCGGCAACTATGCCTACAGTTACAACTATATTGACGACATCGTGCTGACGGAGTCGGAGGGATGTGCCACCCTCACTTTTGAGATGCACGACGCCTACGGCGACGGATGGAATGGCAACACTATCAGAGTCTATAACGATGGCATCATGAAAGATGTGACCTTGGAAGATGGCGCTGACGGAACGGTAACCGTGCAGGTTTACAACGGTCCGATAGAGTTGGAGTGGATTTATGGCAACTGGCCCGAAGAGTGTACTTTCTCCGTAACCGGTCCCTGCTTCTACTATTCAGGCGGTGCCTCTGAAGACGGAGTGTTCTTCAGCAAAGAGATAGACTGTAACAATAACAGCATACCAGCTGTCCCAGCATTCTCCTACTGGACGGAGAACACCTGCAACAGTGTGTTAGTCCACTTTGAGAATGGAAGTTCCGATGCGGAGGTTGCATCCTGGAACTTTGGCGATGGAACGACAAGCGACACCTATTCACCGACACACGAATACCTGTCATCAGGAACGTATGGGGTGGAGCTATATGTTTACAACAGTGAGTGCGATGACTGGAATTCCGTTGTGCAATATGTGGAAGTGACTGTTCCTGAGTCCATCACACACACGTTTGACACCACCGTTTGCGCCAACCAACTGCCCTTGATTTGGCATGGACACGAAATCGCAAAAGAGGGTGTTTTCACGAATGTGTCGGTGGCTGCCAACGGATGTGACAGCACCGTAATATTGATACTCAACGTGTCGGATCTGACGGCTTACACAACAGGAGCCATCTACTACACGCAACCCACCTCAGAAGAACGGTTTGTAACAGTCTCCGATTACAACGACGATGGCCTAGAAGATCTTGTCACCCGCATCCATCCCTCCGGCGAGATTCGCTTTTACCAGAACACCGGTGCCTCAATGGAGTACGACTACTCCCTCTATGCCCAAGCGTACGCCTTTTCTGCAGCTTTTGACGAATGCAACAACGGACAATCGAACGCATTGTCCTGTTTCACCGACTTTGACAACGATGGGGTGACAGACTTTCTGGTGTATAGTGCAAATCACTACAATTGTGGTTCCAATGCGGTGCGAATTTATTGGGGTTCTGCCACGCATCCGTATTTCAACGACAATGACTTTACGGAACTGGCCATCAACGGTCCCTATTGTGTGGGGGCTTACAGTGCTGACCTCAACAATGACGGACTGGCCGATGTCCTTATCCGAAACTGCGGCCCCACAAACCTCTACATGAACGAAGGGAATCGAATTTTCACCCAAACGGATGTGTTTAATACTGGACGAGACATCAACGTGATTTTTGATGACTATGACCAGGACGGAAATGTGGATTTGTGCTACACGAAGAACGGCTGGGCTGACGGTCAATGGGGCATGAGAATCAATTTTGGCAATGGCGACGGCACGTTCAACAGTTCCACAGTCTCAGCTTTTGATTATCTGCAACCGCTTGACGGTTTCTTGAATTTCAATGCGAATCCTTTGGATGACAATGTTCCAGACATTGCATTCACCTGTAACGGCGAAAACAACAGCAAGGTGTATATTGGCGAGTTGAACACGGATGGCTTCGAGGGCGATTTTTTGGCTGTGGATGCTTCCGATGAAACACGCATTGTTCAGGCATTTGACATTGACAATAACGGTTTTGAGGATCTCATCATACGATTAAAGACCGGTGACAACTATTCCGCCAAAGCCTATCTGAACGACGGACACGGCAATTTCGCCTATAATACCATTCCCGTGTTGGGCAACTCGCCCTACTACCCCTACAAGTTCTGGCGCGAGGGAGAACGGATTCTGATGGCGACATACCATGGCGTTGATCGTGACAGTATCGTAGTGTTTGAACTGAAAGCAATCACGTGTGAATCATTGTGTGCAACACTTGTCACACTCCCCTACTCCGAAGACTTCGACACCTACACCATCTCCACCACCGCCGCCACGGGTGTGGAACCGAGATGCTGGGAGTTGGTGCAGGAGGATGTGGAAATGACGGACGCCAACCGTCCGCAACTCTACTACAAGAGCGAATTCGCCCACAGCGGCAACTACAGCCTGAAGCTACACAACCGGGGTGTCTATGCGATGCCGCCCTTGGACGAGAACATGGCGATGAAGCACGTACACCTGGAGATGTATCTGCGCCAACCCAACGCTGCCTACCAATTGCAGGTGGGTGTTTGGGACGATGAAACAGGGACGTTTGAACCGATAACCACGTTCAACAACAGCACCACAGGGGTGGAACATGTGGAGTGTGACTTCTCCAACTACACCGGAAACGGCCGCCACATCGCCTTCCGCAACACGTTAGGAAATGGCAAGACCTGGAGCTACAGCTACAACTACCTTGACGACATCTCGCTGACGGAGACGGAGGGATGCGAACTCACCGTTGAAAACAGAGAGTGGTGGGAAGGCGGATCCAAAATCCGCATACACAACGACGGAAGCGTAAAAGAAGTATCATTTGAGAATGAATGGGGCGGAACAAAGACCGTGACAATTCACAACGGCCCGATAGAGTTGGAGTGGGTTAACAGCGATTACCCCTATTGTTACTTCACTGTCACAGGTCCTTCGTGCCTATACTATGATGGAGGTGTGCCTGAAGAGGGAGTGTTCCTCAGCTCGGAGATAGACTGCAACAGCAACGGTGTGCAAGCCTTCCCCGATTACATTTCTTGGTGGACTGAGAGCACCTGCAACGGCGTGTTTGTCCACTTCGTGAATGAAAGCGCCAATGCGGAGAATGCCGTGTGGGATTTCGGCGACGGCACCACCAGCGAGGAATTTGCCCCAACCCACAAATACACGACCGACGGCAACTACACTGTGACAGTGTCTGTGAACAATAACGAGTGCGAGAACTGGAACTCCACAACCTTTGACGTGTGGGTGACGATGCCAGAACCGGTATTTAGTATTTTAGACACTATTGTGTACGCTGATGCGCTGCCCATGACTTGGCACGGACAAACATTCACTGAAACATCTTCCTTTACTTCTGTGCTTCAGGCTGCCAACGGATGCGACAGCACCGTCATTATCTCGGTAAGGGTCATTCCCGAGAACGATGCACAGCCATGCCCAGGTACCCCCACGGTGACAGACATCGAAGGCAATGTCTATAACACGGTGCAGATTGGTAACCAATGTTGGATGCGGGAGAACCTGCGTGCCACGAAGAAAGCAGATAGTACCGATCTTCTTTTCAATGAACTGAGTTATTCTGACCCATGCTACTATGATTACGAATCCTCTGACCTACCATTAGAAAAACGAGGCTACTTGTACAATTGGTTAGCCGCTAAAGCTGTCTGCCCAACGGGTTGGCACCTTCCCTCGGAGATGGATTGGATAAAGCTAACAGATTACTTGGGCAGTGTAAATGCCTACGTATGCGATGACAACACAAACAATATCGCTAAAGCATTAGCTTCCAAAGAGGGATGGAACATGGCTGGTGAAATATGCTACCCTGGGAACTCAAACTCTTATTTGAATAATGCTTCGGGCTTTGGAGCCGTTCCTGCAGGCAGATACATTGGAAACTATAACAATAGTGGTCTTTATTCCAATTTTTGGAGTTCGAGCAGGTACGTTTCAAATTATTTCATGAGCTTTTGTCTGAGTTACTTTGAATCGGAAGCGCAGTTGGGATTCAATGAGTACGATTATGGACTTTCCGTCCGCTGTATCCAAAACGACACGAACTGTGCTGTCGTCACCCTGCCGTATGTTGAGGATTTCGAAACCTACACCGAAAGTACCACCGTCTCCACGGGCGTAGAACCTACCTGTTGGGAACTGGTACAAGAGGATGTACAAATGCCTGACAGTAAGAGACCGCAGTTATATTATAAAAGCGACTTCGCTCACAGCGGAGATTACAGTCTCTTGCTGAACTACCGGGGCGTTTATGCAATGCCGAAACTGTCGGATGGTATTACCGTGAACCAAGTGAGGCTGGACATGTATTTGCGACAGGCAAAAGCTGTCTATCAGCTGGAAGTGGGCATTTGGGATGACGTGGAGGAAACCTTTGTTCCTGTGGTTACATTCAACAACAGCACCTCAGAGGTAGAACACGTGGAATGTGACTTCTCCAACTACACCGGCAACGGCCGACGCATCGCCTTCCGTAACGTGTTGGGAGGAGGGGCCAACTATGCCTACAGTTACAATTACATTGATGACATCACCCTAACCGCAGAAATTCCCGCTGGCGATGCACAACCTTGCCCGGGCCACGAAACAGTGACTGACATTGACGGGAATGTATATAACACGGTGAAGATTGGCGAACAGTGCTGGATGAAAGAGAATTTGCGTACAGCACACTACGCCGATGGAACGTATATTACTATCATCCAAAAAACAACGGGTGATACCTATGACTGGGCATATCGTTGTAGTCCAAATAATGATGATAATACAGTGAACCTCTACGGTTATTTGTACAATTGGACAGCGGTCATGCATGAATCGCCCACCAGTAGCGCCAATCCGAGCGGTGTACAAGGAATATGTCCTATTGGATGGCACGTGCCAAGTCAGGCGGAATGGACACAACTGATCGACTATGTGGAAAATACACCCGCATACCAATGTGGCAATACTATCAGTTACATCGCAAAAGCATTGTCTTCCACTATTGGATGGAATAGTTCTGGCGGAGGTTGTTCCGTAGGCAACTATTCGTTTTTGAACAATGTTACAGGTTTTGATGCCGTTCCCGCAGGTGATGGTGAATATGGTTTAGGTTTGTGGACTGAATTTTGGAGTGCCACCGAATCGGGAAACTATGCCTTAGAAAGATACATGGATTATGTCAGTTCTTGCGTGGGGCAATTTATTCAACATAAGGGTAACGCCGCGTCTGTCCGCTGCCTCCGTGACAACATCGAAGTTGCCGTTGTGACCACCAACACTGTTGACAACGTAACAACAAATTCCGCCATCTGCGGCGGCAACGTCACCTACGACGGCAACGACAGTGTAACTGCCCGCGGCGTGTGCTGGAGCACCGAGCCGAACCCGACCATTGACGACAACTACACGCTTGACGGCACAGGTGTGGGAGCTTTCACCAGTATCATTACCGATTTGGAGCAAGGCACCACCTACTACGTGCGGGCGTATGCCACCAATAGCGTGGGCACAGCGTATGGTGAGGAGGTGAGCTTCACGACCTTCGCCATCCCCGAAGGCGACGCGCAACCCTGCCCCAGCCACGAGACAGTGACCGACTACGACGGCAATGTCTATAATACGGTGAAGATTGGCGAACAGTGCTGGATGAAGGAGAACTTAAGGGCTACGCATTATGCGGACGGCACGGCCATTCCTGTAGGCGGAGACAACATGAGCCACACGGAGCCGTACTACTACGACTACAGCAGTCACAGCATCCCGTTGGAAACAAGGGGTTATCTGTACAACTGGCCGGCGGCGATGCACAGTGCGACCTCCAGTAGTGCTAATCCCAGCGGGGTGCAGGGCATCTGTCCAGTAGGCTGGCACCTGCCAAGCGATGCAGAGTGGACCCAGCTGACGGACTATGTGAGTTCGCGGCCGGAATACACATGTGGTGATGAAACGAGCTACATAGCCAAGGCGTTGGCTTATACAGATTGGTGGGATACAATCAGTTACACTTGTACGGCTGGTAATGACCAAACATCGAACAATGCTTCGGGCTTCGCCGCCGTTCCTGCGGGCCTTAACGAAGGCGCGTCGTTCTATGGCGCGGGTTACCATGCCTACTTCTGGTCTTCTACGGATAACGGAACGGAGATGGCTTGGAATCGTGCCTTGTACGAACCCTACGCGTACGTGGAGCAACGCTTTGACAGCCGAATCTACGGTTTCTCCGTCCGCTGCCTCCGCGACGAAACAGATGTCACCGAGAACAGAAGCTACGAACCGGACGAAGACCCGAATGCCGTAACCGCCGACAACACCTCTGCGGAAATGGCGGACATCACCTCGCCGTTGGGCATCGAGGAGTCCGCGAACGCGCCGGTGGACGTCATCGTCTATCCGAACCCGACCCGCGACGTTGTCAATGTACAATGTACAATGAACAATGCACAATGTTCGGGTATCGAAATTGTTGACGTGTACGGTAAAATCATCACCACCGTAGGGACGCGATTCATCGCGTCCGCCCAATTCCCCGCATCCGCCCCGACCCAAATCAACGTCTCGGGTCTCGCCGCCGGCATGTATTTCGTGCGCGTGACCACGGACAAGGGGGTTGTGACGAAGCCGTTCGTGAAGCGGTAGTCTCCGCGGATCACACGAATCTCACGTATAATGAACGGGTATCGGTTTTACAACTGGTACCCGTTTTTTCATCGTTCATTCATCGCTCATTCATCACCCATTCATCGTCTCTACAACTTTTTTAATCAGTGTAATATTGACGATTTCAATTTTTTTTTACCTTTGCGACTTATTTATAAGTATATTCAGTATTGTCAGTAAATATCAATAAAAGAATACATTATGAAAAGAATCCAACTTTTACTTTTTACTTTATTGTTCTGTTTTTTGGTAGGGACTGGTTACGCGCAGGATAGACGAACCTTCCCTAATTCAGAAACATACGTGGAAACCGTGCTGGATGCCACCACGTTGAATGCGTTGTCGCAGGAATTCTCCATCGACCGTGTGCAGCGCAATGATGATGGTACATTCAACACGCGTATCTGGCTGTCGTACAAAGACTATGATAATTTCCTTGCACGGGAAATCCCTTAT
>JAEEGG010016379.1_pt1 | contig 15398 bp, 8 predicted proteins | sample 9134161 | NCBI WGS metagenome assembly JAEEGG01 (sample SAMN16246543, study PRJNA631951) | gut metagenome | biome: gut microbiome; feature: rumen; material: CR-attached | host: Bos | place: Iran: Karaj | collected 2018-10
TTTGAGTGTGCAATGGGAAATGCACCTCATTCCCCTCGCAAATTCAATCGAAGTGGATGCTTCGATTGAAAGAGGAGAAACGACCGAACGCCGGCGAGTTTTCGCGGCTCTTACAGAAACCGCGGAAACGAAGCCCGTGAGGTCGATTTCGACGAGCACCATTAGCTCAGTTGGTAGAGCACCTGCGGGCGCCTGACGGCGCCGCATTTGGATGCGCCAATTGCTCGCCGCTTCGCGGCAACCGCAATAGATGCGCGAGTCAGGTGCACCGGTTGCCCATCGATCCTTGAACTCACAGCATACTTGAAGATACGCACCATTAGCTCAGTTGGTAGAGCACCTGACTCTTAATCAGGGTGTCCAGGGTTCGAGTCCCTGATGGTGTACCATCCGGCCCGTTGGTCAAGAGGTTAAGACGGGGGCCTCTCACGCCCCAAACGTGGGTTCGATTCCCGCACGGGTCACCAAAGTCAGTACCAATAACGATGAGGGTCCACCCGTTCCCATTCCGAACACGGAAGTTAAGCTCATCAGTGGCGACGATACTTGGCTGGCGACGGCCTGGGAAAATAGCACGGCGCTGACACCGAAAAAGGACGGCTGCTTCGGCAGCCGTCCTTTTTGGTACCGGGACTACAGATGATCCGCGCAAGATCGCCGCGAAGCGAGAGCTTCGCGGCGAAGAGGAGGAATGACCGAATGCAAGCAAGCTGACGCGGCTCCTACGGAAACCGCGGCAGCGCAGCCCATGAGGTCCATTCCGACGAGGCGGCTGCCGTTTTTTTGCATGGATTGACTGTGGGGAGAAACGTCGGTATAATCGGCTCGACAGATCCGAATTTGCGGAGGAAAGCAGATATGCACGATGAGATAGTCGCTTTACCGAAAGAACAGTGGAAAGGCACAGCCATCCCCTTGACCACCAGAAGCGACAGCTATTATGACCTTGCGCTGAGCCCATTGAGCAGTGAAGGATGCACGATCTCCATCATCCGAAAAACGGCAGAAAAGGAGATCGTTCATACGCCGGAGGAATATGATTTCCCCGATTCCCTGTACCAGGACCACTGGGAAGGCGCAGAGGCATACGGCGTTGTGAGTGAAGCCGGTGAAATGCTGGCTTGCATTGAAGTGTGTCCGGAGGAATGGTCAAACAGGCTCATGGTCACAGAGCTGTGGGTGTGCGATGCGCTTCGGGGGAAGGGCGTCGGAAAGAGGCTGATGGATAAAGCCAAGGAAATCGCTGTCCGGCAGAACAGGCGCGCCATTATTCTGGAGACGCAGTCCTGCAATACAAATGCCATCGGATTCTATCTTCATCAGGGGTTTGAGCTGATCGGCTTTGATACCTGCTGCTATACGAACAATGACATTGGCCGCAGGGAGGTCAGGCTGAATCTCGGGTATTTTTTCCACAGAGAAGGACGCAGAAGGTGATGAAATGTACTGGAATCACAATTCTGCCTATTATCCCTGGGTGAAGAAGAAAACCGCAGGCTGCCACAGCGTTCTGGACGTGGGCTGCGGCGACGGCACGCTTGCCCTGTTTCTTGACGACGGCACAAAGCGGATCGTCGGGATCGATCCGGATGAGCGCTGTATAGAGAAGGCGCGCTCCGCTGAGGATCGGGGCGGCGTTGAATTCTGCCGCTGCAGCTTCCCGGACTTCACGCATAACGAGCCGTTCGACGCCATCGTTTTTGCAGCCTCCATCCATCACATGGACATGACAAAGGCGCTGAGAAAAGCGAGATCCCTTCTGACGCCTCGCGGCAAGCTGCTGATCGTCGGACTGGCCAAACCCTCCTCGATGATCGACTGGGCACTGGAAGGGGCCAGAGTGCTTCCGTCAAAAATGCTGTCGGCCCTTCATCACATGCAGTCCTCTGAAGAACTGGGCCTTCCCACAGCGTATGATTGCCCCGGAATGACAGCGATCCGCAGTATTGTAAAGAAAGAGCTTCCGGGGGCAAGGATCCGTTACGCCCTGCACTACAGATATTTGCTGGAATGGTCGGCAGGCTGATCCCGGTTTATCTGTCCGGAGCTCTGCAGCCTGGGGATATTCCTGCATTCAGCTCATGGAGTTCAGCACTGACATGACTTCATCGCGGGTCAGATCGCCCGGATCAAAACCGACGTACACATCCCCCAGCGCGATATGCAGGAAGCCCATGTCGGAAAAGCCGCTCGGGAGCGTATCGGTCGTGTAGACCGTTTTTTCTGTGTTCGGCCGGAAATGCGTCAGCTGGACGGTGAAATCATCAGCGGGGAGCATATCGTCCCGGCTGCCGTCTTCGACCGCATAGGTGACGCGCAAAAGACGGTATTTCGTCCCGTCCTTCATCGTCGTCTCATAGAGACAGGCGGCGCTGAACAGGTAACCATCGGGGATCGCCGTGGGGAGATGGTCTCCCAATTCTGCGGCGCTGCGGGCCTCCGGCTCAGACAGCCAGCTTATCGCTGCATCTGCAACATCCTCCAGGCTCCGGTCAGCGGGAAACACCGCTATACTGGCCGTAACCGGGTCGATCCCTTCGGGCAGACTGCCTCCGGATCGAACAGTGCCGTCCATTCCGGCTCCCGCATCGGTCTTGGCGCCGGGCCGGTCCAGATTGGCGCCAGGCCGGTCCAGATTGGCGCCGATGATTCCGGCGGCGGCAATGAGCAGCGCCAGGCAGGCCGCAATGGGGATCAGGGTCTTCCTGGTTTTTGCCGTATATTTCCCCCTATCCTTCCCGGCTTGAACTGAACGGTTCCGCTCCAGTATTGCGGAGAGCATACGCTCATTTGCAGAATCGCCCGGTTCAATTTTGTTCCATGAAGCAATGATCCTATCGTTCTTCATTGAGATCCTCACCTAACCTTTCCCTGAGGATGGCACGAGCATCGCGCAAATGACCGCGGACTGTCGACTGCGGTTTTTTCAGGATCCCGGCGATCTCCACACTGGTATATCCTTCGTAATAATACAGATACACCACAGCCTTATACCGGTCAGGAAGACCCATGACAGCCCGGAATACATCGTCCGTCTCCATTTCCTCCGGGCTCCGGAGATCATGGAGATCCTCAATGTTTTCCCGTCTGCGCCACCAGTGCCGCAGAGCATCCTTGCAGATGTTCGATGCGGTCCTGATGAGCCATGCCTTTTCATGTTCTTCACTGCTGAAAGCAGGTCCGCTCCTGATGAGCTGAAAGAATGTATCCTGGACCGCATCCTCGGTATCAGACGGGTTTTTCATGTAAGCAAAGCAGACGCGGTATACGGTTTTGCTGTGGCGCGCGTAGATCTCCGCGATCTCTTTGTCCGTACGCAACAAAGAGCTTGACATCTCGCCCTGCCTCCTTTCACTGCTAATACGATCCGGGACGCTGAAACGTTGGGAAAATCCAAAAAATAATGTGAAAGTATTATAGCATGCGGCGCAATACCCCTTTTCCCTTCCTGGCGGAGCTCGCCCCATATGCGCCGCTGTTTTTCGTTCTTGCGCATTGGGCCGCCATCGGGTATAATACCGTCTATTGACTCCGGCTGAGCCGGAAACGCAAGGAGTATTTCCAGCTATGGCAAACGCGATCATTCAGGACCTTACGGTGGGGAGCGTACCGAAAAAGCTTATCCGGTTCGCCCTGCCCTTCATGTTCTCCACGCTGCTGCAGACGGCATACGGCATGGTGGATATGGCGGTGGTGGGGCAGTTCGTGGGGAGCAAGGGGCTCAGCGCCGTGAGCATCGCCTCCCAGCTCATGTGGCTCACCACGGCCCTGTGCATGGGCTTCACCAACGCGGGGCAGATCATCATCTCCCAGATCATCGGAGCAGGACGGAGACAGGATTTGAAAAAGACCATCGGCACTGTGACCTTCACGGTCTTTGCCGCGGCGGTCCTCATCACGGTCCTGGGCTACACCCTGACGAAGCCCATCCTCCGGGCGCTGAGCACCCCGGCGGAATCCTTCCCGGAGGCGGTGCGGTATCTGCATATCGCCTTCCTGGGCACGGTATTCACCTTCGGCTATAATCTGGTGTCCGCCACCCTGCGGGGCATGGGGGACTCCAAGCATCCCCTCATCTTTGTGGCCATCTCCGCCGGGGCCAACCTGATCCTGGACCTGATCGCCGTGGCGGTGCTCCACTGGGGCGCGGCGGGCGCGGCCCTTGCCACCATCCTGGGGCAGGGCATCAGCCTGGCCTTCTCCCTGCGGTATCTGTACACAAAGCGGGAGGAGATCGGCTTTGACTTCAAGCTCCGCAGCCTGAAGCCGGACCCGGAGTGCATGCGGAAGCTCATCCGCCTGGGCATCCCCTTTGCGCTGCAGCACGCGGCCATCAGCATTTCCATGCTTTTCGTCAACCGCTTCATCAATACCTACGGCCTTACCGCCTCCTCCACCTTCGGCACCGGCACCCGCATCGAGCAGTTCCCCTGGATCGTGGTGAACGGCGTCATGGTGGGCTGCGCCACCATGGTGGGCCAGAACATGGGCGCGGGAAAGACGGAGCGGATGAAGCAGACGGTGCGGGTATCCGCCCTCATCTGCGCGGGGACCGCCGTGTTCTTCGTGGTCCTGTTCCTGCTGTTCCCCCGGCAGCTTTACAGCATCTTCACCACGGACGCGGAGGTGCTGGACATGGCGCCCATGTTCATGCTGGCGCTTGCCCTGTCCACTCCCGCCACCACCATGATGTGTCCCTACCAGGCGTTTATCGAGGGCATAGGCAACGCCGCCCTCACCATGGTCATCGCCCTGCTGGACGGCTTCGTGAGCCGCATCGCCATCAGCCTGTTCCTGGCCTATGTGTGCAGACTGGGCCTCATGGGCTGGTTCCTGGGCTACGGCCTGGCGGCCTACGTGAACACCATCCTGTCGGTCATCTACTACTACGGCGGCTTCTGGAAAAAGCGGGTGAGTCTGGTGTGACGCCGGAACCTTTTCCCGCCGGCATCGTCAAAAGCAATATCGCATCACCGCGCCTTGACGCGGGGATATGGAGGTAAAACCGATGAAAATGAGACGCATAACGGCCATGCTGCTGGCTCTGCTTCTGGCCCTGAGCCTGTGGGGCTGCAGCAAAAAGAACAGCGGCAGCAGCGAGACTCCCGCCGGCCCCGGCCAGACGGACAGCCAGACGGATCTGGAAAAGAAGCTGAAGGGCGTGGAGAAGGTCAAGCTGGACCACGTATACAGCGCCGAATACCTGCCTGTGGAGCTGGACGACGGCAACACCTATATCCAGAGCATGCAGGAGGCAAACGGCCAGGTCTATTTCACCGCCAGCTTTGACCGGCAGGTGCCCAATGCCGAGAACCCGGAGATCATGGACTATTACTGGGGCATGGAGATCCTGCAGCTGGACGGCAATGAACTGAAGGTCGTCGCCACCTTCACCCAGGAGTCCAACTACGACGAGGAAAACAGCCAGAGCACGGACAGCTACGTGAACAGCATCAGCGTGGCCCCGGACGGCACCCTGTGGTACGTGAAGGAAGAATACTGGAACGACTGGTCCGATCCGGAGAACTATATCTGGGAGCAGCGCAGCGCCCTTGTCCACACGGACATCGAGGGAAACGAGCTGCTGAACATGTCCATGGACTCCCTGAAGGACCCCAACAGCCCGGACGACGGCATTTACATCCAGAACATGTTCTTCGCCGAAAACGGGAACATGCTTGCCATGACGAACAACGGCTTTATCGGCCTGGCTCCCGATGGGCGGCTCCTGTTCCGCTCCTCCCTGGGGCAGAACGGCAACACCTGGATCAGCAGCGTCTGCCGGACCGGCAGCGGCCGGATCATCGCCCTGGTGTACAGCTACAACGAGGTGGACTATTCCAACACCCTGAAGCTGATGGAGGTCGATCCGCTCAACGGCAATATGACGGAGCTGGACGCCCAGCAGTCCGCAGCGAACTTCTATGACATCATGGGCGGCCCGGGGGACACCCTGCTCATCCGCACCAACGGGGGCATCGACGTATACGATCTGCAGACGAAGCAGCGCAGCGAAATGCTGAACTGGCTGAACTGCGACATGAACTCCAACTATGTCCAGCAGGTCTGCGCGCTGAACGACGGCCGCCTGCTCATCACGGAGCGGAACTGGCGCAAGGACAACAGCATGAAGCTGGCCTACCTCAAGCCCGTGGGGGAGAGCGTGGAGAAGTACCTGATCCACTTTGCCGCCCTGTATCTGGACGAGGACATCATAGGCAGCATCATCGACTACAACAAGCGCAGCGATCAGTTCCGCATCGTGTTTGACGATTACTCCAAGTACGCCACGGATGAGGATTACCAGGCCGGCCTCAAGGTGCTGAACCAGGAGATCATCTCCGGCAAGATCCCGGACATCTTCTCCGTGGAGGGCCTGCCCTATGACGTATACGCCAGCAAGGGCCTGCTGCTGGACCTGAAGCCCAGACTGGAGAACGACCCCGACCTCCATATGGAGGATTATCTGGAGAACGTGTTCAAGGCCGTGGAGCGGGACGGCAAGATCTGCAGCCTGATCCCCGCCTTCGCCATCCAGACCCTGGTGGCCAAGGAGAGCTATGTGGGCAAGGAATCCGGCTGGAACATGGACAGGCTCCAGGAGCTCATCCGCCAGCATCCCGACGCCCAGGTCTTTGCCGACGTCACCCGGGAGGGCGCGCTGGAGATCCTGCTGGCCCGGAACATGGACGCCTTTACGGACCCGGAGACCGGCAAGTGCAGCTTCAACGGGCCGGACTTCGTTCGGCTTCTGGAGCTGGTGAAGTCCTTCCCCGAGGAGATCGACTGGGAAGCCCGGTACCGGGACGACCCCGACTACTGGCAGAGGCAGGAGGGGCAGTACCGGGAGGGCCGCACCCTGCTCATGACCAACTATATCAGCAACTATACCTCCATTCGGGATACCTACTATCAGTTTGATTCCGACTGCACCTTCATCGGCTTCCCGGGAGCCAAGGGCTCCGGCGCCGTGATCCAGCCCCAGATGGAGATCGCCATTTCCGGCCGCACCAAGCTGGACGACCAGTGCTGGGATTTCATCCGCTTCCTGCTGAGCGAGGAGTACCAGAACGAGCTGGGCAGCTGGGTATTTCCCGTGCGCCTGGACGCCCTGAAGGCCCAGGAGACCCTGGCCATGGAGGGAGGCACCGTGGGCGGCCCCATCGTCTACCGCACCGTGGACGGCGGCGGCATGGTGGCCTATGAAACCGGGGTGACCGCCGCAGTTGCGGAGAACGCGCCGGCGGAGGAAGCCGAGGGATCCCAGGAGACCGGCGACGGAGACGCGGAGACCGGGGAAGGGGAGACCGAAGGGGAAGATACCGTAGGGGAAGATCCCGAAGGGTCCGGGGAGATCGACCTGCCCATCGACGAACCCATCGATCCGGGCTACAACGACTGGTGGAGCAAGCCCATCACCCAGGACATGGCGGACAAGATCACCAACGCCATCCTCGGCGCGGTACAGGTGTACCGGCAGCAGACGGAGATCATGGCCATCGTCCAGGAGGAGGCCGGCGCCTTCTTTGCCGGTCAGAAATCCGCCCAGGCCGTGGCGGACGTGATCCAGAGCCGCGTATCCCTGTACGTGGCGGAATCCCGATAAAACAGCATGGCTTCGGGCGTGCCGGATCCCCGGCACGCCCGCTGCGATAGGAGTGATCTCTGTGAAGCGTACAGCCGCCCTGATCCTGGTCCTGGCCCTGTGTCTGGGCTTCAGCGCCTGCACCGCCCGGGAGCCCGAGCCCCTGCCGAAGGCGCTGACCCTGGAGGAAGCGCTGGCGGATCTGGCAAAGGAGACGCCGGAGGGCGTCTATGCCGGGGAATACCTGCCCGCCGGACTGGAGAAGGAGGAAACCCTCCTCTCCCTGTCCCTGGCGGGCGGCCGCGTATACCTGACCACGCGGCGGGAGGATTCCGTCCGGCTCCTGCGGCTGGAGCAGGCGGGGACCCTGAAGACCCAGCGGAGCTGGCTCTGCGTTTCAGACTATGACGAGGCCGCCTGCCGCAGCACGGACAGCCTGGTGGACCTGGTGACCGTGGCACCGGACGCCACGATCTGGTATATCCGCCGGGACAGCCGCTGCGACTGGTCCGATCCGGACCGGTATCTCCGGCAGGACCATCGGTGGCTGGTGCGGGAGGACGCCCGGGGCAAGGTCCTGCAGACCGCCGCCCTGCCGGAGGGAGAGCCGGAGCCCATCGCCCTGTTCTTCCCGCCGGAGGGGGATATGCTGGCCCTGGGGGAGACGGGCTGCATGCGCCTCAGCCTTGACGGCGAGCTGCGCTCCCGGGCAGATTACCCCCCCTCCATGCAGCTGAGCCGGGCGGTGATGACGGAGAGCGGCCGGGTGGCCGGCCTGTTCCTGCGCTTTGGCAGCGACGGAAAGCCGGAGCGCTGGGTGCTGGGAGAGCTGCAGCCCGCCTCCGGCGGCCTGCGGGAGCTGGAGACCCTGCCGGCGGACAGCACGGAGGAGCCCTGCATGCTCCTGGCGGGGGCCGGGGACAGCCTGCTGATCCCCGACGACCGGGGGCTGCGGCGTCTGGATCTGGAGACCGGCGACTGGGAAAAGACCCTGGACTGGCTGAGCAGCGGCGTCGACCCCTTTTGCCGGGCGGACATGCTGGCCATGGGGGAGAGCAGCCTGCTGCTGGTCCTGCGGGAGCCGGAGGGCAGCCTGCGCCTTATGCTGCTGCGCCCCGAGGAGGAGCCGGAGGCCCGGTATCTCATCCGCCTGTCCCTGCCCCGGCTGACGCCGGCCCTGGCGGAGTGCCTGCTGGAGTATAACCGGCGGCAGGAGCTGTGCCGGGTGGTCCTTACGGATGAGGATGCGGACGTGTTCGATCCCCGGGAGGATACCGCGGCGCGGATGGACCTGAGCCCCGTGCTGGCGGAGCTGCCGGTGGTCATTTCGGTCCCCGCCGCGGCGATGAAGGACCGCACCCGCCTCTGCCTCAGCTTCGGCCTGCGCACTGCGGCCGCGGCGGAGAGCAGGGTGGGGGACACCCCCGGCTGGACCGCAGAGCAGCTCCGGAGCCTGCTGGAGCGGTCGCCGGGAACGGCGCTGCTGCCGGAGGGCGGGGCGGAGGAGGCCCTGGAAGCCCTGTACGCCCCGGCATACGCCCGCCGGAAGGACACGGCAGAGCGGGAGGAGAGCGTCCGCCGGGGGCTGGAGCTGCTGCGGGAGCTCCTGGAGGGACTGCCGGAGAGGCAGAAGGCGGAGGGACCCTTTGCCGCCTGGCGGGAGGTCCGGACCTTCCTGCTCCTGCCCTGCACCCTGTACCGCTGCGGGGACCTGCCGGAGCTGGACCGCAGGCTGGGGGAACGGGTCTGCCTGATCGGCCTGCCGGAGCTGCCCGGCTCCGGGGCCGTCCTGGAGCCTGTCCTGGAGCTTGCCGTGGACGCGGCCTCCGACCGGGCCGCCGCCTGCATGGACCTGCTGGGCTTCCTGCTGGGCGATTGGGCCCAGGAGAAGCTGGGACAGGAGGCCTTCCCCGTCCGCCGGGACGTCCTGGCGGCGCGGGAGGCCGGAGAGCTGCCGCCGGAGGACGCCGGGCGCCTGGAGGCCGCCCTGACCGGCGCCGGGACCTGAACGGAATAAAGCCATATCCGCCGCGGAGGGACATGACCCCTCCGCGGCGGTCTATGCCCGGTCAAGTGATTTGACAACCGGGGCAGGGGGGTATATACTTATACGGCACAATTACACCTAGCATGCAAGATAGTTCAAATCATCAGATATGGAGAAAGGAAGCAGGAACGATGAAAAAAGCGATAAGTCTGCTCCTCTGCCTTGTGCTGCTGCTGGGCCTGGCGCCCGGGATGCTGGCGGCGGAGGCTGACGAGCCGGAGGTCCCGGAGGCTTCGGAGACGGCCGCAGCTCAGGCCGAAGCGGAGCCGGAAGCGCTTCCGGCAGGGAAAGCGCCCGCGGAAAAGCCCCTCTATGAGGAGCTCCCCGTGGAGCCGGAGGATGAGGACGAAGCCGTTCTGATGGCCGGGACCGCAACGGTGTCCGCCACGGTGTCCTTCCCCGCGGGGGCCAGCGCCAGCGGCAGAATGTACGTCTATCTGGTCAAGGCCTGCACGACGGACGAGACCGGCCTGGTAACAGCCGAGCCGCGGATCACGAGCAAGGCGGCCGAGGTGAACGGCTCATCGGCCTTCAGCGTGACCTTTACCAACGTGGAGGCCGGCGAGTATTTCTTCGGCATATATTCCGGCGAAGCCATGCTCGAGGGGCTGACCAACGGCTCCTATTACCTGAATGCGGACGGCACCAGGGCGGGAGGCCAGTACACGGCCACCACCTTCAAGGTGGCGGCGGGGGCGGCGGTGAGCCGCAGCTTCAGCCTGCTGAAGCCGGAGCGCACCATCTCCGGCACCCTGAAATTCTCCCAGCCCATGCCCCAGGAGCAGCAGCTGGAGGTCATGTCCAACGGCGGCAGCGACAACAGCTACAGTTATTTCAACATCCCCAAGGGCGCGTCGCAGGTCCCCTTCAGCGTGTCCGCGGATGAATCCTCCCTCATCTATATCGACTTCTGCAATACCACGACCGGCGGCAGCTGGCACCGGTTCTGCATCAACGGCACGCTGGAGGGAAACTGGGACGATGTCGTGTATTTCGATCCGGTCAGAGGGTCCGTCTCCGGCCTGGTCATTGACGCGGACGCGCTGCTGGAGGGCGTCACGGCCTCGGAGACCATCCCCGTTACGGTGAACGTCAAGCTGCCGGAGACGCTGACGGAGCGCAGGCGGTATTACGTTTACGCCATCGACGCAAACGGCGCCAGCCGCAGCACCAGCGTATACGGCCAGAAGGACAGATCGGAATTCTCCGTCCATATGCAGCTCAGCGCGGATGCGCCCTATACCTTTGCCTATCGGGAAATGACGGGCGTCAACAGGAACTTCAACAACGAGTCCTTCGGCTGGCGCTATGCGGCGGATTCCGGGGTCAGCGCCCTGGCGTCCGCAGCCAAGAGCTATACCTTCACCGGCGACAGCGGCACGGTGACCATCCAGGAGCCCGCCTGCCTGAAGATCACGGGCGTCCTGGACCGGGGCTCCTTCATGGCCGGCGGCAGCAGCATCGGCTATGTCAAAGCCGTTTTCCCCGGGGAGGAGACCTATACGGCTCTGGTGAATTTCTCGGGAGCTGAGACGGAGAAGAGCTATACCATCTATGTTCCCGCCGCCCTCCGGGGCCAGGCATACTCCCTCAGCGCTGCCCGGGCGGAGCAGATCTCGTCCAACAGGCCCCTGGCGGCCACCTGGACGGCTCCCGCCGCCGGCACGCTGACGGGGAACGTGACGGCGCCCAGGCTGAGCATCGACGCGGCGGGCTTTACCGTATCCGGCAGCGTTTCCCTGCCGGAGGGGATCGTCATCCCCGCAGGCGGCATCTGCGCCCATGTCCATGATTCGGATTCCAGCCTGGGCGTGCGGTATGTTTTCCGGGCGGGCCTGACCTCCGCCGACTTCAGCTTTACGGATTATTCGGATGCAGCCTCCGTCAACTACTACTGCAGTCTGGAGAACAGCACCGGCATCACCACCAGCGCGAGCACGAGCGCCACCCGGGAGGAGGCGGGCGTCAGCGGCCTGAGCTTCACCTTCTCCCACACCGTGGTCATCAGCGGCAAGGTGAAGCTGCCCGCGGGCGTCACGGATCTCGGCGCAAATATCCAGATCAACGATACGACGGCCAGCATCATAAAGGGGGAGACGGAGGCGCCCTACAGCGTCCGGGTGACGATGGGCCGCAGGGTGGATATCAGCGCCGTTCTCCAGGCGGAGACCTACCTCTGCCTGGTCGAGGATTGGTTCTACCTGAACAAAAAGTGGGAGTATACCCGCGAAGGCGGGGACTTCCCCATCGCCGAGACGGACAGGACCGGCGTGGACCTGGTCCTGTCAAAGGCCCGGCTGCTCTCCGGCACCCTGGCCTCCGGAAACGGAACGCCCCTGCGCCTGCTGGACACGCCGGAGGGCGCCAGGCGGAGTATTTCCGTCGGCGTATCCGGCAGCTACAGCAAATCCTGGAGCCGCACCCTGACGGAGGATATGAGCTGGTCCTGCAAGGTGCCGGAGGAAATGGCCGACAATGTACGGATCTACGTGGAGATCCAGTCCGATAGCTACGTGAACGCCCTGCGGGGCACGTATTATTACAGCACGGGCGCCGACGCGGTGACCTCCTGGTCGGATGCTTCCACGCTGGAGGTGCCGGAGGCGGGCCTTTCCGGTCTGACCATCCGGTTGAATACCGGCTGGGTCCTTTCGGGCACCCTGGTCCCGCCGGAGGGAGCCTACCTGCGCGGCTCCAGCAGTACCAGCTCCGCCACGATGGACGTGAATGCCAGGTCTGATTCGGACAGCTGGGCCGGCTCCGCCTATCTCCGGCCCGGGGAGGGCCCCTGGCCCTTCGCCGTCGTGGTGCCCCCCGAAGCAGCCGTGTACTCCTTTGAAGTCTCCGCCGGCCTGAGCAGCAGCTGGACCACCAACGTCATTTTCAAGGGCAGCTCAGATAACTGGGATATCAGCGGGGATACAGCTCTGATCCGCATCCCCCTGGCGCTGGCGGGCAGCATCGTGAGCGGCACCGTCTTCCGCCCTGCCGGCTATACCGACTATATCTTCGGCAGCGTCTACGTGGAAATGCTGGAGGAGGGCGCCGTCAGTGCGACCTACAGCAGCAGCTTCCGCTCAATGAGCTCGGACGTCGCCAGCTCCTCCTATCGGGTGCTGATCCCCACCACGGAGACCGCGTCCGTTTACCGTGTCCGGGCGCAGATCAACTCCGACAGCAACGCTCTGGCCAAGAGGATCTGGATCTCCGCGTCCGGCGTGACCAACAAGGAAGCCGAGGCCAAGACCTTCTCCCTGCAGGCTGAGGCGAGGCACGATTTCACGCCTATCCTGCAGCCCAGCTACCTGAGCGGCAAGATCTACATCCCCGAGGGGATCACTGAGGCATTCAGCATCTCCGTCACGGGCGTGGAATCCCAGTACTTCACTATCGATCCCGCCCGGTGCCCCGAGGACGCCGGAGGCACGTACTATGCCTATGCGCTGCGCACCAGCAGGGAGTCCGGAAGCGATTTCAAGTTCAGGTACAACGTCAGTACGGAGGGAGAGACGGAGCTGTACACCGACAGCACCGTTTACGTCAAGACCGACGGCACGATGACCACCGTTTCCGGCGACGCCGATTACTGGCAGTACGTGCCCGGCGAGGAGCACACCCTGGACTTCACCCTGGCCAAGGCGGTCATCCTTTCCGGCGCCATCACCGACGAGGCGGGCGATCCCCTGCGCTGGACCCAGGGCGACGACGCCTACGTCTATCTGTATCTGAGCAGTACCGGCACCTACTCCGCCCGGATGCGCATTGCGGAGGACGGCACCTGGACGGTCAAGCTTCCCCCCGACAAGAAGGGCAGCTATTCCTGGCTGAGAGTCACGGCGGAGGGCAACTATTTCGAGCAGGCCTTACCGAATACCTACTATTACAGCGCGGAGGGCAAGGTGGTCACGGACGCCGCCCAGGCCAGCCCCGTGGAGATCCCCGCGGCGGGTCTCAGCGGCCTGAATATCCGCATGAATACCGGCTGGCTCCTCACCGGTCAGCTGAAGCTCCCCGAGGGCGGCTACTACCGGCTGCAGCCGGATCACTCCTCGACGTATACCAGGACGATGAGCGTCTGGGCGAGCGACGCCGACAGCGGAGAAACCTATTACGGCTCTGCCCAGATCGGCGTCGGCACGGATCCCTGGACCTACAGCATCACCGTGCCCAAGACGGAAACCACATATACCGTCAGCAGCGGCAGCATCTTCATCGACGATTCCGTCATCGATACCAACGTCCTGTTTGACAAGACCGTGACCGTGGAGGGCGTCAGCGTCACAGGCAATACCACAGTGCCGGATATGACCCTGCATATCGTCAAGGCCATCATCACCGGCACCGTTTCCCGGCCCGAGGGGTACACGGGATACGTGTCCTTCCGGGTGAACGTGATCACCTCGCCGGAGAACGTCTATACCGCCCGACCCTACATGTCTGCCGATGCAGACAGCACCGAGTATTCCATCGCCATTCCGGATACGGACGAGAGCAGCACCTATACCGTGCGCTGCAACCTGAGCTACACCGGCCTGGTGAGCCAGTCCTGGTTGGCGGAAAGCGGAATGACGCGGAAGGAGGACGAGGCCAGGACCTTCACCTTCGGCAAGGACAGCGATACCCACGACTTCACCCTCATGGTCCTGCCCCCCTTTGTTTACGGCAAGCTCTATATCCCCGACGGGGTGGACGGCAGATTCACGGTGTACATCCAGGGCAGGGGCAGCAAGAGCATCCTCGTGGATACGGCAACGGACGCTCTGCGGGACGCCCAGGGCAGATACGTGCCCTATTCTCTCACCAATGAGGGAGAGGAGTTCAACTTCGAACTGAGCTACCGGATCACCTCCGATGAAACGGGCAAGCTGCTGAGCCCCAACAACTACGTTTACTTCTACCTGAAGGAGGACGGCAGCCTGACCTCCGACAGAAACGAAGCCAAGTCCTTCGCGTATACCGGCACCGGCATCAACGCGGACGTGCACCTGATGGCCTGGCATGATATGGACGATCGGTACGTGTTCCAGAGCGCCCACGGCTGCAGCGGCGAGATAGACCCGGCAACCGGAGAATACCGGACGTATGTCTATACGTATGAGATCCCCGAGGGCGTCTACAGCGTGAAATTCCACATCGCCTTCTCGGACTGCACGGTCAAGGTCAACAATTCGAACATGTATAGCAACAGCACCGTGACCGTCTACCGCAGCAGCGGTTCCCAGGTGCGCTTCATGATCCAGCCCAACACTACCCAGCGGTACTACGGCTTCGGCGTGGATATGATCACCATCGACGGCACGCCCACCGGCGTTTCCTCCCCCAGCGTGTTTACGGAGAGCGGCTCCGACTACGCCGGGATCATCAGCGACGTACGGCAGGGCAAGACCCTGAACGCTCTGTTCCTGGGGAACACGGAGGAGGCCGTGACCCGGACGGCCCTGGCCGCCGCCTATGACGCCGACGGCCGGTTCCTGCAGGCCAGGCTCGCGGAGGTCGCCGTCAGCTCTGCCGGCGCCGTCAACGCCCGGTTCAGCTTCAAGGCCGACGAAACCATCAGCGAGGTGAAGGTCATGCTGCTGGACGAGGAGAAATGCGCCCCCGTGATGCAGCAGATCGTGATCAAGGCGGACTGATCCCGAAAGCCCGCTGAACACACAGTGAACACTTGCCCCGCCGTCCCGAAAGGACGGCGGGGCAAGCGCGCGGAGGGGGAGGGCGCAGCCGCGCCGCAGCAGCATTTCACCCGCCGTCCCCAGGGACGGCGGG
>JAEEGG010016388.1_pt1 | contig 15393 bp, 15 predicted proteins | sample 9134161 | NCBI WGS metagenome assembly JAEEGG01 (sample SAMN16246543, study PRJNA631951) | gut metagenome | biome: gut microbiome; feature: rumen; material: CR-attached | host: Bos | place: Iran: Karaj | collected 2018-10
GTCAAGTTCGAGCGTAAGATTCCCGCCTTGGTCGATGATTTCTGCGCGTACTACGCTTATCATCAGAACAAGACGGTTATCTTCTACTACGATGCCACGGCCCTTGGCTCGAACTATGCCGTGAACGATCAGGACTTCCGCTATGTGGTCGTCCATGAGTTTGAGCGCCATGGGTGGCAGGTACAGGATGTGTACCTGGGCAACCCGATGCGCCATGATGAGAAGTACCTGCTCATCAATCAGGGCTTTGCTGGTAAGCAGCGCCTCATGCCGTTCTTCAACCGCCAGAATAACGATGATCTCATCCTCGCTATCCAATCTGCCGGTGTCGAACGCGGACGCAACGGCTTCCATAAGAACAAGTCTATGGAGAAGCAGCCTGAATCCGAAGAGGACTTGCTTGAGCATCGTACCGACGGCACGGATGCTTTCGATACGCTCTATATCGGCTGTGAAAAGTTCCCGCAGCATGAGGTGTATCCTGTTGCTTTGGGTGGCGTTTTATAAAAAATACTGGTTCATGAAGCTGCTATTTCATGGATTTTTAGTACCTTTGCCGAAATTTTCAAAATCAATAGGTATTAAACGTAATCAGGATATGAAAAAGGAACTCAAAGGGAAAGAACTGAAAAAGTTCTATGAAGATCATGTTGACGAAGTAGCATTTGAGATGGAAGAAGCATTTCTTAATGTATTGCACAGAAGAGGTCCAGAATATCAGAAACCAGGATTTATCCTTGGTTCTCTCGCCATGGCTGTAGCTCATGTGCTTTATATGTCAGAGAAGCTGATGAATTATCAGATCGATTTTAAAAAGGACTTCAATGGCGTCTTGGTGGACACCTATAATTATTATAGAGAGAATCATATTGATGATGAAGAAGATATGTTCGAAGAATCACCTGACAATGACTCTTCTAAACTGAATTAGAGGCAATAGTTTCCACCAAATGGTGAGAGTTTGGTAATTTGGGACAATTTTCAATTATCTATCTATTTTTTTTATGTTTATGTTTTCGTATTTGCCATTTTTTAGCTAACTTTGCGCCTCGATTTTTAGTAGAACAAGGTAAATTGGATTAGTTAGTAAAATGGCAAACACGAAACATTCTGTAGCGCGTGAGATCATTATTGATCGCCTTCTGCATAAAAGGCGTGGGTATTCAATCTATGAGATGTTGGAAATCATCAACGAATCTCTAGAATTCGAGGGCTTCACACCTGTATCACTTAATACGATACGGAGAGACCTCGAAACGATTGAGATCAGATATAAACAACATTTGGACAAACAGAAACGGAGTTATCATTTGTACTACCGTTATGCAGACCCGAACTTTACGATCTATAACAACGTTCTGACTTTCGGGGAGATCCAGCATCTCCATTCTGCTTTGTTGGCAATCCGCTTTTGCGATCCGCTGCAGGGTACCCTGATGTATAAGGAAATGTCCACTCGTCTTGCCGATATGCTGGATATTGACCCTGCAAGCGATCCGATTGTGCTCTATAAGCATATTCCACCAATGGACGATTGTAGGCGTTTCCGTACGCTGTATGAGTATATCCGTACCAAAACACCAGCTTGCATCACCTACAATTTTGAGAAGAAAGAGGGACAGCGCGAGGCTGTGATCCATCCTTATTATATCTTGAATGATGATGCTAAGTACTACCTTCTTGGTCATGATGAGAAAACTGATTCTCCCGTCAAGATCTCTATTTCTAAGATCATCAATATAACAACTGCAGATAATACTGAGTTCATTCCGAACCATGATTATCCGTTGAAGGATTTCTATTTGAAGCATTTTACGCAGGGATAACGCTTTATACGCTCCAATAGTGTTGGACTATCGTTTGGATAGTGTTGCGCTGTTGGAGCGGTATTTTTGCGATGATCTAGTGCATAAAATGAATGAAATTCACTAAAATTACCTAATTGTAGGCACTTTTTCGAAATTATATTCTTTTATTTAATATAGATTGTGTATCTTTGTGGCATATTATTATTCTAACAGCAATGACAAACAATAAAGACCTCAATCGCCTAAAGGTGATATTAGCCGAGAAGAAGAAAACCAATCTCTGGCTGTCTAAGCAATTAGGATGCGCCCCAACGACAGTTTCAAAGTGGTGTACTAATTCGTCACAACCTCCATTGGAGACACTCATAAAAATAACAAAGTTGCTTGACGTGGACATTAAAGAACTTGTCAGGTTTGAAGAAGTAGATAAATAATGGATGATTAAAGCCGATAAGGCTACCGCATAAGATTTAAATTATGAAATATATACTTGAAAAGAAGTATCTCTCTAATATTTGTTCACACCAGTATGATGCTTTTGTGGACTCTTTGGGTAAGTGTAAACAAGATAATGAGGGTTTTACTCTGAATTACACGGATCGAAATTATCTGTGTAAACCTATGATAGAAAAATTGGCCGAATCAAATGTACAAGCTATTTCATTCTTTTCTGGTTGTGGCGGTTTAGATATAGGCGCCCAAATGGCTGGAGCAAGAATTATATCAACACTTGATTTCGAGCCTGCTACAGTTGAGACTGTTAAGGCAAATGAATTCTTCAAATTTGCTGAACATAAATGTGCTGACATACGTAACGTATCAGGAAAAAACTACTCCGCTTTACTTCGCAGTTCCAACCCGGAAAAGTTGATAATTGTAGGTGGTCCTCCATGCCAGCCATTTTCTAAAGCAGGCTATTGGATTACCAATGAAAAGAGAAAAGCCATTGATGATGAAAGAAACATGGTCGGTGAGTATTTACGAATAATTGAGGAAATACGGCCTGATGGTTTTTTATTGGAGAACGTTGAGAGCATTCTGCATCCAACGAATAAAGCGGCTGTTGAATATATTGAGGAGACAATTACTCGAATTGGATACCATTTTGTTCGGATTCTAGCTAATGCTCTGGAATATGGAATACCACAAAAAAGGAAAAGGGTTATATTCCTTGCCAGTAGAAATCCTATTAGCGGACAACCGACGAAATTAGCACCGGAGGAGGTTGAGAAAGTTAGTGTTTTGGACTGGATAGGTAGGTTTGATAAGCCAGAACTATCAGAAAATGAGGAATCGACAGAAGGCAAGACATACGATCTCGAACTTTCTGAGGTACCACCAGGGCATAATTATATTGCATTATCCGCTAGAGACAATTATCCAAAGCCCAAATTCGTTGCGAATAAACGTTTTTGGAATTTCTTGTTAAAGCTGCATCCTTTGCAGCCCTCATGGACTATAGCTGCTCAACCTGGACCATGGGTCGGTCCTTTCCACTGGAATAATAGAAGATTAAGAGCGCAAGAAGTTGCTGCGATTCAAACCTTCCCAATGGACTACAAATTCGTGGGATCAAGGAGAGTTATTCAGAAGCAGATTGGTAATGCTGTACCATCCCTCTTAGGGGAAAAGTTTGTTGAACATTTAATTAAGTTTATATAATGAAGCCCAAAATAGTTAGCATATTCTCTGGCGTTGGTGGAATTGACACCGGCTTTAGTCATGCAGGATTTCAAACAGTATTTGCCAATGACAATTGGAAGAACGCATGCGAAAGCTTTAAAGCAAACTATCCTGATGCAGAGGTTGTATGCGCAAATATAGCAGATGTCGATTTTAAAGAAATTAAAAAGAAGTATGGAGACATTGACGGATTAGTTGGAGGTCCTCCCTGTCCTCCATTTTCTAAGTCCAGATTTTACAGGACAGACAAGAAACGTGGTTTAGAAGACGAAAGTGGATTCTTGACTGTGAGCAATTATTTTAGAGCCTTGGAAGAATTAAAGCCCAAATTCTTCTTCTTTGAGAATGTAGCTGGATTTGTGTATAAACCACATCAGGCAGCTTTAGAGATGGTGCAAAGTGAATCCAAGAGACTTGGCTATAAGATTGTATATCGGGTAGTCAACGCAGCAAATTATGGTGTACCTCAAATTAGGCAACGTTTTATCTGCGTTGGCGTACGTAAAAATATGCCTGATTTTGTTTTTCCGGAAGAAACTCATGCTGAGAAAGCAGATAAAAACCACAAGAAGTGGGTTACATGTGGAGAGGTTATAGGCGATATAGATTTTGATTTACCAGAAGACAAAGAAAGACTTGCGGGTTCAAAGCATAAAGATCTCCTAGCTCTTGTTCCTCCAGGGGACAATTATCTCTATTTTACAAAAGAACGCGGATATCCTGACCCCATCTTCAAATGGAGATCTAGATATTGGTCTTTCCTTCTAAAGCTATCCCCTGAAAAGCCCTCTTGGACTATTCAGGCTAGTTTTTCAAATAACATGGGGCCATTCCACTGGAAAAATCGTTTCTTAAGAATACAAGAAATACAAAGGATTCAGACCTTTCCTGATGATTATGTGTTCTTAGGAAAATTCTCTGATCAATGGAGATTAATTGGCAATGCCGTTCCTCCTGTTTTAGTAAATAAAGTTGCAAATCAAATTTATAATCAGTACTTCTATGCCAACTCAATATAAAGTTGTAGATACATACGACCCTGATTATGGTCTTATTGATGGTGTTCCATTCAATAAGTTTGATGCTGGTGCGGAATTAATGTATCAAGTGGAGAAATACTTCCCTGGAATGTTTCTTTTCGAGGAAATATCTTCTAGGACAGGAACTAAAGGAATGAAGGAGTCTCTTCTAAAATGTCAATTTGCTCCAGATGTCACCAGCGAGAATGTTTTTTATATATATGCTGTTGAGATTGAAGGTGGAGGGCGAGATTTCCTCCCTCGTGAGCATAGGGTACAATTCAGACATAATAATGCTTGGGTACCTCAATTGAGCACGTTCTCCATTATGACTCATTTTTGTAGAGAGGAAATAGATTTAGCAGATAAAGAATGTTATGTTATAGGAATCTCTAAAAGCGACATTAATAGCCATAATGTCATTTTCTGTTCTTTTCATCCTTCAAACATAATTAACCAATCGAATAATATAGAGACTCAGGCAACGACACCCAAGTCATTGCAAGTGGCTGTTGATTATATTCAAGATGCTTATATTAATAATGTAAGCTATCAGTCAAAAGGAAATAAATTTAATGTGATTTTTTATAAACCTCAATATCTTCTTTGGTATATGGCAAATCGAGACGAACTACATTTGGCTGACATTGAAACAGTCAAAGATTTGATTAATCAAGCAAGAACATCTAGTGAGTTCTTACCAGTACCGCCAACTCCTCAAATTTCGGACAATATCCAAGAACTTGTTCTGTCCGCAATTCGAACTAAACCATTTATTCTTCTAGCAGGAATCTCTGGTACAGGAAAAAGTAGAATCGTGAGAGAACTTGCATTTAAGTCATGCCCTAAGTATTTGCAGGACAAAGATGGAACCACCCCAGGTAACTATTGCATGATTGAGGTGAAGCCGAATTGGCATGATTCCACAGAACTGTTAGGCTATTATAGTAATCTTAGCTTTAGTTATCAATACAAGAAATTTGTTAAGTTTCTCGTGAAAGCGATGATGAATCCGGAGGTGCCATTCTTTGTTTGTCTTGATGAAATGAATCTTGCGCCTGTAGAGCAATATTTCGCTGAAATACTGAGCGTTCTTGAAACGAGAAAACACCCCAAAAAGGATGGAGGTAAAGATGTTGATATGAGCGTTATCAAAACAGGTGTAATCATTGACCCCCAATACTTCAAATATACATGGAAGGACGATGACGGCAACAAGAATGTGAAGGATAGAGATATGTCTGATAAAGAATGGTACGCTGAATTCTTTAATCTGGATAAATTGTCAGAAGAAGAAAAAAATCAAGCTTCAAAGTACAAAGACTCCTATGTTTTAGCAAATGAGGGTTTGTCTTTGCCTGACAATGTGGTAATTATCGGAACTGTTAATATGGACGATACTACACACCAATTTTCACGTAAGGTTATTGACCGTGCAATGACAATAGAGATGAATGGTGGCAGATTAGCTAACATGTATGGTGGCAGTAAGGATCTCGAATATATTGACGATGAAAAAGAACAACTTAAGTGGCAACAGGCGTTCACTCAGCGATATGTAACAGCAGACGAGGTACTTGACGCACATAAAGAGGTGGCTAAAGAATTAAAAGATCTTCTCCCTAAACGGCTGGAATGTATTAATGATGCGTTAAAAGGAACACCATTTGAGGTTAGTTATCGTGTTCTGAACGAGTTGACAATTATGGTTGGCGTATTACTTGACAATGAGAATGGAGAGGATACTTCTCTAGATGATATTATAAACCAAGCTGTAAACAACATATTGCTGATGAAAATACTCCCTCGTATTGAGGGTGATGCGGAGATGTTTGCGTTATCAAAGGATTATCGTAACAAAATGGGTGTTCCCTATAGTGACCGTTTGGAATGGTTGAGAGAAATTGCACCAGATTTACAGTCGAAAGTAGAACCACAGTCTTCTGATTCCGAAGTTGAAGGTACAGAAACGGAGCCGGATGAGCCAAAAACTGAGACATATCAACAAACAGCTAAAGATAAGATACAAGAAATGATAGACCGACTGAGAAACCAAGAATTCACCCGTTTCTGGCCGTAATAAGAATATCCATATATGCAGATAGAGGTACTGAGATATATTCACCAAGATTACGAAGTGATTGTTCGTACACAGGACATCAATTATTCTTGGGAGAAGTTCAAGGGTCGCATCAATTATACGAGAAAAGACAATCCGGAAATAGATGCACCTGAGGAGTATTGTCGTTACACATCGAAAGACGAGTGCCGATTACGTCTGTATAGCCCAGTTACAGGTGAGACACTAGAACTTAACGATAAGCAGCCTGCTAAAGAATGGGATAAAATATGGCCGGTTATCTATGAAACCTGTAGCTATCAGATACGATTACTTTTTCATGACGTTGATTCACGACCAGAGATACGACATGTCAGAAAGGATATAGAAGACCGTTTCTTCTATGACGAAGAGATAAGTGGCCCCAAGGAGAAGTCGCTTACAGGCGAACTTGACTTCCTAAATGAGCCGGGCGTATTTAAGTTGGAATTCTCATATCAAAAGAATGGCGTTGCGAAAGATTGCTTTGTAACCTTTGATGTCGTTTCACCAAAACTTGACACAAAGAACGACTACAAAACGCTTCTCTGTGAAGTAAACAAGGAATATGAGAATGTTATCTATCGTTATCTTAGCCTTACTCTACAACAGTTCAGCCGAGGCAAGATAAATAACGATGCCACCTGGATGTCTGCTTTCCAAAGTGTTGTGGGCGATTACGTGAAGAATGTGAAAAGAATTATCCAAAATCCTCATTCTCAAATAGTGAACTTCCGAACATCGAGAAAAGCTGAGCAAATCAAGTTTTGGACGCCATCGATGGAAGAACAGTATGGTGAGGTGGATAAAGAGGGAAAACTTGAAGAGTATTACTTTGGATATAATGAAGTGCGATCAACCCATGATACAATGGAGAATCGCTTTGTGAAATATACTCTCCAAAGCATCGGTAGAAAACTCGCCACTATCATCACAACAGTCCTGAGCACAACGCAGGAGGAACTTTCTGAAAGGCATCGCCAAATGTGGAAAGATTATCAGGATTCCTTAAGAAAACTATCAAAACACCCATTCTTCAAATCAGTTGGGAAGTTTGATGGCATGAAACAGGAAAGCTTGGTTCTACAGAGTAGGGCAGGCTATCAGCAGATATATAAAGACTGGCTGAACCTAAAACGAGGAATAGACTTCTATAATGGAGCCGCTAACATCGGTACTTTGCAGATTTGGGAAATTTATGAACTTTGGTGCTTCATAAAGATAAAGAAACTGGTTGCGAAAGTGTTGGGTATAAAAGAAGATAACCCTGCACATGAGCAACTAATAACAGAACCAAAAGGAACGCTGCTTAATCCATTTACAAATTCATCACTGGAGCATATCGTAGAATACCACTACCCGAAACCAGAAGACGCAGAAACGGAAGAGAAGAGAGCACAGTTGGCAGCCCATGAGGGTGATGTGGTAACGTTGCACTACCAACACACCTTTAACCGAACAAGCGGTAAAGACGATTATAGTCTTGGTATCAACACGGCTACAACAGAGCAGCGTCCTGACATTGTACTTAACATACGGAAATCGTCCGGTGAGGTAATACTGACGTATCTTTATGATTCAAAGTATCGTGTTATCAACGATAAACAGTTAGATATGGACTTTGAGGATCAGGATATAGATGAGAACACAATAATGCCTGGAGGTGATTATCCCCCAACTGATGCTATTAACCAGATGCACCGTTACCGTGATGCTATATATTATAGTCAGGAACACGAACTTTATCGGTCAAAAGAAATAATCGGTGGTTATATTCTTTTCCCTGGTCGCGGTAATGATGAATATATAAAAAGGCGTTATTACAGCAATAGCATTGATAGTGTAAATATAGGAGCATTCCCACTCTTACCCAACAGCGATACTTTGGTTGAAGAGCATCTGAGGAAAATTCTTATGGAATACACGAATACTGAAATGCATGTGAAAATAGCAAAGCCTCAAAGGACTCTGGCATATGTGACTGAGGAAGAGAAGGCAAGTTTTATGCCTGATGATCTTGTTATGGTTGCAATTGCAGGCAATGAGGAGAAGCGACAATGGACTTTTAAAAACCTGTGGTATAATATTCCGTTAGAAAAAATAGCAGATACACCTTGGATGAAAGCAAAATATTTGCTTTTATATGTCAAGGGTGAAAAGTATGTGGGGAATCTATGTAAGATAGTGCGTACGAATCATGATGTTTGGACAAGTGACATGCTTAAGTCCGCTCCAAGATGTACAGCATATCCCTCTGTGCCAACTCATCCTGCATATTTTATGATTCGCATAAGAAAGCCAGAAGATACGGATGAGAAATTGCGTGTGCTTTCCTTTGATTATCAGAATGTTCCTAGGTTCTGGGGATCCTATAGAACGACATTCTTCTTGGCCAAGCTCAAGGACTTTTCGACAATTAGCGAAAAAATAGTTAATTCTTGATGCATTGAATGAATAGACACAAGATATACGTAGCTAGTAGTTGGCGCAACGAGTTTTATCCTGAGGTTGTGGCTAAATTAAGGGAAGCTGGGCATGATGTTTATGATTTCCGAAATCCTCCTTCTGGAGACCATGGCTTTTGGTGGGATAGTATAGATCCTCAATATATGGATTGGACACCTGAGGAGTATAAGGAAATGCTGATGCATCCTAAGGCGATGAGGCAGTTTGAAAATGATATCAAGGCTATGAAGTCCTGCGATATTTGCGTGATGGTGCTGCCTTGTGGAAGGAGTGCTCATACTGAGGCAGGATGGTTTGCTGGGCAAGGAAAGAAAGTGCTGGCATATATCCCAGAGAAGCAGGAGCCTGAACTGATGTATAAACTCTTCGATGGTGTATGTTGCTCGATGGATGAATTAATTGAAGCATTGAAGTGATATGGATAATCTTTCGGCATAACAACAGAATTAAGGTACTAAGATTTAACATTCGTTATTGCAAATGCTATCTTTAGTCGGTTGTGGGGATGGATTATTATCACTACCTTTGCCCCAGAAACCAGACTTAGATGGAAGTAAGGGGTTCTGCACGAAACTTCGTCTGCCAACGTGCGCACATATCTGGCAGTCCTCACGAATGGCTAACCTCTCCATCTATTGAATTGACAAGTGCTGCGAGCTGCACGAATCTTGGCTATAATGTCTGATGTTAATCCGCAAGGTCTTCAGTGAACGCCCCTGTACGATCACTCTCAAAGCCTTGTCAATGGTTTCTTATAAAATAATAAGGTATGGACATCGCATCATCAATCACCAAATTGCGCACCAGCAGGCTTTACACAAGGAAGGCACTGGCTGAGAAGGCAAAGATAGACCTCAGGCATTTGATAGCTATTGAGGAGGGTAGGGCTATTGCTACTGATAACGACATCGAGGCTATCAGTCGAGTTTTCCATGTGAAGCCAGAGGATTGGATTAAGTGATATGGAAGGATACTGTCTCAGGACTCATCTGATAGAGAACCCCAGTATATGTCTCTATTACAAGGGAATGGAGGATAACGATGCTATTCCTAATGTTTTGAATGTTGTTGTGGCTTTCACGTCTGCAGAAGCCTTGTTGCTGGATGAGGATTCTGCAAATAGTCTATGTCAGAGACTTAATAGAGATAGTGAGATCTTAAAGGCAAATGGGTATGTTGTGTTTGAGATAATTAGGGCAATTACAGAGGGGTGTCCTGCCTTCTAGGATAAGTATAATCATGAAAAACATAGTCAACAAACGCAACGAGAGTATAAGCTATATGAATTCAAGTCTCAAATATATGAGAAATAGCTTATTATTCCAAGATTTTAATAAGATTTTTTGTTTTTATCTACAAAATACCCTATCTTTGCAATTGATGGAACGATATGAACTAAAAACGGTAGATACGAATATGAAACTGATGAAGTCAAGGATAGTATTAAAGTGGTGACCTGTCAGGCTTCTCCAGTATCATGATGATAAAATGGTGGGAATAATATGTTGGGAGCAATAATTGGAGACATAGTAGGTAGCCGTTGGGAGTTCAACCCGACTAATGACTACGATTTTGAGTGGTTGTCGAGCGAGAACGGCTTTACAGACGATACTATTTGTACAGTAGCAGTCGCTGATGCACTCTTGAAAGGTAAAGACTTTGGTGAGAGCATACATGAATGGTGTAACCGCTATCCTCATCCGATGGGTGGATATGGTGGCAGATTTGCTCAGTGGGTTCGAAGTGATAATCCCCTACCGTATAATTCATTTGGTAATGGGGCGGCTATGCGTGTATCTCCTGTTGCTTGGGCTGCAAATGACTTGGAGTTTAAGTATCTTTTGAAGATGGCAGAAGAGACTGCGGCATGCTCACATAATCACCCAGAGGGAGTAAAGAGTGCGCAGACTGTTGCTTTGGCTATTCAATATGGTATTGAGTTGCCTTGCTATCATCCCAATTTCACGCAAGATCATGTGAGGGAACTGGTTGAGTCGTGTGCCAAATATGCAGGATATGACATCAATATCAAAAAAGAGAATGTGATTAATCGTTTTGATGAGACTTGTCAAGGAACAATTCCTGTTGCTCTATGGATTATAGGGAATAGCAGTTCTTTTGAAGATGCAGTTCGCAAAGCTGTTAGTTTGGGAGCTGATGCCGATACACTCGGAGCAATTGTCGGTAGCATTGCTGAAGCCATATGGGGAATACCTAAGGAAATGCAGCTGGAGATTATGAATTACCTTCCATCAGATATGAAAAAGGTTGTGCTTCAGTTCTGCAGACGATATATTAAGGATAGCATCCTTGTTGCTGGTTATGGTGATGAAGGAGTAGCAATAGATATGATGCCGGAAAATTAATCTTTCTATTAAATTATGACTCGACAACATATAGTATTTCTGACTGGTGCTGGCATTAGTGCTGAAAGCGGTTTGAGTACATTCCGTGGTAAGGATGGCATGTGGACTAACGAGGAGTGGGTTCACCTGGCCAGTACGGATGCCCTCTATAATGAGACGCAGAAATGCCTTGATTTCTATAATTGGAGGCGGAAAAAGCTGGCCGAAGTGGAGCCAAACGATGCTCACCGCATGATAGCAGAGCTGGAGAAAGAGCATGAGGTAACGGTTATCACGCAGAATGTGGATAACTTGCATGAACGGGCTGGCTCGACGCGGGTCATCCATCTGCATGGGGAACTGAGCAAGGTCTGCTCGATGGATAATCGCACGACATGTGTGAAGGAATATCCGCTGACAACACCCATCAAAATTGGGGATAAGGCAGAGGATGGTTCGCAACTGCGGCCCTATATCGTGATGTTTGGCGAGTATGTTGACAGTATGAATGTTGCAATTGACATCGTGAGTAAGGCTGACATCTTCGTGGTCATCGGTACCTCGCTGAAGGTCTATCCGGCAGCAGGATTCATCAACTATGCACACCATGAAGTGCCTAAGTTCGTGATTGACCCGGGAGAGATGGAGCAATGCACGCATTTGGGCTTCATTCACTTCAAATCCACAGCCACAGAGGGCATGAAGATGTTGCTGGAAGCATTCAAGGAATTATAATTTATCGATTATGGCATATACATACAAATATCCAAGACCGGCTGTTACGGCTGACTGCATCGTAATTACTAGGGAGGCAGAGCCAAAGGTGCTACTTATACAGCGGGGAGATGAACCTTTCAAAGGAGCTTGGGCATTCCCTGGTGGCTTCCTAAATATGGATGAAACTACAGAGCAGTGTGCTATCAGGGAACTAGAGGAAGAAACGGAACTTCGAGTGTCGGTTATTCATCAGATTGGCGCGTACTCCAAGGTTGATCGTGACCCAAGAGGACGAACAATCACCGTGGCATATCTCGCCATAGTAGATTCACCGAAGGATGTCAAAGGTCAGGACGATGCTGCAAAAGCAGAGTGGTTTCCAATTAATGATCTTCCCCATCTTGCCTTCGATCACTATGATATCATGCAAGATGCTATTACCACTTATATACATTTCATGTAGTAGAAAAAAGAAGCCCTTTAGAATCCGGTTAAGAAAACTAGGCTATAAAGGGCTTCAGGAAAAGATCTGAAAATTAGTTTTCCTCTTCATCAAAGAACTTACCCATTGGCATTGGAGCAGCTTCAGCCACACAACAGTTGTAGCGTTCACGACTCCTGCGCTCACGAGCGAACATAGCCTTAGTACCTTCCGCGTCCTGGGTAAACTCCATGTGTTCCTCGATAGCAAAGGAATGGGCCATCTCTTCGACATCAAGGTTGTCGGTGCCTATTAGTGTGAAGGTCCAGTTCTGCTTCTTCAGCTTCTCAATGAGGGTACGAACCATCTTCAGAGTCCATTCATTAGAGCTGTTCTCAAAGCCATCGGTGATGATGGTCACAAGAACATGATCGCCTTCCTCCACCTGGGCATTGACCTTGGAAACGCCTTTTCCAATAGCATCGTAAAGCGGAGTGGCAGCACACGGGCTGTAAGCTTTCCACTTCAGATCCTTGGTTTTGTCTGCAAGAGTGTGGTCATAGTGTAACTTGGTGTGATCGCTGTCAAAGGTGATCAACGTGACATACTGAATCTGGTTGGGGTACTTCTCCTGCATCATGCGGACTGTCTGCAGGGTTTCGTTCATGCCTGTAAAGGCTTGCTTGCGGATGCACTCCATGGAACCGCTCTCGTCAACAATAATCAAGTTGTGAACTCTCGTTGGAATCAAATCTGTCATAGTTGTAATGTTTTAAAGGTGAATAATATTTTCGACATGTCTTTATCACTTTAAAGAAGATTTTCGAAAAAAATTAAGTAGTATCACATTTTTTTTGTAAATTCGCACCATAAAACTGTTATATGACCTATAGACAACTATCTGACAAGGATATTATAAAAGGCTTCCGCCAAGGCGACGCTGACATTATCCGTACCTATTTCTACGGGTATTGCGAAATAGGCTATTACATTTTCGACCAGCGATATCTGCTCCATGAGAAAGAAAACCTGGACTTTCTTTCACTTGCCCATCAGTATGCTATCTACCTGATGGAGCATGATTGGAAACCATTGGAGGACCATTCTCCCAACATATCCTTGAAGTCCTGGCTCATCAACGGATTTCGTTTTGTAGTTCTCGATGCGCTTAAATGGTATCGCAAGGAATATGGTAGCATAACCTTTGAGGACTATCTCCAATCTTTCGATGTTTCAAGCAACCTACGTATGCAGTTTAATCACATGGTACAGGATGTCTGCGACCATATTCCCATGAGTCGCCAAGAACGCTTAATCATCGACATGATACTTCTGAAGGGATTTAAATCAAAAGATGTTGCAGCCGAAATGGGAATGACTCCAGCAGCAATATCACAGAAATACAAGAAAATCAAAGAAGAAATCATCGTGCCGTATTTCCGCCAAAACTTTGATATGGAACTTGATATGCCAGAGATTATGCCAGAGAGTATGCAAGAGATCACGCCAGACTACGGCATGCTTGGCCAGGCTATGATGGAAGAGGCTGCACCATGTGCGATGCCACCAATGGATCTCATAGAAAGAAGAACAACCAAGAGTATGGAACAGAAAAGAACAACTCCGGAACGTATCACTTCGCTCCAGCCAAACGAGATATTTGTTTTCGGTTCGAACCTCCGCGGAATGCATGGCGGAGGTGCTGCCTATGTTGCATACCGCAACTTTGGCGCCATTATGGGCAAAGGTGTCGGTCTACAGGGACAGAGTTATGCAATCCCCACCATGCAAGGTGGCGTAGATACCATCCGTCCGTATGTGGACGAGTTCATTGAGTTTGCCAAGCAGCACCAGGACTTGACATTCCTCGTCACCCGCATCGGCTGTGGCATAGCAGGCTTCACCGACGAGGAAATATCTCCTCTCTTCGAAAAAGCTCACACCGTAGGAAATATTGTCTTACCATCTGGTTGGTAAGGCTTTCTCAGTTTTGATCCTGTAGGGAAATGATGGAAATAAATGTGGGGCTCCTTTTGAAGCCCCACTAACCAATAATAATAAACATAAAACTAAAATCAATGAAAAACCGTCATCACGACGACTAATCAAAATAAAACCTAACTACTGAAGAGGCGAGCATCACTGCTGGCATGACTCTACAAATGAATCTAACAAGGCGCAAAATTACCGCAATAATCTGAGTCCCGCAAAGAATTTTGCCTTTTTTTGCATTTATTTGTGAGCATTGCCTTTATTCACAGTTTGGCTGTGAGCCGTGAGTGTTACATCCTTTATTTCTGTCTGTTCCTATGAACAAATCGATTGATCGGCTTTGAACACTTTTGTACGCCTGACGTTCTTCGAATACCTGGATCAGCACCTCCCATTGCTCTTTTGCCTGGCTTCACTACACGATGATTAGTGGTATGCTTCCAATACATTTCCTTGATACTTCGTTGATGATTGATGGCATAGGCCTTATGCTGCTGACATCGATATGGTATCTGCTTGTAAGATTGGTATTGGCCAATCGTTCTGCTTTCTGTGGCTATAATATGGTAATCCGCTCTATGACTCATTTTTAATTGTGGTGGCCATCCCCTATTCGGTTCACCCTGAATATTGCCCTAATTGGTACAAGAGTTAATGGCACTTACTATACCAGCTGCAGGTGAATGTTTGCCTAACCTATGTCATGAACATTCTCCTTGTGTCTGACTTCTCATGTCGCTTCCTATGAGGCCCTTTCTGATTTTTCCTTTGCAAAGTTAGCGCAAGCCCGTGCACTGCAAGTACTGGTCGCTGACTCCCGATTTCTACACAAAATTTCAGCAAC
>JAEEGG010016398.1_pt1 | contig 15388 bp, 14 predicted proteins | sample 9134161 | NCBI WGS metagenome assembly JAEEGG01 (sample SAMN16246543, study PRJNA631951) | gut metagenome | biome: gut microbiome; feature: rumen; material: CR-attached | host: Bos | place: Iran: Karaj | collected 2018-10
GGCATATTTCGCAGAAATTAACGAAAAAATCAAAAAATTAGTCGCCGAAAGGGTGATTTCTAAGCTAAAAGCACTACCTTTGCACGTGGATTAAAATATTATTTTAAAAGATGCTGAAAATTAAAGTTGTAAACAAAGGTCACCAGCCCTTGCCGCAGTATGCTACTGCGCAGAGTGCCGGTATGGATCTGAGAGCTAATATAGATGACCCCATCACCCTGAAACCGCTGGAGCGCCGACTCATCCCAACAGGCTTGCATATCGCCCTGCCTGTAGGCTATGAGGCACAGGTACGTCCTCGTAGCGGTTTGGCTTTAAAGAAGGGTATTACCGTACTGAACACCCCAGGTACCATTGATGCCGACTATCGTGGCGAGATTGGTGTGGTGCTCATCAACCTGTCGAACGAGGATTTCGTGGTTGAGGATGGTGAGCGTATCGCGCAGATGGTGATTGCACGTCACGAGCAGGGTGAGTTCGTATCGGTAGAGGTATTGGATGAAACCGAGCGTGGCGAAGGTGGATATGGTCATACTGGTGTGAAGTAGAATCATGATGCGAATGAAGAAAATCGGACTGTCGCTATTGTTGCTGCTTTCTGTAACCACTGGTTACGGACAGCGTGAGTACGACCAGTTCTTTCTTGAAGCCATGATGCAGCGCCAGAAGGGTAACAACGATGCGGCTTTTGATTTGCTGCGTCATTGTCTGGAGATTAATCCCGATGCCCCCGAGGCATACTACTTTCTAGCACAGTACTATAACGCCTTGAAGGATGGCGAGAAGAGTCTGGCTTATATCCAGAAGGCGGCCGCACTCGATCCTGAGAACGCTACCTACAAGGAGACATTGGCACAGGCGTACATCCGTCAGCAGGATTACGAAGCTGCCATCCCTGTAGTGGAGAAGATTTATAAGCGCGACAAAGAGCGTGAGGACTTGCTGGAGATGCTATTTCAACTGTATCAGCAGGTGGGCGATTTCGATTCAGCCGTCGAGGTATTGAATCGTATCGAAGCCATCGATGGCAAGAGCGAACGCCTGTCGGTAGCCAAGAGCGAGATATATACCCGCCAGGGGAACAAGAAAGCGGCGATTGCCGAGATTAAGGCTTTGGCCGAGAAATTCCCTAATGATGGTAACTATCAGGCGTTGTATGGCGAAACGCTGATGATGAACGGACAGCTGAAAAAGGCGTTGAAGGTGTACGACAAGATTCTGAAAGATGAACCTGATAACAACCGTGTGCTGATGTCGCTGCGTACCTATCATCAGGCTTTAGGGCATCGCGAGATAGCCGATTCGCTCACTGAGCGTGTGCTGCTGAACCGCAATGCCACCATCGATGAGAAGATTCTGCTGTTGCGTCAGGAGATTTCGGCCAGCGAGAATGCGGGCGGCGACAGTACCCGTGTGCTGCAGCTGTTCGACAAGATCCTGAAACAGCCTCAGTCTGATGAGCACATGGCCATCCTCTGTGCCTCGTATATGAATGTAAAGAAGATGCCAAAGGATACCATCGCTACGGTGTTGACTAAGGCTTTGCAACTGGCGCCCGATAACTCGTCGGCCCGTTTGCAGCTGATTGGTTATGCCTGGGAGGCTGATGATATGGAGCGTGTGATTACACTCTGTCAGGATGCCCGACAGTACAACCCCGACGAGATGGCTTTTTATTATTATCAAGGTATTGCCTACTATCGTCGCGACAGTCTCGATGCCGCCCTTTCTACCTTTAAGAATGGCATCGGCGTAATTAAGGAGGACAGTGACCCCGCTATCGTATCCGACTTTTATGCGGTGATGGGCGACATCCTGCATCAGAAAGGCTTGATGAAAGAGGCCTACGAGGCTTATGATAGTTGCTTGCAATGGAAAGATGATAATATGGGCTGTTTGAACAACTATGCCTACTTCTTAAGCGAAAGTGGTGAGCAGTTGGCTAAGGCCGAGCAGATGAGCTTTAAAACCGTAAAGGCTGAACCCAAGAATGCTACCTACTTGGATACCTATGCTTGGATACTGTATATGCTGGGCCGCTACTCTGAGGCCAAGATATATATCGACCAGGCGTTACAGAATCTGGACGAGTCGATCGACAACTCCGTGATTCAGGAACATGCAGAAAAAATAAAACAAAAAGTAAATCAATAATGAAACTGAAAAGTATCGTAAGAATTGCCGTATTGGCATTGCCATTGCTGTTTAGCTCATGTAGTGTTGTCAATGGTATATTCAAGAAGTCGAAAAAGGAGAAGCCGATGATTGAACAGCGTCAGACTACCGACTTTGTGAATCAGGTGCGTGATAACCAGCAAACCAACAAGTTCGTCACTTCAAAGGTGAAGTTCTCGGTTGAGGTTGGTCCGCAGAAGATTACGCTGACAGGTAATCTGAAAATGCGTCGTAACGATGTAATCCGTCTGCAGCTGATGGCCTTTGGATTTGTTGAGGCCGGACGTCTTGAGTTCACCAAGGATTACGTGCTCATTATGGACCGTATTAATAAGCAGTACCTGAAGGCACCTTATCGTCAGATTGATTTCTTGCGTAACAGCGGACTGAATTTCTACGCTCTCCAGGCTCTGTTCTGGAACGAGCTTTTTAAGCCCAATGAGGGTAGCGAGGCTGTAGCACTTGCTAAGGACAATAAGGAAGGTAAAGGAAACTTTACCACCGTTGAGAGTGGCGATGACATGATTATCAATCTCGAAGACGGCAAGATGGACTATAGCTGGTTGACCAGTAAGAATACGGCATTGATCCGTATGGCCAATATCCTGTATAAGGACCGTTTTAATGGTAACACCCAGCTTAACTGGGACTATTCCGACTATGATGTGTTTGGTCGTAAGATGTTCCCTAAGAAGCATCAGATTACGCTGACTACACCCGATAAGGAAGTAAAGTTAGGCATGACCTTGAATTATCTGGGTAATGATACCGATTGGGATGCACGTACCGAAGTTTCAAATAAGTATCGCGAGGTAACAGTTGACGAGATACTCCGCCGCTTCATGGCTCTATGATGAATAGAGTGTTACGTATACGATATGTCGTGATGGTGCTGATAGCACTCATCTCGTTTTCTTCGCCTGCTATTGCACAGCAGGCGAAAAAAAAGTCTGTGCAAAAACGTGCGGCTACCACAACAAAGAAGTCGGTCAGCAAGAAATCTACAGGAAAGAAGACCACTAAGACTTCAGCTGCCAAGCAGCCGGTAACAGTTAATAGTCTGAAGACCGAGCAGCAAAGGGTGCGCAAGCACATTGAGGAGCAGCAGCGTAAGCTGAAAGCCAACGAGCGCGATGTGAAGAAACGCTTGCAGAACCTGCTGATTATCAACAATGAGATTGCCGATAAACGTAAGTCGATTGATACCATCCGTCATGATATCAATCGTCTTGATGGTAATATCCATACTTTGGAGGTACAGTTGGTAACACTCGAGAAGGAACTCGAAGATCGTAAGCTGCGTTTCATCAAATCGATGAAGTACATGCATCGCAACCGCAATCTGCAGAGTCGTCTGATGTTTGTGTTCAGCGCTAAGAATCTGTCGCAGATGTACCGTCGACTGCGTTTTGTGCGTGAATATGCTGCCTATCAGCAGAATCAGGCCGAGGCGGTGAAGTCGATGAAGGAACAGGTAGCTGAAGCACATGACGAGCTGACCGATACCAAAAGACAGAAGAGCAATCTGTTGGTAAAAGACGAACAGGAGCGTCGTTCGCTCGAAGGTAAGCAGGAAGAACAGCAGAAGATGGTATCTTCGTTGCAGAAACAGCAGAAAACCATTCAGGGAATTATCGACCAACAGAAGAAACGCGATGCTGAGCTGAATGCCCAGATCGACCGTTTGATTGCCCAGGAGATAGCACGTGCCAAGGCGCGTGCCGAGGCCGAGGCTAAGCGTAAGGCGGCTGAGGCTGAGGCTAAGCGTAAGGCCGAGGAGTTAGCTCGCAAGCAGGCTGCTGCCGAAGCGGCTCGTAAGGAGAACGAACGACGTATTGCTGAGGCGAAGGCCCGTGAGGAGAAAGCCAAGGCCGAAGCCCGTGCCGCTGCTGCCCGTAAGAATGCCGAAGAGAAAGCGGCTGCCGAGCGTGCTGCTGCTGAGGCTGAGCGTGCCCGACTGGCTGCCGAGCGTAAGGCTGCTGCCGATGCGAAAGTGCACGAGAAGGAAGTGGCCGAAGCCCGTAAGTCGGAGGCTGCGGTTTATACTGTTTCATCCGAAGACCGTATGCTGAGTGGTAACTTTGAGAGTAATCGCGGTAGATTGCCAATGCCTATTGCTGGTGGCTATCGTATCGTGAACCATTTTGGAACCAACCACGTAACAGATGTGAAGGGACATGTAACACTCGATAAGAAAGGTATCGACATCAAGGGACAGCCTGGTGCTGCAGTTCGTTGTGTGTTCGATGGCGAGGTCAGTGCTGTGTTCAGCTATGCTGGCACCACGGTGGTCATCGTACGTCATGGTAGCTACCTGTCGGTTTATTGTGATTTGGCATCGGTTAACGTGAGTCGCGGACAAAAAGTAAGCACCCGACAGACACTTGGTCGTGTGGGTGCTGAGGGTTTGATGCAGTTCCAGTTGCGCAAGGGCAGTGCTAAACTAAACCCTGAAGGATGGTTGGCCAGATAGGCACTTACAGTGTCAATCCGTCCAACAATCCTACATAGGTATCGATGGCGTGTTCCATCTCCGAGATCTTAATGAATTCGTTGGCAGCATGCGAGCGACTTGATTCGCCAGGTCCCAGCTTAAATGATGGGAATGGCATCAGCGCCTGATCGCTTAGCGTGGGCGAACCGAAGGGCTGCATACCTCTGTCGATACATCTCTTAATGAGTGGATGCTCAGGCGAGATGGCCGATGAGTGCAGACGGAACGAACGGGCGCGTAGCTCGCACTTGGTCATCTTCTTGCATAGGAAGTTAAACAGATATTCGTTCTGATAGAACTCGTTGGTGCGTACATCAATGATAAAATGCAATGTGTCGGGAACCACGTTATGCTGGGTGCCGCCTTCAACAACGGTCACCGTCATCTTTGTAGGACCTAACAGCGGACTCACCTTACGGAATTTATAATCGCGAAGCCAGACCAGATCGTCGAGTGCTTCGTAGATGGCATTTACGCCTTCGTTACGGGCAGCGTGACCCGATTTGCCGTGTGCATAACCATCAATCACCATCAGACCTTTCTCGGCAATGGCGGGTTGCATGCCTGTTGGCTCACCCACAATGGCTACATCTATCTTGGGGAGCAAAGGCAGCACGCGACTCAGTCCGTTCTGTCCCGAGATCTCTTCCTCGGCCGAGGCTACCCACAACAGATTATAGTTGCGAGGACGATACAGCATAATGCGATAGGCTTGTAACAGCGAAACTAGTCCGCCGCCACAGTCGTTTGAGCCCAGACCATATATCACGTCGTATTCCTGATCTGGTGAAAATGGATCGCGTGTCCACGAGCTAACGGGTTTTACGGTGTCGATATGGGCATTAAGCATCACAGTAGGACGATTATTATCCCAGTCAGGACAGCCCACCCAGAGGTTGTTCCCCTCGCGACCGAATGGCAGATTCCACATGTTCAGGAAATCGGCCAGTTTATCGGCTGCTTTCATTTCGTCTCTACTAACCGAAGGAATGGCAATCAGCTCCTTCAGCAAGGCTACGGCATCGTAAAGATAGTTTTTGTTTTCCATATCTTATTTGGTTTTTGCTTTTGATACACACACGGATAGTAACATCGATAATACCAACACGCCGAAGATGATGGCCAACGAAAGTGTGGTGGGTACCTCGATGTGTGGCATGTTGATACTTAATCCTACCATCTCGCCGAAAGCGTTCACATACTCATTCATGGCCAATAACATCTTTACGCCTACAAAACTCAGGATGATGCCAAGACCGTATTTTAGATAGGTGAAGTATTTAGCTACAGCTGCCAGCGCAAAGTATAGGGCACGCAGACCTAGAATGGCAAAAATGTTTGAGGTAAGCACGATAAACGGATCGCGGCTTACTGAGAATACGGCAGGGATAGAATCTACGGCAAAGGCCACATCGGTAGTCTCGATCACCAACAGGGCGATAAACAATGGGGTTGCTAATCGCTTGCCGTTTTCGATGATAAAGAATTTTCCCTCGTGCATCTGGTCGGTTACCGGGAAGAACTTCTTGAATAGCTTTACGAAGAAATTGTTCGAAGGGTCAACCTGCTCGTCATTATGACCGAACATCTTGATACCTGTATATATCAGGAATAATCCAAACAATCCTAATATCCATTCAAACTGGGCAATCATCGCTGTACCCGCAAAAATAAAGATACTGCGTAGTACTAATGCACCAAAAATACCCCAGAACAAAACCTCGTGTTGGTATTTTCGTTGCACACCGAAGAACGAGAAAAGCATCAGGAATACAAACAGATTGTCCATCGATAAGGATTTCTCAATCAGATAACCCGCTAGGAACTCCATTGCTTTCTCATGGGAGTCGCCAGGATAAAACAGATAGATGCCACCACAGAATACCAGCGAAACGCCTATCCATACGGCAGTCATCTTTAGAGCTTCGGATACGCTCACTTCATGTTGACCTTTCTTACCGAACGATTTCAGGTCGATTAGCAACATAATGAATACTAGTATGTAGAACAATATCCACGCCCAAATGGGTATATTTACCATTTCCATTCTTTCTTTATTCTTTGATTACGGCGACAAAGTTACGAAATAATTTTTATATTCCCAAAAATAGTTGTACTTTTGTACCTTGGTATGCAAAGTCGATTATTCAATAAATGTCCCGTAGCGGTTGTAACGGTGAGTATGATTCTTGGCATTATCATCGCTTACTACGTGTCGCTTCCTATCACCATATTACCTGTGCTGGCTGGTATGGTGGTTGTGGCTTTGCTGCTGTATAAGTTTGCCAATGCGCAGTCGGTAGCTATCGTGGTATGTTGCCTGTTGTTGGGAATGTGCGTGATGCAGCGTCATCAGCAAACCACCGATCAGCCGCAAACAGAAACCCGATTTGATCGCTCCAGGAATTTTTTCCTACAACAGCGCGAACAGTTGTTACAGCGTTTTAATGATAGTGGACTCGACGGCGATGCTTATGCGGTGGTGGCAGCCATGTCGTTAGGCGATAAGTCGGCTTTGAGTCGTGATGTGAAGAGAGCTTATTCTGTCAGTGGTGCCTCGCATGTGTTGGCGCTTAGCGGTCTGCACCTGGGTATTATCTATATGCTGTTGTCGTTGTTCCTGCCTCGACGGCGATGGCCGGCTTTGTCGCAGTTGTTGATGATTCTGGTGGTATGGGCATTTGTGCTGCTGGTAGGTATGCCTGTTAGTGCCGTGCGCTCGGCCGTCATGCTTACTATCTATGGTGTTTTGTCGATTGGTCGACGTAATAAGATGTCGGTCAACGTTCTGGCATTTACAGCTTTTTTGATGTTGATGTGGAATCCTGCCTGGCTGTTTGATGTGGGATTTCAGATGTCGTTTATGGCGGTATGGGCTATCTTGCTGTTTGTGCCCTTGTTTACCAGTGTGTTTTCCGACCAGTATTATATGGAACACCCATGGATAGCAAAGGTCTGGGGCATGGTGGCAGTCTCTTTGGCGGCCCAGTTGGGGGTGGCGCCATTGATCGCCTATTACTTCGGTCAGTTCTCCATCTGTTTCCTGTTTACCAACTTCCTGGTGGTGCCTGCGGCATTCATTATTCTATGTCTGTCGATAGCCGTTCTGTTGTTTCCACCCCTCGCGTACCTATTATTATATATAGTGAATGGGTTGAATGCGTCGTTGAATACCATCGCCGCCTTTCCGGGCGCCAGTATCGGTAACTTGCATCCAACCATCCTTCAGGTTGTGTTTATCTATGTGCTGATTGTTTGTTGCTATCTGCTTATAGAAAGAATAAAACCAATAATGGGATGGACACCATGGAAATGAGGGTGGTAATGAATGTTACCTCGGTTATCATCGTGGTGTCTTTGCCGTATTTTAAGCACAGGATAGTGCCGTAAGTTGCCACAGGCATGGCAATCACCACCGTATTGATGTTTACCACGAACTGCGAGAAGCCCAAAAGCATGCATAGATAGTAGATGCCGATGGGCAGTATGGCCAGTCGGAAAGCTGTTGTGGCATAAACACTGGCGTTACCCAACAGCGATTTGATGGGGAGGTTCGACATCGATGAACCTATAATCAGCAGTGCTGCAGGTACAGTGATGTTACCAATCATGGTGAGTGGCGCGCTGATGGCTTCGGGGATATTATCGATACGCAGTGCAACAATCAGCATGGTCAGGTAGCAGGCTAACATCGGGGTAGAATAGAGTACTTTTTTCTCGAATCTTTTCTCCTCCACTTCGCTCTTGCCTGTAATCAGGATAGTACCCACTGTAAACACAGCAAATGTGTTTACCACATTCAGCACCGCAGCATAGAAAACGGCCTCGTGTCCGAATATCGAGGCCACCACAGGGTAGCCCATAAAGCCCACGTTACCGAACATGAGTGCAAAGCCGATAGCGCCTTCGTCGTCTTTCTTCTTGGTCAGGTACCGTGGCAACAGAAAGGCAATACCTGTAAGCACAGCGTATGTTATCACGCTGATGAGCAATAATGGCAGAATATACTCACGGTCAGGCAGTTCGCCTGTCATCGCCGACGACAGAATCAGCGCCGGACAAGTCATATTAATCACCAACCTCGACAGCTGTCTGTCAAAGTCGCCTCCCAAATATCCCAGTTTGCCAGCGCCGTATCCCACGAGCACTATAACAAACAAAGTCATCATCACTACAAACATAGAGTAAAGGCATTAAAAAAGCCCCAATGAGTGGGGCTTTTAGTTTACATATATCCTAACCACCGCAATATGTCGTTGAGGTTCGCGAATACCATCAGGAGAATCAGCAGACCGAAACCGAAGTACTCGGCACGGATCATGAAGGTCTCAGATGGTTTGCGACGGGTAATCATCTCATAAATCAGGAACAGTACATGTCCACCATCCAAAGCAGGGATGGGCAGGATGTTCATGAAGGCGAGGATGATTGAAAGGAAGGCGGTCATCTTCCAGAACAGATACCAATCCCACATGGGAGGGAACAGACTGCCGATAGCTCCGAAACCACCAATCGACTTAGCACCGTCGGCTGTGAACACATACTTCATGTCGCCCACGTAACCCTTCAGCACGTTGATGCCGTATGCAATACCTGCGGGGAAACTCTCAAAGAAACCGTACTCTTTGGTGATGGGCTGGTAGATGCCAGCAATGGTCTGAACCATGAAACCGAGTTTCAAATCAGGTGTCAAGGTGATGGTGGCTGTATCCTGTACCTCATTACGAGCATAAACGATGGTAGCTGTGCGCACCTTCAGGCTGTCGGCCTGTGTCTTGGCGGCTGTCATCATATCCTCGAGTACACCCAGTTGATCGGTAAACTCGTTGTAGCTGTCGACGGGCTTGCCGTTGATGCCTACAATCTTATCACCTTTCTGCAGGCCCATCTCGGCGGCAGGTGTACCTTCCATTACACTGTCAATCACGGCAGGAATCAGCGGACGAACGAACGAGGGCTCTGCCTTCAGCATACCCAACAGGTTGATGTCGCCAGGCAGCTTGATGCTCATGGCCTTACCGTTGCGGATAATGTCGGCACGGGTAGCCTCGCTCAGAGCGCGGTACATATCGGCACTGAAGTCCTTGAACTCGCCGTTCTCGGTACCTACTAGAATATCGCCATCCTTAAAGCCGTACTGCTTGGCCTCGGTGTTGAACTTCATACCCAGAGTCATGTTCTTGGTGGGGATATAGGTATCGCCCCAGTAGAACAGAATCATAGAATAGATGAACAGGGCTAGCAGGAAGTTAACCAGTACACCGCCAATCATTACCAGCAGACGCTGCCAAGCTGGCTTAGAGCGGAACTCCCATGGCTGCACGGGCTGTTTCATCTGTTCGGTATCAAAACTCTCGTCGATCATACCGGCAATCTTGCAGTAGCCGCCCAGTGGCAACCAACCTACACCATACTGTGTGTCGCTGTTCTTGGGCTTGAACTTAAACAGACTGCCGTCCCATTTCCAGAGGCTGGGATCGAAGAAGAGATAGAATTTCTCTACGCGGATGCCAAAGAGCTTGGCAAAGAAGAAGTGGCCACCCTCGTGGAGCAGCACCAGCAGGCCAATGGCCAGCATGAATTGCAAAAGTCTAATTAAAAAGATATCCATTGTTGATTATTTATTCATGAGTTCTGTAGCGATACGACGGGCCTCGGCATCGGTAGCGATGTAGGTGTCGTAGCTGGGGTTCTTATCGAAGGTGGCGCGCTGCATGGTCTCGGCAATAATGTCGCCCATCTGCAGGAATCCGCACTTGTCCTCCAGGAATCCACGGTTCACAATCTCGTTAGCAGCATTCACGATACATGGCATGTTACCGCCCTTGTCGATAGCTTCGAACGCCAAAGCTAAACAACGGAACTTCTCCAAGTCGGGCTCGAAGAACTCCAGATGCTGGGCCTTGAAAAGGTCGAGGCGCTCGCCACTCAGGTGCAAACGCTGTGGGAACGAGAAGGCATACTGGATAGGCAGACGCATATCGGGCACACCCAACTGGGCCTTTACGCTACCGTCCTGGAACTGAACGGCACTGTGCACAATACTCTGGGGGTGAACCAGTACCTGAATCTGCTTGGCATCAACACCAAACAGCCACTTGGCCTCGATGACCTCGAAGCCCTTGTTCATCATCGAAGCAGAATCGATGGTGATCTTGGCGCCCATATCCCATGTTGGATGGCGCAGGGCATCGGCCTTGGTTACGTGAGCAATCTCCTCCATCGACTTCAGACGGAAAGGACCACCCGATGCTGTGAGCAGAATCTTTTCGATGGGGTTCTGATCCTCGCCAACCAGACTCTGGAAGATTGCTGAGTGCTCGCTGTCTACAGGCAGGATAGGGGTGTGGTACTGCTGGGCCAGCTGCAGAATCAGCTCACCGGCAACCACCAGTGTCTCCTTATTAGCCAAGCAGATGGTCTTACCAGCCTTGATGGCATGGATGGTGGGATTCAATCCCGAGAAACCAACCATCGCTGTGAGTACCATGTTGATGGGACCGGCTTCTACAATCTCGTTCAGTGCCTGGGCACCGGCATATACTTTTACGTCGGGCATGTCGCTCATCAGATTCTTCAGTTCATCGTAACGTGCCTCATTGGCAATCACGATGGCTGCGGGCTTAAACTTATGAGCTTGCTCGGCCAGCAACTCTACCTTATTATTAGCAGTCAAACAATAGACCTCGTACAGGTCGCTATGTTCCTCGATAACCTCGAGTGCTTGTGTTCCTATCGACCCCGTAGAGCCGAGAATGGCTATTTGTTTCTTCATAACTCTAAAATGCCTTCCGGCAGTTTTACTATTATTTGTTGTTTCTTTGTATCTACATTGGTAATCAACTCTTCCGAAGCAGGAATCAGTTTGCCGTCTTCCAGTTCGAAGAGGATATTAATGGTGGAATCATCCACCGAGGCAATTTTTCCAGCAACCTTGCCGGTATTGGCATCGATGAGTTCAAAGCCCACGATGGCTGCCCACGAAAGCTGCTCTTCGTCGTCCTCCGCCATCTCACGGGGGAAGTAAACCTCACAACCGGTCAGCTCTCTGGCACGCTCCTGGGTGTCAATGCCCTCAAATTTCATCAGGGCATTGTCGTCGGTCTTAAAACGGTACTCCTCTATAAAGAAAGGTACCAGGATACCATCCATATCAAGTATCAGGTAGTCGGCATCGGTACGGTCAAACACATCGTCGTCGAAGAGAAAACTAATCTCTCCTTTCACGCCGTGCGCCTTACCTAACTTACCTATCTTATATACGTCTTCTCTTTTTATCATCTTGCTAGATTTTCTAGAGGTTCTAGATATACAAGTTTTGCTAGCCTCTGATTATTTTAGCGCCCAGAGCATTCAGGCGGGCTTCGATATTCTCGTAGCCGCGGTCAATTTGCTCGATGTTGTCGATGCGACTGGTACCTTTGGCACTCATGGCTGCAATCAGCAGAGCGATACCGGCACGGATATCCGGACTCGACATACGACCGCCACGCAGGGTAATCTTCCTGTCGTGACCCACCACTACGGCTCGGTGTGGGTCGCAAAGTATAATCTGTGCACCCATGTCAATCAACTTATCCACGAAGAACAGTCTGCTTTCAAACATCTTCTGGTGGAACAGCACGCTACCGCGGGCCTGGGTGGCAACCACAATCAGTACCGACAGCAGGTCGGGAGTCAAGCCGGGCCATGGGGCATCGGCCAGTGTCATGATGGTTCCATCCATAAACGATTGTATCTCGTAATGATCCTGACGAGGTATCCACAAGTCGTCGCCTTCAACCTCGATTTGTACACCTAACCTGCGGAAGGCATCGGGAATAATTCCTAAGTTCTCAACACTTACATCTTTGATGCGGACGCCATTTCCGCACATGGCTGCCATACCGATAAACGAGCCAACCTCAATCATATCGGGCAGAATCATGTGGTCGGTGCCATGCAAACTGTCAACACCCTCGATGGTGAGCAGGTTCGAGGCGATACCGCTGATGCGGGCACCCATACTGTTCAGCATCTTACAGAGCTGTTGCAGGTAGGGTTCGCAAGCTGCATTGTATATCGTGGTTGTGCCTTTGGCAAATACGGCAGCCATAATGATGTTGGCTGTACCTGTTACCGATGCTTCGTCGAGCAACATGTAGGTGCCCTTCAGCTGTTTGGCCGAGATCTCATACACATCGCGTCCTTCCACACGGTTAAAGGTGGCCCCGAGTTTCTCGAATCCTAAGAAGTGGGTGTCCAAACGACGGCGACCAATCTTATCGCCACCAGGTTTGGTGATGACGGCTTTACCCATGCGGGCCAGAAGTGGACCAATCATCATCACGCTGCCACGCAGTGCAGCACACTTCTTCACAAACTCGTCGCTCTGTAAGTAATCCAGGTTCAGCTCGTCGGCTTTGAAGGTATAAGTGTTCTCTTCCTTTTTGGTTACCTTCACACCTATATCACGCAGCAGCTGAATGAGGTTGTTCACATCGCGAATGTTCGGGATGTTGCGGATAATCACCTCTTCCTCTGTCAACAATGTGGCACAGATTACCTGCAGGGCCTCGTTCTTAGCACCCTGTGGTGTGATGGTTCCTTGCAGCAGATGGCCGCCTTCAATGATAAATGATGCCATACAGGTTACTTCTTTTTCTTCTTTTTCTCGTCTGTCTGAGCCACTTTCTCAAATCTGAAAGCGTTCAGGTCAATCTGGATGGCGCCGTCGGTAAAGCGAGCCAGGTCGCTGGCCACGCGCTCATCGTCCATCGAACCGTGTCCGAACTGAGCCAGGTCGCGCTTCATCTGGTTGGCGGTATATCTTACCAATGCATCGCGCTCCTCGCCATCGGGCATCGTCTTCAGCTTCTTAAAGAGCTCCTCAACCAATCTGCCGTAGTGGCGCAGTCGCACACTCTCCTTAGGCAGCTTCATAGGCTGGGGCTTCGATAGAATCTTGTCGGCCTCGCTGATGTCGTAAGGCCAGTCGATTTCCAGCTCTCTGTGACTCATCAGGTACAGATGGTTCCAGAGTGTGTGCTCGTAGTCATCGTTCTCCTTCAGCTGTGGGTTCTTGGTCTCCATCAGCTTCACGATGGTTTGGGCACACTGCAGACGCTCCTCTTTGCTGGGCAGCTCGCAAGCCAACTCAATCATCTTCTGGATCTCACGTCCGTATTCCGACATCACCAGCTTTTCGCGCTGTGTGTTGTAATCTAATCCTTTTATGTCCATAAATAATACACTATTCACTTATCATTATTTATTAAAGAAGCTTCTTTGGAAGCTTCGCTACAAAGTCCTTCAGATAGTAAGGTACAAAGTAGGCTACGTCCTCAGTCTGGTTGTTCAACAATCGTTTCTCGGCCAGCGGCTGCATCCACTTGGCCAGTGGTTCGATGCCCTCAATCAAGTGGGCATTGGGGTGATTGATCGTCTCCATACACTTCTTGGCACCATTACCAAAGAAATATACGGGGTGCTGATCCAGATACTCTTTGTAAGTCTCGGCCGTTACTACATCGGCGCCAATCTCACGAACAGGTTTCAGGGCGCGATCGTAGATACCGGCATACACCTCCATACGTCGGGCATCGAGCATGGGGCAGAGTAGGGCATCCTCTTCTGGAATCTCTCTTAATAATACAGGTACGCACAGCAGCTCCAGAGTTGGAACAGCTATCAGCTTCAGGTTGCGACCGTAGCAGATACCCTTAGCCATCGATACGCCAATACGCAGTCCGGTGTATGAGCCAGGACCGCAACTTACAGCCACCGCGTCAAAAGGGATGGCGTGATTATCGGTAAACGAGAGTGCCTCGTCAACCATGGTACCTAAACTTTCTGCGTGGTTAGGTCCGCTATGATCTTCTTGCTGGAAGATAACATGCGAATCCTCCGAAACAGCAACGGAACAAACATCCGTACTGGTTTCAATATGTAATATCGTCGACATACTTTTTAATTAACCTATACTAATAAAGTGCAAAGGTACGCATTTTTTTGCCAATAGCCGTGTTTTTATCAGAAATTAACGTAGCAAGGGAGATGGAAGGGGGAAGGAAGGGGGAAGCAAGGTCGTTCGTAGGTCGTTGGTAGGTCGTAGCGTAATGCTAGATATTCTAGATATTCTAGAAATTCTAGTTGCTCTAGTATTTCCGGTTTCTATATAATATATAATAATGTGAAGCCGTTTTTGCGATTGATATTCATCAAGAGCGACCAAAAAAATGCATGAAAAATGAAAATTTCTCTCGAAAAGTTTTGGTAGTTTCAAAAAAAGCAGTACCTTTGCACCCGCAAATCAGGAACACCACCTGACAAGCACTAAAAGAAAGAGTTCTTTGAAAGATTTACATAGACAGAAGTAGTACAAGAAGCAAGTACTTTTCGAAGTACTTGGGTAAATGAACAAACCGTTTCAATTTCTTGAATTTGGATAGTTGTTCTGAGACAGATAACTTCTAGTTAATCTAGTTTTCTAGATTGTCTAGTAAAAGATACAAATTTTTACAATGAAGAGTTTGATCCTGGCTCAGGATGAACGCTAGCTACAGGCTTAACACATGCAAGTCGAGGGGCAGCATAACGAAAGCTTGCTTTTGTTGATGGCGACCGGCGCACGGGTGAGTAACGCGTATCCAACCTTCCCTATAGTAGAGAATAGCCCGGCGAAAGTCGGATTAATGCTCTATGTTGTATTTAGAAGACATCTGAAGAATACCAAAGGTT
>JAEEGG010016401.1_pt1 | contig 15386 bp, 11 predicted proteins | sample 9134161 | NCBI WGS metagenome assembly JAEEGG01 (sample SAMN16246543, study PRJNA631951) | gut metagenome | biome: gut microbiome; feature: rumen; material: CR-attached | host: Bos | place: Iran: Karaj | collected 2018-10
GCGAACGACATCGCCCTGCGCAAGAATGACAGCCTGACCATCTCCAGCAACAAGGAAATGGTCGATCCCGGCACGATGACCATCAACGGTTACGTGCAGAATCCGGGCATCTTCCCCTTCGCCGCCAACACGACGGTGGAGGACCTGATCGTGCTCGCGGGCGGCCTGCTGGACGGCGCCTCGACGGCGCGCGTCGACGTGGCCCGCCGCAAGGTGGACCCGGCCAGCCTGCAACCGCTCGACGAGATCGGCGAGACCTTCAGCTTCCCGCTGCAGGACGGCCTGCTGATCGAGGGCGGGGAGCGCTTCACGCTGGCGCCTTACGACGTCGTGTCCGTGCGCAAGAGTCCCGCCTTCCGGACCCAGAGTTTCGTGAAGGTCGAGGGCGAGGTCGCCTTCCCGGGCGAATATGTCCTTCTGACCGAGGGCGAGCGGGCGTCCGATCTGATCAAGCGCGCCGGCGGTCCCACGAAGCAGGCTTTCGTGCGCGGCGGCGTGCTGAGCCGCAGGATGAGCGAGGAGGAGGCGAACGTGCAGAATGCCATCCGGGAGATGACCCAGTCCGGTTCCATGCGGGATACGCTCAATATCAGCCTGATGCGTGAAGGAGACCTCTTCACGGTCGGTATCGAGCTGGACAAGGCCCTGGAGAAACCGGGTTCCGACTACGATCCGATCCTACGCGAAGGCGACCGCATTTTCGTGCCTCAGCAGCTGACGACGGTCCGCATCAGCGGCAACGTCCTTTATCCTAATACGGTGACTTACGTTCCCGGCAAGTCGGTGGATTATTATGTGACGGCGGCGGGCGGCTACGGCTTCCGCGCCAAGCGCAGCAAGACGTATATCGTGTATCTGAACGGCAATGTCCGCCGGGCCGGCGGCCTCAACGTGAAGATCGAGCCGGGTTGCGAAATCATCGTTCCGGAGCGACCGGAGCGAAAAGGCATGACGACGGGCGAGGTGATGAGCATGGCATCCTCCGCGGCCTCCCTGACCACGGTCGTGATTACCCTGGTGAACCTCCTCAACAGAACAAACTCCTCTAACTCCTCTAAGTGATGGAAGAGAATAAATATAACGAGCCTCAATACCGGGAGGAAGAATACGACGAGATCGACATTATGGAGCTGCTCCGCAAGCTCTTCAAGGAGTGGAAGCTGATCCTGAAATGGTGTGCTGTCGCCGCCGTGGTCGGCCTTGTCGTCGCTTTCAGCATCCCCAAGGAGTATACGGTCAATTCCAAGCTGGCGCCGGAGGTGGTGTCCCGGTCCGGAAACAGCAGCCTGAGCTCCCTGGCGAGCCTGGCGGGCATCAACATCAGCTCCATCAGTACCTCGGATGCCGTGTATCCGGACCTGTATCCGGAGATTATCACCTCCACGCCATTCGTCGTGGAACTCTTCCCCGTGCAGGTGGATTTCAAGGATAAGAAGGAAAAACTGTCTTCCGACTACTATACCTATCTCAAGGAGTACACCCACGGCCCCTGGTGGGGCAAAGTTCTCGGCTTCCCGTCGAAGGCGCTCGGCTGGTTCATGGGGCTGTTCCGGGAGAAGGAAGAGAAGGTGGAAGGTTATGCCGCCTTGAATCCTTCTGCCCTGACCCAGGAGCAGGGAAAGATCGCGAAAGCCATCCGGGAGAGCATGTCCTTGTCCGTGGACAAGAAGACCTCGGTCATCTCGCTGACCGTGACGGCGCAGGATCCCAGGGTGGCCGCCAAGATCTCCCAGGAGGTGATCGACCGCCTGCAGACCTACGTGACCGATTACCGGACGGAGAAGTCCCGCAAGGACCTCGCCTATTACGAGAAACTGTACGATGAGTCCCGGGATGCGTATTTCACCGCCCAGCAGCGCTATGCCAGCTACGTGGACCGCAACCAGGGCGTCATCCTCCAGCGCGTCAAGACGGAGGAGGAGCGCCTGCAGAACGAGATGAACCTCAACTACCAGCTGTACAACGCCTGCGCCCAGCAGTTGCAGGCCGCCAAGGCCAAGGTACAGCAGGAGACCCCGGTATTCACCGTCATCGATCCGCCGCAGGTGCCGCTGAAGCGCAGCAAACCCTCCAAGCCGACCATCCTGCTCGCCAGCATCTTCCTGGGCGCCATGATCGCCGCCGTGTGGATCCTCTGGGGCCGCGACGTGATCGCGAAACTCAGGAAGCCGGAAGAAGAAGAGGCTGAAGAAAAAGCTCCGGCCAAAGCCTAGCCAGTGGAAGAATACATAGAGATCAAGGGTGCCAGGGTCAACAATCTGAAAAACTTGACCCTGCGGATTCCCCGCGGGAAGTTCGTGGTGGTCACGGGCATTTCCGGGTCGGGGAAGTCCTCGCTCGCCTTTGATACGCTCTATGCCGAAGGGCAGCGCCGTTTCTCGGAGAGCTTGTCCTCTTATGCGCGCCAGTTCCTGGGGCGTATGACCAAGCCCGACGTGGACGGCATCGACGGTGTCCCGCCGGCCATCGCCATCGAGCAGAAGGTCAATATCCGCAACCCCCGTTCCACGGTCGCCACGACGACCGAGATCTACGATTTCCTGCGCTTGCTGTACGCCCGCATCGGACGGACCATATCTCCCGTGTCGGGAGAGGAAGTCCGCCGGGACGGCGTCCAGGACGTGATGGAGGCGCTCGGCGCCGCCGGAAGCGGGACCTGGTACATCCTGTCGGATGTCAATTGGGCGGCCCGCCAGGACCGGGTGGAGCTGCTGCTCCAGCTCAAGGAGGACGGCTACAACCGCCTCTTTGCCGGCGGGGAGGCGCTCAAGATCGACGACGTGCTCCGGCAGGGTCCGGACACGCTCCCGGAAGCCTGGCTGCTCGTGGACCGCGTCCGCCTGGGCGCCAGGATGGACGAAGACACGCGAACCCGCCTGCTTTCCTCGATTTCGGACGCCTTCGACCGGGGCGACGGCCGTATGGCCCTCGCGGACGCGGACGGGGCGCTGAAGCCTTTCTGCAGCCGTTTCGAGCGGGACGGGATCACCTTCCGCATCCCGGACGAGTATCTGTTCAGCTTCAATTCTCCGCTGGGCGCCTGCCCGACCTGCGGCGGCCTCGGCAAGGTGATCGGCATCAGCGAGGACCTGGTGGTGCCGGACAAGACGAAGAGTCTCTACGACGGGGCGGTCGCCTGCTGGCGCGGAGACAAGATGGGCTGGTTCAAGGACCGTCTCGTAGAGGTGGCCGATCATTACGGCATTCCCATCTTCGAACCTTACTGCAATCTCTCCCGCGAAGTCAAGGACCTGATCTGGAATACCAAATATGAGGAAGGGGATCCGTTCGGCTTCGTCGGCATCAACGATTTCTTCGCCTGGGTGGAGACCCAGCGCTACAAGATCCAGTTCAAGTTTATGCTCAGCCGCTTCAGCGGCCGTGCGACCTGCTCCGCCTGCGGCGGCAGCCGCCTGCGCCGCGAAGCCCTCTGGGTCAAGGTCGGCGGCCGGAGCATCCACGAGGTGCTGATGATGAACGCGCGGGAGGCCCTGGACTTTTTCACGAACGTGGAGCTTACGCCCACGGAGCGCAGCATCGCCGCCGAGCCGCTCGCGGAGATCACGTCCCGTCTGCAGTGCATCCTGGACGTGGGTCTTGGCTACCTGACCCTGGACCGCGCCTGCAACACCCTGTCCGGCGGCGAGAGCCAGCGCATCAACCTCGTGACGGCGCTCGGCTCCAGCCTCGTGGGCTCGATGTACATCCTGGACGAGCCGAGCATCGGCCTGCATCCGCGCGACACCGAGCGCCTCATCGGCGTGCTGCGCCGGCTGCGCGACATCGGCAACACGGTGATCGTCGTCGAACACGACGAGGACATCATCCGGGCGGCCGACCTGCTGATCGACATGGGTCCGCTGGCGGGCGTGCACGGCGGCGAGGTGGTGTTTATGGGGACGGCCGCAAAGGCCGCCGCGAAGGATATTCGCAAGTCCCTGACCCTGCAGTACCTGAACGGGGAGAAACACCGCTATCAGCGCGAGAAGCGGCCCTGGCAGTACAGCATCACGGTCGAGGGCGCGATGGAGCACAATCTCAAGGACATCAACGTGTCGTTCCCGCTCGGGGTGCTGACGGTCGTGACCGGCGTGTCCGGCTCCGGCAAGTCCTCCCTGGTGGGGGACATCCTGTATCCGGCCCTCTACCGGCGCATCCACGACGCGGGCGACCTGCCCGGCACGCACCGCGGCCTGGCCGGCAACCTGGACCGCATCACGCGGGTGGAATACGTGGACCAGAACCCCATCGGACGCTCTTCCCGCTCGAATGCCGTGACCTACTTGAAGGCCTATGACGGCATCCGCAAACTGATGGCGGCGCAGCAGGCGGCGAAGATCGCCGGCTTCAACGCCAACTACTTCTCCTTCAATACCGAAGGAGGTCGCTGCCCGGAGTGCCAGGGCGAAGGCGTGGTGCGTATCGGCATGCAGTTCATGGCCGACGTGGAGATGGTCTGCGAGGAGTGCGGGGGCAAGCGTTTCAAGCCCGAGGTCCTGGAGATCCGCTACCGCGGTAAGAACATCGACGACATCCTGGACCTGAGCGTGGACGACGCGGTGGACTTCTTCGCCGCAGGGCCGGAGGAAGAGGCGCAGCGCGTGGCGGAACTGCTCCGCCCGCTGCAGGAGGTCGGACTGGGCTACATCAAGCTGGGTCAGAGCAGCTCGACCCTGTCGGGCGGCGAGAGCCAGCGCATCAAGCTGGCGTACTTCCTGTCGCTGAGCCGGAGCAAGAGCAAGTCCGAACGCATCCTGTTCATCTTCGACGAGCCGACCACCGGCCTGCATTTCTTCGATGTGGAGAAGCTCCTGCAGTCGTTCGACGCCCTGCTCTCCGCCGGCCATTCCCTGGTGGTGGTGGAGCACAACCTCGACGTGATCCGCGCGGCGGACTGGGTGATCGACCTGGGACCGGACGCGGGCGACGCGGGCGGACAGGTCGTCTTCGCCGGCACGCCCGGGGATATGGCCGCCAAGGGGGATACGATAACCGCCAAATACCTGTAGAGATGGACGTCGTCATTACTTTCGTGGACGGGAGCGACCCGTTGTGGCGCGAGGACTACCGGCGTATGCTGGATGTCCCGGCGCTGGAGAAACGCTACCGCGACTGGGGCCTGCTGAGATTCCTGTTCCGGGGCATCGAGACCCACCTGCCTTTCGTGCGCAAGGTCTTCCTGGTGGTCTCCCGCGACAGCCAGGTGCCCGCCTGGGTGGACCGGGAGCGGGTCGATGTGGTGCTGCACGAGGAGATCATCCCGGCGGCGTACCTGCCGACCTTCAACAGCTGCACGATCGAGATGTTCCTGCACCGTATCCCGGGGCTGGACGAACGCTATCTGTATTTCAACGACGACATCATCCCGATGCTGGACTGCACCGAGGGGGATTTCTTCCCGGAGGGACATCCCGCGACGGGCTTCACCCGCTGTCTGAGCGCCCACTCGCAGTTCCTGCGCCACTGCTATAACGCCGACCGGCTGGCCCGGCGGGCGGCAGGGGTCGCGGAGGAGCGCGGTTTCCTCCGTCCGGAGCACATCTGTACCCCGATGCTGCGGAGCGCCTGCGAGGCTGCCTTCGCCGCCGTGGAACCGGAGATCCTGGCCTCCCTCTCGCCGCTCCGTACTTCGCAGAGCATCAGCCAGTATTTCTTCACGGACTATATGCTCTTCGCCGGGAAGGCCCTTGACCGGCGTATCCCCAAGCGCCATTTCTCGCTGGCCACGACCTCGACGAACCGCATCTGCACCTTCCTGGAGCAGCCCGACCGCGCGATGGTGTGCATCAACGACGTCAAGATGAGCCAGGAGCGCTTCCGGAAGGTCCGGAAGGCCCTGCTCTCCGCCCTGGAACGCCATTTCCCGCGGCGCTCCCGTTTCGAATTATAAATTCTACCTTACGGTGTAAGTGTATTTGTGCGGCCCGTCCACGGTCAGCGCCACCTCTTTGCTGCAGCCTCGCGGAAGGGGCGGCAGCGGCACATCGAAGGAGCAGAGCTCTCCCTCGATCCTGCATTCGAATTCCAGACTGGGGCGGGGGACGCCGAGGATGTCCTCCGGGGTGTCGTTGGGATAGCACCAGAGGCTGATGTCGGGCTCCTGCGGGAAGAATCCCACATCATAGGGCAGGGCGAACCAGGGACCGGCGTCCAGCAGCTCCGCGGGCCGGAATTCCCGCTCCCGCAGGATCTCGGCGTTGTCCGGCAGGTCGATCAGGCGCACGCGGGGCTCTTCCAGCAGTTCGTAACCGTCCATCGTGTTGGCGACCGACCTGAGCGTGATGCGGCAGAGCAGGCCGCTGAGGGTCAGCTCGCCGGTTTGTCCGGCGGTCGTGGCGCTGCCGCCGAGGACCGGACAGGCCGGATCGTCGTCCGCGAAGGCGAAAGTCAGCTTCTGCATTGCGTCGAAGCGGCCCAGGGCGGCGAGATTGAAGCGGCGGGGGCTGTTGGCTATGCCCACGAGGATCTTTTCCCCGCTCGTCGTCGGGAAGGACAGGCTGTCCGGCAGCCGGTCGTAGAGCAGGTGCTTTTCCAGCGCCTGCGTGCCTCCGCTCTCATAGACGAAGAGGTCCAGGGTACGCACGTGCTGGCCGCCGGCGTGCAGGCTCACGCGGGTGAGCACCGAATCCACGGCGGCCGGCGGAGGCGCATCGTCTTCCGCGGGCGCCTCCGCTGGCTGCTTCTGGCAGGAAACCGGGAGAGCCGCCAGCAGAATAAGCAAACAATAATACAACGTTAGAAGTGACCCCGCGCCCTCCAGATCGACAGGGTGCTGAGACAGGCCGAATAAGTGAGTGGGATGCCGCCGGCTCCCGGGTTTCCGTTCTTGTTCCATGGCGGCAAAAGTAAAGGGGGCGTCCGATACTTCCAAGAACCTGAAAAAAACGTAAGGGGGTAATTGTTGTTTTAATGCGTTTTACCTGAATGCGCAAAAATTTTGGGCCGCCCCGGCGGGCGGCCCAAGAATCTCTTAACCTCCGAAGTTGTCGTAGAGGACGTTCTCCGGCGGGACACCGAGCGAATCCAGCAGGGTGTTGACGGAGGATACCATCATAGGCGGACCGCACATAAAGTACTTGATGTCCTCGGGAGTCTCGTGGTGCTTGAGGTAGGTCTCGTACATCACGTTGTGCACGAAGCCCGGGGTGTACTTGACGCCGGCGGCGTCCGCAGCGGGATCGGGACGGTCGAGGGCCAGGTAGAACTTGAAGTTCGGGAATTCCTTCTCGATCTGCGCGAAATCCTCCAGGTAGAAGGCTTCCACGAGGGCGCGGGCGCCATAGAAGAAGCTGACCTTGCGGCCGGTCCCGAGGGTGCGGAAGAGCTCCATTATGTGGCTGCGGAGCGGGGCCATTCCGGCGCCGCCGCCCACGAAGATGTATTCGAGGTCTTCGGGATCGTCCTTCGGCAGGAGGAACTCGCCGAAGGGTCCGCTGATCATCACCTTGTCGCCCGGCTTGCGGGAGAAGACGTAGGTGGAGGCGATGCCCGGAGGCACGCCCGGCACGAACTTGAAGACGCCCTTGGGCTGGGTGCGGTCGAACGGCGGGGTCGCGATGCGCACGTTGAGCTTGATGATGCCCTTCTCGCCCGGATAGGAGGCCATGGAGTAGGCGCGTATCGTGGGCTCGGTGTTCTTGAAGCGGAGGGCGGTGATGCCGTATTTGTCCCAGTCGCCCTTGTAGATGTCGGCCACGCCCATGTCGGAGAAGTCGGCTTCGTACGCGGGGATGTCGATCTGGATGTACTCGCCGCTCTTGAATTCGAGCTGCTCGCCTTCGGGGAGCTTGACGGTGAATTCCTTGATGAAAGTCGCCACGTTCTCGTTGGAGATGACCTCGCACTCGAGTTTCTTCACGGAAAGGGCGCTCTCGGCCACCTGGATCTTGAGGTTGTCCTTGACCTTGACCTGGCAGCCCAGGCGCCAGCCTTCCTTGATCTGCTTGCGGTTGAAGAAGCCGGTCTCGGTGGGGAGGATCTCGCCGCCCCCCTCGAGGACCTGCACCTTGCACTGGCCGCAGTTGGCCTTGCCGCCGCAGGCGGAGGGGAGGAAGATCTTCTGCCCGGCGAGCGTGTTCATAAGCGAATCGCCGGGGTTGACGGCGAGGGTCTTCTTGCCGCCGTTGATGTCGATCTGCACGGTGCCCTTCGGGGTGATCCTGGCCTTGACGAAGAGCAGCAGGGCGACCAGGATCAGCGTCACGAGGACGATGATGGCGATGGATGCGATGATAGTCTGTGTCATGGCCGCTTACAGTTGAATACCCATAAAGATCATAAAGGCCATGCCCATCAGGCCCACCGTGATGAAGGTGATGCCGACGCCCTTGAGGGGCGCGGGGACATTGCTGTAGGAAAGCTTCTCGCGGATGGCGGCGAGGCAGACGATGGCGAGGTACCAGCCGATGCCGGAACCGAGCGCATAGACCAGCGGCTCGCCGATGTTGGTGAAGTCGCGCTGCTGCATGAAGAGCGAACCGCCCAGGATGGCGCAGTTCACCGCGATCAGCGGCAGGAAGATGCCCAGCGAGGAGTATAACGAAGGAAGGAACTTCTCCACGATCATCTCGACGAGCTGCACGAAGGCGGCGATCACCGCGATGAAGAGGATGAAGCTCAGGAAACTCAGGTCCACCTCGGCGAACTTCGGTCCGAGCCAGCTCAGCGCGCCGGGCTGGAGGACGAACTTGTTGAGGAGGTAGTTGAGCGGAAGCGTGCAGACCAGCACGAAGATCACGGCGAGGCCCAGGCCGTTGGCCGTCTTCACGTTCTTCGATACCGCCAGGTAGGAGCACATACCCAGGAAGTATGCGAAGATCATGTTGTCAACGAAGATCGACTTGACGAATAAGCTGATGTATTCCATAGGGCTTCGCGTTTATTTCTCCTGAAGGTCCTTGTCGAAGGCGCGGTGTACCCAGATGATGCATCCGAGCAGGATCAGCGCGAACGGCGGCAGGATCACGAGGTTGTTGGGGACATAGCCGGCGGGCAGGACCCGCAGGCCGAACAGGGTGCCGCTTCCGAGCAGTTCGCGGAAGAAGGCGACGATGATGAGGATCAGGCCGTAGCCGACGCCGTTGGCGAGGCCGTCCAGCAGCGAGGGGATGGGTTTGTTGCCGAGGGCGAAGGCCTCGATGCGTCCCATCACGATGCAGTTGGTGATGATCAGGCCGATATAGACGGAGAGCTGCTTGTCGATGGCGTAGGTGCCTTCGCCGGCCTTGAGGACCTGGTCCACCAGGATGACCATCATCGCCACGACCACCAGCTGCACGATGATGCGCACCCGGTTGGGAATGCTGTTGCGGAGCAGCGAGCAGATCAGGCTGGACAGTCCCGTGACCGCGATCACGGAAAGCGCCATCACCAGGGCGCCCTTCAGCTGGACCGTGACGGCCAGCGAGGAGCAGATGCCGAGGATGAGGACGGTGATCGGATTGCCCTTCAGGATAGGGTTGAGGATCGTTTCTTTGAGTTTCTTGTCCATAGGGCTATTCCTCCGCTGCTTTAAAGTGATTCTCGTAAGCCTTGAACCAGACGTTCAGGGCGTCGTTCAGGCCCTTGGAGGTCATGGTCGCGCCGGTGATGGCGTCCACCGCGTTGGCGGCGCCGCCCGCTTCGGCGTTCTTGGCGAGGTTGAAGACCGGATCCTGCCCGAAGGCGGCCTGCCGGCCCGCGAATTTCTCGCGGAACCAGGCTTCGTCCTTGATCTTGGCGCCGAGACCCGGGGTCTCGGATTCGTGGTCGAAATAGACGCCGGCGATGGTGCGGCGGTCAGGCTGGAAGGCTACATAGCCCCAGACGGGGCCCCAGAGGCCGGCTCCGTAGATCGGGATCACGAGGAGGCCGTTCTTGAAGACATAGACCGGCAGGGTCACCTCGCCGCCGGCCTTGATGGCCTTGTCCTGCGGCTTGAGCTTGTCCACCAGTTCGATGTCGGCCTCTCCGGTGGAGAGGGTGCCGTTTTTCCGGCCGTCCAGGCCGATCGTATAGGCTTCCTGGATATTGTCCGCGTAGAGCCGGAGGATGCCGGCGTTGCGGGTGGCGTAGAGTTCGTCCGTGGGCTTGATCTGCGCGGCGGACATCATCTGGCGGAGGGTCTCCGCCTTGGCGTTGGCGCTCTGCGCCGGTCCCAGTTTCATGGCCGTGAACGCCAGGATCGCAGCCACGACTACGACCACGAGCGTGGTGTAGATGACGGTATATGCGTTGCTGTTGGTATTCATACGGCTAAGCGGTTTTGAGGTGTTTGGCCCTGCGGTTGATGTGCGCGGTGGTCACGCAGTGGTCGATCAGCGGAGCGGAGATGTTGCCGAACAGGATGGCGAGCATCATTCCTTCGGCATAGCCCGGATTGACGAGGCGCACCGTGATGCACAGGGCGCCGATCAGGAAGCCGTAGATCCACTTGCCGCATTCGGTCTGGGCGGAGGTCACCGGGTCGGTCGCCATAAAGACGATACCGAAGGCGAAACCGCCGTAGAGGAGCTGCATATAGCAGGGGACCGTGCTGATCCCGGTCAGGTCGCCGATGCCGCCCACGAAGAGGGCGCCCAGCACGCCGGCGGCCATAATCTTCCAGCTGGCGATGCCCGTCCACAGGAGGATGGCCGCGCCGATCAGGATGGCGATCACGGAAGTCTCGCCGACGGAGCCCGGGACCGTGCCGATGAACAGGTCCCAGAAACCGGTCCCGTATTGCGCGGAAGCGCCGTCCAGGGCGAGCGGGGTGGCGCCGGTGAAGCCGTCCACGAGCTGCTCGGCCGGTTTGTAGTGGATCCAGCATTCGGAGCCGGACATATAGTTCGGGTAGGAGAAGAAGAGGAAGGCGCGGGCCAGGATCGCGGGATTGATGATGTTCATACCCGTGCCGCCGAAGACTTCCTTGCCGAAGATGACCGCGAACGCGACGGCGAGCGCGAGCATCCACAGGGGGATGTCCACCGGGACGATCAGGGGAATGAAGAAACCCGACACGAGGTAGCCCTCGCTCACTTCTTCGCCGCGGATCTGGCAGGAGGCGAACTCGATGCCCAGACCTACGATGTAGGAGACGAGATACAGGGGCAGGACCCGCAGGAACCCGTACCAGAAGTTGCCGAGGATGTTGAGGCGGAGGTCGCCCACCGCCAGGCCGTGCTGATAGCCGACGTTCCACATACCGAAGAGGGCTGCAGGCGCTGCGGCGATCACCACCAGGATGAGGATGCGCTTGAGATCGATGGCGTCGCGCACGTGGGAACCTTTCTTGGTGACGGTCCCGGGCACGTGCAGGAATGTCTCAAAAGCATCGACCGTGGAATGCAGCCAGTAGAATTTGCCGCCTTTTTCGAAGATCTTGTTCATACTCTTAAGCCATTTCCTTGAGCATCAAGTCGATGCCGCGTTCGATCATTTCCTGGATATTGTTCTTGCTCGGATCCACGAACTCGCAGGTGGCGAGGTCCTCGGGGAGCACTTCGTAGATGCCGAACTTCTCCATCTTCTCGATTTCGCCCGCCAGGCAGGCCTTGGCGAGAAAGACGGGGTAGATGTCCATAGGGAGCACCTTGGCGTAGTAACCGTCGTTCATCAGGAATGCGCGGGCACCGCCGTGGAGGTTGGTGTCCATCGCATACTTCTTCTTCGGCAGCAGCCAGGAGAAGTAGCTGCGGTCGGCGCTGAACTGGTTGAAGCGAAGGGGACGAATCCAGCCGAGCAGCTCCTTATCGGTGCCTTCACGCAGGAGGGTGACCTGGGTGTCGAAGAAACCCAGACAGCCTTCGGTGCCGACGGCCCTGCCGCTGAGGATGTCGCCGCTGACGATGCGCAGCTCCTCGGTGGGGGTGGTGCCGTAGAAGCTGGCGAGCGCCGTCATCGGGGTGCCCGGAAGGGCTTCCACGTAGGCGGGCTCGATGGCCATCGGACCGCCTACGGCCACCTTGCGGCGGACGTCATAGCGGCCGGTGATGAAGAGTTTGCCGATGGCGACGAGCCCGGCCGGAGAAACCGTCCAGACGGTGTCTTCCTTGCGTATCGGGGCGATGTGGCTGATCTGCACGCCGACGTTGCCCGTCGGGTGCTTGCCTTCGAAGTAATGCAGCTGTGCGCCGTGGATCCTGGCGAAGGGGGAGTCGGCCTGCCGCGCGTCCAGCCCCAGGTGGACCTGGCCGTCCGTGAGCTTGGCGAGGGCGTCCACGCCGGCCTGGGCGGCCTGGATCTCGCCGTCGAAGCAGAAACGGCTGTCCGGAGCGAGCGGAGCGGTGCTGAAGGTGGAGATGAAGATATCGCGCGGGCGGATGTCCGGATTGGCGACGACGCCGTAGGGCCGCTGGACCAGGAAAGGCCACAGGCCGCTCTGGAGCAGCGCCTCCCGGATCTGGCCGGCGTCCAGCGCCGAGGCGTTCCGGACCCCGAAATCGACGCAGCTCTGTGTGTCGTCCGCCTCGACGAGGACGGCGAGCAGCTTACGCTTGTCGCCCCGGACGATCGCCTTGACCGTGCCGCTGACGGGCGAGGTCAGCAGGATGTCTGGGTTCTTCTTGTCCGCCATGACTGGGGAGCCGCAGAGCACGGGATCCCCTTCCTTGACCAGCAGTCTGGGAAGGAAACCCTTGAAATCCGTCGGCTGTACGGCGATGATGCCCGGCGCGATCGTCTTGGAGACACGGAGTTCGGCTTCACCCGAAACCGGGATGTCCAGACCCCTTTTCAAAACGATGGTTTGTGACATGTATAAATGTTCTATAAGTTTCAGTAAAACGCATCGCGAAGTTACTCTTTTTTTTTGTATTTTCGTGTCGCTATGGAAGAGAATGTGAACTTGATTCTGGAGGAGTTGAACGACGAGCAGCGGAGGGCTGTGTGTTGTGTGGACGGGCCCGTCCTGATCGTCGCCGGAGCGGGGTCCGGGAAGACCCGGGTCCTGACAAGCCGGGTAGCCTATATCCTTGCCTTGCAGGAGGATGCGCGCATCCTCGCGCTGACTTTCACCAAGAAAGCGGCCGGCGAGATGAAGGAGCGCATCGCCGCGATGGTGGGGGGATGGCGGCTCCGCCGGGTGGTGATGGGGACCTTCCACGCGGTGTTCGTGCGTTTCCTGCGCGAATACGCCGGGGTGCTGGGCTACCCCGAGCATTTCACCATCTACGACACCACGGATTCGCAGAGCGCCATCAAGGCCTGCCTGAAGGAGATGGGCCTCGACGACAAGGTCTATAAGCCGCGGGAGGTGCTCTCCCGCATCTCGATGGCCAAGAACAACCTCATCACGGTGTCGGCGTACCAGGCCAGCCAGGAGCTCCAGACGCAGGATTACCATACCAAGCGGCCCCGTCTCGGGGAAGTGTACCAGCGCTATCAGGAGAAGCTCAAGCAGAGCGGGGTGATGGACTTCGACGACATCCTGCTCAATATGAACAAGCTGCTGCACGACAGCCCGGAGGCGCTGGAGGCCATCGCCGGGCGCTTCACGCACATCCTGGTGGACGAGTACCAGGACACCAACCGGGCGCAGTACCTGATCCTCAAGAAGCTGGCCCGGTTCCACCGCAATCTCTGCGTGGTGGGCGACGACAGCCAGTCCATCTACGCCTTCCGCGGCGCCCGGATCGAGAACATCCTCAGTTTCAAGAAGGACTATCCGGAGTGCAAACTCTTCCGCCTGGAGCGCAACTACCGCTCCACGCAGATGATCGTGGACGCGGCCAATTCCGTCATCGCGCACAACGAAGGCCGTATTCCGAAAGAATGCTACGCCGTTGGCGAGACGGGGGAGCGCCTCCGCCTGATCAAGGCCTATACCGAGCAGGAGGAAGCCGTGATGATCGTCTCCGAGATCCAGGACCGGATGCGGCGCGAGCGGGCGCAGTACCAGGATTTCGCCATTCTCTACCGGACCAATTCGCAGTCCCGTGCGCTGGAGGAGCAGCTCCGCCGGCGCAACATCCCTTATATGATATACTCGGGCAATTCTTTCTTCGAGCGGGCGGAGGTCAAGGATATGATGGCCTATTTCAAGCTGGTCGTCAATCCGCGCGACGACGAGTCCTTCCGGCGCATCGTCAACAAGCCTGCGCGGGGCATAGGCGACAAGGCCCTCGGGGCCGTGGAGGCCGAGGCCCGGCAGCGGGGCTGTCCGCTGTTCGAGGCGGCGAAGCAGGTCCCCAAGGTGCAGGAGTTCTGTGCCTTGATCGAGGATCTCGCCGTCCGTGTCCGCACCACGGACGCCTATGTGCTGGCGAAGCTGATCGCCGACAGGAGTACGCTGTACGCCTTCTACAAGCAGGACACCTCCATCGAGGGCCTCTCCCGGGTGGCGAACCTGGACGAGCTGCTCAACAGCGTGGAGCAGTTCGTGGAAGAGCGCACCGACGAGGCCGCGGAATATGCCGCCGAAGGCGGCGAGGTGGGGGTTTTCACCCTGGACGACTTCCTGGAGAACGTCTCCCTGCTGAGCAGCGTGGACGTCGCGGAAGGGGAGGAGGACACCAACAACAAGGTGGCGCTGATGACGGCCCATTCATCCAAGGGCCTGGAGTTCCCGTACGTGTTCGTGGCCGGGATGGAGGAGAATCTCTTCCCGAGCGCGACGATGCTTTCCGTGAAGTCGGAGGTGGAGGAGGAACGGCGGCTCTTCTATGTGGCCGTGACCCGCGCCAAGCGGGCGGTGGCGCTCTCCTTTGCCGGGACGCGTATGCGCAACGGCAAGCACGAGTCGAACGCCCCTTCGCGTTTCCTGAAGGAGATCGATCCGCGTTTCCTGGAGAATCCGCTGGACGAAGAGGATTTTGACAACAGCGGCGTCACGCACGAGTGGGGCGGCTTCGGCCGCCGCCGCCGGGTAGCCGACTTGCCTCCGGATAGGTTCGGGACTTCGTCCCTCATCCCCCCCACTGCTTCGCAGCGGGTCCCCCCCGTTCACGAGGCCACGGGCGGCCACGCCTCCCGGAGGCAATCGGCTACACCGGTTTCGGCGGCTGCCGGAAGAGCGCTGGCGGATGCGGACTTCGTGGGGGTGCCGATGACAGAACTGCGTGAGGGACAGCGGATTGAACACAACCGCTTCGGCGCGGGGACGATCCTCGAACTCAGCGGGAGCGTGCCGGATATGAAGGCGCGCATCCGCTTCGACGCCTTCGGCGAGAAACTCCTGCTGCTGAAATACGCCAAGATCCGGCCGCTCAAGGCCTAGAAGACCAGTCTCTCGATAAATACCTGACGGTCGTCCACGCGGCCTTCGACAATGTGGGCGCCGGAGGAGTCGAGGGCGTGCCAGAGCTCGACGGTCTCGCCCGGGCGGGCTTCGCGGTTGAAGTTGACTGTCAATTCTTTGACCATTCTGGTATGGACCAGTTCTTCAGGTAGGGCGTCCATCGCCCAGACGGTGTATTTGACGTTGTTGG
>JAEEGG010016405.1_pt1 | contig 15384 bp, 15 predicted proteins | sample 9134161 | NCBI WGS metagenome assembly JAEEGG01 (sample SAMN16246543, study PRJNA631951) | gut metagenome | biome: gut microbiome; feature: rumen; material: CR-attached | host: Bos | place: Iran: Karaj | collected 2018-10
TCACAGACACGGACGACTGCAAGGATGAGGATGATGTTACAGACACGGACGACTGCAAGGATGAGGATGATGTTACATATGCGTATTATGAGCCTGATGACCATCTTGTTCTTGACGGAGGAGCCCCTTTATATGAGCCTTGAAAAGGCTGACATGGGTCCGGAAAGGGCGATGATATGAATCTTACCTTACATCTTACAGAAAACTGCAACATGGATTGTGCCTACTGCCTTCGCGAAAAATGCCCGAAGGATATGTCTGAAGAGGTGCTTTATAAGGCATGTGATCTGGCCTTCTCAAGGGGGCTGAGAGCGGGGCTCTGTTTTTTCGGCGGTGAGCCGCTTCTGAAAAAGGATCTTATATATAAGGCTCTGGATTACTGTGAGGAAAAGTCACGGCAGACCGGCATGAAGTTTGATTGTAAGATGACTACCAACGGGTCACTTCTTGATGAGGATTTTCTTAAGCGTGCCGTAAAGGCCGAGATGGGGATAGGCCTTTCCTTTGACGGAACTGCTCAGGATGTATGCAGGGTGTTTGTGGGCGGAGGGCCCACTTCATCCGTTGTTGAAGAAAAGGCCAAGCTGCTTCTTAAGTACATGCCGGATGCGACTGCACTTGCCACAATTGCTCCTCAGGCAGTCCCTTATTATGCCGGGTCCGTCAGATATCTTCATGAGCTTGGATTCAGGCGTATTTCCATGGTCATTGCCTATGGAAAAAAAGTCAGCTGGACTGACGAAGATCTTGAGCTTTTAAGGGAGCAGCTTGAAAAGACATGTGAGTATATCAGGGAGCTGTTCGTAAAGGGCGATAAGATATTCGTAGGACCTGTCTATTCCAAGATAGGGGAATGCATCAGGGATAAGAATCCCGCGGAAAAGTGCCATCTTGGCGTGAGACAGACCCCTGTAACACCTTCCGGTGAATTATATCCCTGTACATCATTTATAGGAGATCCGGATTACCTTTTGGGAAATGTCTTTGATGGTATCAACGAAGCCAGGGTCATTGAAATTGCCCGAAGATCCGCAACTCCCGCTACATGCGTGGGCTGTGATCTGGTTAAGCGCTGTACCAATTCCTGCGGATGCTCAAACAGGATGAATACTGGAAATGAAAACGAGATCTCACCTCTTCAGTGTACATATGAAAGAATGCTTATAGAGATAAGCGATGCTTTGGGGGAGGAACTGTACCGGATGGATCCCGTAAGATTTGCCCGGGAATTCGGATAAGAGAAAGATTTGATCGATCATATATGAGGGTTTTTCCAAATTTATTGGGGGCAGTCGCCTGTGCAGAGGCGGTCGCCCCCAAAAATTTTGCCCACGTATTGTTTTTTGTACAAATATATACGGAAATATTGTATAATGTTAAGGTTCATAACTCTGTGCACTTATGTGAAAGCAGGTAACCACCCAGAGCGTGATGATCGGATCTATCCGGCCACCTGAGATTGGAAGATATATGTCGGTAACAGAACTTTTTAACGGTAAAAGCGTACTTATATGGGGCTATGGGCGTGAAGGCAGATCCACTGAAAAGTGGCTTGCCGGACACACCCGCACTTTACGTACCGATATATTCGAGGGAAAACCGGCAGAGATGCTGGACGGCGCAGGCGATGGTTATGATGTCATAATCAAGAGCCCCGGCATAGTCTGGCCTCCCGAAGGAGCAGATCCTGATAAATGCCATGAGCTCACGGCTAAGATGACTTCCCAGACGGAGATTTTTATCCGGGAGTACCGCACCAAGACCATAGGTATTACAGGAACCAAGGGAAAGTCAACCACCAGCTCCATGCTTGCCCATGTGCTTTCGGAAAACAGCGGCAGGAAGGTGATCCTTGCGGGCAATATAGGTCTTCCCTGCCTTGATTATTATGATGATGCGGCAGGAGACGCGATAGTGGTGCTGGAGCTGAGCTGTCATCAGCTGAAGAGTGCGATGACTGCGCCGTATATATCCGTATTCCTTGATCTGTACGAAGAGCATCTGGACTATTACGGCACCATGGATGCCTATTTTACGGCAAAGAGTCACATCGTAAGCAGACAGCTTGCGGGGGACAGGGCTTACATAGGAGAGAATGTTCCTCCCATAGCATCCGCCTCGGAGCAGATACGGGTGATACCTTCAGAGGATGACCTTAAGGGGATCGAGCTTACCCTTTACGGTGAGCACAACCGTATCAACGCTTATTTTGTAAAAAAAATATGCATGGACGAATTCGGAATCCCGGGTGAAAAGGTGCTCGAAAGTCTTAAGACATTCGAGGCACTTCCGCACAGGATGAAGAAGATAGGTACCTATGCGGATATAAACTGGTATGACGATTCCATATCCACCATCCCCGAAGCTGCGGTCAGTGCGGCAATGAGCATCCCTGATGCAGAGGTGCTTCTCATAGGCGGGATGGACAGGGGTATATCATATACTGTGCTTGAAGATTTCATGAAGCAGCACAGTGAGTTTAAGTTCATCTGTATGTATGCCACGGGCGAGAGGCTTATAAAGGAGCTTGGAACAGAGCTTTCCAATGTATTCTATGAAGCGGATCTTGAAAAGGCTGTGGATAAGGCGTTTGAGATAACGCCTGCGGGAAAAGGGTGCGTACTGTCGCCTGCAGCCGCATCATACGGGTACTTTAAGAATTTCGAAGAACGCGGCGACAGGTTTGAGGAGCTTGTAAGGAGCCATGGATCAGATCAATCTGTTTGAATACATGTCTGAACAGAATAAGGAATCCGAGAGCCCTCTTGCTGCGAGGATGAGACCCAGAACTCCCGATGAGATAGTGGGACAGGAGGATATAATCGCTCCGGGAAAGCTTCTGTACCGTGCGATAATGGCGGATAAGATAAGCTCCCTGATACTCTACGGGCCTCCGGGAACAGGCAAGACCACAATAGCCAAGGTTATTGCAGGTGCGACGAAGTCACGCTTTATCTCGATCAATGCCACAACTGCCGGCAAGAAGGATATGGAGGATGCTGTTAACGAAGCAAAGAGCATCCTTGCAATGAATTCCCAGAAGACCATACTTTTCATCGACGAGATACACCGTTTCAATAAGGGACAGCAGGATTTCCTCCTTCCCTTTGTAGAGGACGGAACGGTGACACTTATAGGAGCTACCACTGAGAATCCTTATTTCGAGGTTAACGGCGCTCTCATAAGCAGGTCAATGATATTCGAGCTGAAGCCTCTCAGCATGGAGAATATCGTCACCCTCCTTAAGATCGCGGTAACGGATGAAGAAAGGGGAATGGCTGTTTACAATCCCTACATCGACGAAGATGCCGTGAGGTTCATAGCCGATGTATCGGGAGGGGATGCAAGACATGCACTGAATGCTCTCGAGCTTGCCATTCTTACCACGGAGCCTGACGCAGAGCCGCTTGGAAGCGTTCTGAAGGTAAGCACGGAAGCCGGTGGAAAGCAGTCAGCATCCGGGACAGGAGATGATAAGCCTGAAATGATCACGGGCCCCGCAGATCCGTCAAAGCCCGGTATTCACATAAGACTTGAAGAAGCCCAGGAATGCATACAGCGCAAGGCTGTCAGATATGACAAGACAGGAGACAATCATTACGATACGATCTCTGCTTTCATAAAGAGCATGAGAGGTTCGGACCCCGATGCTGCGGTCTACTATCTTGCGAGAATGCTGGATGCGGGTGAAGAGGTAAGCTTCATCGCAAGAAGGATCGTCATATGTGCCGCAGAGGATGTGGGTATGGCAGATCCGCAGGCACTGGTGGTCGCAAATGCAGCATTCGAAGCTGTGATCAAGGTTGGAATGCCCGAAGCGAGGATAATACTTTCCGAGGCGGCGATATATGTTGCAACCGCACCAAAGTCCAACTCCGCCATATGCGCCGTGGATGATGCGCTTGAGGAAGTTAGGACAAGCGGCAGTCTTCCCATCCCCCCGCATCTGCAGGATGCGCACTACAAGGGCGCGGCAAAGCTGGGACACGGCATCGGATATCAGTATGCACATGATTTTCCGAATCACTATGTAAAGCAGCAATATCTCCCTTACGAACTGGACGGAAGAGAATTCTTCAGACCGGACGGACAGGGATATGAGAATAAGATAAAAGAGCATTTTAAAAAGATAAAAGGTAAGGAGAACTGAAATGGGTGTAAATGAAGAAGCACTGAAGGCACATGAGGAATGGAACGGAAAGCTTTCAACCGAGGCTAAGGCAAAGGTTGATTCAAGGGAGGCACTGGCTATCGCCTATACCCCCGGAGTCGCTGAGCCCTGCAGGAAAATAGCAGATGACAAGGAGCTCGTATATAAGTACACATGGAAGGCTAACACCATTGCTGTTGTATCGGACGGATCAGCTGTTCTCGGACTCGGTAACATCGGACCCGAAGCAGCTATGCCTGTCATGGAAGGAAAGGCAGTTCTTTTCAAGGAATTCGGCGGAGTAAACGCTGTTCCCATCTGTCTTGATACACAGGATACCGAAGAGATCATCAAGGCTGTAAAGTGGATGGCTCCCGGCTTTGGAGGCATCAATCTTGAGGATATCTCTGCACCCAGATGCTTTGAGATCGAGGAAAGACTCAAGGCAGAGCTCAATATCCCTGTATTCCACGATGACCAGCACGGAACCGCTATCGTTGTTCTTGCTGCATCCATCAATGCAATGAAGGTTACCGGCAAGAAGAAGGAAGACTGCAAGATCGTTGTAAACGGTGCGGGTGCAGCAGGCGTTGCCATCAGCAAGCTCCTTCTCAAGTACGGATTCGGAAGCGTTATCCTCTGCGATTCCAAGGGAATCGTTTCCGCAGACAGAACAGATCTTAACTCCACCAAGAAGGAGATGCTTAAGATCACCAATCCCGAGAACAGATCAGGTAAGCTGTCTGATGCTCTCGTCGGAACAGATATCTTCGTAGGTGTATCAGCTCCCGGAGTTCTTACTCAGGAGATGATAAAGACCATGAATCCGGATCCCATTATCTTTGCAATGGCTAACCCTACGCCTGAGATAATGCCTGATGAAGCAAAGGCAGCAGGCGCAAGGATCGTAGGAACCGGAAGAAGCGACTTCCCCAACCAGATCAACAATGTTGTCGCCTTCCCCGGAATCTTCCGCGGTGCGCTTGAAGCAAGAGCACCCCAGATCACAGAGGAGATGAAGCTTGCTGCGGCAGAGGCTATTGCTGCTGCAGTTCCTGCAGACAAGCTCTGTGAAGAGTACATCATGCCCGAAGCATTCGATCCCAGTGTACGTGATATGGTTGCGGATGCTGTTAAGAGGCTTGTGAAATAATGGATCAGGACAAGCTGACACAGGTAAAACTTATAATCCTGTATATGCTCGCCAGGGTTGATTTCCTGATGACCGCATCACAGATAAGCGATTTTGTGCTGGGTAAGGATTATGCTGACTTTATAATGCTCACCCAGGCACAGGGCGAGCTTATGGATAACGGTCTGATATCCCAGGCTCCACATTCCCACAATGCCACCGAGCTTTCGATAACCTCCGAGGGAAGGGATACCATCAAGTATTTCGGGTCCAGGCTTCCGGATTTTATCAAGAATGATATCGAGAATTATTTTGCCGACAAGGCATTCGAGCTTAGGAATGAGCTGGCTGTTAAGGGTGACTATGCCTATAACAGCGTGACAGGCGAGTTTGAGACGAGGCTTACCATCAAGGACCGCGACGTTACGACCCTTGATATGACACTTTCCGTTCCCACGGAAGAGATAGCTGAGCACATCGTCGATGTGTGGAAGGAGAAGTCAACGGGAGTGTTCAAGTATATCACTGATCAATTATTCTGATCACGAGCGGATCATTGATCGCAGAGTATATATTTTATTACCGGGAGATAGTATGAGAATCGGTACAGGTTACGATGTTCATAAGTTGTGTGACGGACGCCCCATGATAATAGGAGGTGTTACCATCCCCTATGAAAAGGGACTTCTTGGCCACTCGGACGCGGATGTGCTCACCCATGCCGTTATGGATGCGCTCCTTGGGGCTGCAGCCATGGGCGACATCGGGCTTCTTTTCCCTGATACGGATGAAGCCTTTAAGGGAGCAGATTCAATAAAGCTTCTTGAGGAAGTGGGGAGGAGACTCGCTTCCGAAGGATACGTCATCGAGAACATCGATTCCACCATCATTGCACAGGCACCCAAGATGAGACCTTATATTGATGAAATGAGAGCGGGGATCGCCGGTGCTCTCGGGCTTGATGTGAGCCGTGTGAATGTGAAGGCCACAACAGAGGAAGGCCTTGGATTTACCGGAGCGAAGGAAGGAATAGCGGCACAGGCCGTTGCCCTTATCAACAGTGTATATGACATGAGCAGTCCGATGTCCGCATCCTGCGGCGGATGCTCGCGATGTCCGGGTTCGAGATGATAATGAACCGTCATATTCAATGTAAAGAAAGGGATATCATGAAGATTTTTAATACACTTACAAGAAGAAAAGAAGAATTTGTACCGATCGAACCCGGCAGGATCTCAATGTATGTCTGCGGTCCCACTGTGTACAATTTTATCCATATCGGAAATGCACGTCCCATGATCGTATTCGATACCTTCAGAAGGTATATGGAGTACAGGGGATATAAGGTGAAGTTCGTATCCAATTTTACGGACGTTGATGACAAGATCATCAAGAAGGCCAATGAAGAAGGCGTATCCTCTGAGGAGATCTCTGTACGTTATATCGAAGAGTGCAAAAAGGATATGGCCGCACTCAATGTAAGACCTGCGGATGTTCATCCCCAGGCCACCAAAGAGATAGACGGAATGATCGATATGATCTCCGGGCTCATCGACAAGGGCCATGCCTATGTTGCAGCCGACGGAACAGTATATTTCAGGACCAGATCCTTTGATGAGTACGGAAAGCTTTCCCATAAGAACCTGGACGATCTGAGAACAGGTGAAAGAGAGCTGAAGGTAAGCGGTGAGGAGCAGAAGGAAGATCCCCTTGATTTCGTGCTCTGGAAGCCCAAGAAGGAAGGAGAGCCCTCATGGCCTTCGCCCTGGTGCGACGGACGTCCCGGCTGGCATATCGAATGCTCTGTCATGAGCAAGAAGTATCTCGGTGAGACCATCGATATCCATGCAGGCGGCGAGGATCTTATCTTCCCCCATCATGAGAATGAGATAGCGCAGTCCGAGTGCACAAGCGGCAAGGAGTTCGCACATTACTGGATGCACAACGGATTCCTTAACATTGATAACCGTAAGATGAGCAAGTCCCTGGGTAACTTCTTTACCGTAAGGGAGATCTGTGAAAAATACGATCCCCAGGTGCTCAGATTCTTCATGCAGACCGCGCAGTACAGAGGACCTCTTAATTTCTCCGCAGAGCTTATGGAGCAGGCAAAGCAGAGCCTTGAAAGGATAACAACCTGCGGAGGCATGCTTAAGGAAGCGCTTGAGACCGCACCCGAAGGTGCTCTCACAGATGCTGAGCAGGCAGCTTTTGACGGAATCGGAGAATATGTTAAGAACTTCTGCGACGCGATGGATGACGACCTTAATACCGCAGATGCCATTACCGCAATATTCGAGCTTGTAAGAGCTGCGAATGTAAATGTAAGGCCCGTATCCGGAGAAAAGGCACACAAGGCACTTGTTGCACAGTATTATGATACCCTCCAGACACTTGCCGGCATTCTCGGACTGTTCATCGTCACCGAAAAGACTGAAGGTGAAGATCCCGAAGCAGAAGAGATAGAAGGCCTTATCGCACAGAGAAAAGAAGCCAAGAAGAACAAGGATTTTGCGCTTGCGGATAAGATCCGTGATGATCTTCTTGCAAGAGGCATCGTGCTTGAGGATACAAGGGAAGGTACAAAGTGGAAGAGAGCTTAAATCATTCCCCGTTATCATACGCTTTTGTAGGGGATGCATACATGAGCCTTGTCATAAGGCGTATGCTCCTCGAAAAAGGCGATATGCCGGTTGAGAAATTCCATAAAGCCTCAGTAAGGTATGTGAGTGCCGATGCACAGGCGGCGGTACATGATGCACTGCTTGAGAAGACCTTTTTGTCCGATGAGGAAAAAGAGGTTATGCACCGCGGAAAGAATCATGCACATCCTACGGGAAGAGGCGCCAATTTTGCCTCATACAAAAGAGCCACGGGACTTGAGTCCCTTATAGGGTATCTGTATATGGCGGGCAGGACTGAACGTGCTGATGAGATAATCAGATTCGGAGCTGAATATGTCGAAGGATCAAAATAAAAAAGAAGATTACGAAAGCTTTGCAAAGAAAGCCAATGAAAATGCGATAGAGGGCAGGAATCCTGTCCTCGAAGCATTTCGTGCGGGAAAGCCCGTGGACAGACTCTATGTTCTGGACGGATGCCGTGACGGTGCCGTTCTTACCATCAAGAGAGAGGCTGTTAAGGCAGGGACAGTCATCAAGTATGTCGATAAGGACAGGCTCGATCATATGTCCCCAACAGGACATCACCAGGGTGTCATTGCCATAACCGCAGCATATGAATACAGTGAGGTGTCGGATATCCTTAAGAGAGCGGAGGAAAAGGGCGAAGATCCCTTTATAATAATCCTCGACGGTATTGAAGATCCTCATAACCTGGGTGCCATAATCCGTACGGCTGACCAGGCAGGTGCCCATGGGGTCATCATCCCCAAGGACAGAGCGGTGGGACTTACCGCATCCGTGGCAAGGGCAAGTGCCGGGGCGCTGAACTTTATCCCGGTCGCCAAGGTCACCAACATATCCAGGACCATAGAAGAACTGAAGGAAAAGGGTATATGGTTCGTCTGTGCCGCAATGGACGGCGAATTAATGTATGATCTTAATCTCACAGGTCCCATCGGACTTGTCATCGGAAATGAAGGAAGCGGAGTTTCCAGACTTGTCAGGGAAAAGTGTGATATGACCGCATCCATCCCAATGAAGGGTGAGATCGATTCTCTCAATGCATCAGTGGCATGCGGTATCCTTAGCTATGAGATAGTTCGCAGACGTATGAAGGGCTGAGCTTGAATAATAAAGCCGATAAAATCAATTCTTTTAAATATCCTGATTATGAGAAGATGACCGACGAGGAACTTATAGGGAGAATGCATGAGATCTCCCTTGAGTATCCTGCCATTCTCAATTATCTTATAACCAGACATAAGGGACTTGTTAAATTCATTGTCAGTACCCTTGGCGGTATAATGCCTTCCGATGTTGAAGATTACGAGCAGGAGGGGATGATCGGATTATATGATTCCATTGAAAAGTATGATCATACCAAGGGCGCAGGATTTAAGACCTATGCTTCTGTGGTCATCAGGAACAGACTTCTGAATGTATATGCCTCCAGGAACAATCTGAAGAATTCAGCCTTCAGGGATTATATTTCGACCGATCCGACGGATACGGATCCCGAATGGAAAGAGAAGATATCGATACAGTCCCCCGATATGACTCCCGAAGAGATCGCTCTTTTTGTAGAGCTTAAGGAAAAGTTCGGGACGGTTATGGAAAACAGCCTGACCGATGCGGAGAGGACCGCTCTGCTTCTGAAGATGAACGGCGTTCCCGTAAAAGAGATCGCACATTGTCTGAACATTACAGAGAAAGCCGCAGAGAAGGCTATCTCAAGAGCCAGAAAGAAGATAAGGAATTCTATCTGAGGGAGATATAAATGCTTGTCAATTGCCTTATATGGATCTATATCTTTCTTACAACATATGCCCTGGGAAAGGCATTTCTGTCGGTGCTGGGAGCCGGCAGGGATAAGGCTCTTGCAGGCAGTCTTTACAGGCCCGAGGACATCAGCATAACCGGCTTTATGGCAGCCACTGTATATGCGCAGATCTACAGCCTTTTTGGAGGCGTGGGACTTTCGGCCAATATCATCCTTCTTGCCTTCACTGTCATTTTCTTTATTTATCATTTTTATCTTTCACGGAAAAAAAATAAAAAAGACCTTCGCATCACAAAGAAGATGATCATTATGATGATCTTTATTGCTGCATCGGTCCTTGTTTTTGCCTATTGTGCATCAAGGGGCTATTTTCACTATGATTCGGATCTCTATCACGGACAGGCCATTCACTGGATAGAAGATTACGGAGTGGTGAAGGGACTGGGGCTTCTGAACGGAAGGACCGCCTATAACAGTTCCGCATTTGCGGTCCAAGCTCTTTACAGCTTCGCATTCTTCGGAGGGATGTCCTATCATGCATGTGCCGGATTCTTTGCCCTGATGGTCTTTTTCTCCGGATGCAGGGTCGTGCATATCTTCAGGGATAAGAAGATAGTGCTGTCAGACTTTGCAAGACTTTCTGCAATTTATTACATCGGGAATATCTATGATGAGATCTCGTCACCCGCATCGGATTATTTTACGATGCTGCTTTTCCTCTATATCCTCATAAAGGTTACGGAATGCATCGAGAACAGGATGAGTGCGGATCATTACGCTGTTCCGGCACTTCTGTCATTTTTCGATATGACGCTTAAGTTGTCCGCCGCACCTTTATGCATGCTCACTCTTATCCCGGTGATCATGCTTATAAAAGAGAAGAGATACAAGAGGATCCTTGTGTACGGATGCATTGTGATGGTGATACTGCTTCCGTATTTTATCAGGAACTATATCATCTCCGGATGGCTTCTGTACCCTTCTGTCGCCATAGATATCTTTAATCCTGAGTGGAAGATAACAAGGGAATCGGCCATTGCAGACAGTGCATATATCGTCGCCTTCGGAAGAGGGTTCTCGAGCATGGACGCAGCTGATATGCCGCTTTCTGAGTGGTTCCCCGTATGGTATGCAGAGCTTGGAAGAACCTGGAAGATCATGCTGTATCTGGGGCTCATGGGAAGCTTCGTATGGGCCTTTGAACTTATCAGGGGAATATCATTGAAAAAATACAGATATGAAGGATTTGCAGCGGTCAATTATACAGTACTGACTGTTGTGGTATCCTTTGGATTCTGGTTCCTGTCATCGCCTCTTGTGCGTTACGGACAGGGATATCTTATCGCACTGCCTGCATTTACCTTCGGACTTATCATATGCAGGATATTCGAAAGCGGTGAAAAAAGGAAGATATTAAGAACTGCGCAGAATGCGCTGATACTTTGCATAGGGCTGTTCCTTGCGTATAAGGCCCTGATGCTTGGAAGATACATGTATAAATGGGGATATGAGCAGTATTATATCCAGCCCCAGGATTACGGATACTATGAGACCTATCCCATAGAGATGGGAAACTGTACCATCTATGCACCCGTTTATGGTGACAGGGCAGGGTATTACGCCTTTCCATCGGTTCCGGAAAACTATAACCTGCCGAGGCCTGCCGATCCCGATGCTTATGATTTCTCTGAGGGCTTCAGATACTGAAGGGGGTCCTTCAGATTAAGGCCGTACTTATTTACCATGTCCATTGCGGTTTTCTCCGCATCAGGCACATCTATCATGGGAATGTGATGGGCATCCAGTCCCAGTACCACATCGTTGCCCGTTTCCCCCGCAAGCTTCCAGAAAGTCTGATTGGGATAGTTCCTGTGGTCTTCAATGCCCAGGAGATTTATCTCAAGAGGGATATGATGATCATATGCATATCCGCAGATACGTGACATCTCTGTCAGATATGTTTTCTCGTCTCCGACAAAGTTGATAAGATCGGGATGTGCAAGATAGATGAACCTGCCTGTTTCCATGCCGGCGATGGCCTGGTCCACATATGCTTTCAGTACGGATACATCCTCTGTGGGGTTGCCTGCCCAGCATCCGTCATACTGGTTATTGATGCAGTGTTGTCCGAGGATCAGATATTCCAGAGGGTATCCCTCAAGGAAGTCCATCAGCTTTTGGAAAAGAGCCGGATAATACTCGACTTCAAGGCCAAAGTGAATGTTTATCCTTCCGCTGTATTCCTTCTTCAGTGAGAGGATGGTGTCTGCATAATCATCCATCTCATCCATTCTCATACGCATTCCGGTGGATTCATAATCGTCCGGAAAGGGCATCGGAGTATGATCCGAAAAGCCGAAATCAGTCATTCCGATCCTTAGAGCCTCTTCTATATATTCTCTTTCAGTGCCGGTCGCATGACCGCATCTGACAGTATGTGCATGTAAATTAACCTTCATGGTTCAACCTCGCTTATTCATGAACGTGCTTTCACAGTATAGCACTTTGCCCACGATAAAACGAATAAAAAATCCTTAATATTTCATGACGGTTGAAGCGTCCATGGGAGGGGGGTACATGACTGTCCATATCGATCTGTGTGTGTTCGTTTAAGGATGCGCGTAGTCTGTGATGGAATGGTGCGTGTATGTCCACGATGGTAAGGTTTATTGACCCTGCAGAGGCATTGGGGCTATAATCAGACGGTAAGACAGATGTGCCCGAAAGGCGGAATATATGAGAAAAATACTTATAAAGCTTATACTGACGCTTGCGATGATAATGTCATTTGCCCTGATACCTTCGGTAAGATCTGAGGCTGCGGTAAAGACAATGCCTGACGGAGGACGCTTTGATCCGTCATTTTATGCTGCAACCTATCCTGATGTTTATGCTGCATTCGGCATGAACGAGACTCTTTTATATCAGCATTACAAGCTGTTCGGAATGGCGGAAAAGAGACTTCCCTATGCGGGTTATGATCCCGCGGACAGCCTTGTTCCTGCAGCTGTTTCACAGACACTCATTACCATGCCTGATGGCAATCTCTTCGATCCCGTATTCTATGCAACAAAGTATCCGGATGTGGTGTCGATATTCGGGATCAATCCATATATGCTCTACAATCATTACATTCTGTGCGGGATATATGAAGGAAGGCTTCCGTATGAAGGAGCAGCGAAGTCAGAACTGAAGCTCACCTTCAGTACCGTTGGTGCGATAGCAAATGCGAATTCACGTGAGGATATCATCTCGGCAGTAAGACAGGCTGCACAGTTCAGGGTCACAAAGCTTACGATACTGACAACCTGGAACGGAACACTTTCCGCTGAGCAGATCAAGACACTGATAGGCGGACAGGCTAATTTTGTAAGGACAGCCTACGGAGCCACAATGACAGTGTCCGAGCCCATGGTATACGGAAGCGTACAGAATCCCACCATAGAGACAGGTGTAACCCTCAGGTTCAGATAGATCGGGGGCTTATTACTCATTTATAATGATTGAACGCATATATCCGGTAATTGACTTCCTCTCTGTGTTCAGTAATGAGCTCGTTAACAGCGTTTCTCACTTCATCCTTGCTGAGGATCCCGGCAACTTCCATGCTGTACCTTGTCCCGCCCATTTCAAGAAATTCACCTATCAGGTCATCAATATTCTTTCCCTTTCCATAGGGACGTCCGATGAAATCCGTTGCCGCATCCAGACTGTCTGCGATCGATATGATGTCGACAAAGGGTCTGTTTTTGGTGTGCGGAACATCGGGATAACCTCCCTGACCGTTATGCCAGCGGTGGTGGAGCATTGCACAGTCACGAAGGCATTTATGTTCTTCGCTTCCTTCAAAATCCATAGCCCATACGATCTCAACATTGACCGGATGAGTCTTGATGATCGAAAATTCATCCTCCGTCAGACGCCTTGATGAATTGGACACTATATCTATGAGAAAATGCTTCCCTATATCGTGACACATCGCACATTTGTCCATGAGTTCCAATGCCTCTTTCCTGTGCGTTAGTATATGATCCGTATCCCATCCGCAGACACCGTTCAGATATTCCGGATATTCATCAAGTATATGTTCCAGCAGAAGATGGCTGATCTCTCTGACCATAACTGTATGTATATAGAGAGCCTTGTCTGCAAAGACCGTAAAATCGAGAACATTATCATAGAATTCCGAAGCGCTCCTGAAAAGTGATACATTGCTGAGAAAGCCGAGGATAAAGTACGAAAACCTGTCATCCTTCTGCTTTTTCATTTCGAGGACCATGGGCATGACACGGTCGATCTCATTTAAGGCAAGACGCATGTTCTCTTCCTGAGAATAGGGACGGAAGCAGCTGATATTACTGATGTAATAAGTGGTGATCAGCAGATCGAATATCACTTTAAAATCTGCCGGCTCTTCAGGGATCCTGATGTGATCATTTTCTTCACACATCTCGTCAAAGCTGATCTCATCAAGATAGTATCTCATGGCATTTACATGCAATTTGATAAGCAGAGTGTTGAAAGGATCACCTATGACGTTATCGGCATTTTCTCCTATCTCATGCAGTGGAGCGTCCAGCATTTTTCTGAACATCACCTTATCTATCTCAGCTACCGGAGGCCTTCCGTGGTTTGATTCGTCTGCATTTGCTCTGATTATGTCACCGACAATACTGCATACATTTCCAAAATGTATGTACATTATCTGCTTTATCCTGGCCCTGTCACCGGCTATTCTGACGCATGAGATGATGTTTTCGTACATCTTGGGATACAGCTGGGGTATTTTTTTATAGTTTTCTTTGTCGGTAGTATAGATACAATATGAATACGCATTGAAAAGATCATTCTGCTCATCCGGAGTCAGCTCTTCGAAAACAGGGAGATATTCTTCACTTAGTTTGGGGAATTCAAGAAATCCCTTTTTGGACTGACGGATCGAAAGCCTCATCTCTGCATTGGTCCCGATAGCCAGTATCTGTATCGTGTGTTCTCTGTCATTTATCCCATGATAATAGGAATACAATATCCTGCAAAGGCGGAGTGCAACAGACACTTCAAAAGTAACTGTTCCTTTTGGAGCAAGGCTTCGCAAAAAAGCATGCAGCATTTCGGCATCGTCAGCATCAAGCGTCTTTGTCCCGTTTTCGAATGGCTCTATATATTCACTGATAATGTCATTCTGCTTTTGTGCGATCTCTTTTTTTCTGAATGAGATCTCTTTCAGCTTGCCGATCACTTCTTCCTTACTCTGTTCGGGAAGAAACTTTATCTCATCAAGCGCATCATATTCTTTATAATTCTTCAGGTACTCATCCGGTTCATGTGTGAATCGCATTTTCTTATCTCCATATGCTGTGAACAACAGGTCCTTGGAAATATAAAATAATCTTAATTTTATGAAAACATCATTTTGTCGGTAAAACAAGTTAATTTTGTCCCGGGAATGGTAATTATCACAAAGAGTCCGCTGTGCTTCAATTTTTTATTGACGCTTTTTTTATCTCGTGTTATAAAAAACAATGTAGTCAATTCTTTGTTCTTTAAATTCATTTTGTTTCTGAGATTCGTATTCCGAAACATACCATTTTAAAAGAGAGCATTAGATTTATATATTCTATTTTTACATTCTGAAAGGAATCCGGGTATTTTATGAGAGAAAAACTTAAGAGCTTTACTCTTACGCAGCTCAGGGATA
>JAEEGG010016409.1_pt1 | contig 15382 bp, 16 predicted proteins | sample 9134161 | NCBI WGS metagenome assembly JAEEGG01 (sample SAMN16246543, study PRJNA631951) | gut metagenome | biome: gut microbiome; feature: rumen; material: CR-attached | host: Bos | place: Iran: Karaj | collected 2018-10
AAAGACCTAAATCACACACCAACCCCTTCAAAATCACCCCTTGGTGTGTGGAGAAGCCTAAATCCCACACCAACCCCGCCGAAATGCAGCATTTTGCGGAAGGTCCCTGTCTATTCGCTCGCAGGGTGTGGCTATCGCCCTCCGCAATTCGGGTGATAGCCACGTTTTGGGCCTTTTTCGCTCCCATCACCCCTTTCGCAGGGGGTGATAGCCACGCTAAAGACCTCAATACACCAATGTCCTACCCTCGATCGCGCTGCGCCGAGCTCGAGGGAGCGGCTCAGCTTGCGCGATGGGTACTTTGCCCGACGATTATTCGGTAGTATTAACTGGTGTCGGGTCCCGGCGACCCCGAAGCCGGGCCCCTCTCAGTACCGGCCGCTCGCCACCTCGCGGCCTGTGTCTTTATTCATACGGGGGAAGCGTCCTTCCCCCTAGCCCCCTTCGGCCTTCCTCCCTTTTCGGTGTCCCGACCAAATACCCACTAACGGCTTCCACTACCGCTGGAATATATATTCCCCCTGTCAGCTCGCTCCCCGCGAAGGGTAGGACATTCTTTGCGCAGTACCGCTTCACTCGCGGCGTCAGAAACAATCGGGGACGATTTTTTCGAAGGGTTGAGAGAGGTCGCGGGCACTCAGGCAAGCAACCGGACAAGCATTCCCGCGAGCGACCTCAGGGAACGAACTTCGAAAAAATCGTACCAACCTTTTAACCCTTCGCGCTTCCCCTCCCGGCCCGGCGCTAGCACCGGTAGATCAGTCGGATTATTTCCCCTTTCCTTGTGCATACCCTCCTCCAAATGAGTGAGGGTATGTGCGTTTTGGGCCATTTTTGAACATACCCTCCCCCGAAACAGTGAGGGTATGCACGCCCCGGTAGGCCCGCGGCGCCGAAAATGCCGAAATCGGCACCGGAAACAATAATCGGAGTGTTGCTTATCTTATAATAATAATTATATTTGAACGTTTTAACGATAGAAACTTATACGAGATTTGTCGGTTATTAAAGGGTGTGATATGAAAAAACTACTATTAATTAAGGCAACGATAGCCTTGTGCTCATACCTTTTTGTTGCGGGCTCTTGTCGGGATGCATCCCGGGATTTTGACCCAGGGCCAACACACAAATACTGTATGGTCTGGGAAGGCGATTGGTTGGGGTCAATGGACTCATTGTGGACTTGTATTGCAGAGCCCTATTCTTGTCTTTTTATATATACTCAACCTAGCGGAGTTGGTATTCGACCGGAAAATTATAAATTGGAAGCAGCATTTACATCTTATTATGATGATAAGTGGTCTTTTACAGATGCTGAAAAATTCGCAATCGGAAAGATTAAGGAGCGTACCGAACCGCTGCTACAGGCATACTTGAGCTCCCCTGAGGAGTTTAGACTGTCCAACGGAGGTCTTTTACTGACAAATATTTATATCAGAGAAAGTCCGAGGGTCTTTGCCGATAAACGTCTTTTTGGTGAGAAATCTGGGCAGGATTTATCTCGATACTTCCTATTTGATGGGGGTTCTGTTGGATTTAAATGCGTGGGCCTTGATTATGCTTTATCAGACGTTAGACAGCTGCAAAGCATGTCTTTTAACGATTATTTTTCAGAAGGGACCATTATGCCAATGATGTTCTATTTGCGCTCAACTACGATTCCAGAAGAGCTTTCTGAAGATGATGATGTTACACTTACTTTCATTTTCCCGGTAACTATTGAACACTATTGGCCCTGGCTGCTGGAGCTATACGAAAACCCAGATGCGAAAGAATCTTTCACTGAAACAAATATGGTCCTAAGTATTAATCTGAAGGACTTACCTATTCATTCTTTTAGCGCATCATCTTAACGCATCATTTCAACGAGGGTGGCGTCGAGATCGCTCCGCGCCTAAAATGCCGAAATCGGCACCGGTGTGGAACTTTTTCAATATCTTTGCAGAGATATGACTGAGTATCCTTCAAAGAACTGGCGTGATTACGAACTGATCGATTGCGGCGACGGCGAAAAGCTGGAGCGCTTCGGAAAGTTCACTATGATTCGTCCTGAGCCTAAGGCTATCTGGGCGAAAACCCTCTCAGACGCGGAGTGGCAGAAGCTCGCCCACACACACTTCACCCCCGGCGCCGGGTTCGGAAAGGCCGGCAAGGAAGACAGCGGGACGTGGAACCGTCTGAAGAAGATGGATGATCAGTGGCATATCGTCTACCCCGGCCTTCAGAAAGGCCTTGAGTTCGATCTGCGGCTCGGTCTGACCTCGTTCAAACACGTAGGCGTTTTCCCTGAGCAGGCTCCGAACTGGGAGTTCATCTACTCCCACGCAAAACCCGGAACGAAGGTCCTCAACCTGTTCGCCTATACCGGCGCGGCGAGTCTCGCAGCCAAGGCGGCGGGCGCAGACGTGACACACCTGGACTCCGTCCGGCAGGTGGTCACCTGGGCCCGCGGCAATATGGAGGCGAGCGGCCTGGACGGAATCCGCTGGATAGTAGAAGACGCGATGAAGTTCGCAAAGCGCGAGGCCAAGCGCGGCAATCGCTATAGCGGCATCATCCTCGATCCGCCTGCCTATGGCCATGGCCCCGACGGGGAGCGATGGAAGCTGGACGACTGCCTGTTCGAGCTGCTCCAGAATGTAGCCCAGATCCTTGAGCCGAAAGACAGCTGGATGGTCCTGAATCTCTATTCGAACGGCTACAGCGCCCTCCTTGGAGAGACTGTCGTAAGGGAAGCTTTCAAACTCGGCGACTCCCAATATACGCTCGAGAGCGGGGAACTCGCCCTGCGTGACCGCTTCGGCAAAGATCTCCCGCTCTCGATAGTGGTGAGGCTGACCCGTTAGCTTTCTTCGGGTTGAGCCGTTCCTAGTATTTCTTTGATACTGGCGTCAAGATAGGCCGCCAGTTCGGCATTTCCTCCCTTCTTCACCTCGTCCTCAAGATAATAGAGGTACTGCAGCGTAGTCTCGAAATCGTCTTTCGACCACTCATAGAAGTCGTAGTAGAACAGAGCTGACTCCAACATCTCTGCAGAAAGTCTCTGGGCGAGTTCGTCCGCTTTCTCTTTCTGGCCGTACTTATAGTACTGCGAGATAATGTCGATCACCATATAGTCGTTGGCGACAAAGCCTATGGGGATAGTCTCGAGAGGGAGCTGGCGGGTCGCCTCCATTCCCTTGTCCAACAGTTCGATGGCTTCAGCGGTATATCCGCTCCTTGCCATCGACTTAGCCGCAGTAGCGAAAAGCTGGCGGACGGACATCACTCCGAGATGTGTGTAGTAGTTCTGGTAATCCACGAACCATCCGTCCGAAGCGAGCGCATCGAAACGGTATACGTTCTTAAGCTTGTAATAAAGGCCGTCCAGGTCTACTTTCCCGGGATTGAGGCTGCTTACTTTGTTGCGAACAGGAACCATCTTGTAGGAGAATCCCTCGTAGAAGAGATAGTCCTTGATTCCGATATTGATGTCACCGCCCTGATTGAGCATATTGATTGGTCTGGACCAGTCGTAGCCGGAGAGCAGGTCGAGCATAAAGAGCTCGGGCTTGGTAAGATAATCCTTGCCCTTAGGGATCGTAAGGGTGATGGTTTCGGGAATCTCGTCTTTGTATTCCGCAGGGAGAATACCATATTTGAGGACATTCTCCTTATTGACCGGAACCACTATCTTGCGGGAAGGGATATAGTCCACCTTGCGGCCGCTTGAAAGGGAAACCTTCAACTGAGGGTGGCGGAACACTGCCATCACGTCTTCAATCATCATCTCGCCTCCGCGGTTATCTACGATCGGAACATATTCGTTGGTTCCATAAAGATACTGCACCTGCGGGACGGACAGCGGCAGCGGAGCCGATTCGTTGCAGGCGTATTTCATCTGATCTATGTACCAGTCTGTTCCGAGCAGCGAAGTGTTCAGGATACGTACATCCGTACGGATGCTCTCAACTTCCTGGGCGTACCACAGCGGGAATGTATCGTTGTCTCCGTGGGTAATGAGGAAACCGTTCGGGCCTACCGAGTTGAGGTAGTTTGCCGCGAGCTCGACGGCAGTGCGCCTGTTCGAGCGGTCGTGGTCGTCCCAGTTCTGGGCGCCCATAATCGCCGGCACGAGCAGGCAGGCTGCCGTCACTCCGGCGGCAACCACCGTCTGTCCCTTACCCTTCAGGGCTTCGTCTGCCCACTTGTAGATCGCGGCCACGGCGAGGCCTATCCAGACACTGAAGAAATAGAACGAGCCAGCATAGGCATAGTCGCGCTCACGGACCTGGTAAGGCGGCTGGTTCAGATACAGAACGATCGCGATACCGGTCATAAAGAACATAAGGAAGGTCAGCCAGCATCCCCTCTTGTCGCGGCCGAACTGGAAACACAGTCCGAGAAGACCGAGAAGCAGAGGGAGGAAATAGTAGTGGTTCTTACCCTTGTTCCCGGCAAGGACTCCGGGAGCATTGCTCTGATCGCCGAGGCGGGCCCGGTCGATGAAGCCGACTCCGCTCTCCCAGTTTCCGTGGAAGATGTTTCCGGGAGCCGGGGAGTGGATATCGTTCTGGCGGCCTACGAAGTTCCACATAAAGTAGCGCCAGTACATCCAGTTCATCTGATAGTCGAAGAAGTAGGAGAGGTTCGCCCTCATAGACGGCTTACGGTGCTGCGCACCGGCTATCTTGCGGCCCTTCCCGCCGGTATATGCCTCATAGAAGTCTTCAAACTTTCCGTCAGGAGAGCTGCTCCACATTCGAGGGAAGAGCATCTTGCCGGAAGACTTGTACTCCGCGTCCACAGGGCCGTCTACCTTCTTATACTTTCCGTCAAGAGGCGCCCAGTACTTGGTAGTCTTGAGATCATACGGAGCATCGTAATACTGACCGTAGATCAGCGGGGTCTTTCCGTACTGCTCGCGGCTAAGGTAGCGGACGAGAGTAAAGGCGTTGTCAGGTTGATATTCGTTGGTAGGAGTCTTCGCGGCGCTGCGGATAATATCTACCGTAAAGATCGAAAAACCGATCACGATAACGGTGAAAGACAGAAGGACCGTATTCCAGAATACCTTCCCGGCCTGCTTAGTCTTGAATATCCCCCAGAAACAGAGGGCCAGAAGGACTATCATAAAGAACGCCGCTCCGGTATTGTATCCAAGTCCAAGGACATTGACGAAGAACAGGTCGAAGTAGGCCGCAAGCTTCGGGAGCCAGGGAATGATCAGGAACAGGATCAAAGCCAGGATAACTACTCCGACAAGGAAAATCTTCACATACTGCCAGAAGGTATAGTCTTCTTTCTGGCGGAAATAGTACATAAATACGATTGCCGGAATAGCAAGCAGGTTCAGAAGGTGTATTCCTATACTGAGTCCCATCAGGAAGGCGATCAAGACTATCCAGCGGTTGGCGTAAGGCTCGTCCGCGCAGTCGTACCACTTCGTCATCGCCCAGAAAACCAGGGCGGTGAAGAGGCTGGACATAGCGTACACCTCTCCCTCGACAGCCGAGAACCAGAAGGTATCGGAGAAGCAATATGCCAGGGCTCCGACAAGACCGCTTCCAAGGATCGCGATCACCTGACCAAGACTGTACGTACCATCCTCAGAGGGCTTCAGGATACGTTTGACCAGCCAGACTATCGTAAGATATAGGAAAAAGATAGTCAGGGCGGAGCATATGGCGCTCAAAGCATTGACGAGAACGGCGGCGTGGGACGCATCGCCGAAGAGGGTAGCGATACGGGCGAAAAGCTGGAAGACCGGGTTTCCCGGGGGATGTCCCACTTCCAGTTTGTATGAAGAAGCGATGAATTCGCCGCAGTCCCAGAAAGAGGCCGAAGGCTCTATCGTAAGAAGATAAGTCACGGCGGAGACTACGAATGCCAGAGCCGCGGCTATCCTATTGAAGAGATTAAACTGTTTGCTGTCCATAGGACCGCAAATATAACGATTTTGGTTGTATCTTTGCAAGGCAAAGCGCGGAAACCGACTGATGATACAAGACTTCCCCAACGGCAAACTTTGGATGTCGGACGAGCCTCTAGAGGCCATCGCCCGCGAGGCGTCGTGGGCCCAGGACCCCGTCCATTCCGTAATCGCGATTGCGGCCATCGTCCTTCTCATCGTGTTTATGCGCGACTATTTCATCCTCTGGACGCCGGTTATGCGCTGCCTTCTGAGGGCGAAGGCAAACGTGGAGATGGAACACAGTATTCAGCTTGCGCGAACAAGGAATCGCGCCGCGCTTCTGACTCTGCTGCCAATGTGGCTCATCGCCGAGCGGTTCGGGCTGATTAGCGAACGGATGTGGCTCTCGCTGGCGATAATGGTCGCCTACCTTATCCTTAAGCGGCTGATTGCGGAGATAATCCTGCCCCGGAGAATTCCGGGCGAAGTCAGGCTCGCTGTCCGCCGGGCGCTGTATACCTACGGGATAGTGCTAGCGTTCGTGATGATAGCAACCGTGGGGCTCTGGCTGCTTATAGACTGGGATCCCGCAGCGATGCCGTGGATATTTGGAGCCGAAGTGGGCGCCGCTCTTTTGCTGTCGATGCTCAGGGAGGGAGAAATTTTGTCTGCCAATTGTCGACCTTTTGCGACTTTTTTGTATCTTTGCGGGCTCGAAGCGGTTCCGGCAGCCGCGCTTGCCGCCGCCGCTATCGTAGTAGCATAGATATATGAAAAAGATACTCATCTCTCAGAATACTCCTTCGAATCTCACTCCATATACAACGCTTGAGGAAAAATACGGAGTGAAACTCAGCTTTTTCCCTTTCTTCAAGATTGAGCCCCTGAGTTCTATGGAATTCAGGACCCAGAGAGTGAACATCGCGGATTATACTGCCGTAGTATTCTCTTCGCGCTTTGCGATTGATGCCTATTTCAAGCTTTCTGAAGAGCTCAGGTTCAAAGTGCCTGAGACAATGAAATACTTCTGCTCTACAGAGCTTGTAGCAATGTATCTTCAGAAACACATCGTATACCGAAAAAGGAAAATATTCTACGGAGACGGTACTGTAGAGTCTATTCTCTCGCTCATAACCGGCAAACATGCAGGTGAGAAATTCCTGATGACCGCAGCTGAATCCGCCAACGCCCAGAACGCAATCGCGCTGTTCAAGGAAGCCGGCCTGGATGTAACTGCAGCGAATTTCGTTAAGTCAGTTCCTCAGGACCTTCGCAGCATCGACCTCCACTCCTACGACGTGGTGGTTCTCTACAATAAAGCAGATGTAGATTCTATCTTCGCCAGCTATCCAGACTTCAAGCAGGACGGTCTGAAGATAGTCTCGTATGGTAAGGGAGTGGTGAAAGCCATCCTCGACGCCGGTCTCTCCATCGAGCTTCAGGCCCCGACTCCTGAGGCTCCTTCCGTGGCGAAAGCCCTCGATCTGTATCTTTCAGCAGATAACAAATAAAGCGATGGACGCCTCGCTGCCCAAGGCCGAAAGGCTGAGCGGAAAAACTACTCTCTCCCGACTTTTGGACGGAGGGAGGTGGGGAGCGACGGCCCACCTCAAGTATTGCTGGCTCGCCGGCGAGGGAGAACTGAACCGCCTTCTGGTAAGCGTCCCAAAAAAGCTCTTCAAAAGGGCTGTGAAGCGCAATCTTTTGAAGCGCAGGCTCCGCGAGAGCTACCGGCTTCAGAAATCGTTGCTGAGCGCAACTGGGATCGACTTGATGATTACCTACAACTCTTCGGAAGTTCTCCCCTTCGAAGTCGTCTACTCCGAAGTCGGTGAAATCCTTGGAAAAATATCTTCTAAGTTATGAGCTTCTGGGAAGTAGTAAAGAAGGTGCTTGCCGCGCCTTTTATTCTTTTGATAAAGTTCTATCAGGTCTGCATCTCCCCTCTTAAGGGAGGTCCGACCTGCCGCTTTACTCCGACCTGCTCCCAGTATGCCCTCGAGGCCTTCCGTAAGTACGGTCCCTTCAAGGGCGGCTGGCTGGCGCTGAGGCGCATCCTCAGATGTCACCCCTGGGGCGGCAGCGGGTACGACCCCGTGCCGTAATTTTTACTATATTTGCGTCTAATGAGCAATATCCGAAACTTCTGTATCATCGCCCACATCGACCACGGCAAATCAACCCTGGCCGACCGCCTTCTCGAACTTACGCAGACCCTCTCGGCCCGCGATATGGAGAACCAGGTGCTCGACGATATGGACCTGGAGCGCGAAAAAGGCATCACAATCAAGAGCCACGCGATCCAGATGGAATACCTCTACAAGGGAGAGCGCTACAAGCTCAACCTTATCGACACTCCCGGCCACGTCGACTTTTCCTACGAAGTCTCGCGCTCGATCGCCTCTTGCGAGGGCGCGCTGCTGGTAGTAGACGCTACCCAGGGCGTACAGGCCCAGACTATCTCGAACCTCTATATGGCAATTGACCACGGTCTCGAGATTATCCCGATCGTCAACAAAATCGATATGGACTCCGCCCAGGTAGACATCGTTACAGACGAGGTCTGCGACCTGCTCGGCTGCTCGCCGGAAGATGTGTATAAGATCTCGGCGCGCACGGGCGAGGGCGTGGCCCCGATACTCGACGCTATCGTCGAGAAGATTCCGGGGCCGGCCGGAGACCCTTCAGCGCCGCTCCAGGCCCTTATTTTCGACTCTGTCTTCAACCCGTTCCGCGGAGTTATCGCCTACTTCAAGATCGAAAACGGCTCGCTCGCCAAGGGCGACAAGGTGAAGTTCTTCGCCACCGGAATGGAGTACGACGTAGAGGAGGTGGGCTGCCTGAAGATGAAACTCGTCCCGACCGCGCGGGTAGAAGCCGGCGACGTTGGCTATGTCATCACCGGAATCAAGAGCGCCGTCGAGGTGAAGGTGGGCGATACGATTACCCACGTCGTGGAGCCGTGCAGCGAAGCGATTGCCGGATTCGAGGAAGTCAAGCCCATGGTCTTCGCGGGCATGTACCCGGTCCAGGCCGATAAGTTCGAGGAGCTGCGCGCCGTGCTCGAGAAGTTCAAGCTCAACGACGCGTCGTTCTTCTATGAGCCCGAGAGCTCGCTCGCGCTGGGGTCCGGTTTCCGCTGCGGCTTCCTGGGACTGCTCCATCTCGAGATAGTCCAGGAGCGCCTGTTCCGCGAGTTCGATATGGACGTTATCACTACCGTCCCCAACGTCTCGTACAACGTCTACACGACCCAGGGCGAGGTAATTACCGTCCACAACCCTTCGGGTATGCCGGCCCCGACCCTCATCGACCACATCGAAGAGCCGTATATCCGCGCGCAGATAATCTCGAAGACCGAATTCTTCGGGCCGATCATGAAACTGTGTCTGGATCGCCGCGGAACGCTTATCAGCCAGCATTATATCACGGCCGACCGTATCGAACTCAACTACGACCTGCCCCTTTCCGAGATCGTGTTCGACTTCTACGACAAGCTAAAGACCATCTCGAAGGGCTACGCCTCGTTCGACTATCACCTCACGGACTTCCGCCCTGCGCGCCTTGTCCGCCTCGATATCCTTCTCAACGGCGAACCGGCCGATGCGCTCTCTACCCTTATCCACGAAGACAACGCCTACACTTTCGGGCGCAGGATGTGCGAAAAGCTGAAGGAGCTTATCCCCCGCCAGCAGTTCGACATCCCAATCCAGGCCGCTATCGGAGCGAAGATCATCGCCCGCGAGACGGTAAAGCAGGTCCGTAAAGACGTTACCGCGAAGTGTTACGGCGGAGATGTTACCCGTAAGAGAAAACTGCTCGAGAAGCAGAAGGAAGGAAAGAAACGTATGCGCCAGATAGGTACAGTCCAGGTGCCTCAGTCCGCATTTATGGCAGTCCTTAAACTCGATTCATAATGCTGGGAAATATCGGTACAGGCGAAATAATCGTCATCGCAATAGTCGCCCTGCTGCTTTTCGGCGGGAAGAAGATTCCCGAACTTATGAAGAGTATCGGCAAGGGAGTGAGGAGCTTCCGCGAAGGGGTGAAGGACGTCGAAGACGAAATCAAGAAGGATCTGGATGTCTAATTCAGGAGAAATGACTTTCTGGGACCACCTCGAAGTGTTGCGATGGTCTATTTTCAGGACGCTTGGAGTGCTCCTGATTTTGTTCATCGCCGCTTTTGCCCTGATGCCCAGTCTTTTCGACGCTGCCATCCTTGCGCCTACTACCGGAGACTTTTTCGTCTACAAGTGGTTGGGAGGCATCTTTACCGGAGACTTCAAGATAGACATAGTCAATATCAACGTAACCGCACCTTTCTTCACCCACATGCGCACGGCCTTCCTGCTGGCGCTTGTAGTGGGCTTCCCCTACCTGCTTGTTGAAGTGTGGCTCTTTGTAAGACCTGCACTCTATAAGAATGAGAAGAAAGGAATGGGGGCCGCTCTTCTGGCAGTCGCCCTGCTGTTCTACCTGGGATGTGCGGTTGGGTATCTGGCAATTTTCCCTCTGACCTTCAGGTTTCTGGCCGGGTATCATATAGGAACAGGGATACTGACTCAGATTTCGCTGAATTCCTATATCTCGACCTTCGTCTCGATCATATTCATAATGGGACTGGTCTTCGAGCTTCCGATTCTGGCCTGGGTACTTTCGAAGTTCGGAATCGTGAATAAGGAAATGCTGAAAAAGTATCGCCGCTATGCGATAGTAATACTTCTGATTTTGGCGGCTGTCATCACCCCTACCGGAGATCCGTTCACCCTGGCCGTGGTCTTCCTGCCTCTGTATTTACTCTACGAGGTTTCTATCGCAGTAGTGCGTCCTGCACCAAAAGAAGAAAAGGATTAGTTTCCCCGCTTTGCGTTATAGCCCATCTCAAGCAACAGCTTTGTGACCTTGTCGCGAAGGTCGCCCTGAACGGTTATTTCACCGTCTTTTGCGCTGCCGCCCACCCCGCATTTTACCTTAAGCTTGCGACCAAGCTCGGCGAGGTCTTCCTGAGTACCGACAAAGCCCTGAACAAGAGTCACCTGCTTGCCGGCCCTGCCGCTGCGGTCTATACGGACTATCAGACGCTGCTTCGAGGGCTCGAGTGTTTCGGGCTCCGAAGTCTCTTCCGTAGAATACTGAAAATCCGGGTTAGTCGAATAGACAATTCCGAGACGTTTTTTCCAATCGTTCTCTTTCATAATGCGAGTCGGGGTGACATGACTCGAACATGCGACCCTCTGGTCCCAAACCAGATGCGCTACCAACTGCGCCACACCCCGAATTCCCCTCCCGGCGACCTGACGGCCGTACCGAAAGGGGCAGCAAATATATACCCCTTCGGGCAAATATCAAAATTATTTACGCTTCAGGACCTCGCGGGCGGCCGCTGCGATAGCCTCGGCATTGAGGCCATAGGCGGCGAGGAGCTCCGCGGGGGTGCCGGACTGGCCGAAGCGGTCGGCGCCGTTGACGAAGGCAATCGGCGCGGGGACGGCTGAGGCGGCGAGGGCAGCCACGGCTTCTCCGAGCCCACCTGCCATATTGTGCTCCTCAGCAACTACCGCACAGCCGGTCTTCTTCAACGAGGCTATGATTGTGGCCTCGTCGAGAGGCTTTACTGTAGGGACGTTCAGGACTTCGGCGCTGATGCCTTCAGCCTCGAGGGCCTCGGCCGCGAGCAGCGCTTCCCAGACAAGGTGTCCGTTTGCGATTAGGGTAACGTCGCTTCCGGGATTCAGATTATATACCTTCCCGATAACGAACTCTTCGTCTTCCGGAGTGAAATTCGGAACCGACGGGCGGCCGAACCTAAGATAAACGGGGCCTTCATAAGCTGCCGCGGCGATAGTCGCGTTCTTAGTCTGGTTGTAGTCGCAGGGGACAATGACGGTCATACCCGGGAGGGCGCGCATAAGGGCGACATCCTCCATAGTCTGATGGGTTGCGCCGTCTTCGCCGAGGGTAATTCCGGCGTGGGACGAGGCGATCTTTACATTGGTGTGGCCATAGGCGACCTCCTGGCGGAGCTGGTCATAGACGCGGCCGGTAACGAACTCGGCGAAGGAGCCGATGAACGGGACCTTCCCGGTTGTAGCTAAACCAGCAGCCACTCCGACCATGTTCGATTCGGCGATTCCGCACTGGATGAACCTTTCGGGGAACTCGGCCGCGAATGCGTCCATCTTCACCGAACCCTTGAGATCCGCCGTCAGGGCAAGTACGCGGCTGTCGCGCTTTCCTGCCTCCAGAAGACCCGCGCCGAAACCGCTGCGGGTGTCCTTCTTACCTGTATCGATATACTTCTTCATACTAATAGTCTCCTAAGGTTTCTTCCAGCTGGGCGAGGGCCTTCTCTACCTCTTCGGCGCTCGGGGCCTTGCCGTGCCATTTGTGTGTTCCTGCCATGAAATCGACGCCATGGCCCATTTCCGTCTTGAAGAGTATCATCTTCGGCTTGCCGTTCTGAGCGTGAGCCAGTTCGAAGGCCTGAAGGATTGAATCGAAGTCGTGGCCGTCTGCAACTATGACGTCCCATCCGAACGCGGCCCATTTGTCGCTGAGGTTGTCGATTCCGGTGATAGTCTCGGTAGGACCGTCGATCTGCTGGCCGTTGAGGTCGGTGAAGGCAACGAGATTGTCTACCTTATGATGAGGGGCCCACATCGCGGCCTCCCAGATCTGGCCCTCCTCACTCTCGCCATCGCCCAAAAGAACATAGACGCGCCCGGGGTCGCCGTCGATCTTCTTGCCGAGCGCCATGCCCGCAGCGGCCGAAAGGCCCTGGCCGAGCGAACCCGAAGGGGCGAAGACGCCGGGGAGATGGTCGGTGACGCAGGGGTGGCCCTGGAGGCGGGTGCCGAACTTGCGCAGAGTTCCCAGCTCGCTGACGGGGAAATAGCCGCTGCGCGCAAGGACGCTGTAATAGACGGGAGCGAGGTGGCCGGCGGAAATGACGAACATATCCTGCCCTTTACCCTCGCGGGTCCACGTCTTAGGGTCGTGATTCATCTCACTGAAGTACAGCGCGGTCATTACGTCCGTAATGCCGAGCGAGCCGCCCGGGTGGCCCGATTTCGCGGCGCCTACCATCCTGATGATGTCGCGCCGAACCTGCGAGGCGGTTTTCTTTAATGTTTCAATATTGGCCATGGTAACATAATTGTTCTTTATAATATTATCGGACGACTGTTCGCCCTTCGAGGACTCCAGTCGCTATCGCTCCTTCCGGCCCCTCCCATTGTTATCTTCGTCCCGCTACGCGAAACTCGCTTCCAACGGGCCCCTCCCCCTGCCCCTGTCCGGGGGGTGGACAGGCCTCTCAGGACGAACAGTCGCTCCGATTACATAAAGCGTCCATCCACCATATGCAGCTCCCTGTCGCAGAGCGCCGCGAGGTCGGGGTCGTGGGTGACGATGATTATCGTCTGCCCGAGCTGCTCGCGAAGGTCGAAGAAGAGCTGATGGATTTCCTGTTTCGTCGCAGAATCGAGGTTGCCGGTAGGTTCGTCGGCCAGCAGGACGGCAGGGTCATTGATAAGCGCCCGCGCGATTGCGACGCGCTGCTGCTCTCCGCCCGAGAGCTCGGCCGGGCGGTGGTTCAGCCGGTTCCAGAGTCCCACCCGGGACAATACCTCTTCGGCCGCCGCCTTCATCTGGGATTGCGTCCTTCCGCCAGCTATCATCGCCGGAATCATTACGTTTTCGAATGCGGTAAACTCGGGCAGAAGGTGATGGGCCTGAAAAACAAAGCCGATTTCTCTTCCTCGGAATGCGGCAAGCTCCCTCTCTTTGAGCCCCAGCGCATTTTTCCCGTCAATCCTAAGCTCCCCGCTGTCCGGGGTCATCAGCGTACCGAGTATCTGAAGAAGAGTCGTTTTCCCGGCGCCGGATGCGCCCATTATAGAGACGACCTCTCCTTTCTCCGCGCTGAAATCCACCCCCTTCAACACCTCCAGGGTGCCGAACGACTTATGAATTCCTGTTGCCTCGATTATCATTTCTACAAATTTAATAAAAAACTTGGTACTAACCTGCGGTTGTTCCCGCAGGTTAGCCACGACTTTTGGGGATATTTGCCGAAAGCGTCTATCGTTGCAACAGATGCGAGTAATTCAGCATCTATTTGTTGAATTAATTAACCTCTAAAATAGCATATTTATGAAAACAGTGAAGTATATTCTTGGCCTCGTTGCACTGTCGCTATTCTGCTCCTGCGTTAAATACGAGGGTGAGAAAAAGGTATATCCGGAAAAAGAGTATCTGGTCGCATCTGAACGGGGATGCTTCCGCGGCGAAGGAGGGATGGTGCCTTATTATTTCGTTAAAGAAAAAGGAAGCGCCAGGTGGGAAACATATGAATATATTGAGGGCTTTGAATATGTCCCTGGCCAAGAGAAACAGTCTGATAATTATTACGTACCCGGTCACGAATACCGCATAATTGCTCGCAAAATAGAGGATCCGGAACTGCTGAAATTTGAGGACGGACCATCCTCCATATACCTGCGATTGGTCAAAATACTCTCCGATGAGCAGAAAAACACCGAAGGCTTACCGGACAACTATACTCCATACATCGAAGAATAACCTCTCCGCAAAGAAGAAGTCCACCTGCCGGTCCTTTAGCGACCGCTTCGCCAATCTATTGATTACTCACCGTGCATACCTGGCGCTGAAAAGTGCCAGGTATGTGCGTATTTGGCCGATATTGCTCAAACCTGGTCGAAAAACTAACCAGGTATGCACGCTAAGAAGCCCTACCCCATTATCCACTTCCCGAAGCGGGGATGGGTATGATGCGTGAATTAGGTTTAGGATCTTGTTAACATCGTGAGGAAGAGAGCCTCGTCTGCGGCATGAGCCTCCTTGATTGTGGCGCGAAAACGGGAGCGTAGCGTTTTCAGACTTTCGACTGAAACTCGATTCGTAATTGCCTGTATATAGATATCAGGTATGCCAGCGAAGAACAGCGCTATTATTTTACGGTTTCCACCCTTGATATCCGGCACTTGTTCCCGAAGTTTCTCCATAATGCAGGCGCAGTGTTGATTCAACTCCGTTTCCAACCCCTTAAAGAATTCATTGGATCCCCGCAGTTCATTTACCGATTCTTTGAATCGCCGGAAGGCACCGTCTTTTTCCACGGCTTGATCAGAAGTATAATACTGTGTGGACAGTCCAGCCAGATGAGACAATCTCTCCACAAACAGACTCCCAATCAACCGGCTCTTTTCTTTTTGAACCTTGTTGGCATCAATTGCCAGCTGCGCCATTAGTTCTCTTTGCCTCGAATCTGTTTCCTCCTGTCTGCGTTTCATCGCCAAATAAACGAACGCCAATAGCAGCACTGAAACAGCAATAACCACGACCAACAATCGCCTTTGCTGCCCTAACCGCATTTGACGGGCTTCCATTTCCTGCCGGTAATACTCCTTTTGAGCAATGGACAAAGACTGTTGTAAAATGCTGCGAGTGCGCGTGTCCTGAGCCT
>JAEEGG010016416.1_pt1 | contig 15379 bp, 8 predicted proteins | sample 9134161 | NCBI WGS metagenome assembly JAEEGG01 (sample SAMN16246543, study PRJNA631951) | gut metagenome | biome: gut microbiome; feature: rumen; material: CR-attached | host: Bos | place: Iran: Karaj | collected 2018-10
CGCCGTGGCCATGATGATCGGATCGATAAAAGACGGGTGATTGCCGACGATGACCATAGGCCCCGGAAGAGATTTGATTCTCCTGTCGGCGCGCACCTTGATGCCGAAAATGAAGCGGCAGGCATTTAAAACGAGATGGGAACCGAAGCAGGTGTACCAGAACCGGCTCGGCACACATCCGTAATCCGGCTGATCCTTCGGTTTTTCAGGAACTCTCAGCTCCTGTTTCCCGGTCTTTTGAAGCGCTTTTTCTTCTCCCACTATGCTGCCCCTTTTCCAATTCGTCACAAATTTGGCAGAAAAATCCTCTTTTTGACATAAATTGATAACATATATCACGTATTATACATTACGTGTAGGTCAGGAGGAATATATGGCGAAGATCTGTTTTTATTGTGGCAAAGAACTGCAGCCGGGTGTGCGCTGCTCTTGTCGTGGTTCCGGAAAGCCCGCCGGCGGGGCTGCTTCGGGGGCCGGATCTTCTTCATCCTCCCAAACCTCTTCTTCCTATTCCCAGACTGCTTCCTCCTCTTCTTCTGCTGCTTCATCTTCTGCTTTTTCTCAAAAAGAAGAGAAACCGAAGAAGCAGAAAGAGAAGAAGGGAAAGCAGGTCTGGCGCCGTGCCACATCCGGTTCAGCTGATTCCGCCTATGGTAATGAGTGGACAAAACAGAAAGATGACACCCGTTTTTCTTTCTCCCGATTCATCGACCAGGTACGGGCACGATTCCCTTCCCTGTCGAAGATCCTGCGTCCGGTGATGTCCTATATCTGGCATCCGGTCACCACGATCCAGAACCGGGCACGTGTCGTTCCGATCGGAAAGACCCTTCTCATTCACAGCCTCTTCGCGGCACTGACATCGCTGATGGTCCTCTTTACCAACAGCACCGACTCGCCGTTCCTTGGCATGCTGATCGACCTGATGTTCGGTAAGACGGATCTTTTCACAGAGCATCCGCTGATCGCATTTTTCACGATCTCCGCGATCCTCTGGTTCTGTGTACTGCTCCTTGCAAGCTGCTTCTTCATCACATCGCGCTTTGCGAATAGAAAACTCAAGTTCCTTCGCGCGCTGGATACGGTGACCATGTCCTCGATCTACATGTGCTTTGCCGATGTACTGATCTTCTTATCCGTACTTCTCGGCACGAGAGGATCTTTTACATTAATATTCGTCGCGCTGATCATCATGAGCATCACGCATTTCGTCTCGCTCAAGAACGATCTGGGACTGTCGGAAAATGCCACTTTCAACATGCTGGCGGTAAGCTATCTTCTCTTCTACACGCTGGCCAAGCTCGGCACCGGCATCATCATCAGAGTTGCAACTTTGTTCTGATTATTTAATGTTTTCCGCAATTTGCGCTTTTCTGTTTTTTTCTCAATTCTTCTATGCTAATATGGCTTTAGGGGTTGAAATCTGAGATGGCAAGGAAGAGAAGAGGAGGCATATTTCTCTATATTTATATACGGAATTCTCCGGCGCGATATCTGTCGCGACGTTTAATTTTTGTACCCTTTTTCGGAACAGGGATGCATCTTGCATCCCTCCGAATCATACTTCCTTTCCTTTTCTGACAGCCCGGATCGACCATGGCTAGCCAAGATGATGACCTATTCTCATCTTTGCAGAAAAATACAAATTTATAAGGAGGTATGTATGAGAAACAGAGCTAGCAAATTCATTTCTATCGTTTTAGCCGTTGCTTTACTATGCACTTCGGTCATATGCGTAAACGCGGCTGAGCCTGACAGTTCGACGGTCTTTGAAGCAAGCGGACTTACGGCAGATTTTCAGGTGGAAACGCAATGGGATGGAAGCCATAACGGCATCATTACGGTGACCAATACCGGAACTGAGCCGGTGGATAACTGGGCTTTCACCTTTGATTTTCCGCATGAGATCGCCAATATCTGGAACGCATCGATCGTCGAGCACCAACCCGGTGTCTATACTGTCAAAAACCTGATCTGGAATCAGGATATTCCGGTGGGAGGCAGCATTTCTTTTGGCTTTACCCAGAACCTTTCTCCCAATCAGTCGATCCTGATCGGCATGGGTGGTTCCCAGGGCTCCTCTTCTGATGTGCCGGAGAACTTTGTTCTCAAGCAGGTAAATCTTGCGTTTGATCTGGTATCGGATACGGATGGAGACCAGGTTCTGGACTGGGTCGAGATCTGCATCGATGGAACGGATCCGCTGGTGGCAGAAGGAGAAACACCGACACCAACACCAACGCCAACTTCTACTCCGACCCCGACGCCGACAGCCACTCCGACGGCAACGCCGACTGCCACGCCTACGGCTACACCCTCAGCGACGCCGACAGTGACTCCGACAGAAACACCAACCGCAACGCCGACAGCCACACCTACGGCCACACCGGAAGAAACACCGACTCCGGATATTACGGAAGATAATGATAATGACGGTCTTCCTGATATCTATGAAAAAGTCATCCTCAAATATCTGCTGGTGCGTGGTGTCTCCGTAACAGGAATCGGCTCCGTTCAGCCGTCTGATGACTATGATGATGACGGTCTGACACTTGATCTGGAATACGAATATGATACGAACCCGTTCATGGCTGATAGTGACGAGGATAGCTTGAGTGATTACGATGAAGTATTCGTCTATGGCACAAGCCCGATTTCCAAAGATACCGACGGCGACGGAATGGGTGACGGAACAGAGATCGATGCCGGACTGGACCCGCTCTCTGCCGATTCCGACGGAGATGGAATTTCGGATTCTATGGAGACTGTAACTCAGCTTGTCCGTCTGGATTCCATTGAGAAGATCGATATTTCCAAATCTCTTATCGAGCCAAGCGTCGTAATCACAGGCAAAGGCGACTACAGTGAAAAGATGTATGCAACTATGATCGAAGATCATGGCGGGCTCTTTACAAGCTCAGCGATCATCGGCAGACCTTTCGAATTCGTTCACGACGAAGATCTGTCCTTTGAATCAAGTACACTTAGTTTCCGCGTCAGCGATGCTGTATTGGAAGAAAACAACATCGTCGACCTGAAGATCGCGTATTTTGACGAGGAAACCACTGAAATCGAGATCCTCGATACCACATATAACAAATCAACAAATACTCTGTCGGCAAACGTAAGCCACTACAGCACATATCTGCTGGTCAACGCAAAGAGATTCCGCTATACGTTACAATCTCCGACAGGAACACCGGAACCGATCTATGCCGTGCGCCATATCTATAATGGCCATGCATACTCTTTGCTCAGCGACAGCATGAGCTGGACGGACGCAAGAGACTACTGCGCAGCACATGGTGGTCACCTGGTTATTATTGAAGACGAGTACGAACAGCAGTTCTTAACAAGTCTTTTGCGCTCGCATGGAACTAAAAATCTCTATTGGATCGGGCTTTCCGGAGAAGATTCACAGTGCTCGTGGGTAGATGGAACTCCCGTTTCGTATACTAACTGGGCTACAGGTGAACCAAACAACATAAATGAGACAGTCGTTCACATGTACTGTAATCCAACTAGCGGATTCAGTTGTGGAGAATGGAACGATACTCTAAACGAAAACTTCGTTACTACCACCAGTTTCTGGAGCACATACAACTGCGGAATCATCATCGAATGGGATGATCCGGATGGTCTGGGCAAATGTCTTATCACTTTGTCAGACGGTACAGTCGTAGAACTTGATCAGGACCCGTCTCTTGGAGACGAAACTGTTGATACGGATAAAGACGGCATTCCGGATGTAATCGAGCTTAATAGAATGCAGGTTAACTATTCAAGCGGCCAGGTCTACTGGACATTCTATTCAAATCCTGGCTCAAAAGATACGGATGGCGATGGTCTTCTCGATATCGACGATCTGAAACCCCGCACATACGATACGGTAGTTACAGCATACACCGATACGTATATCAGCTTTAACACCGGAAGGACCTGGAAGAATATTACCTGTACCGCTTTCGATTATCTGGATAATCTGTTTATCATGGTTGACGGAAGAGCCGACAATCCCATCCCGATCGATGAGTTCAGAGTGATCGTAAGCAACGTTACCAGCAACGGCGATCAGTCCTTCTCACTTGATGAGTTGACACTGATCGGATTAGTTAACAATGATGGCGCCCAGATCTATATGGACAACGTCTCTGGAAGCATTAGAGATACCGTATTCGAGAGGTTGGCCGGACGCGAAACCAAGTATTATCGCCACACAGGCTTATTCTGGGACTCGAGCTGGGATGAAGTGCCAAAAGGCACCACGGGAGGATTCTTTAAGGGCACAGTATTATCTGAAGCTGAGATCAACTTCTCTTTGAAGCTGTTCTACGCCTGTGATGTTTATAATGTTTTGGAATTCCTGATTACAATAGGCGTTATCGTTATCGCTCTTGTTGTCTGTATCGAAGCAATTCCTGTAGTCGTAGCGCATATTGAAGCAATCATCTACTATGTTTCAACCTTTGGCGTCATCAATGGATTGAACATGTATCTGTGTTTAGGCATCAATAACCTTCCTGACGGTGTAATTTCCTGGATACAGATGGATATGGCAGATGGCGACAGTTGTGCAGACGACCTTGTGGATTCTGGTCTTGCAATCAATCAGCTTGGACAGTCGGGTGAAGACATGCTGAAAATTGAGCATGGCGGCGAGTCGCAAGTATACTTCAGGACCATGGTAAACGGTCAACGTGGCGGAAGATACGTTGATCAGTTCGCCGACGGCATCGCTTATGAATCCAAAGTAGGCTATGCATGTCTGAGCCAGAGACTTAGAACACAGATCCTGAAGGATGCCTGGTTGCTTCAGAACGATCCAAGTGTTAACGGAGTAGTCTGGGAATTCTTCAGAAGCGAAATTACCGGCCAAGTAGGAGCATCTCAGCAATTACTCGAATTCTTGACGCAGAATGGTATTGAATACGTGATCCATTGATAAGAATATTGGAAGATCAGTTTTCTGATTCCTCGTCAATGAGTATCACAAGTTGATGACGGGTCAGACAGCGTTTCACAAACGTTGTTTGACCCGTTGCAACTAAAATAGAAGCGTGAATAATACATAACCTTCTATGGTAGAATTAAACAAACATACCTTTTCGTGCATAAGTGTATTGATGTCAAGGGAGATAATAAGTATGTCTAAAGATGGTTTAGCAGCAGCAGTAAAATACAGCAAGGATCTGATTGCCTTTAACGATAGCAAAGAGGCAGAAGATTTCTTTTCTACATATAGAACGAGCCTTCTTGAGGAGCTCGAAAGAATCAGTGCGGAAAGCGGTGTTTTTACCCCCGACTACTCTGTAGATAGTTTGGATCCATTAGAAAAGTGGTATTTCGATCTATATGAGAATGATTCGTTTTCAAGTACAGGTGTAACAAAAGAGACCTTTGAAAAGATGATGGAGATCTATTTTGGAGAAACCGCTGTTCGAGGCAGCGAAGAAGCAAACTGGATCGTAAGAGAATTCCCGTTCGTCAAAGGGAAGTACGAATTGCTGGTAAAAAAGGGCCTGATGAGCATGTCCATAGTTGGCAAATTCCAAAACCTCCAAAATGTACAGGGAAACAAGAGAAAAAACCTGATGATCAGGGATTTCAAAAAGTACTTTCAACCGTCGAAAAAATAATTCATAAAATTTTTCACAATCGAAAAAAATTTGTTGCTTTGAGAGTCTAACTATTAGAAACGATGGAGACGCCGGATCGTCGCGAAGGTCAAACGGGCGCTCTCAGAAGGAGTAGTTATGAAAAAGCTAAGCAACAATTCTAAGGCATTGATTGCTCTTACCCTCGCGATGTCCATTCTCATCGGAACCGGATGTGAAAAGAAAGATACTAAAGAAAGCGAAAAGCCGACTGAAGTTATTACCGAAACGACGGAAAGACCTTCCTCCCCATCGGAAACGACAGAAGGATCTTCTACTGAAGGATCCTCTGAAGTTACAGTTTCGGAAACAGAGCCATCTGAAGAACCCTCCACGGAAACAACGGCGGAAAATACTCCTGCACCCTTAAAGTCCGTCAAGCTTCCAGAAGAGACTTTCACAAGACTGTCCTCTGATCCGATCACTGAATTCGTTCCTTCTTCCGATTACGGGAAGGTCTATCCGTTCCTCGGTAATACACGTATCTCCGGCACGGAACTTCGTCTCTATGGTTTCTTCGATGAAAGCGGGCGCATCGTCTGTGACCCCATCTTCCACTTGATCGGCTGTGTTAATGGGAAAGGATATATCGTGTCCATAATTGACGGCCAGTCTTATATGCAGCCTTCCAAAAAAGGTTACATTTCTCTGGACGGCGCGTTTTTCACCGGCATCAAGTACGATAGAATCTACGAAAATGATGGAAAACTCCTTTTCGTATCGACTTCCGATGAAAAGGCAAGCTATGCTTCTTTCGATCCGGACACAAATACTTTCGGCAAAGAGAAAACTCTCAAGACTATAAAGCCGGGAGAATACACTGAATTCTACCGCATCTTAGATGACCGCTATCTTCTTTACACAGATGATCTCGGATTTGCTTCCTTTACTGTTGACGGCACTATCGGAGAACTGGTTACCTATCCTGGAAACGAAGATCTTTACCCTCAAAGCTTCGAGGGTAACCTCATGATCAAATCCGACGATATGAACTCTGCTTATGCCTTCTACTCGATCGACGGAAGACTTCTTTTCGATGCCGGCACATACAGTTCCTACTATTTCGATCGCGACTACGATGACTGTATCGTTCTTACCCGCGAAGACGGATGGGATATCGCAGATCTCAGCGGTAATATTCTGGGATCCATCGATAACAAGGACCATGACAAGCGTAATCTTTACTACCTCGGAGAATACTTTGTCGCTGTCACCAACGAAGGACTTCTCTGCTATGACAAAGACTTTAAACTCGTTAAGTTCACCAAGATCGACTCTGCCAAGGACTGCCAGCCGGTTCCGACCGACTACTCCTGCCAGGAGAACATGATCAGATCGTTCTCTCCTCTCTTCTATAATCGCTCCGGTGAAGATATCACCTTCATCGACCCGGTCGCCGGGACCACCAAGACCGTGAAGAACAGCAGCGAGTACGGCAGCCCGACAAGACTTCCCGGACGCATCCTTCTGACCGCGTTTTATTTAAATACTGTCTGCTGGAAACTTCTGAACTCTTCGGATTACAGCGTACTTGCCGAGGGTGTGGGCGACTGTCAGGTGCACTATGATGCAAGCACAGATAAGTACTACCTCTTCTCCACACCGCTTCTTTTCCAAAATAGCGAGGCGAAGATCATCGACATGCAGACCGGTAAAATCTTCTTCGATGCTTTCGAAAATCCGGAAAACAAGACGATCCAGATCGATGCCATCATGGGATATAAGATCCTTTATACCGTCACTCCGCTGTCTTTCGAGGACAATGCTTCTAAGGCCCATCCTTTCAGCGTCCTCACCGATAAGGAAGGCAAGATCAGCTTCCTGCACTTTGCAGAGAACGGCTACACCAACTGATACAGAAAGCATCCTTTTTCAGGAACTGCTATATCCTCCTTCAGAAATCTCTGTGCCTGCCAATACAGAGAGAGAGAATCTCCGGGACTCTTCTCCCGGGATCAAAAGAAAAGGGACCGGAAGATGATCTTCCGGTCCCTCGTCATTTTGATTCATGTGGTCAGGCATTAAAGAAGATTAACGCCGTGCGCAGCTGCTTTTTCGACCACGTCCTCCGGCCAGATCGAAGACTGTACTTCTCCGATGTGGGCTCTCTGCAGGAAGAACATGCAGATACGGGACTGACCGATACCGCCGCCGATGGTGTACGGCACCTTGCAGGAAAGTACATCCTTCTGGAAAGGAAGCTCTGCTCTCTCTTCGCATCCTGCGATCTTGAGCTGCTTGGCCATCGCTTCTTCGTCCACGCGGATACCCATGGAGGAAAGCTCCAGGGAGCATCCGAGTACCGGATAGTAGACGAGGATATCGCCGTTCAAAGACCAGTCATCATAGTCCGGAGCACGGCCGTCATGCGGCTTTCCGGACTTTAATGCGCCACCGATCTGCATGAGGAATACCGCACCATACTGCTTCGTGATGAGGTTCTCTCTTTCCTTCGGCGTCTTATCCGGATACATGTCCTCGAGTTCCTGTGTAGTAATGAAGTGGATCTCGTTCGGCAGGAACGGGTCCATGAAGTGATACTTACCGCACATATAGTACTCGGTCTGCTTGATCGCCATGTAGATACGGAAGACCGTCTCTTTCAGAGTCTCGATGTTTCTCTGCTCTTTCGTGATGATCTTCTCCCAGTCCCACTGATCGACATAGATCGAGTGGAGGTTATCGGTATCTTCGTCACGACGGATCGCCGTCATGTCGGTGTAGAGGCCTTCGCCCGGGTGGAAGCCATACTTGCAGAGCGCCATTCTCTTCCACTTTGCGAGGGAGTGAACGATCTCGACTTCCTTTTCGCCCTGTTCCTTAATGCCGAAAGCGACCGGTCTTTCCACGCCGTTGAGGTTGTCGTTGAGGCCCGTCTCCGGCTTTACGAAAAGAGGCGCCGATACACGAGTGAGGTTCAATGCATCCGACAGTGCTCTTTCAAAATAGTCCTTTACTTCCTTGATCGCGACTTCTGTTTCGCGGATCGTCTGCGGGCTTTTATACCCGTCCGGGATCTGAATCGTACCCATTTTTTCTACCTCCTTACAGTTCGCAGTTGTTGACCGTTCTCGGGAACGGGATGACGTCACGGATGTTGCTTACACCTGTCAGATACATGACGCAGCGCTCGAAGCCGAGACCGAAACCTGCATGTCTTGCGGAACCGAATTTTCTAAGATCCATATAGAATCCGTAATCCTCCGGCTTCATGCCAAGTTCCGTGATACGGGAAGAAAGCTTCTCGTAATCGTCTTCACGCTGGGATCCGCCGATGATCTCGCCGATGCCCGGAACGAGGCAGTCCATCGCGGCTACGGTCTTTCCGTCCTCGTTGAGTTTCATGTAGAAAGCCTTGATCTCCTTCGGATAATCCGTAACGAATACCGGCTTCTTAAATACTTCCTCGGTCAGGTATCTCTCGTGCTCGGTCTGAAGATCGCAGCCCCAGGAAACCTTGTACTCGAACTTATCGTTTACCTTCTCGAGGATCTCGATCGCCTCGGTGTAGGTAACGTGACCGAAGTCGGAAGAAGCTACATGCTGAAGGCGCTCGATCAGACCCTTATCTACAAAATCGTTGAAGAACTTCATCTCCTCCGGAGCGTTCTCCAGAACGAAGTTGATGATGTACTTGATCATGGACTCCGCAAGGATCATGTCGTCCTTGAGATCTGCAAAAGCGATCTCCGGCTCGATCATCCAGAACTCGGCTGCGTGACGTGTGGTGTTACTGTTTTCCGCACGGAACGTCGGACCGAATGTGTAGATGTTCTTAAATGCCATCGCGAAAGTCTCGCCGTTTAACTGGCCGGATACTGTAAGGTTTGTCGGCTTGTTGAAAAAGTCCTGGCTGAAATCGACCTTGCCGTCTTTTGTCTTCGGGATGTTCTGAAGATCAAGAGTCGTTACCTGGAACATCTCACCGGCACCCTCACAGTCGGAACCCGTGATCAGCGGTGTATGTACATATACGAAATCTCTTTCCTGGAAGAACTTGTGGATCGCATATGCGCAGAGGGATCTTACTCTGAAGACCGCCTGGAACAGGTTCGTTCTCGGACGCAGATGTGTGATCGTTCTTAAATACTCGATGCTGTGGCGCTTCTTCTGCAGCGGATAATCCGGTGTGGAATCACCCTCGAGGATGACTTCCTTCGCCTGGATCTCGAAAGGCTGCTTGGCTTCCGGTGTCGCAACGAGAGTACCGGTCACGATAAGTGCCGCACCCACATTCGTCTTACTGATCTTTTCGAAATTCGGAAGTGCATCGTGATATACGATCTGGATCGGCTCAAAAAAGGTACCGTCATGAAGTACGATGAATCCGAATGTCTTGGAATCACGTACCGATCTTACCCAGCCGCCGACAGTTACGTCTTTCCCGAGGTATTCCTGTCTGTTTCTGAAGATCTCTCTTACGTCTAAAATGTCCATCTTCTTTCCTCCTTGGCCTTCCTTGGCCGAATCTTTTCTTCGGGAAAACAAAAACGCCCCGAAGCTTCCTATCGCTTCAGGACGACTATTACAATCGCGGTACCACCTGAATTGCTGCAACTGCAGCCACCTTACCGGGTTCTATCAAACCCTGCCACCTGACGCGTGGCTGATCGGCATCCACTACTTTGCGGAACCTTCGCATTTCATTTCGCAGCTCGGAAGTGTTATTCACCTGCATTCACTCTATGGGGCTTACACCATCCCCCACTCGCTGGAAGCGATAAAACAGGCTACTTCTCTTCGTCATCGCCTTTTGATGATTCAATTTGAGGTTAGATTACTCTGCCGGAAACTATTTGTCAAGCAGTTTTTTCGGTGAGAAATCTGTAAGGTTCCCATATGCTATAATGCTGTATTATAATATAGGGTCCTCGGGGGACAGAAAGCACTTTATGCTTCGTCCTTTCGGGATTATTCGAAAATCCGTTCCTTCAAGGAGTTTTATATGAACAGTAGTGAGATCCAGATCAGATTTTCCGATGTTATGGCGGCATTTTTAAAGTCGCTCCTTCTCGTCTTTTGCGTCATGATCCTAAGCGGCGCCATCTGCGCTTCTTTCGGCGCATATAAGGCCAGGCACGTAAGCATCGATCCGACGCTCAACGAGAAGATCGCGACCCTTAAGAAAAACATCAGCGACAAGAAAGACCTGGTCAGCCGTCTCGAAAAGGAAAGCAATACTTTCGAGAATATTTCCATTCCCTACACAGAGAAGAAAGTCGAAAGAGACATGTCCCTCAACAGTACAAGACGAGAGTATCTGGAGAACAGTCTTTTCTACGATATCGACCCGTTTAACTGCGGAACCTCCCGCGTGACTTTTGCTGTGGATACCGCTCTTCCGGAAGTCGCCAGCGAAGACTTCGCCAAGACGAGGAGCGACGCGCTGCGCCGTATCTCCGCCGCCTGCACCATGATGACTCCTTTCTCTGATGAGACCATGGAGACCATCCGCTATCTCATGAACACGACCGCTGATAAGAAGTACGTCGAAGAACTCATCTCCATCGAGAGCAAGGACGACCAGTTCGTCGAGATCTGCGTCTATAACAAGGATCCGGAGATCGCGAAGAAGGTCGCGGATTATATCTACCAGAAGATCATCTACGAACTGAGTCTCATCGATCCGAACTGCACGACGACGGTCATCAGCACCTTTACGGGCTACGAAGTAAACTGGGAGATGAACACCACCCATGTTTCCTTCGAGGATTCCCTGCTTCTTGCCGAGAAGCAGCTGGCTACCGACCAGGATTCCATCGCGAAGATGTATACCACCATCGACGAGAACAACAAGAAGATCGAGGCTACAAATACCGAGATCAAGACTCTCGAGAGCAGCCTGGCCTCCAACCAGAAAAAGCTCGATAACGTGATCGCCAGCAGTAGCGTCAAAAAGAGCATGATCAAGTACGGCATCATCGGCCTGATCCTGGGCTTCGTTCTCGCCTGCGCACTGGTCTACGTAAGATACGTCCTCGGCGGAAAAGTCAGAAACAGAAGCGACCTTCTGACGAGATACCCGTTCCCGCTGCTGGGTGTACTGCCGTCAAGAAAGAAGCATCTTTTCAACCGCTGGATCAAGCGTCTGGAAGGAGATTCCCTCTATCCGGACAAGGACGTCATCTCCTCGGCCGCAGCGAATATCCTGGCAGTCACTTCTTCTGAGGAAGGGAAGATCTGCATGGTCGGCCCGATCGACGAAAAGGATCCGAACTTCTCCGAAATGGCAAAAGCTCTCAAAGGCAAGATCGAGTACAAGGGCAACATCCTTCTCGGCACCGAGGGCATCAAGAACATCGACGGCTACGATAAGGTCATCCTGGTCGAAAAGCGCAACAGTTCCCGTTACGATGCCATCAACGAAGAAGTTTCCCGCATCAAGACACTCCGCAAGGATGTGCTCGGAATGGTACTGCTCTGATCTTTAGAGGATCCACCTGCCGTATCTTTTCGAAAAGAACCGTAAATCAAAAGGAGCGCTCTCCGCATCAGGTTGAGCGCTCCTTTTTTCTTTTACATCAGCTGGTTATAAAGATTGATCAGGAAGATCCATGCACATCCGTAGTAGGTCACGACCGCCACAAGATCGTTGACAGTGGTGATCAGGGGGCCGGAGGCCACGGCGGGATCGACCTTGAGTTTATGGAAGAACATCGGGACCAGTGTACCGACGAGGCTTGAGACGATCATGGCGATCCACAGTGACCCGCCGACGCAGGCCGCAACCGCGAACGAGAAGTTCGTGGGATAATGCTTGAAGAGCGTGACATAAAGGCCGATGCCGGCAAATGTCAGCGAGCCGAGAAGCATACCGTTAAAGAATCCGACACGCATCTCTTTAAAGACGAATTTGACTTTCTCACTAGCCTTGAGCCGCTCGTCCATGAGCACGCGGATCGTAACAGCGAGGGACTGGGTGCCGACATTTCCGGCCATGTCCAGGATCAGGGTCTGAAAACACACGACGATCGCAAGTTCCGATACGACCTTCTCGAAAAGGCCCACTACGGAAGAGACCAGAAGTCCGAGAAGAAGGAGCGTGACGAGCCACGGCAGGCGCTTCTTCATGCTCTGGGGAAGTGTCTCCTTAAGATCCTCCTCTGCGGTCAAGCCGGCGAGTTTTGCGTAGTCATCACCCATCTCATCGTCGACGACTCCGATGATGTCCTGGGAAGTGATGACGCCCAGGATCTTGCCATCTTCGTTAAGGACCGGGATAGAATCCTCAGCGTAGTCCTTGATCTTTTCGATGGAAACATCGAGTTTTTCATGGTCATGTACGTACGGGTAGGAAGTCACGATCAGGGACTCGAGCTTGGCGTAATCCCTGGCGCGGATCAGGTCTTTCAGATCGATGACGCCGCAGAATTTTTCTTCTTTGTCCGTGACATAGATCGTAGAGATGTTATCGTTCTCATCGGCCTGACGGATCAGTTCCTTCATGGCCTGCTTGATCGTAAGATCATTGCCGATGACGACGAAGTTCGTGGTCATCTTGCTGCCGATCTCATCGTCCTCATAGGACTGGATGAGCTTGATGTCCTGGGAGCTTTCATCGTCCATCAAGGAGATGATCTTCTCCTGTGTCTCTTCATCGACTTCTTCGAGGACATCTACAGCATCGTCGGCGTCCATGTTCTCGATGATCTTCGCAGCGGATCGGATATCGAGTTCGTTGATGAATTCCTCCGGATCTTCGAGGTAGGCGAAGATGTCGGAAGCCTTCTCGGCGCCGAGGATATGGTAGAGTTTCTTACGTTCTTCTTTGGTGATCAGCTCGATCGCGTCCGCGATGTCGCTTTCATGGTAATCTTCGAGGATCTCACGCAGTTCACGGTCCGGCTTATTGGCCCGGATCAGCGCGACGATCTCTTCGACAACATTTCTGGTTTCATTCTCGTTTTCCATGGGAAAACCGCCTCCTTTTGCAAGATCTCAGCATTTTCATGCCGGCAAAAAAGGGAAGCGTTTAGTGAAAATGATTCAAATCAAAATCGAAGGGTTTTCTTCAGATAAAGCACTTGAACGTGCCCGGAGGATTCAGCCCCGGATCTCGTGACGAAGAAGCGTTCGTATGTGATTCTCATCTGAATCATTTTTCGCAAAACAGCCACGCCTTCGATAACTGCCATCACAACTATCCAACTTCGTCACCTCCTTGTTTTTGGGGAATACCTATTGAAATTATGAACGCCTAAAAAGCAAATGTCAACGCCGTTTTTATGGTTTTTCCGATTCCGCGGAAAACCTTACTCTTTCCATAAAAACCAGTCAATTTCTTTGTGCAGTTTTGGGTATCGCAATCGATATTTTTCTGTTATTATATTTCCAGCGCAAAAGGACTATTACTTTAATAGTGGATAAGATAAGTAAAGCGAGGAACGAAACATGCCCAAGAAAGACGACATTAACAAGATCCTGATCATCGGCTCCGGCCCGATCATTATCGGCCAGGCCTGTGAGTTCGACTATTCCGGTACTCAGGCCTGTAAAGCTTTAAAGAAGCTCGGCTATGAGATCGTACTGGTCAACAGTAACCCGGCTACGATCATGACCGACCCGGATGTAGCGGACATCACCTACATTGAGCCGCTCAATCTGGCAAGACTTACCCAGATCATTGAAAAGGAGCGTCCGGACGCTCTTCTCCCGAACCTCGGCGGACAGTCCGGTCTGAATCTGTGTTCCGAGCTTTCTGAGGCAGGTGTCCTCGAAAAATATGGTGTAAAGGTCATCGGCGTTCAGGTAGATGCCATCGAGCGCGGTGAAGACAGAATCGAGTTTAAGAACACCATGACCAGCCTCGGCATCGAGATGCCGAGATCCCGCGTTGCTTATTCCGTTGATGAAGCGGTCAAGATCGCTGAAGAACTGAAATACCCGGTCGTTCTCCGACCTGCCTACACGATGGGCGGTGCCGGCGGCGGCCTTGTTTATAATGTGGACGAATTGAAGATCGTCTGCGAGCGTGGTCTTCAGGCCAGCCTCGTAGGTCAGGTCCTCGTAGAAGAATGCATCGCCGGCTGGGAAGAGCTCGAGCTCGAAGTCGTACGTGACTCTGCCGACAATGTTATCACCGTCTGCTTTATCGAGAACATCGACCCGATCGGTGTCCACACCGGTGACTCCTTCTGCTCCGCTCCGATGCTCACCATCTCCGAGGATGTACAGAAGGTCCTTCAGGAATACTCCTACAAGATCGTCCGCGCGATCGAAGTTATCGGCGGTTGTAACTGCCAGTTCGCACACGATCCGGTTTCCGGCCGTATCGTAGTTATCGAGATCAACCCGAGAACTTCCCGTTCTTCGGCTCTCGCTTCGAAGGCTACAGGTTTCCCGATTGCTCTCGTTTCCGCTATGCTCGCATGCGGCCTGACACTCGATGAGATCCCGTGCGGCAAGTACGGTACTCTCGACAAGTACGTACCGGACGGAGACTATGTCGTTATCAAGTTCGCACGCTGGGCTTTCGAAAAGTTCAAGGGGGCTTCCGACAAGCTCGGTACACAGATGCGTGCCGTCGGTGAGGTCATGAGTATCGGTAAGACCTATAAGGAAGCTTTCCAGAAGGCGATCAGAAGTCTTGAGACCGGCCGCTACGGCTTAGGCTTTGCGAAGAACTATCACGATCTTTCCAAGGAAGAGCTGATGCAGAAGCTCGCTTACCCGACTTCCGACAGACAGTTCATCCTCTACGAAGCCCTGAGAAAAGGCGCGACAGT
>JAEEGG010016420.1_pt1 | contig 15375 bp, 11 predicted proteins | sample 9134161 | NCBI WGS metagenome assembly JAEEGG01 (sample SAMN16246543, study PRJNA631951) | gut metagenome | biome: gut microbiome; feature: rumen; material: CR-attached | host: Bos | place: Iran: Karaj | collected 2018-10
GGCTGGCAATCAGGTACTTGCGGCTGCCGTGGTCGCCATAAGGTCCCTTCCACATGTCATAACCGGCTTTCGTGGAGATGACCAGTTCATCGCGGTAAGGCTTCCAGTCCTTTTGGAAATGGACGCCGAAATTGCGTTCCGCTTCCCCGTAGGGCGGGCCGTAATTGTTCGCCAGGTCGAAGTGGGTGATGCCGTGGTCGAAAGCCGTCCGCAACAAATCCTGTTGGACTTCGAAAGGTGTAAGATTTCCGAAATTGTGCCAAAGCCCCAGGGAAATAGCGGGGAGCAGGAGTCCGCTGCGGCCGCAGCGCCGGTACGCCATCGCGTCATAGCGCGCCTCATTTGCCAGGTAGTCGTTCATGGGTACAAATATAAAAAACCTTCCCGAAATCGGGAAGGCTTTCGTACTGGGTAGGAGAATCGAACTCCTATTGCAAGATTGAGAATCTTGAGTACTAACCGTTATACGAACCCAGCGTCAATTTGCAGGTGCAAAGATAGATAAAAAAACCTTATCTGCAAATTTTATTTCAACTCCTTGAATTTCGACAGGGCGATCTTCTTGGGCTTGATGGTGATTTCAGCCTTGAGGGCGTCCATCACCTTGTTGTTCTCGACCTGCTCCTGGAGCATGCCGGTCTGCTTGCCTTCGGCCAGGATGCGGTCGGCGGCGTCCTTGATCATCTCCTCGGGGACGTTGCCGATGCCGTACATCGCATACTGATAGGCGACATAGCCCTCAGCGGCCTTCTGGACGTCGTCGCGGGTGACGGTCAGGTTGTACTTCTCCATCAGGAAATCGCGGACCAGCTGCCAGCGGAAGTCGGCGAGGAACGAAGGGAACTCCTTCTCGATGTCCTCCATCGAGTACTTGCCCTTGTTCATCTGGTAGAGCCAGCGCTTGAGGTAATCCTCGGGCAGTTCCAGATTGGCTTTCTCGACGAAATAGTTGCGGATGTCGCGGGTCAGGCGGGCGTCGGCCTCCTGCTTGTACTCGAACTCCAGGCGCTCGGCGACCTCCTTGTCCAGCTCTTCGTCCGAAGGGACGGGGATCTGGTCGGCCTCTTCCTTGCCTTCGTTGCGCTTGGCATAGTACTCGGAGAGGTTCTTCTTCATTTCGGCCTTGGCCTCCTGGGTGACGTTGATGCTGTAGTGGGGGATGACGTCCTCCTTGCCGACCTCGAAGTTGACCTTCTCAGGGGTGGCGAGGTCGAAGATGAAGGTGAAGTCGTTGCCGGGGATCCAGTCGATCTCGGGCTGCTTCTCGCTGTTGAGGGGCTCGCCGAGGGTATGGATGCCGCTCTCGTTGATGAACTTGTAGAGTTCGCCACCGACCAGGTCGTTGACGGCGTCCACGAGGACCTGCTCGCCATAGACCTTCTCGATCAGGGACATGGGGACGTTGCCCTTGCGGAATCCCTTGAATTCGGCGGTACGCTTGCGCTCGTTGAGTTTTTTCTTGCGGATGGGCTCGTAGTCGGCGGCCTCGACGGTGACGGTCAGCTCGAGGTTGAGCTTGTCCACCTGGTTCTTTTCGATCTTCATTGTATGTTTGTTTTATTATTATTCGAATTAGGCCGCGAATTTAGTCATTTAATCTCAAAAATAAAAAAAATGACTACCTTTAAGGTCGGTTCTAAAGTCAGTGTATGAAAAAGAAGCTCAGCAAGGTATTGGTGCTCGGCAGCGGCGCCCTCAAGATCGGCCAGGCCGGTGAATTCGACTACAGCGGCGCGCAGGCGCTCAAGGCCCTCCGGGAGGAGGGGATCCGGTCCGTCCTCATCAACCCCAACATCGCGACCGTCCAGACCACGGAAGGCATCGCCGACAAGATCTATTTCCTGCCGGTCACGCCCGAATTCGTCGAGAAGGTGATCGAGAAGGAGCGCCCCGACGGCATCCTGCTCTCGTTCGGCGGCCAGACCGCCCTCAACTGCGGCGTCGCCCTATACCAGAGCGGTTTCCTCAAGGAGCATGGCGTCGAAGTCCTGGGCACCCCGGCCCAGACGATCATGGATACCGAGGACCGCGAGCTCTTCGTCGAGCGCCTGGATGAGATACAGGTCAAGACCATCAAGTCCCACGCCGCCGAGACCCTCGAGGAAGCGAAACGGGCCGCCGCGGACGTCGGCTATCCCGTCATCATCCGCTCGGCGTACGCCCTGGGCGGCCTGGGTTCCGGTTTCTGCGACAACGAAGAGGAACTCGTCGCCACGGCCACCAAGGCCTTCTCCTTCGCGCCCCAGGTGCTGGTCGAGAAGAGCCTCAAGGGCTGGAAGGAGATCGAGTTCGAGGTCGTGCGGGACGGCGAAGACCGCTGTCTCATCGTCTGCGACATGGAGAATTTCGACCCGCTGGGCATCCATACGGGCGAGAGCATCGTCGTGGCGCCGACACAGAGCCTGACGCAAGAGGAAATTGATTTCCTGCACGAATATTCCTTCAAGATCGTACGGCATCTGGGCATCGTCGGCGAGTGCAACATCCAGTTCGCCCTCGCCCCTGACGGGAGTCTGGACTACCGTGTCATCGAAGTCAACGCGCGCCTGAGCCGTTCCTCGGCCCTGGCCTCCAAGGCGACCGGATACCCGCTGGCCTTCGTGGCGGCCAAGATCGGCCTGGGATACGCCCTGACCGAGATCGGCAATGCGGCCGAGGGCCCGAAGGTCGATTACGTCGTCTGCAAGCTGCCGCGCTGGGACCTGGCCAAGATCAAGGGCGTCTCCCGCGAGATCGGCACCAGCATGAAGAGCGTCGGCGAGGTGATGGCGATCGGCAAGAGTTTCGAGGAAGCCCTGCAGAAGGGTATGCGCATGATCGGGCAGGGGGCTGCCGGCTTCGTCTGCAACAAGCCCTACAAGGTCTCGGACCTGGATTACGCGCTCTCGCACCCGACCGACACGCGCATGCTGGCCATCGCCGCCGCTTTCCAGTCCGGCTATACCGTGGAGCGTATCGCCGTCCTGACCAGCATCGACCGGGTCTTCCTGGACGCCCTCTACGGGATCGAGACGACCTACCGTGAACTGGAGGCCTGCGCGGGCTTGGATGCGGTCAGCCTCGAACTCCTGCGCAAAGCCAAGCGCCAGGGTTTCTCCGACATCCAGCTTTCGCGCGTCTTCGGCTGCACGGAGGCCGCGGTGCGGCAGCGGCGCCTGAAAGAAGGCCTGCGCGCCCGCGTCAAGCGCATCGACACGCTCTCGACGGGCCCCGAGGTGCAGTCCGACTACCTCTATCTGACCTACGGATCCGATACGGACGACGTACCTTTCGGCTCCTCCAAAAAGACCGTCATCGTCCTGGGCTCCGGCGCCTACCGCATCGGCAGCAGCGTGGAGTTCGACTGGTGCAGCGTCAGCGCCCTGGGCACCCTGCGCAGCCGCGGCTACCGGGCCGTGATGATCAACTACAATCCGGAGACTGTGTCCACCGACTACGACGTCTGCGACCGCCTCTATTTCGATGAACTGAGTTTCGAGACCGTGACCGCGATCTGCGCCCTCGAGCATCCGGACGGCGTCATCGTCAGCATGGGCGGCCAGATTCCGAACAACCTGGCCCTGCCCCTGCAGGAGGCCGGCATCCCGTTGCTGGGCACCAGCGCGACCTCCATCGACAAGGCGGAAGACCGTAACAAGTTCTCCTCCATCGTGGACAGCCTGGGCATCGACCAGCCGCGCTGGAGCGAACTGACGACCCTGGACGCCGTAGACGCCTTCGTCGAAGAAGTGGGCTTCCCGGTGCTCGTGCGCCCGTCCTACGTGCTTTCCGGCGCCGCGATGAACGTCTGCTACAATAAGGACAACCTCAAGCGCTTCCTGGATGAGGCGGCCGAGGTGTCCGAGGACCACCCGGTGGTCATCAGTTCCTTCATGCAGCGCTACAAGGAACTCGAATTCGACGCCGTCGCGGACGGCGGAAAGGTCCTGGCTTACGCCATTTCGGAGCACGTCGAATTCGCCGGCGTGCACTCCGGTGACGCGACCATCCAGTTCCCGCCGCAGAAGCTCTACGGCGTCACGGCGGCCCGCATCCGCAAGATTGCGCGGAAGATCGCCGCGGCGCTCGAAATCACGGGCCCGTTCAACATCCAGTTCCTTGTCGGCTCCGGCCAGATCAAGGTCATCGAATGCAACCTGCGCGCTTCGCGCAGCTTCCCCTTTGCCTCCAAGGTGCTGAAAGTCAATCTGATCGACCTGGCGACCCGCTGCATGCTCGGGGAGCATCCGGCCCCGCTGGACATCGACGCCTTCGAGCTGGAATACGTCGGCGTCAAGGCTTCGCAGTTCTCCTTCTCGCGCCTGGGACAGGCCGATCCCGTCCTGGGCGTTGACATGGCTTCGACCGGCGAGGTGGGCTGCCTGGGCGACAGTTTCGATGAAGCGCTGCTGAAGTCGATGATTTCGGTGGGGCACCGCATCCCCAAGCGCAGCGTCCTGATCTCTTCGGGTGACGCGCGGCAGAAGGCGGACCTGCTGCCCGCCTGCCAGCGCCTGGCCGCCCGGGGCTACACGATCTACGCCACCGAGGGCACCTGCCGCTACCTCCAGGAGAACGGCATCCCGGCGCTCCGGGCCCTCTGGCCCAGCGAAGCGGACGCCTTCTCGCGTCAGCTCTCCGGCACGCCTTCCACCCTCGACCTGATCGCCCGGCACGAAGTCGAGCTGGTCATCAACATCCCCAAGAACTTTGCCACCGGCGAACTGACCAACGGCTACCGCCTGCGCCGCGCCGCCATCGACTTCAACGTTCCGCTGATCACCAACAGCCGCCTGGCGAAGGCCTATGTCTCCGCTTTCTGCAGCCTCGGCCCGGACGACCTGAAGATCAAGGCCTGGGACGAGTATTGAGAGAATTCATTATATTTGTGAAAGAATAAAGTCTTTTTGAGTATATGAAAAAAGGAAAAGTCATCTTTTGGGTGCTGTTCATCCTTATCCTGGCCTTGGCCGGCTGGTTCTGGTTCCACTTCTATTTCAAGTTCGGCGAAGGCGTGAAGGCCGGCGAACTCAACCAGGTGGTCTACAAGGGCTATATCTGGAAGACCTACGAGGGCCGGCTGATCCAGTCGGGCTTCAAGGGCGCCAAGGGCGGCGGCACCATCCAGTCCAACGAATTCAATTTCTCCGTCGAGGACAAGGCCGTGGCCGACTCCCTGATGCGCTGCAGCGGCAAGACCGTCGAAGTGCATTACAAGGAGTACCTGGGCGCGCTGCCTTGGAGAGGCATGCAGAAATATATCGTGGACAGCATCCTGGCTGTCACGGCAGCTGAGAAAGCGACGATCATTCCGATTGCCGGAGAAGGGGAGTAATATGAAAAGAATCCTGTTTTTGCTCTGCGCAATGTTGCCCCTGGGGGCCTTTGCGCAGGATTTTTCCTATCTGCACGTACGGGAAGCGTCCCCGGAAGGGAAGACGCTCACCGTGGAGGATGCCACTTTCGGCCGCGGGGTGCGGCCGGTGGCGAAGTTCTTTACCTGGGAGGATGATGCGACCCTGCAGTGCTTCGAGAAAGACAGCGTACGCCACCTGCCGCTTTCCGGCGGAGAGGAATGGATGACGCTCCGTCCTTCCCCGACGGACCGCAAGCACGTCCTGCCGCAGGGGGCTTCCGGCGCCGTGACCGCGGCCGGACGTACGGCCTACACCCTGGACGGCAGCGTCTATATCGAGGAAGGCGGCGTCTCTTCCCTCGTGATCCAGGGCGGGGACGGGATCGTCTGTGGCGAGACCGTCAGCCGCAACGAGTTCGGTATCAACGGGGGACTGTTCTGGAGCCCGGACGGCTCGCGCCTGGCCTTCTACCGCAAGGATGAGACGCGCGTGACCGACTTCCCGCTGCTGGACGTCAAGACCCGCACCGGGGAACTGCGCACCATCAAGTATCCGATGAACGGGATGGCCTCCGAGCGCATCACGCTGGGCATCTATGACCTGGCGGCCCGCACGACGGTGTGGGTCCGGCCAGACGATTTCGACAAGGAGCGCTACCTGACCTGCGTGTCCTGGGATCCGTCTTCTGCCCACGTGTTCATCCAGGTCCTGGACCGCAAGCAGCATCATATGCATCTGAATATGTATGATGCGTCCGACGGGTCCTTCGTGAAGACGCTGCTGGTCGAGGAGAACGAGGCCTGGGTGGAGCCCTGGGAGCCGCTGCATTTCATCGACGATGCGACCTTCATCTACAGTACGGACAACCGCGACGGCTACAAGAGCTTGTATGTCTGTGACTTGGATGGCGGCATCCGCCGGCTGGCCCCCTGCGCGGCCGACGTGCAGTTCGCCGCTTACGCCGACGGCTATGTGTATTACACTTCCGCAGAGGTTTCGCCGGTGGAGAATCATCTGTTCCGCGTCCGGCTGCGTCCCGCGCGCCGGGGCGGGTTGGCGAAGATGCGCATCGATGCGCCGCAGCGCCTGACCTTCGACGAAGGCTGGCACGCCGTCCGTTTCAACGAATCCCATACGCATTTCATCGACAGTTGGAGCGCCTTCGACGTGCCGCAGGCCTGCGCCCTGCGCCGTTGCGACGGCACGCTGGTCCGCGAACTGGACCGGACCGCCGATCCGCTGGAAGGCGTGGCGACGGGGGAGATCCGTTTCGGCACGGTCCGGAGCGCCGACGGGGCCTTCAACAATTATTTCCGCCTCTATCTGCCCGTCGGCTTCGATCCGGCGCAGAAGTATCCGGTCATCGTCTATGTGTACGGTGGCCCCCATAGCCAGATGGTCCAGGACCGCTGGCTGGCCGGCATCCGTCCGCTGGAGATGTATTGGGCCCAGCACGGCTTTGTCGTCTATGTCCAGGACAACCGGGGTACTTCCAACCGCGGCGCGGCCTTTGAGAAGGCCATCAACCGCCAGTGCGGGCAGGCCGAGATGCAGGACCAGATGGCCGGCATCCGGGAACTGCTGAAGGCCCCCTGGACGGATGCGTCGCGCGTCGGCGTCCACGGCTGGAGCTACGGCGGCTTCATGACGATTTCGCTGCTGACGAATTATCCCGAAGTGTTCAAGGTCGGTGTCGCCGGTGGCCCGGTCATCGACTGGAAGTGGTATGAGGTGATGTATGGCGAGCGCTATATGGATACGCCCGCGACCAATCCCGAGGGCTTCGAAAAGACCTCGCTGATGAACAAGACCTCCGCCCTGAAGGGCAAACTGCTGATCTGCCAGGGCGCCATCGACAATACCGTAGTCTGGGAGCACAGCCTGAGCTTCACGCAGAAATGCGTCGAGGAGGGTGTCCAGCTGGATTATTTCCCTTATCCCTGCTCCGAGCACAACGTGGCCGGTCCCTGGCGCGTACACCTGAACCAGAAGATTGTATCCTATTTCGAAGATTATTTATAGATGGATCCCATTATCGTAACCGGCGCCACGGGCGCCATGGGCTCCGAGGCCGTGCGGGCCCTGGTCCGGGCCGGGCGTCCGGTGCTGATGGTCTGCCGCAATCCGGAGAAAGCGGAGCGCGTGCGCCGCTCGATCCTCCGCGAATATCCTTATGCTTCGCTGGAACTGGCCCAGGTGGACCTGGGTTCGTTCGCGTCCATCCGCGCCTTTGTCGAGGCCTTGCCGGAGGGGACGCGCTTCTCGGGCCTGTTCAATAACGCGGGGACGCAGAGCCGGCACTTCTCGACCACCGTGGATGGGCTGGAGCGCACTCTGGCGGTCAATTACGTCGGCCCCTATCTGCTGACGCGCCTGCTGCTGCCATATCTGGCCGAAGGCGCCGTCGTGGTCAACATGGTCTCGCTTTCGACCAAGGTCGCCAAACTGGACTGGCACTCCTTCGAGGCCGACGAGAAGGCGTTCGGGCAGGTGAAGTCCTACGCGGCGTCCAAGCTGGCGCTGGCGCTGTTTACGGTTTCGCTGGAAGAAGAAGCGCGGCGCAAGGGTCTGAAACTGGCCGTCAACATGGCCGATCCGGGCATCGTGGACACGCCCATCATCCACATGGACCGGTGGTACGACCGCCTTTGCGACAAGTATTTCCGCCGCCGTTGCAAGACGCCCGAGCAGGGTGCGGCGGCAGCGGTGAATGCCCTGCTGCATCCCGAAATCTCCGGGGAACTGTTCACCTCCGGCTGGCGGGGCAAGGCCTTCCGGCACAAACCGTTCCCGCAGCGCTATGTCTCGCATCCGCTCCGTACCTGGATCTGGGACGAGACCGCTTCGCGCTGCCATTTCCGCCGATAATTTTGTATTGATACTATGAAGCGTTTCTTCCTTTCCGTCCTTTTGGCGGTCTGTCTGGCCGGTGCGCTTCCGGCACAGCCCACGCTCTATTTCACCACCGAGGAGCTCCCGGACCTGATCCAGGCCCTTCCTGCACCGCCCGATACGATGTCGGCAGGCTTCACCTACGACATTATGCGCTATATGTGGGGCAAGACCCAGCGCCAGGATCCCGAACGCGCGGAGATGGCCTGCCGGGACGCGGTCTGGAGCTATGAGGCCCTGCTGGACGAATTCGACGAACTCTTCGGCCTGACCGTTTCCCGGGAAGCGACCCCGGACATCTGGACCCTGCTGGAGAACAGCCTGGCCACCGCGGACCAGATGCGGGTGGCCCCCAAGGCCTACTTCCATCGCATGCGCCCCTTCGAGCGCTTCCACGAGGCGATGCTGACCGGGGAAGAGGAAGTCCTCAGCGGCGAAGGGAGTTACCCTTCCGGGCATACGATGCGCAGCTGGATGGTCGCCCAGTTGCTCTCCGAGATCAACCCTTCCGCGGCGGAGAAACTCTATGCGCGGGCCTGGGAATACGGGGAGAGCCGGGTGATCGCGGGCGCCCACTGGCAGAGCGACGTGGATATCAGCCGCGTCGGCGCCAGCATCGCCTATTCACGGTTGCAGACCAATCCTCTCTTCCGCGTCCAGATGGCGCGGGCGCAGGAGGAATTCCGGCGGCTTTCGGGCAGCGCCGCTGACGGGGGACGCGGCTATTTCGTGGCTATCACGGACGTGGTCCCGGATGTCATCCTGGAGATACGCTACTATAGCAGCTACAACTTTGTCGGTGACCGGATCGACGGATATCTGGCCCCCACGGCCTTGTTGATGCGCCAGGCCGCGGACAGCCTGCGGGTCGTCAGCGACGACTTGATCCGCCAGGGCTACCGGATCAAGATATTCGACGCGTATCGCCCCCAGATGGCCGTCAACCATTTCGTGCGCTGGGCGGCGGACCTGAACGATGCCCGGATGAAACCTTATTTCTATCCGGACGTGCGGAAGAATGTCCTGTTCAAGCAAGGCTACATCGCTGAGAAAAGCGGCCACTCGCGCGGCTCCACCGTGGATCTGACCCTGGTGGAGATGGCGACGGGCAAGGAAGTGGACATGGGCGGCGTCTTCGACTGGTTCGGCATCGAGAGCCATCCGGACTATTGCGGCGACCCGGTCGCCGGAGTCTTCAAGCCTGCGCGCAAAGGCGGGCTGACGGAACGGCAGTTCCTGAACCGCATGATCCTCCGGCAGGCCATGCTGCGCCACGGATTCAAGCCCATCGACGAGGAGTGGTGGCATTTCACCCTTAAGGATGAACCCTTCCCGGACACGTATTTTGATTTTCCCGTTTATTAAATATGAAAGCGTATATCGAAGCCCACAAGGAGCGTTTTTTCGAAGAGTTGTTCTCGCTGCTGCGAATCCCGTCCGTCAGTGCCAAGAAGGAGCATAAGGAAGATATGTTCCGCTGTGCATCCCGCCTGGTCGAACTGCTGACGGAGGCCGGCGCCGACGAGGCGTATGTCTCGCCGAGCGACGGCAACCCCGTCGTCTACGGCTGCAAGATCGTCGACCCTTCCTGGAAGACCGTCCTGGTCTATGGCCACTACGATGTCCAGCCGGCGGAGCCGCTGGAGAAGTGGCATTCCGATCCTTTCGAGCCGGAAATCCACGACGGGGCGATCTGGGGCCGTGGCGCGAATGACGACAAGGGCCAGCTGTTCATGCACATCAAGGCCTTTGAGTACCTGGTGCGTACGGGTCAGTTGCGGCACAATGTGAAGTTCATGTTCGAGGGAGAAGAGGAGATTGGCAGCCCCAACCTGCCGGCGTGGATCCGTTCCCATAAAGACCTGCTGGGCGCGGATGTCTGCCTGGTCTCCGATACGACGATGATTTCGGACAAGGTGCCTTCGATCAACTGCGGCATGCGCGGTCTCGCGTACCTGGAAGTCAAGGTGACGGGGCCCAACAAGGACCTGCATTCCGGGCATTACGGGGGAGCGGTGGCCAATCCCATCACTACGCTCTGTGAACTGATTGCGTCGCTGCATGACGCGGACGGGCGCGTGGCGATTCCCGGTTTCTACGACGATGTCGTGGAGCTGTCCGCCGAGGACCGGGCCCAGCTGGCGCGGGCGCCGTTCGACCTGGATGAATACAAGGCCTTCCTGGATATCGCGGAGGTCCGCGGGGAGAAGGGCTATACGACGATGGAGCGCACGGGCATTCGCCCCTGCCTGGACGTCTGCGGCATCTGGGGTGGCTACACCGGCGAAGGCGCCAAGACCGTCCTGCCCAGCGAGGCGCACGCCAAGGTGTCGATGCGCCTAGTGCCGAACCAGGACAGCGCCCGCATCACTACTTTGTTCTGCGAGCATATGAAGTGCATCGCACCGCCCTATGTCAAGGTGGAAGTGACACCCTTCGAGGGCGGAGACGGATTCCTGATCCCGATTACGTCCGACGCCTTCCAGGCAGCGTCCCGCGCCATGGGTGAAGTCTATGGCATCGAGCCCGTGCCCAGCCGCGGCGGCGGCAGCATCGCCGTTCTCGCCGAGGTCCAGAAGATCCTCGGCATCGATCCGCTCCTGATGGGCTTCGGCCTGGAGCGCGACACCATTCATTCCCCGAACGAGAGCTATCTGCTGCGGCAGTTCTTCGCGGGGATGGAGTCCATCGCTTTGTTCTACAAATATTTCTAATCAGTCGTACAGTTCCCGGATGCAGGCGTCGGCGAGCGCCTCGAGGGAGGAGATGCAGCCTTCGGCGGGGAGGCCCGTGTAGCCGTAGGCGATGGGGATTTCGGTGCAGGCGGCGACGATGGGGATGTTGCGTACGGACCAGAGCTTCAGGCAGATAGCCTTCATCAGTGCGCCGGCTTCTTCATAGCGGCCTGCCTTCACGGTATTGATCACTTCCTGGACCTCATTCTTCGTTTCCTCATCAGGCACGACGAAGGAATAGCCGCTGCGGGCGGCGTTGTCTTGGAAGATGCCGGCCTTAATGGTCCCCAGGGTGGCTGTCAGCCAGGCGCCTTCGGGCGACCGTTCGCGGGCCGACCGCACCGTTTCGTCGATGATGTGGATCAGCGGCCGTCTCAGCGAATCCCGGAAATGGTCGATGTAGTAGTGGGCCGTGTTGCAGGTGACGCACAGGATGTCCGCGCCCCAGTCGGTCAGCAACTCCAATCCGGACCGCAAAGCGGGCTCCGGATCTTCTCCGACACCGAAAATGAAATCGTTGCGGTTGGGCGTCTGGGGCTGGGAGAGCAGGATGACCCGCGGATGCTCCTGATCGACCGTCGCCGGCGCCTTGACGACCAGCAGACGCATGAAGTCGGCCGAAGCCGCGGGGCCCAGACCGCCCAGCACGCCGAGGGTCTTGCCGTTATACTGGGGCGTCTGCCCCGCCGCGCCCAGGGAAAGCGCGAGAAGGGCAGACGCAAGGATCAAAAATCTTTTCATCGCAAGCGGTATTAAATCACGCCCAGTTCCTTGCCGACCTTGATGAAGGCGGCGATGGCCTTGTCCAGGTGCTCCCGTTCGTGAGCGGAGGAGAGCTGGACGCGGATGCGGGCCTGGCCTTTCGGGACGACCGGATAGTAGAAACCCGTGACGAAGATTCCTTCCTCGGCCATCTTGGCGGCGAACTTCTGGCTCAGCGGCGCGTCGTAGAGCATCACGGCGCAGATCGCGGACTGCGTGGGCTTGATGTCGAAGCCGGCGGCGATCATCTTGTCGCGGAAATAAGCCACGTTCTCTTGCTGCTTGTCGTGCAGGGCGTCGCTTTCGCCGAGCATCTTGAAGAGCTCGATGCCCGCTGCGACGATCATCGGGGGCAGGGAATTGGAGAAGAGATAAGGGCGCGAGCGCTGGCGCAGCATGTCGATGATCTCCTTCCGGCCGGTGGTGAAGCCGCCCACGGCGCCGCCGAAGGCCTTGCCGAGGGTGCCGGTGTGGATGTCGATGCGTCCGTAGCAATTGAACTGCTCGGCCACGCCCCGGCCTGTCTTGCCGACCACGCCGGCGCTGTGGCTCTCGTCCACCATCACCAGGGCGTCATATTTCTCGGCCAGGTCGCAGATCTGGTCCATCGGGGCGACGTTGCCGTCCATCGAGAAGACGCCGTCGGTGACGATGATGCGGAAACGCTGGGCCTGGGCCTCCTGGAGGCAGCGCTCGAGGTCGGCCATGTCGGCGTTGGCGTAGCGGTAGCGGACCGCCTTGCACAGGCGCACGCCGTCGATGATGGAGGCGTGGTTGAGCGAATCGGAAATGATGGCGTCCTCGGCCGTGAAGAGGGGCTCGAACACCCCGCCGTTGGCGTCGAAGCAGGCGGCATAGAGAATCGTGTCCTCGGTGTGGAAGTAATCCGCGATGGCCTGCTCGAGCTCTTTATGGAGATCCTGGGTCCCGCAGATGAAGCGGACCGACGACATCCCGTAGCCGCGGCTGTCCATCGCCCGTTTCGCCGCCTCGATCAGGCGCGGGTTGTCCGCGAGACCGAGGTAGTTGTTGGCGCAGAAGTTCAGCGCCTTGGATCCGTCCTGGAGGGTGATCTCGGCACCCTGGGCGGAGCAGATGTTGCGTTCGTGCTTATACAGGCCGGCTTCTTCGATGGCGGTCAGTTCATTCTGGAGATGTTGTTGGAATTTTCCGTACATGATTGATTAAAGTTTTAGTTTCATCCTTACAAATTTACTCAAAAATAGTGTATTTTTGTATGCTTTATCGCTGAATTGAAGATGAAAAATATTTTGGTGATCGGTTCCACCGGACAGATCGGTTCCGAACTGACTATGTTGCTTCGCCATTCCCATCCCGAGGGGACGGTGGTCGCGGGTTACATTCCCGGCGCCGAGCCCAAGGGTGAACTGCTCGAGAGCGGCCCTGCCGAAGTGGCGGACGTGCGCAACGGGCAGCAGCTCGCAGACATCGTCGACCGCTACCACATCGATACGATCTACAACCTCGCCGCCCTGCTTTCCGCCGTCGCGGAACGCAAGCCCCTGATGGCCTGGGACATCCAGATGAACGGCCTGATCAACATCCTGGAAGTGGCCCGGGAGAAGGGCGTCGCCGTCTTCACCCCGAGCTCCATCGGTTCCTTCGGCCCCACCACTCCCAAGGTCGGGACGCCGCAGGATACCATCCAGCGTCCGACGTCGATGTATGGCGTCACCAAGGTCGCTACCGAGCTCCTGAGCGACTATTATCACAGCAAATATGGCCTGGATACGCGTTCCGTGCGTTTTCCCGGCCTTATTTCTTATACGACCCTGCCCGGCGGCGGCACGACCGATTACGCCGTCGAGATTTACTATGCGGCCGTACGGGGCGAGGATTTCGCCTGCCCGATCGCTGCTGGGACGTATATGGATATGATGTATATGCCGGATGCGCTCCGGGCCGCCGTCGAGATCATGGAGGCGGATCCCGCGCGTCTGCAGCACCGCAACTCCTTCAACATCGCTTCGATGAGTTTCGATCCCGAGATCCTCGCCGCCGCCATCCGCAAGGAGATCCCGGACTTCAAGATGCATTACGAAGTGGATCCCGTGCGGGAGGCCATCGCGCAGAGCTGGCCGGACCGGATGGACGACAGCTGCGCCCGCGCCGAATGGGGCTGGGCGCCGCGCTACGACCTGGAGACGATGACGAAGGACATGATCGTCAACCTGAAAAAGAAATTGCAGCCATGACCCTGATTAAGTCGATTTCCGGCATCAGAGGAACGATCGGCGGCCGGCCCGGCGAGGGCTTGTCGCCGATTGATATCCTAAAGTTCACCTACGCTTATTGCGCGAAACTGCGCGAGCGCAGGCCCCATCCCGACGGCGCCCGCTACAAGGTGGTCGTCGGCCGCGACGCGCGCCTCAGCGGCGAAATGGTGGAGCAGCTCGTCTGCGGCACCCTGGTCGCCTGCGGCGTGGATGTCGTGAAGGCCGGCCTCGCTTCGACCCCCACGACCGAGATGGCGGTCGTCTTCGCCGGCGCGGACGGCGGCATCATCCTGACGGCTTCCCACAACCCCCGGCAGTGGAATGCGCTCAAACTCCTGAACGAGCGGGGCGAGTTCCTGACCGCGGCCGAGGGCCAGGCCATCCTGGATTGCGCCGAAAGCGGCGAATTCGACTTCGTCCCCGTGGAGGAGCTGGGCCGCATCACGGAGCACGATTTCACCGAAGAGCACCTGGACGCCGTCCTGGCACTGGAGGACGTCGATACGGAAGCGATCCGAGCGGCCGGATTCAAGGTCGTCGTGGACGCCGTCAACAGCGTCGGCGGCCTTATCATGCCGCGTCTGCTGGGGCGCCTGGGCGTGGAATGCGTCCGGCTCAACTGCGAGCCGACGGGCGACTTCGCCCATAATCCAGAGCCCCTGCCGCAGAATCTGACGGCGCTTAGCGAAACCGTCGTGCGGGAAGCCGCGGACCTGGGTGTCTCGGTCGACCCCGACGTGGACCGGCTGGCGCTGATCTGCGAGGACGGGCAGCCTTTCGTCGAGGAAAATACGCTGGTCGCCGTGGCCGACTACCTGCTGGAGCGCGCTGCGGAACGGGGCGTGAAGCCCTTGCGCACGGTGTCCAACCTTTCTTCCAGCCGCGGCCTGCGGGACGTGACGGAAGCGCGCGGTGGCGAATATTTCGCCTCTGCGGTGGGAGAGGTTAACGTCACGACGCTGATGCACAAGGTGGGCGCCCTGATCGGGGGCGAGGGCAACGGGGGCGTCATCTATCCCGCGATCCATTGCGGCCGCGACGCTATGGTGGGCGTGGCGCTCTTCCTGAGCAGCCTGGCCCGCAAGCGTGTCCCTGTTTCGGCCCTGAAGGCGTCCCTGCCGCAATATGCCATCGTCAAGGAACGCATCGAACTGTCCGACCCGGCCCTGATCGATTGCATCCTTTCCGAGATGAAGGCGCATTATGCCGCGGAACGCATCAACGACATCGACGGCGTAAAGATCGATTTCGAGGCGACGCGCCGCTGGGTCCACCTGCGCCGGTCCAACACCGAGCCCATCATCCGTATCTACGCCGAGGCGCCGACCGTCTCGGAGGCCGACGCGCTTGCGGCCGAAGTCAAGGCGCTGGCCCAGAAGACCCTAGCCTGATGTTTTCGTTCCGGACCACCCC
>JAEEGG010016421.1_pt1 | contig 15374 bp, 15 predicted proteins | sample 9134161 | NCBI WGS metagenome assembly JAEEGG01 (sample SAMN16246543, study PRJNA631951) | gut metagenome | biome: gut microbiome; feature: rumen; material: CR-attached | host: Bos | place: Iran: Karaj | collected 2018-10
TTCGGCCGGGGATTTTTTTATGGAGAGTCTTAGGGAGGGCTTGGAGCCCTCCCTTGTCGTTTCCTGTAATATAACGCACACTTTGTTTTTAGGTCTGTGAGCGGGGTCATACCTGAAAGGGGCAATGTGGCCTCGACCCACTTTTTGCCTGAAAATATTGTTAGATTTGTTCCCGTGGACAAAATCAGAGAACTCATACCGAAAGATTCGATAGCGGAGCAGCTCCTGCTGGTCGTGCTTCTTATCGTTATTATCTGGTTTTTTAACAAGTCATTCCGGTTGTGCCTCAAACGTGCCGAAAAGCATGGCTTTGACCGTGCCGCAACTCCGCTTGTTTCGGACCTCGTCAAGTATACTACTTATGCCATCGGGCTTTTGCTTGGCCTGAATATTCTGGGCGTAAACACTAACGGGCTATTGGCAATGCTTGGTGCGGCGAGCCTTGCGGTGGGTCTTGCGCTCAAGGATACGCTCTCGAACGTTGCCTCCGGACTTTTGCTCTTGTTCCTGCGTCCGTTTGTGGCCGGCGACTACATTGAATGTGGCTCCATCAAGGGCAAGATTTGTGCGATTGGCCTTTTCAACACGACTCTCGAGACGTTCGAGGGCATCTACGTCTCTGCGCCGAACAGGTCCTTGTGGGGTTCTCCTATTGTGAACTATGCCCGCAATCCTATCCGCAGGCTTGATATCAACGTGGGTGTTTCTTATGACGCCTCTCTGGACGTTGTGTTCTGCGCCCTGCGTAGGATGGTCGAGCAGGAAGCGAGCTTCATGAAGGTCCCGCCTCCGAAGTTTTTCGTGAGCGAATATGCCGACAGTTCCATAAACGTCACGGTTTGGGTTTGGGTGCGTACGTTTGAATACTACGAACTCAAGCGCAAGTATTCAAGAATTATCAAGGACGTGCTCGACGAGCACAAGATTGAGATTCCGTTCCCGCAACGCGTTGTCCACCTGGTGAAGGAGGGCGAGGAAGCGGCTGTGGCGAAGGAACGTGAACCGGATTTTGACGACCTCGTGCAGGATGAAGTTACGTTCAACGGAGTCAAGATTAATCTCAATCGTTAATTTTCTATATTATGCCTTGCTAAAAAGAAGGCTATATGGAAGATAAACTCGTTATTGGCGGGCATGAATTCACTTCCCGCTTTATCTTGGGTTCCGGCAAGTATTCGCTGAAATTGATTGAAGCCGCGGTGCGCGATGCGGGGGCACAGATTGTGACACTCGCGGTGCGCCGGGCGAACACGAAGGACCACGAAAATATCCTTGATTACATTCCGAAGGGTGTGACCCTGTTGCCGAATACGTCCGGCGCCCGCACCGCCGACGAGGCGGTCCGCATCGCGCACCTTTCCCGCGAGCTCGGCTGCGGTGATTTCGTCAAGATCGAAATCATGCGCGACACGAAGTACCTGCTCCCGGATAACTACGAGACGGTGAAGGCGACCGAAACCCTCGCTGGTGAGGGTTTCGTGGTGATGCCTTACATGTACCCGGACTTGAACGTGGCGCGCGACCTCGCTAACGCGGGTGCCGCAGCCGTGATGCCGCTTGCCGCTCCGATTGGCAGCAACAAGGGGCTTTCTACGCGCGAGTTCATCCAGATTCTTATCGATGAAATTGACTTGCCCATCATCGTGGATGCGGGTATCGGCAAGCCCTCCGAGGCCTGTGCCGCGATGGAAATGGGTGCTGCCGCCATCATGGCGAATACGGCGCTTGCTACCGCGGGCGACTTGCCGCTTATGGCGCAGAGTTTCAAGCTTGCTATCGAGGCGGGTCGCAAGGCCTACCTCGCAGGCCTTGGGCGCGTCCTCACGCGCGGCGCTTCCGCGTCCGACCCGTTGACAGGTTTCTTGAGAGACTAAACGAATTTAGAATGTGTCATCCTGAGCCCTTCGATTTCACTCAGGGTAAACTCCACAACGAAGTTGCGCAGTCGAAGGATCTAAAAAAATGAGCGAAAGAAAAGACAACAACTACCTGTTCGATTCCGGGAATCTCTCGGAAGGGGCGCTTGCGAAAAAGCACCGCCTAGAAAACGATCCGAGTTCCCGTACTAATATAATGGATTATCTGCCCGGCATGGAAGTCATCCAGTCGGACATTGCCGACAAGGTTCTCTCCGAGTCCGAAAATTTCGATTATTCCAAATACACCGGCAAGGATGTGAAGCGCGCCCTCGAACACGAACGCTGCACGCTGGAAGATTTCAAGGCGCTCCTTTCTCCGGCTGCCGCCCCATACCTCGAGCAGATGGCCGCGAAGGCGAAAATCGAGACGAGCAAGCATTTCGGCAACAATGTCTATTTCTTCACGCCGCTCTACATCGCGAACTATTGCGAGAACTACTGCGTCTATTGCGGGTTCAACTGCTACAACCATATCAAGCGCATGCAGCTCACGATGGAGCAAATCGAGCACGAGATGAAGGTCATCGCCGACAGCGGCATGGAAGAAATCCTGATTCTCACCGGCGAAAGCCGCGCCAAAAGCAGCGTGGAATACATCGGCGAGGCCTGCAAACTGGCCCGCAAGTATTTCCGCATGGTGGGCATCGAAGTCTACCCGGTCAATGTCGACGAATACCGCTACCTGCACGAATGTGGCGTGGACTACGTGACTGTTTTCCAGGAAACATACGACAAGGTGCGTTTCGAACAACTTCACCTGCTCGGTCACAAGCGCGTATTCCCCTACCGTTTCGATTCCCAGGAACGCGCCCTGATGGCGGGCATGCGCGGGGTGGCATTCTCCGCGCTTCTCGGCCTCTCGGACTTCCGCCGCGATGCGCTGGCTTCGGCGCTCCATGTGTATTACTTACAAAAGAAGTACCCGCATGCCGAGATGAGCTTAAGCTGCCCGAGACTGCGCCCCATCATCAACAACGACAAGATTGACCCGCTCGACGTTCACGAAAAGGAACTCTGCCAGGTGCTCTGCGCCTACCGCATCTTCCTCCCGTTCGTGGGCATCACGGTCTCGAGTCGCGAAAGCAAGGAATTCCGCAACGGCATCGTGAAAATCTGTGCGACGAAAGTTTCCGCCGGCGTTTCTACGGGCATCGGCGACCACGAAAGCAAGTACAGCGGTCACGACGACGGGGAAGGCGGCGACGAACAGTTCGAAATCAACGACTCCCGCAGTTTCAACGATATGTACGGAGACATCTCGGGCGAAGGTCTACAGCCTGTGCTGAACGATTATCTGTACGTGTAGCGGCTAGTAATTGTAATCAGCGCAACCGGCATCGCCATAGGTCGAGAAGCAGACTCCGTAATCCGAGCGAAGCGCACCACCTTTCCCGTTTTCCCACATTATTGCTGAAGCGGGAATCAAAGCCACCTCTACAGATTGGCTGTGCTCGTCTCTCCCGCTCCATTGGATACTTACCTTCAATCGATAGTTTGTTACGTTTCCACCCTGAAGCTTTGAATTCATTTTACTCAAGTCTTTTCCGTGATTCAACAAATAGCTGATGAATATTTGATTTTTGGGTGTGGTCCGATTTTGTGACTTTCCATTTATATCCGTATAGGAGTATGCACGGTATGTTTCACCATCTTTACTCAAACTGCCTTTGACGGTGCCGTTTCTAAGTGCGATAATATCTGCAACTCCTTCAAATCCTGCTTCATTCAAGGCATCGTACCATGTTCCAGTGTTTCCGACCAGTTTGCTCATCTGTGAATTCTTATTAATAGATTCGTGATTATGCTGTACATTCATGGGCAAATCCGGACGCATCTCTATGATGAACAAGTCGACGCCAAGATTACTCTTTAGTGCATCATTTAGGCTTTTGGAAGATATAGAAGACGGATTGTTGTACAAGGCGTTTTCATTTTCCAGCAGGGCTCTGTTCAACGCCTCTCTCAGGTAGTATAGTTTGAGGAGGTCTACCTTTTCCTTCGATTTTTCGACAATACCGAAAACGCCCGGTACGGCGACCGCTGCAAGGATTCCCATGATGGATACGACGACCATCAGTTCGATGAGTGTAAAACCTTTTTTCTTCGTAATCAAGCGCACCTCTACTATAACTATCCTTAAAAATAAGTAAAAAAAACGCGCTTGTATCAAGCCGTTTACAAAAAAGCTGCGAAATAATCACTTGCAGGCCCTGTCGTTTTTTTTGCAGTCAAAAAATACAAAAGCCTTGCAGGTGGTGTGCAAGACTTTGTTTGTTACGAATATGGCTGCAAACTGAGGCTATTTACAGTATTGGGGTTCCGTTGAAAAACAGGTGCCATAGGTTCCCTTATAAGGGTTTGTGTAATCTCCTCCAATCCATACCATTATTGTAGGATCTGTAGGGACCATGTCAGTTTTTCCATGTATCCCGTTTTTAAACCTTATCCTTATATGCTTGTTTTTGTCGTCGTTCATGGCTTTACTTTTAAACATTTGGAAAGTCCATTCCTTTCCGTTAATATTATTGGCGCCAGGCATAGTTGAAATGATATTTCCTAAACCTAATTCTGCAAGTGCATCATAGAGAAGACTGCCCGGTTGATATGCCGATTGGTCAGTTAAATCACCCTGACAATAGCGAATGATTTTTCTTTTACCAAGTTGCATCTTGTATTGGAAAGCTATCATGCCAGCCTTGTCATTCATAAGATGCGTAGCCGTTTTCAGCCCCTTGTCTGATTGTCCATTGTCGTTTTTCGACAAGAAATTACTTAAGGCACCCTCTTGCACAAGAGCACGGTCAAAAGCATCACGGATATAGAATAGCCAGGCGACATCGAGTTTTTCTCGAGATTTCTCGATTACCCCAAGTAGATTTGGCACAGCTACCGCAGCAAGGATTCCCATAATCGCGATGACGACCATGAGTTCAATGAGTGTGAATCCGCGTTTGCGCTTGTTTTGCGTATGTGTATACATATAATATCTATTTCGAGAAAAAACGGTTTTTCAAAAAAAAAGATATAATATTACGAGCGAAATGGCTAGTGGCTGTTTAACAAATTGAAATCCTTGTTCAGCCCGTGCTAAACGACTATCTGTACGTTTAACTAGTTAAACGACATTAATATCTGTAGTTCTTGCAACCTATGTCACCGTAGGTCGAGAAGCAGACTCCGTGGTCTGTCTTGAAGGCGCTGCCTGACACGTTTTTCTTACTCCCGGTTTGCATTTTTCCGCCATTGGGAAGCAATGCAACTTCTACAGAGCGGCTATTTGGATCCCTGTTGCTCCATTGAACACTCAATGTCAAACGATAATTGGTTTTATTCGCTTTGTCCCCTGTACCCTGTGACGTTATTCCGTCTAAACCGGCTGATTTTCCGTTGTTTAGTTCTTTGCAAATGAATATGGGATTTTTGGGGTAAGTACGCCAGTCTCCATTATCCTCTTTCAATGTGAAGGCATCGTGTGACTTTCCATTTTTTTCAACATCTTTGTTTATTCCTGCGGTGTTTCCGGTTTTTTGTCTATAGGCCACTATCTCTGCAACGCCTTCAAAGCCAGATTCCTTTAATGCATTGTACCATGCTCCCCCTTGCTTAATCAAAGAACTCATGTTGTTATTTCCAATGCTACTGTGAGAACTTTGTATGTTGGGGGAAACGCCGGGTTTCACTTCGTGAACGAACAAGGCTACGCCAGCATCTTTTTTCAAATTTTTTTCTAGGTCATTGTGATTTTTTGTCTTGGCTGAATCTGTCCCTTCAGAAAGATATGGGCTGTTGTACAAGGCATCTCCATCTTCAATTAGAGCTCTGTTCAAGGCGTCTCTCAAATAGAACAACTTCAGCAGGTCAATCTTTTCTTTTGAACGTTCGACGATTCCGAATACGCTCGGCACGGCAACTGCGGCGAGAATACCCATAATGGAGATGACCACCATGATTTCAATGAGCGTAAACCCACGTTTGCGCTTGTTTTGCCTATCCGTATACATAGAAACACGTCCTCTGCAAAAGCGGAACTATTTCAATAAAAAGATAACTTTTTTAGAGCCCTGTAAACAAAAATATTTTTGAATATCTGACGAAATTTAACGAAAATCACAGGAAAAGGCCATCTTTTGCTATCTTTAAAGGCATGAAAAAACTTGACATGAAACTTTATTTTATCACCGACAGCACGTGTGTGCCCGAAGATCGCTTTTTGCCGGTGGTGGAGGCCGCCTGCAAGGGCGGTGCGACAATTATCCAGTTGCGCGAAAAAGATAAGTCCACTCGCGAATATATGCAGTTGGCAAATGCGACGCATGAGATTACCGCTCGCTATGGAATCCCGCTGATTATTGACGACCGCGTAGATGTGGCACTTGCAATCGGTGCGGAGGGTGTTCACGTGGGGCAGAGCGATATGCCTGCGTGCGATGCCCGACGTATTCTTGGGCCCGATAAAATCATTGGCGTTACGGCCAAGACTGTTCCGCAGGCGCTCGAGGCTTATGAGCAGGGTGCGGATTACTTGGGCTGTGGTGCAATTTACCCCACGACGACTCACGTAAAGACTGTCATTACTCCGGTGGAAACCCTGAAGGATGTCGTGAAGGCGGTTCCCATTCCGGTGAATGCGATTGGCGGGCTCAACAAGGACAACATCTTTGTGCTGAAGGGTTCGGGCATTGCAGGCATCTGCGCGGTTTCTGCGATTATGAAGGCCGCTGACCCGGAGACGGCTGCAAGGGAGCTGAAGCGGGCTTTCGTGTCACTTGCTTCCGTGTAGCTTCTGGCCGGCCTTGAGCGGAGCACCCGGCTTTAGGTTGTTTATACGGCAGAGCGCTTCTATCGAGATGTTGAACCATTTGGCGACTTTCCCCTGCGTGTCGCCCTTTTTCACCACGTACGTGCCTTCTTTCTTGAGCTTGCGCTGCATGTTGTAGTGTGCGCGTACAATGGATTTCTTGGAAACTTTCTCGACGCCGGGTTTCAGGTCCCAGTTCGGGAAGTCGACGATGGTTTCCGGGTCGATGTTAATTTCTCCGTAATGGATTTCGAAATGCAGGTGCGCTCCCGAAGAACGCCCGGAGTTGCCCGCTAGCCCCACGATATCGCCCGGGTACACGCGTTCCCCGATTTTCACGAGCCTTTCGGAGAGGTGCCCGTAAAGCGTCTGTAACCCGTTTTCGTGGTCCACGATAACGTAATGTCCGTAGCCTCCCTTGTTGTATTTCGCCATGGTCACGACGCCCGGGAATGCTGCCAGCACGGGCTCGTCCTTGATGACGCTCACGTCTACGCCGCGGTGTAGCCTGTGGTCGCGGATGCCGTATTTTGAGGCGATGGGGGCCGGGTGCGTGATGGGGACGAGCATCGTGGAAAAATCGAAGAAGTCCTCGTTTTTCTTTTCCTTGACGACAAGTTTCGGGGCGGGCTGCTTTTCTTCGCCAACTACCTCGAATTCTACGCCCTGCTTGTCCAGGAGGATTGCCTTGGTGAATGCCTTCGGGTCGTTCGCATCAATCTTCACGACCGAGGAATCGGGCTGGGCTTCTTTCGGGGGAGCCTTATCCGCCGGTTTTGCTGTGGTCTTTGCTGCCGGCTTGCTTTTTTTTGCACTGCTCTTGACTGCGGTTGTCTTCTGCTTTTTCTTGGGTGCCTGCTTTGCATCTACATGCACGTTCATGCACGCGATGGTGAAGGCGATTGCGGCGACAAGCCTTGCCCAGCTATGTCGTGAAGCAAGAATCATTTAAGGAAAGCGAAGAATACCGCTCCGATGATGAGCGCGAAGGCGACGACGTGGTTCCAGTGCAGCGCCTCGTTGTTGAAGACCGTTGTCGCGATGACGGTAAAGACCGTAAGCGAAATAGCCTCCTGTATGACCTTCAGCTGCATCAGGTTGAATGGCCCGCCGTTAATCTTGCTCCCGATGTTGTTCGCGGGAATCATGAAGAAGTACTCGATGAGGGCGACACCCCAGCTGGCAAGAATCACGAGGATGAGCGGCCAGTCGGTGCTGATGTGCATTTCCTTGAGCTTGAGGTTCCCGTACCATGCGGCGGTCATGAACACGTTGCTGATGATAAGAAGGATAACTGTGAATATTCCGGCTTTCATAAGTCTATTTGTTGGTCATTGGTTATTAGTCATTGGTTTAACGTTAGGCGGCGGAGCTGCATTTGTAAAAAGCCAATGACCATTGACTAATGACTATTGACCTTTTATTCATGTTGTTTCTCGCCTCAATCTATACGGTTTCCCGGTGCTCGTCTGGTAGGCGAGGCGGGCGCGAACTTGTTCTAGATATTGGATGTACTTTTCGCTCTGGTAATCGCGGTAGGTCCAGTCGAAGGCGTGAAAGTGCCCGTCCTGAAAGTACAGCGTGGGTTCCACGAAGATTCCGCGCTGCATGTACACGCGCTGGCGCTGGTCCTTCGTTGTCGCGAGGAAAAACTGCCCGAGGGTCATGTAGCCCGGGTCGAGGTTCACGGGGCGCAGGTCGGGCGTGCCGTTCTGCCGGGCGATTTCGAGTTCAATATCGTTTGTCCAGAGCTTTATGTCGACGATGGTTTCGCGCTCCACGAGAGTCTCGTAACTGAAGAACGCGCGTACGGGTTCACTCCCGATTTCTTCGACGTAGTAGTTGGTGAACGTGAAGGGGAAGGGTGCCAGGTTTAGGTCTTCTTCGCCGAACTTGTCGCGCAATGTGGCACGCACGGCTTCGACCGATGGGGCGTCCTTCGCGAGGATACCCACGATAATCTTGACCTTGGCTGGAGTCCTGAGTTCACCCATGTTCGGGTAATTTAGTAATTTTTGCACATGCGTTTCTCTCTTGCCTTTCATCCCTTGTTTCTTGTGTGCTTTCTCGCGTCGCTTTCGCTGGCGCAGGCCCCGCTTGTCGTGCCTGCGATTCTCGATTCGGTACCGCACGAGCCGACCCACTTTACGCAGGGGCTGTTCTTTGACGGCAAGGATCTGATTGAAACTACCGGCCAGTACGGGGAATCCGGCCTGTACCGCCGCACGCTCGAAGGCAAGATTCTTGATTCCGCAAGGCTTGCTCCCCGCTATTTCGGGGAGGGCTCGATTGCCGTTGGCGAAGACATCTTCTACCTCACGTGGAAAGCCAAGAAGGCGTTTATCTACAGCAGAAAGCCGTTCAAGTACAAGGGCGAGTTCCGCATTCCTACCGAGGGTTGGGGCCTTACCTACTGGCAAAACGCCCTCCTGATGAGCAACGGCAGCGACGAACTTCTGCAGATTGCACTTGGCGGCTTTTACGTGATGGGCTCTATCCGCGTGACCGATAACGGCAAGCCGGTAAAGAACCTGAACGAGCTTGAAATTGTCGGTAATACCTTGTATGCAAATGTGTGGCAGACCCCGTTTATTGCGGTTATCGACCTGCCGAGCGGCAAGGTGCAGAAGTATATTGACTTTTCTGCGAAAAACCGCGAGATATACAGGAACAACCCGAACATCGATGTACTGAACGGGATTGCCTACGACGGCAAGTACCTGTGGGTTACGGGCAAGTACTGGCCGCAGATATACAAGATTGCCGTACCTTGATGGTATCTGGTGCTGTAAACCTGCTTGCGTTTACTTGATGGAAGAAGCGGACTCGTAAACAAGGACGTTGCTGTAGGTAAGTGCGAGGGACAGGCGAGGCTTCTTTGTGTTGAAGTCGAGAATGCCGTAATGCGCATCCAGCGATACCCTGTGGTTATTTACCCTGAAGCTCATGTATGCACCCACGCCGACCTCTACATTGCCGAAATCTTCCTGATCGCCGACGGTACCCCAGTTCAGCCAGAAATTGCGGCAAATGTACTGTTCGAACCCGATGCGCAAGAAGTCGCCGACAGGAATTTGCTCGATGAACGATAGCCCCCCGCTGAATAATTGTGTCCATGCGGCTAGGAATGAATCCAGCTCTATGAGATCGACTTCATCTTCATCATCATAGTAACTGTACGAATAGTCGTCTTCACTGTCTGTGTCGATGCATATGCCGGTGGCGCATATCGCAGCGACCGTCACGCCGAGCCAGATGGCGGAAACCCAACTGCGCCATCCGAAGTACTTGTCTGCGTAACCGAAGGTCACGTAGGGTGAGGGGAGGATGCCCCAACCCGATACAAATCCGCTTCGTGTCGCAGTCGTGGTCTCTAGGGCGATGGGGATGTTCCATTCATCACCGGAGAGGCTGAAGTTGATTTTCTCGGCACGGGCGGTAAGCACGCGTACCTTCTCGTCGTTCTGCCCCTGTTCTGCAGTTTCCATGAAACCAGACGCTGAAGGCGGGTGCATGGTGCATCCGCTGAGCGCGATAAGGAACGCGAGGATTGTCAGGTAGAAGAATCTCATAACCCTAATATACCGCCAAAAATAAAAAAAGGAAACGTGCCTGTTGAGTTTTTGACGAATGTGTATGGATTGGAGATGAAATGCATTTGTTTGTGAACCCATAAACAAAAACGCGGTATTCCAAGAAGGAATACTCGCGTTTAAATTATGGGGAGGAGGGCGAGCGGTCGCCTTATTCTCTAGTGTACTCCATTTCCATCCTGCACGTCGCAGGTCACCGGCTTGCCGTTCACTTCGAGCGCGAGGGCGTCGCAGAACACCGCGCCACCCTTCACGGAGAGCGCAATCTTCTCGAAGTCCTTTACCTTGAGCTCGCGCGGTTCGCTCGGAGCAACTCCCTTGAACAGGGCGCGGTCACCGGGCTTCGCGTCTTCGGGCACGGAGACGAGCCTGCAGGTGTGGGCCTCGGCATCCAGGTCGCCCGCAAAGAGCATGCCCTGGCTCATGATGCCGCGCAGAGCGCTCGGCTTGAGGTTCGCGAACAATAGAATTTTGCGGTCCTTCAGTTCTTCGGCCTTGTAGCTATTCTTGAGGCCGCTGCAGATGGTGCGGAGTTCGCCTTCGCCGGCATCGACCTTGAGCACATAGAGGCTCGTGGCGTCCGGATGGTCGGCCACTTCCTTGATCTGGGCCACACGCATGTCCATGGCGGCGGGCACGTCGGCGGCCATCAGGGGCTTGTTCTGCTTGGGCTTCGGCTGAGCTTCCTGCTTCTTGACTTCTTCTTCGATACGCGGGAAGAGCGGCTTGCCTTCGCCGAACGTTTCGCCGCCCTTGAGGATACCCCAGGCGAGGTCGTCGGCGCTCTGGAACTTGCAGCCGATCATGGCGAGGCCTTCTTCCGCCTTGCCCGGAATTACCGGCCATAGCAGGCAGAGCGAGAGACGTACGGCTTCTGCAGAAACATAGAGCACGGTCGCGAGTTCGTCTTTGAGGGCGGGGTCCTTCGCGAGCTTCCACGGGGCCTTGACTTCGAGGTAGCGGTTGATGCTACGCACGAGCTGCATGATGGTCTCGATAGACTGCGAGAGGCGGGCCTGCGGCAAGCCTTCCTTGATTTCGGCAATCACCTTGTTCGCGAGATCGATGACTTCCTTCTCGGCGTCGCCGATGGATGTCGCTGCGGGGAGCTTGCCTTCGAAGTTGTTGAGCACCAGGCGGTGTACGCGGTTCAGCACGTTACCGAGGTCGTTCGCGAGGTCGCTGTTGATGCGGCGCACGAAGGCGTCGTGCGTGAAGTTCGCGTCCTGGCCCACCACCATTTCGCGGGCGAGAAAATAGCGGAACGCGTCGATGCCGTACTTTTCCATGTAGTCCATCGGGTTCACGACGTTGCCAGCGGACTTACTCATCTTTTCGCCGCCGTTCACGAGCCACCAGCCGTGGGCCAGGATGTGCTGCGGGAGCGGAATGTCAAGAGCCATGAGCATGGTCGGCCAGTACACGCTATGCGTGGTGAGAATGTCCTTGCCGATGAGGTGGTAAGTGGCAGGCCAAATCGGCGTGCCGTCGGCATAAGTCTTGTGGAAGGCGGTGGAGGCACTCACGTAGTTCAGGAGGGCGTCGAACCACACGTAGGTCACGTAGTCGGTGTCGAAGGGCAGCGGAATTCCCCAGCTGAGGCGCGCCTTCGGGCGGCTGATGCACAGGTCGTTCAGCGGCTGGCGCAGGAACCCGCGGATTTCGTTCCAGCGGTAGTCCGGCACAATCCAGTCCTTGTGGCTTTCGAGGAAGTCAATCAACTTCTGCTGGTAAGAACCCATCTTGAAGAAGTAGTTCTTTTCCTTGAGCCATTCCACCGGGCGGTGGCTGATGGGGTCGCACTTGTTCTCGTCGAGTTCGTCTTCGCTGAAGAAGCGTTCTTCGCCCACGGAGTACCAGCCCTCGTATTCCTTCGAGTAGATTTCGCCCTTGTCCCAGAGCTTCTGGAGGCATTCCTGCACGTAGGCCTTGTGTTCGGGCATCGTGGTGCGGATAAAGAAGTCGTTACCGATACCCATCTTCTTCCACAGGTCCTCGAAGCGGTGGTAGTACTCGTCCACGTGTTCCTGCGGGGTTACGCCACGCTTTTCGGCGGCGCGCTGCACCTTCTGGCCGTGTTCGTCGGTACCGGTCAAAAAGAACGTCTGGTAGCCCAGGATTTTGTGGAAGCGGGTGAGGATGTCCGCGAGGACGGTGGTGTAGGAGTGCCCAATATGCGGGGCATCATTCACGTAATAAATCGGGGTAGTAACGTAAAAATTTTTCATGGCTCCAAATGTAGTAAAAAAGGGTGTCATCCTGAGCGGAGTGAAACGGAGTCGAAGGATCCAGTTATGTATATTTCAATAAAAAAGAGGTCCCTATGTCATTTATCGAACTTGCCAAGAATCGCTATAGCTGCCGTGCCTTTACCGCCCAGGCCGTTGAACCCGAAAAACTCGCCCAGGTGCTCGAGGCTGGCCGCCTTTCCCCGACGGCAATCAATGCACAGCCCGTGACCGTGAAGGTCATTAAGTCTCCCGAGGCGCTTGAAAAGATCCGCGGTATCACCCGCATGGCCTACAATGCCCCTGTTGTCCTGATGGTCTGCTACGACGAGCCCAAGTGCTACACCGCCGAAAAGTACAACGACAACTTCAACAGCGGCGTGATGGATGCGAGCATCGTCACCACCTCCATGATGATGCAGGCGACTGACCTCGGCCTTGCGACCCTCTGGGCCCGCGGCTTCAATGCTTCTTACATCGAAAGTGCGTTCGAATTTCCGGACAACTTAAAGCTCGCCTGCCTCCTGGATATCGGCTACGCCGACCCCGAGAACGGCGGCCCTTCGCCCAGACACCCCGTGCGCAAGAGCATGGAAGAATTCGCCTGCGAAGTGTAAGTTAGTTGGTGTTCTGACACAATTCGTCATTGCCCATTTTTTGAATGGACTATTTTAGCGTTGTTTCCTAATTTCTAGCCATATTTGGCTAGTTTTTGTTAATTCCATGTTGGAATATTCCTTGAACGTTCTTTTTTGTTTGCGTAATATATATTTTGTTGAATAGGGTATTTTGAGGGAAAAATGGAAAATTACAACCGATATAAAATTGCGACTGAAAAAGCAGATTGGCGAAGAATTTGCGAAATCAATGGCGTGAATTATGATTCATTTGGTGTCCGCAAGGAACTTGCTGTCCTTTCAGATTATCTTGAATCTGGAGAGGTTGTATTTGCTCTAGCAGCGGGATTGATGAAGCAGACCACGACATCCAATCCTTTTGATTGGGGCGTGAATACTTGGCTTGCGGTACTGACCTCGGAAAGATTTCTTTTTTTAGATGCTGCTATGCTTACATCCTCTGTTGATACGCAGAGTATAAGGTTAAAAAATGTCCAAGCGATTTCTGCATCACAGGGATTTGTGCTTGGGAAAATCATGATTGATTTAGGTAGTCGAATTGTGATGGTGGATAATTGTCCCAAGGATGCTGTTAAGGCCATGGCCGAGTTGGGAAATCGCTGGATGAAGGAATTAGAAGAAGGTTTTGTCCCGCCAAAAGAAAGCGAGGGAATGTCTGAATTTAAAGAAAGAGTTAAATCGCAACAAGAACGTGTAATGCCTCCGATAGCGGAGAATGAAAAAGTAAATGGTACAGCGGCGACTATTGTGACGGGCTTGTTTGGCTGGTTTGGTTTGAATGATTTTATATGGGGTTTTTGGGGTGCTGGATCGGTAAAATGTGGCTTAAATCTAATTGCTTATCGTTTGGAAGAAAATGACCATCCGGTTATTTCGGGAATACTGGCTTTGGTTATTTGTGTTTGGGTTGTTGTTGATCTGGTTCGAATTAGTGATGGGTCTTTTTTTGGAAATAAAAAAACAGCGCCTGTGTCGGGTGGTCTGATAGGATTATTTGCTGTTATATATTTAGCTTTGTCGGTATTATGCCTTGTTGGAACGGGCTTTGAAATAAGCGATGTAAATAAGAAAGATACAGGAAAACTAGCGAGTATTAGGGAGATTGTGGATACATATAATCAAAATGAAGTTGCGGCGGATAATCTTTTTGATGGAAAACGTTTTTCGATTGGTGGTGCCGTTCGCTCGGTAGAAAAAGACTTTTGGGGTAATTATGTTGTGAAATTTGAAGGTCTTGGTTCATTTAACATTTTCAATTTGGCAAACAAGGTTACTGAGATAGAATTGACATTTCCTGAAAAACAGTCCAAAGAATTGACGAGCGTTCGTAAGGGAGATGTAATTATTGCTAATTGCATTGGAAGGGGGCTTTCTGTAGGAACTTTTTCTGCTGATAAATGTCGCTTGGTTAGAGTTCAGAAAAAGAGGTAGAGAATATTTGTGCAGATAGAAGGTTTGTAAAGTCCTTTGATTAAAAAAAGAGATATTTGCGTGTATTATGGGCACCCTTATAGGCATACTGATTGTTTTTGCAATCTTATTTCCGCTTGTTGAAAGTGTTTTGTTTCCACGTCGAAAAAGACGTAGAAAAAAAGATGACGATTCGGGCTGTTTAGGATGCCTTGTGGTAATGGCGTTTGGACTGCTGGTGGGATTGTGTTCACTTGCGTTTGATTTTGTAAAAGCGCATAGTTCGTTCTTTATCGTTTTTGGTGTCCTTGTCGCCTTTGTTGGCTTGATCACTTTTATTGTTTATTATTTTGATGATGACAAAGTAAATCCGACGGATTTAGATTCTTCTAAAAGAACAACAAGAACCGTTTCTAGACAAACAACTCGTTTTTCGGTTAATCAGAATCGAAGTTTTGTTGCAACGACGGAAGAAGTTGTAGGCTCGATTCCGTCGGCAACGGAGATTGCAGGAAAAATAGGGGAAGATGCTGTTAGTAGAGCGGTTTATACGGCCTGTCAATTTGATAAAAGACACTATAAAATACTGCGTAATGTGTATATTCCTCAAAAGCGTGGTAATTACACGGAAATAGATGTTTTGCTTTTGCATGAGACTGGAGTGTATGTTTTTGAAAGCAAGAATCTTTCCGGTTCCGTCTATGGCGATATGGACCATTTGCAATGGCAACGCTATAAGAAAAATGGTGATAAGGAGTTTATTCCTAATCCAATTAGGCAAAACGAAG
>JAEEGG010016425.1_pt1 | contig 15371 bp, 16 predicted proteins | sample 9134161 | NCBI WGS metagenome assembly JAEEGG01 (sample SAMN16246543, study PRJNA631951) | gut metagenome | biome: gut microbiome; feature: rumen; material: CR-attached | host: Bos | place: Iran: Karaj | collected 2018-10
CGGAGTTTTCGTTCTGCTTGTGACTGCTGTGCGCGGAGCTTTTTCTCCTGCTCTTTGAGCTGTTTTTGCTTTTCCTGTAATTCGGAAATGCGTTCTTCATAAGACTTTTTTTCTCTTGCCATAATGCAAGACACCCCCTTTGCAGTTATTATAGCACGAAAGCTAATGCGTGTCAAGTGAAAATGTGCGTGCAGGGTTGACGGATCGCGTGCTTTGTGCTATACTGTGTATAGCACCCTGTTAAGGGCGCACTTACACACCACACAGCAAAGCTGCATGGTGTATTCGTTCGTGCGTGAGGGCTTTGCCCCTCAACCCCACAAGGAAAGGCTTTGCCTCTCCTTGACCTCTCCACGAGGAACGGCTCTGCCTTTCCTCGACTATTCCGCAAGGACGTTCCTTCCTTGACTTCCCTTGCCTGTCTGAAAAAGAAAAGAGGTGCAGCATGGCAATCTATCATTGCAGTGTAAAGGTCGGCAGTCGCTCCAAAGGTCAAAGTGCGATTGCTGCTGCTGCATATCGTGCCGGTGAGAAACTGACCGATCACGAAACCGGTTTTGTGTCTGACTATACGAAGAAATGTGGCGTAGTATATTCCGAGATTGCATTATGTGAAAATGCCCCTGCGGAATATGCTGACCGTCAGACACTATGGAGCGCGGTGCACCAGATCGAAAAAGCAAAAGATGCAAGGCTCTGGCGTGAGATCGAGGTTGCACTTCCGAAAGAGTTTAGCCGGTCAGATCAGATTGAGACTGTCCGCGATTTTGTCAAACGCCTGACCGATCAGGGAATGTGCGCAGACTGGTCGCTGCATGATAAGGGCGATGGTAACCCTCATGCGCACATCATGCTTACGACACGAAGCATTAAGCCGGATGGAACATGGGCACCGAAAAGCCGGAAGGTCTATGATCTGGACGAGAACGGAGAGAAGATCTTCCAGAAGATCGACAAGACAGGACGCAAGCAGTATAAGTGCCACAAAGAGGATTACAACAACTGGAATGCATCGGAGCGCGTAGAGGAATGGCGCGCAGCGTGGGCGGAATGCTGCAATGCCAGGCTGACTGAGCGTGACCGGATCGACCACCGCAGCTATGAACGCCAGGGCATCGACCAGATACCAACTGTGCATGAAGGTTTTGCCGCCAGAAAGATAGCATCCGCGGGCAGAAAATCTGACCTTATTGAAAAAAACAACGAAATTAAGCGAAAAAACAGCCTTTTGCGGTCGATTGCAGTGCAGTTAAAGGCTATAGGTGAAGAAATAAAGCAGCTTGCAGCCGAACTGACCAGAGAGAGAGGGGAAGTTATCAATGCAGGAAAACAACGAATTGCCGAACTTTTCGCCAGAAGAAGTCGCGCAGTTGATAGCGATGACAGAGGACTTGCAGACGGAGAACGAGCAGCAGAGGGAAGAATTAAGAAAGCTGCACCGTCAGCAACAGATCGCCTTATCGGACAATCAAAGACTGAGCGCAGAGCTGCAAGCATCCATACAGGATTTGAAGGATCTGAAAGCGGAAGCAGAGGAAATGCGTTCGGATCTTCGACAGGCGGAGCAGACGAACAGACAGATACAGCGGCAATTATCCGAGCAGCAAACGCTGTCCTCGCAAGTGCAGAAGCTGACGCAGCAGCTTTCCGAGAAACAGAAGCAGCTGCAAATGCTCGAAGCCAGGGCAGCGGAGCGGATGCAGCAAGCAGAAGTATTGAAGCAGGAACAGGCGCAGCGGATGCAAGCCGAGCAGAGAGCCAGGAGCGAAGCCGAGAAGAACAAGACTTTGCAGAATTTACTGGACGAATTGAGCAGAACATCAGACAGCGAGCTGCCGACAAAGCTGAACGCGCAGCTCAAAGAGAAAGACAGGCAGCTATTGAACGAGCAAGAGCAGAAAAAGCAGCTAGAGAAGAAGCTGAGCACCACAATCGCGGCGGCTTCTGCCGATAAACAAGCTCGTGACAAGCAAATATCGCTGCTTAGAACTGAACTGCAAGCCCAGAAATTCGATAAAGAGAAGTATTTGAGAGGGCTTGAAAGCCGGGAACGGGATCTCCGAAACGGTCAAGCAGCGCTCCGAAGTGACCGAGAAGCCTTTGACACTCGTGTTCAGAACAAAGCTCAGGAGATAGAAAAGGGCGTAATAGCTGACTATGAAGCCAAGAAAAGAAGCTGCGAAGCGGAACGGTCACGGCTCATAGCACAGCAGAAAGCTGAAAAAGACACTATTGATGCAGCAGTAGCAAAGAAAGTCAAGGAACATACCGACAAGCTGGACGAACAGGCAGCCAAAGAACGAGCTGAACAGGACAAGAAGCACGAAAGCCGAGAAAAGGAACTAGAAAAGAACTGGAAATCACGTAACACCGCACTTACCGCCAAATATACGAGTATCATCGGATTGACCTTTTCAGTCTGTCTGATCAGCGGTATCGTGGCTATGATATGCTTTGTTACAGCGTTTGTGCACGGCTTGCTGCCGTTCATCATTACGGACGGTAAAGAGATCGGCTCCTGGATCAGCAGCGATTGGCACGCTATTTTCCGGCATCCGTTCGCATTGAAACATGCGATAGCTCCTATTTTACAGCTTTTCCTGCCGGTGATATTCCTGATTGTTGTCGGAATATGGACAGCCCTGGACTTTGAGGAGCGTAAATGGGTGCTATTTGCCGATAAATTCAGCATCATATTTATAGGGAGCGGCATCGGCATATCGTCCGTATTTGGAAAGCAGTTATCAGCAATCGGATTGAATACAGTAATGCTGCCGATCGCCGTGTATCTGCTGTATGTCCTGGCACGGTGGCTCTTTGAAACCGGTGCCATTGACGGATTAGCCAACCTGGTGACCAGGCTGACAGATTGGTGGCATGACCTTGAACCAAACGAAAAGCAAGGCAATGCTCTCCTTGCGGTCATATTTATTATTGCAGCGATTATGGTTTACAGATGGATCACTTGAATGCGTGACGAAATCAGTATTGACAACTCGTTCAGAATATGATAGAATTATAGTGAAACAAAAGTATAATATCTGTATTGATAATATAAGCGTGCTAGAGAGGCTCTTAGAGCCTTTTCGCGTTGCGGCGTTTCTTCTTTCTTTGCGCCGCTTTCTTTCTTCTTCAAGAAAAGAAGAAAGAAAGCGGCAACGCCTGCGGCTCGTTTGTGTTTCGTTAGTGAGGTGGTCTGTATGTCTCGAAAATCCGCTGCGCTTGAGGATGTTTGGCGTGCCGGTGTTCCCTATGATTTTTTTGAAGCTCTTGGCTGTGAGCCGGTTCAGTCGATTGATCTCTATACTGATATGTTTCGTCTTGGTGACGGTTTTATTCAGAGGAATGGAGAAAAAGGCAATCTGAAGGCAAATCCAATTGCGTATTATAGGAATGAGAGTGAGCCAGCCGGTCATTTTCGGATTATGTTTGAGGATGAGTTTGACGATATCCTGCTGACTTTGCAGGACGCCGACTTTGCTATCTTGAACGGCATTACCTATTTCGGTCGAAGAAATGAGCAGGCTCACGCGAGCAAGATGTATTCGCTGATTTTCGATCTGGACGGGATTACTGAGCAGAAGCTGCGGAATTTCTTTAAGCAATGTTCTGGCGGTGTGATTCCGAGTCCGAATTATATCGTTCTCTCCGGCCATGGCTTGCATCTGTACTATATCTTTGAGCAGCCGCTGTCTCTGTTCCCGAACATTAAGCTGCAAGTTAAGGAATTGAAGTATGCGTTGACGCGCCGGATCTGGAATAAGTACACTTCGACGCTGGATGAGCCGCAGTATCAGGGGATCAATCAGGGGTTTCGTGTTGCTGGTGGAAAGACCAAGAAAGGCTGCTCGTTCGATTATTCTGTCGTTTTCCGGTATCGTAAGGAATTCTTTTCAATGGCTGAGCTGAATCAGTTTGTGCCGAAGGATAGTCAGATCGACGAGCAGAAGATCTTTAAGGAGACGAAATATACACTTGAGGATGCAAAAAAGCGGTTCCCAGAGTGGTATGAGCGTGTCGTTTTGCAGAAGGAGCGCACCGTCAAGAAGTGGGATATTGCCGGTAAGGTTCATGGTGATAATCCGTTCGCGCTTTATGATTGGTGGCTGGCTCAGATCAAGACTGGCGCTACCTTCGGTCACCGTTACTTTTGCGTCATGATGCTAGCTATCTATGCAGTAAAGTGTGATGTTCCGAAGGAACGTTTAGAACAGGATGCCGCTGACCTGATTCCCTATCTGAATGCTCTCGGAGATGAGCCGTTCACCGCAGCGGATGTAGAAAGTGCGTTGGAGTGCTACGATGACCGGTACGCTACTTTTCCGCTGCGAGATATAGAAAAACTTTCTGCAATTGAAATACCGCGTAATAAGCGGAATGGACGTACACAAGCGCAGCATTTAACAGCAATGCGCGCGGTTCAAGCTGCTCTTAATCCTAATTGGCGCAATGTTTCAGGGGGACCATCCGCAAAATCTATCGTGACCGAATGGCAGGAATCTCATCCAACAGGGACGCAGCGGGAATGTGAGTCTGAAACAGGACTGTGTCATGCTACTGTCTCACGGTGGTGGGACAAGTATTTTACTTTTCATGTTGTGAAACGGTGGAGGGAAACGCATCATCGTGGGACTAAAGCCGCCTGTAAGCAAGATACTGGGCTTAGTTATCCGACGATTCGTAAATGGTGGGATTGTCCTATAGGTTCAGCAGAGACTCCATTTACTGCTATCATTGACTATCGTGAGAATTATCCGAACGCTGATCCGACGGATGCAGCTCGTTCTTTGCATCTGCCATTGAGTATGGTTGCTAAGACTTTTAAGAAAATTGATACATCTAAGAAATTCTTGGGTGTGTCTAAAAAGATAATGAATAGTCGTTTTTATGAGAACTATCAGGATACTATTGAACTGATCATGGCTATGAAGAGGGTTTCGTATGAAGCGGCTGAAAAGGTCGTGCAGCAGATGCTCGGCATGGATGCTGATATGATTGCTAGTTACTTTCCAGATAAAAATAATACTGGTACCACTTGAAATAATTAGTCAATCATAGTACAATATTATTGTATCAATCAGAGCTTTGAAGGGAGCGTTTCCTTTGGGTAAGACTATCAAGCAAGTTGCCGATGAGTTGGGCGTGAGTAAGCAGGCTGTATGGCAGCGCGTGAAACGTACCAAATATCTTGCGGATATGTTGGCTGATCATTCACGTACAGTGAATGGCAGGATATATATAGATGAAGCGCTGGAACAGCATATTAAGATGCTGTATTCATCTATTCGTGTTGACGAAACAAGTGTAAACAAAGGGCATGATGTTTGCGAAACATCGGCGCGTGTTGACGAAACAAGTGTAAACAAGGGGCATGATGTTTACGAAACATCAGCGCGTGTTGACGAAACAAGTGTAAACACGGCTGACGGTAAGTTATTGGATACATTACAGCAAACTGTTTCCATGCTGCAACAGCAATTACTGGCAAAGGACAAGCAGATTGATGAACTGACAGCGATGCTAAAGGCATCGCAAGATCAACAAGCGACCTTGGCATCTGCATTGACGGCTGCACAAGCACTTCATGCCGGCACGATTCAAGATCGGCTTACGGAGCATGCTGGTTCGTCCGAAGATCTTGCAGAAGACAATGGTTCGCTCACAGATCAGGGAAAGGAACCAGAAAAGAAACTTGGATTGTTTGCGAGAATATTCGGAAAGAAGAAGGGATGATTCAGATGATGCAATTTCGTGATGATGATCACAAAGCAAGATACGAAGATCTGATGCAGCGTATGGCAGCTGAGGACTGGGATACGAACCGTGCGGCGTTCGCATATTTGGTTGCGTTGGATCCAGTTTGCCGCGATCATATCCGAGATCTCTATGATTTCGAGGATGGCTGCATCCATTCCGATGCTCTGGCTGCTGCATGGCAGACCGGCACGAGCATGAAAACGACACGCCTGGCATTCAATTTGTTTACCGACAATACGGCTTGGACTGACGATCCAGAGCGACTGGCACCGGTCGAGCTATTCAGCTGTGACTATGCGCCATACTATTGGCAGGCGATCAAGATCAGATTCCCGCAATATACGAAATAAAAATAGTGCCGCCGATGTGTCCAAAGCACACCGGCGGCTGTTATTATTTTATATTGTCATAGGATTATTCAGATGCGCTCCGGAGCAGTTGCTGTTTTAATAATGTGAAATCGACTGCATTGACAGCACCGTCTGAATTCATGTCACCGGCATAATAATCTGTGATATCAACGTCACACAACAGATATTTGACCGTCATAACCGCATCCGCAATGTCTACTTCGCCGTTTGCGTTGCTGTCGCCTTTTTTCGCAAAAATTGGCGGAAACCAGCTTTTGAAATCGTCATCATAGGCATACGGAATAAGTCCAAGATCATCTCGAAGTTGTAGAGCCAGCTTGAAGTGTTCCTCAAAGTCCATTTTTTCATTTGGAACGATGTTATACATAAAAGAAGATTTCTTTTCTTCAATCTGTACTGTACAAGGCAAATCATGTTCTTCAATGTATTCTTGCAGTAATTCCGGTGTTAACGCATAAGTGGTATTGTTTGGATTTTTGCTGGAGTAATATCCTGTAAGATACGGGATATAGAGTTCATGATGTTCGTACACCTGACCTGGATAATAGAAATTACCGGTATCAATCAGATCCGCTTCGGATAGTTCCTGATAGATTGCATCAAAGGTTGCCTTCATTTTTTTTTCGTCAAACTCATCCCTTTGACGATCGCGTACATGAAAACAAGTTGTGTCCGTACTGTCTATCCGGAATCCGCCGTCCAAATCTTCTGGAAAATATTTTTTTAGTATTTCACTTACTGTTTCTGCTGCTTCGGGTGTTTTGCTGTAAATTACAGCGTAGTTACTTGTGCGAATATTAAAACCAAGTGCTAATGTTTCGCTTTCATTTAACATGAGATTGGAATCATAGTGCTCGTTTGAGTATCGCGGATCAGCAGATACAAAATAATCCAATATATCAGATCTGACAGCAAACTCTTGGAATAAACTTTTATCGTCAATCGCTGCTTGACGCTGCGAAGCATAGTTTGCGTTCAAGTCATCTTGATCCGGAAGTGCATCTGCATATATGGTGGATGAGCAGATTGATATGCAGCAGGAAACGATTAACGCGATATTTTTAAGCCTTTTCATATGGAGTCCCCCTAATATACAAATAAAAGGATATTTACTCAAACAGATTGCAGAGTTTGATCAATTCATTGATGTCTTGACAAGCGTCTGTTTTTTCAAGTGACAAATATTCTAATTTTCCAATATTTTGGAGTGCAGGAGCAATTAAATAGCCATATTTTTCTTGCAATTCATTACAATCTGCACGTGAAATATTAGAGCCATACTCCTTAATAGCATTTGTTGCAGCTTTTAATTGTTCTCTTACATCACAAAGATACTCACTCGGTTTTGAATAGAATACATTGAGATGAAGTGCATTGGTAATGATAAACTGTGCTGTTCTGGCATCAAAATTCTTATACCCAGATTGTGTTGCAATATCAAAAACTTGATCAAAATATGGGATAGACTCGGTAATTAATTCATCCGCAGCTCCATTTTCGTCATCTGTTATTACATAAGAAATGGAGTCAAAATCAGGAATAGAATGCGCATATGCAGTAATCTTTTCAGTGTATTTATTATATATTTGAGCGAGTTCATCAGAACAGAACATTTCGGACTCTGGAGTGCTTTGAGGAGAACTAGATGGGAAAAGAACATCAATATAGTGATAAGTTTGACTATATGGATCCCATGTTTTATAGTTGCTATCATAATAAGTATTGGTAGTAGAATTATAGCAAATGGATGCTGTGTTGTTGCTTGATTTATTAAAATATAGAATTGGATTGCCGTAAGAGATTGCGCTAGTGAACGGTGCTGTACTTGAACTGTGAATTACTTCCAATCCGCCCCATTTGGAGTTGATCTCAATAGGGGTTCCATCAGAAGCCCAGTCTGTCACTTTAGCAAAGTGAGCAATATTATTATTTGAGCCGTAAGCGATAACATGACAAAAACTATGATTAGTTGTTGTGTTTTGTGTGTATCCTTTACCGTCAAGATAGTATACTACGGCAGCATTTGTAGCATAATCCCCAAACGGCCACAACCAACCTTCAGATTCAGCGTGAATCGAATACGAGAGGCAATTGTAGATTGCATAATCTCCGAAATTACTATAATTGCCTGTTTTAAATGATATGAAACTATTGTTAGTCGGTGTGTTATAATAAATGGTCGAGTCTCTGTCCTCATACCAACTTGTTGATTTAGCTAAGACGTCGCAATTAATTGATGTAGTAGAAGTGGTGTTATCGGGATGGGTGACTGTAAAATCAAGACGATTCTTGAGAAATCCTGAATTGTACCATGGACCATAATTTTGAATAGAAGCAGTATTGAATGATCCGCCACCCAACCAGTAAATTGGAGAATCAAGGGTATATGAAGCAACATCTACAGTAAAGTTGGTGTTTGTTCCGGTTAAAGGCTGACAATGGTATTTGACCTGGGCATTTGTAATTCCATCTCCGTCATATAGCCCAAAATAGTAGGTGGTGTCCCGTTCCAAGAAACTATTGTTATCTATCCAATATAATCCGACTTGTGCATGAACTGGGATTGTTGTGACTATATTGAATGAAATTGCAAGTGCGACTGTCATTGAAAGCATAGAAACTAATTTTTTCATACTACCATCCTTTCTTTATGATGAAGGGGAATGTTCTTTTGTAAGGAAAATGATAGTACATTGGAATCACATCCTTTCTTAGTAATACTGAGAAAAAATATCCATTTTCATTATAAATCATAGGAATTGTATTGTCAAGGGCTATATATGCAGAAAATGTGGATTATTTTTATGTGTGAATAGCGGGGATATAATCGAGTCATGAGCTATCGACATAGAACTTAAATGCAATACAAAATGTAACACGTATTGTATTGCATTTTATTTTGGAATGTGATATAATATAGATGGAAGGAAGTGAATTAGCGGATGCTTTTTGAATGGGATGATGAAAAAGAGCAGATAAATATTAAGAAGCATGGACTTAATTTTGATGTAGCAGCGCGAGTGTTTGATGATCCGGATCGACTGGAAATCTATGACGAGCTGCATTCGGATCAGGAAGATCGGTATATTACGATTGGAATGATTGGCGATGTGACTTATATTGTAATGGTGGTGTATACTGAACGCGGCGAGGCAATTCGGATTATCTCAGCGCGTGCAGCGACCAATCGAGAGAGGAGGCTGTATTATGACTATTCGCAAGGAAATTGATATGAAGAATCCATTGACTGATGAGCAGAAGCAGATGCTTGAAGCTCTGAAAACCAGACCGATCACACCGGACGAGGATTGCCCTGAACTGACAGACGAGCAACTGAACCGGCTTGCAGAACTTGCACAGCAGCGGCGCGAAGAAAGAAACAAGCAAACGGTTACGCTTCGGCTTTCTCCGCAGGCGCTGCGAACAGCAAGATCGCTTGGAAAAGGTTACACATCTGTCTTAAGTAGAATTCTTGAAGGTGTGCTTGCAGATGGGGAAATTATCAAGCATTATCTTTAATAAGCAAACAAGGGGCATGATGTTTACGAAACATCAGCGCGTGTTGACGAAACAAGTGTAAACACGGCTGATGCAGCGTACTATTGGCAGGCGCTCAAGATCAGATTTCCGCAGTATACGAAATAAAATAGTGCCGCCGATGTGCAATGAACACATCGGCGGCTGCTTTCATCTATAGATTGTCATGAAGAATCTGTGTATCAATCGAGCTTTGCGATTTTGCGGAGGATTGCGGTTACATCGAGGATTGTTGTCATGCCGTCACCGTCATAGTCGGCGTTTCCGAGACCGGTCTGCGTGATGTTGGCGGTTGCATCTTCTACGCAGAATCGCGCAAGTAGGACAGCATCGGAAACATCAATGGAGCAGTCGATATTGATATCACCGGCAACTGCGAGAGCATTTTGACCAATCATTTGCTCATTAGTAGATGCGGGACATATCCAGTTAGCTGCAAGACTAAATTGTTCGTAAAGCTCAGCGGCAATTGCAAAATGGTCAGAGAATGCTGTTCCATCTGGCGGAATGATAGCGTACATCTGTTCAATATTATCATTGAAAAACACTCTGTTCATTTCAGAATCATATTGTCCGATTAACCTAGCTGTTTCGATATCGTCCGGTGTTGCACAGATAAATTCACATTCGGGATGATGCTCCTGCACCCACGCCTCGATTGCTGTCCAGTCATATGTCACATCCTCCAGTGCAGTATAGCTGCTGTTCCATTTATGGCTTGTGGGATAATATGCTGTGGGATAAGTATTCCCAACCTGCTGGTAATCTGCGGTCTGCCCAAAAGTGTAGAACTCAGTAATCAGTCCGGCTTGTGCCATATCTTTCATGATAGCAGCAGACACTTCCTCGGAGCCGGCTGTATCACTTCTGTCGCAAAGCTCATAGGTGTTGGGTGCATACTGGTAGAACGATGCAGGAAAGCCGGTGCTGTTGGCACCCACCAGCATTTCCGGATAATACTTTCTCAGAATTGTCACAGCCTTTTGCTTTGTCTCTGTTTCGTCAAGATCAGCTCGGAATACCATGCGAAGGATATTGCTGCGCGGCATTACGACATACAAGTTGTCGCCTTCATAGTGTGTTGTTTCGATTTTAGTTTCACCGGTATCGGCATAAGTTACTTCGGCCTCCACATCATGCGCGTAATGCTGCGTATACACCTGATAATCGCGTGGTGTGCCGGGAACACCGCCGTACCCGATCCATTTGAACATTCCTTTGTCATCGACTTGCTGCATATCAGCGAATTCTTTTCCGTCAGCAGTTCCCCAGCAGTATAGCGCGGAAACCGGTGCAGCAGGAATCGCGCTGCAAAGCAGCACAGCACCTGCAAGCATCGCTGCAAATCTCATACGCTTTTTCATTGTAATCCCTCCTGTTCGTTTCCGGTTTTCAGTTCCAGTTTTTCTTTTTCCATTTCTTGGATTAATTCTTCATCTGTCATTTCCAGATAATCTGCATTGCAATTATCTGGCTCAAGTGTCATATCATCTGGTATCGGCATGGCATAATGAATGGTTTTATTCAATGTTATACCATCATCCAGATATGCTATGATCAGAGTAAGCCCATTGGGAGTCTGCCGACAGCCTATGATGACGGCCTTGCTATAGGCAGTATCAATGTCGATCAACAGACAGCGGTTTTGTGTCAGATCAAAATCCTGCGGAATGCCGTATAGTGTTCGCATCCACGCATCTATATCTCCTGTGCAAAGAGAAACGTGACTGTCTAGGTGCGGATTTGCTACGCTTACCGGATACATGACAATGCCTTTCCAGAGAGGAACTTCGATTACCGGATCTTCAATTATGACCGGAATATCAGAATGATTTGTCGTTTCGATATGCTGTTCCGTAAAGGCTGGGGTTTCAATCGTAACAGCAGTTGCAGTTATAGAGATATCGGTTTTCGGTAGATCGGTAAATACAGTTACATCGGTCTGAGGTGGTTTTGCATCAGTCGATATATCTGTTTGAACCGATGCATCTGTTTCAGTAATAGCAACCGTGGCAGCAACAGAAGCTGTTGTGTTCACAGTAGCAGTCACAGAAGCGAATGTTGTCTGAATCGGTGAGATTGTGGTTTGTGTATCGGGATGTTCGCCAAATTCCGAAACAGTTGTCGTTGTAGTAATGACTTCCGCTACTGATTCGGGTGGAGCTGCAATTTCAGGTGCCTGAATACGCAGCTTCGGATAAATCGCTGCCGCAATTAGCAGAACAACGCAGGCAGCAACCGCAGAAACCTGATACCAATGAATGGACTTGCTGTGCGGATTTGCAGCAGATGCGATGTATTCATCCGAAATATCGCTCATCAACCCTAAAAATGATTTTGGATTCACAGCAATCCCTCCTTTGTCAGATGCTTTTGTAGCCGTTTTCGTAAACGAGTAAGTGTTGCTCTGACATGGCTTTCTGTCATATGAAACATTTTAGCAAGTGCTGCAATATCAGTAAGATACCAATAACGCCGAACGAATAAATCCCTCTGCTTTTGCGGTAATTCCTGTAAAAATCCATTGATTGCACCGATTATCTCACGGCGCTCAATTTCATCGACCACATCACCTCTGTCCGGAATAATCTCTGCAAGTTCCTCAATGGAACCTGCGATATTTGCCGCATTTCGCTTTAATGTGTGGGCAGCACAGTAACGGTTATATGCAGCATTACGAACTAAACGCAGTAGATAAGCACAATAGTTCTTCGGCTTGGCAGGTGGGATTGCATTCCATGCAGCAAGCATTGCATCATTCAAACACTCTTCGGCATCTTCAGCACTACCGGTAATATCTCGTGCAACTGAGCGGCAGAGAGCTCCGTATTGCTTCTCACTCTCGGAGATTGCCTGTTCATTGCGCTGTTCAAATAGTGAGATGATTTCCTGATCAATCATGGCTACCACCGCCCTTCGTGTTCGCCTTCATACATAAGAACAAGATTTATAGAAAAACGCTACACTTGAAAATGAAATTTTTTTGATGGTTAGAAAGATATAATATGTTATAAAGCGGAACAGCGTTACCCTTCAAAAATATGGGCAACGCTGTTCCACTTTTTTAGATCCAGCTTATTTTGAAAGCGACAATTATGAGCAATTCGTTAATTAAATGATGTAGTCGTTTTCGTAATAGAAACGCAACGTGTCATCTGTAATACGAACGCCGCAATTGTAAGTTGTGGTTTCCGAAACATTGATGCCAATCACCGATTTATATGAATAGAGCGTACCGGAAATATATTTTCCTTCTTCGACATATACCGGACCGCCGCTATCACCACCTGACATATCTGCATCGTAATGTATGTTGGTAGAGCTAATATAGTTCATTAAATTGCCAGCTGCCTTGAAGCGAATTCCATAGTCTGATCCGGAATAACCGGGCGGATAAGCCGATGCTTGCGGGAATCCAGAGACAATGACACTTCCAAGGTTTGAAATATAGCTATCTTGTGCAACAGCAAGGTGGAACATACCATAGTCACTCAAATCCTCTGCAACTGTAATGAGGGCATAGTCATACGTCGAATAATATGTGTTTGTTAAGGTCGTAAATTGGTAAGGTATATGGAAATATGTTGGTGATATGGTATCAATAACTGAGTTGTCTGTGTCTACGATGTCTATTGTAATATCATCCAAGAAATAGTGCCCTTTCCAACTGTACACGCAGTGTGCTGCAGTTGCAATTGTATGTTCGTCAATAATAAAACCAGAGCCTCCACAACTCAAGCGAACAACGGATGTATCATAATCTTGAACCATATTGTTACTTCCAAAAATAGTTCTATCGGATTCTGACGAGGTAAGGTTAGAATTAAATCCGAGCTGATATGAGTAGTAAGATGTAGAACTTACACTACTGCAATCATGTCTCCAATATGTACGAGTCCCTGTTGTGGCATCAGCATTCTGTGTGAAAACTGATGTTTCACTCATAAGAATCACGCCTGAAACCAGACAAGCAAAAAATCTTTTGACGTGTTTCATTTAATTAACCTCCATTCCAAATACCAGCAATATACAACAGTATCAGGTCTACATCAAATTGGCTAATGATTCCATTTTCATTGATGTCATAATTGACAGATTGGGTTGAGGTCGCAATTTGACCGTCAAGATAGCGAGCTACCAAGACAGCATCAGAAACATCAATCGTCCCGTCACCGTTAGGATCAGGAAGTGTCGTTGTTGCGCTGACAGAGGTAGCGGTTGCACCCAGGCATATTACTGACACCAAGATTGCAAGCGGAAAAGCAAGACGGCGTTTGGGTTTTCTCATGGTTGATAGCACTCCTTTCAAAAACGGTTGAATTTTGACGAAGGATAGCGCATTGAAATCCGAATAAAACTATCCTATATTATTGTACTATAAATATTTCTATATGTCAAGAATTTTTTGCCTTTATTTGGAAAAAATTGGTGTTTTATAGTATAAGTGGTATTATAAGTAAACGAATAATTCATATGTATCCTTCTATTTATATAATGTCAAAAGGCATCTAGTTTTTCTATGTTTTTTGAAAAAATCGTATGGATGCACAAATGTGAAATGATATAAATATGCACTAGCTGTGCATTATGGTGATTACTTTTATTAGAATAGTATTGACAAAATATAACTTATGCGTTATAATATAGACAGAGAGGAGCGTGATCGCTTGCACGAGATTATTTTCTATGAAGATGCCGCCGGAAACAAGCCCGTTCTGGAGTTTATACAGGAGTTGCGGAGTAAAAACGGAAAAGACGCGCGAATTCGACTGAATAAAGTGCTTGAATATATCAAAGTATTAGAAACATCAGGCACAGCAGCAGGAGAACCGTATACGAAACATCTTGACGGCGATATATATGAGCTGCGACCGATCAGCGACAGGATCTTCTTTGCGGCAGCAGTCGGAGGACGATTTGTGTTGCTGCATCAGTTTCATAAGAAGCAGCAGAAAACGCCGAAACGGGAAATCGAACAGGCGAAGCGTGAACTAAAGGATTTTCGGGAAAGGAGCGAGAAAAAATGAGCGTAACACTAAATGGTCATACTTTTACAACTTGGGACGATGTGGAAAAGGATATTTTCACACCGGAAGAGATTGCAGAAGCCGAGCTGAAAGCTGCAATCGTGGCTGAGATGGTACGAGCTCGGAAGGAAAACGGTATCACCCAGCAGGAACTTGAAAAGCGCAGCGGCGTCAGACAGCCGGTTATTGCTCGTATGGAAAAGGGCAATACTCATACGCAGCTTGATACGGTTCTGAAAGTGCTTGCAGCAATGGGAAAGACACTTGCTGTTGTTCCGATCAGCGATAGCAAGCCGAGCACAAGCACAAAAGCAGGAGAGGTTAGAGCGTCATCATAAAACCAGCAAGGGGCTATCCAAACGGATAGCCCCTTGCTTTTCTTTTCAGCTTTGTGAGTTGTTCTTTTTCGGTCTGCCCATTGCGGTCGAAAAGTAGCTGCCGCGCCTGTCTTGTTCTTTCAGGAAAGCAATCATCTTTTCTTTATCGCCGTCATGGTATTCATCTCCAAGTACAGAGTAGATAGCAGCGCCCATTTCGATCAGATGCTTAGTACGGAGTTTTCGTTCTGCTTGTGACTGCTGTGCGCGGAGCTTTTTCTCCTGCTCTTTGAGCTGTTTTTGCTTTTCCTGTAATTCGGAAATGCGTTCTTCATAAGACTTTTTTTCTCTTGCCATAATGC
>JAEEGG010016433.1_pt1 | contig 15365 bp, 26 predicted proteins | sample 9134161 | NCBI WGS metagenome assembly JAEEGG01 (sample SAMN16246543, study PRJNA631951) | gut metagenome | biome: gut microbiome; feature: rumen; material: CR-attached | host: Bos | place: Iran: Karaj | collected 2018-10
CTGACGACCGTTCAACCGAGCGATATAGTCGGCGCGGCGGGTGGGAATGAGGTTCAGCCGGTCGAAGCCGCCAATGGCCTGCTCAAGAGGGTAGGGGGCAAAGTCTGCTATTAAGGCATTTCTCTTACCTCTTACCTCTGGCCTCTCACCTCTTAAAAACATGCCTGGATAGTTCTCCACGCCGGCATCCATTACAATGGCCTTCATGCCGTCAGACAGGCAAACGGCCAATGGAGTGATGGCTAATGAATCGGCAAACATGGCCGACAGGGGCTGCTCGTCGTAGTACGACTCGAAGGAATAGCAGTAGCGTTCGCCCGAACGGTTGTCGTTCACGTAAGGCACAAACGCCTGATAGTCAGTTGTAAAGCAATATTCCGCCACTTCTTCCTTGACCACCGTCGGCTTTGTGTGGCCGCTGATGAGCCGATACGCTGCGCCGTCGTCGTATGCACGCACCTCAATGGTCATCTTTTGGTTGCTGTACAACAATAGTTGACCATAGTCGTCGCAAACAAGGGACTTTTTGTAGAAAGGATTCTTGAAACTGCTATTAATCTGCTTCTTGGCCACTTTACCTATTTTGCCAAGGCCCAGCGTCTTGTTGCCCTGCTGCAACTGAATGTTGATTTCAGAAGGCAGCAGCACCGTCTTTCCGTCGTAGGTCACCGACCACGTGACAGATTCTGCCGCAGTCACCGTTACTTTCACTTTGCCGTTAGGCGAACTCACTTCATAATCGGCTGCCGACAGGCTCATGGCCATCAGGCAGAACAGGCTCAAAATAGTAGTTTTCATCGTTTCAGCACATTTGTTTTGCAAATATACGGAATTTTTGGGAAATTTTACAAACTTTGCTTCCATATTTACCGAAATTTAATAAACGACAAACCGTTCAATAGGTGTTGGGAATGCAGAATAACAGAAAAAAGAAAAAAAGTGAGCCAAATATTTGGCAGTTCGGAAGAAAATGCCTACCTTTGCACCCGCAAAACCGAAAGGTGATGCAATCGTTCTTTAAAAATGGTGCCCGTAGTTCAGTTGGTTAGAGCGTCAGATTGTGGTTCTGAATGTCGACGGTTCGAGTCCGTCCGGGCACCCAAAACAAATTGCCAATTACGTTGATTATCAGTGAGTTGACAATTTTTATTTTGTATTTTTCCCGTGTTTTTCCCGTTTTAGTATTTTCAAAGCTATTTTTCCGACGTTTTAGAATACGACAAAGGGCAGCAGCACGTCGGCCACTGCCCCGCCCAATAATGGGCTCGCCCAAAACAGACAAGCAACAAATTATGTCACCCGTCATTTTCCTAATTCAATCTCCTGTGAATAGAATTTGCCGCCAAGTCCCTGCATGGCAATAACGCCAATATAAACGGAACGGATGAGACGCCTATAGGTCTGTCCGCTGATAACACGCGCCTTTGATTCTTCAGGAGCGTTGTCACCATAAATTTTCAATAGCATCGGGGTCACCTTTGCTTCGGGTGTCGGAACATACCCCAGCCAGTCTTTCAACTGCTCAAGGTAGAAAGCCATCTCGTCGTCGTCAATAACTTCGGAATTGAATCCGTCTGTTTTGATTGCCTGCACCAGCAGGTCATTGTCTACTTTTTCACTAATCGGTTTCATAATCACTAATACTTTTGTGGTTTGTTTCATCTATGTTATCTAACTCTTCCCAATCACCTGTCATTTCTGCATCTATCCAATGTGATACAGGTATGCCCTTCTTTACGTTCTGCGGCAATTCTTCATCGTCAGCCTCATCTTCTTCCTTGCGCCATTCGGGTGAATAGTGCCGCAACAGAGTAGTTATGGCCTGTGCGTTGGGTGGAAGCTGCTGCTCCATGACAATGGCTCGGTCAGCCAGTATTATGTAGCCAGTGCCACCACACGCAGGACATTCCCTGTCCTGTCCGTTGCACATACATCTTGCCTGCACATAACGTGTCGTGGTTGACTTGGCATTGCCAGTGGCCAGCTTGATATAGGAATCCTTGAGAGCAGTGATGAGGCTTGCGCGTGCGCGTGATAACACTTGACATATTCGCTCACTCCTTTCTTCGTTTTCCTTATCAGTCCATCCGTCATACCTGCCATTCTTCATGCGTGAGAAAGTTTCGGGCGTGATGTTCAGTGCGGCGGCTATCTCCTTATCCGTCGCATCTTTCTTGCCAAGCGCAGACAGTATGGAATAGAATCTGTCCGTGTCGTAGAATGACTGTTCAACCCGAATCTTTTTCTTTGCCATGATGGTTATTCAATGAGCCTTAGCACATCTTCGCCCTTTACAAACTTAGCATCAGGATTGCAGCCCACAATATCCATGAATGCCGCCTTTGCGTCTGCTGTGCTGAATGACAGGATTGTATATGCGTTCTCTGACTGCTGACGCGCAGCGGCCAGCCTTTCCGTTTTCTCCTTGATGGACTTCACATGCGCTTTCTTGGCCTCATCATCCATTTCGGGGGTGTCGGTTGAAACTACATCCTCTGTCGAAGTGTCGTGATTCGCAACGGCATGGGGCTGTGTTTTGGCGAGTCCTTCTGTAACGATGTCATCATCTGACAGGAAATCACCCAGTGCATCCTCCACCATGCCATTGCTGTTATCGTCGGCAATGGCCAGTATATCTTTCAGTTCGTCATCTTCAAAGCCCAAGTCGGGAATGATGTCTTTGTCGATGTCGCCGATATATCGGGCTATCAAATCCTTTTCGGGTTTGGTATTGCCGATGGCCATGTAAGTAAGCTGTGCCTTTTCGGCCTTGACAGGCATTTCGACAACCTCGACTTTCACATCGTAGTCGTTTTCCTTGCCGTCATAGCCGTAGTACAAATCCATTGCGTAGATGCGACGGTGGCCGTCGATGAGGTTGCCCGTTGTCCTGTTCCACACTATGCCGCCAAGAAAGCCAACCTGTTGCAGATTCTTCTTCTGTAGCTTGATGACCTTCTCGGAATGCCGTTTGGGGTTCAGCGGGTTCAACTTTATCTCCGACCGCTTGATGATGGCGGTCTCACTGGTTTTCAGATTCTTCTTTGCCATAGTCGTGTTCAAATAATAGCCTTTCAGATAGCGGGAACTGTGCGAATACCTTTTGTAAGTCGCTGGGATAGTTCTCGCGCAGGTATAACAGATAGTTGATGTCTGTGATGTTCGTACCCGATGATTGACCGCCCTTGCCGTAGCATTCGGGAGTTATGAGGTCATTCCGCTTGATGTACGCCAGCACGTCTTGATTGTGGTAGGGTGACAGCGGATAGCACTTCATGGTCTTTCTGTTGATGGCCTGTAGTTCGTAATCGTCACCACGGAGCATTATTCGGCGGTTCATGGAATCGGACTGCTTGAATCCGAAGAAAGCCCACTGGATGCCATACTTTTCGCGGATGGCTTCCGTAATGTCGGACATCTTGAATTTCTTCTGTTTCGGATTCTGCCTGCATCCCATATAGCCAGTCTTGATGTAGCTGCCTAACCCGTAGTGCGGAACTTGCACGAATCGGGCATTGGGGTACTTGTTGATTGCATAGTTCAGATACCTGTTGATGTGCGCCAAATCCTTGACAAGATACATATAGACACAGACGATTTCGCGGAAGTACGGAGCCATGAGATTCAACAGGGCAATACTGTCCTTACCCGATGCCGAGTGGAACAATATCACCCTGTCTGTCTCAGAAGAGACCAAACGAATTACTTCTATTGCTTTTTGCATAGCCGCTATCGTCTGTTCCTGCGTTCCTGTTGAATACGAGTGCGCTCAGCGAGGTTACGCTGTGCCAGCTTTGCACTGGCCATCTGCGTTGCACCGCCAAGGCCACCGCGACGGGTATCGACTATTTGGCCGCTTGAAGTCACGTAGCCGACATAGTTTCCGTTAGCATCATGTATCTCTGCCATATCCGTTGCTTGTTTAATGGTTAGAACTCATATCCTTTCTATCACGCGTCTGAATGGGATTTCATTTCAAGTTGGTGTCAATGACCTTGCCAATGACAAAATAGAAGTACATCGGGCGTTGTTCGCTGTTGATGGCGTTCTGTTGCTGGAGTACATCGTCAAGTTCATGGCAATCATATTCACTGTGCAGGAACTCCACATCTGCATCCGTCACACCTACTACTTCGTTCATAGTGCATTCTACGTCAAGATGCCATGTGTCGTTGTAGTTGTGGAAGTGAATCTTCTCTACCATACGAAGCGGCTCACACATAGCCAGCACTTCGGGCTCATTCTTGTGCAGCTGCATGAATTTCAGCACGTCATTGTCATACAGGCGACTGATGTAATGGTCAGTGTAGCCGCGAAACTCCAGTTTCTTCTTGCCTTCAAGAATCTGCTTTGCAAACTCCTTGCGCATAATAAGGTTGAGGCATTCTACTGGTTCAGCCTCTTTGTAGTTCGGGAACTTCGCCTTAAACTCTTTCAGTCTGCTGGCATAGTCATTTTGTCTGTTATCGTCCATGTTGTTCTCAATAAAGAATGGCAAAGGCGGGCTGCTATGTAGCGGTTGCAAGCCTCGCCAATGCCATTATGTTTTTTGTCACCCCATACCGCTACCAAAGGGGTTGCATCTATGATGCAAAGTTACTCATTTTGAGCGACTTATGCAAGAAAATTTATGATTATTTTCACTATAAATTCAACGTATAAAGTTAGATGCTTTATCTCTTAAAGTAATATGCTTTATTCTTCAAAGATTACTGGCAATTCAATGCCCCTAACGAAAGAATAGAAAGCATCGTCAAGGTCGATTTCTACTTTCTTCCCAGCGGCTATTGTCAATGTACCTTCAAGATGCTTAAACAACCTTTCCGCATCCATTTTATCAATGCCATTGGGGGTATCTGCTGACTCATCAATATCAATAATCCAATAATGCTCACCGTCGGAACGTAGTTCTAACCTGTGATAATGTTCTTTGTCTGCATGGTCATTCAGATACTTTAACACGGCCATTGCAGCGCACAGATAATATACTTTCTTCATAATGTCTTGCAGTTATAGAGGTGGGGCTACTTTGATGAGCACCCCACCAATCAATTTGTAACTTTCAGTAAACGGGCGGTCGAGTCGAATATCTTCATCTCGGCAAACTAATCATTATCTATTGGCTTACCATTAACCACATAGTCCGTATAGTCCTCAATCACATCTTTTGGTATTTCAACTTCTGACTGTTCGCCCGCTTCGATGTTCAGCAAAGTTGCGATTGTGCAAAGCAATTGGCACGCATCCATTCGGGAATCCCCAATATTGATTTCTTTTTCATCACGCGCCCCGACAACATCCGTAATGGCATGAAGCCAAAATCCATCACCATCACTGACTACGGAAATGACATAGCCATGTAAATTCGCCCTGATGGCTTTGTTCAAATCGGCAAGCATATTCATTGCCGTCATAACAAAAAAATTCTTATTCATATTATTTGCTTATTTATGACGAGGGCATATTTCTGCCCTCGCCGTGGTTAATACTATTGATTCAACACATAGGATGCTACAATCTTTCTTGTGCTTTGGGATGATTCAGCCAGCAGCCACATGGCATTTATCACCCCGTCGAGTTCTTTCTCGGTCAGCTGTGTGGCCATCACATTGCCATCCATGCCAAGGGTAAAGCCGCTTTTATTATGTGTCACCTGCATTGCACTGCCAGTATCAGACAGGATGCTGCAAATTTCGTTGAAACGTTCTGTGTAGTCGGCAAGTACCTTGCCCCACCTGTTGTTTGTTGTTGCTGCCATAGTCGTATTGTCTTAAATGGTTGTTGTTTCTGTTCGTTCTAAATGGTTTTGGGCGTGCTAAGCAATTCGTAACAGGTTCGCACGCTTGAAGCAACGCCAAGCGGCTTTCTCTGTGTCGTAGTAGGTCTGAATGGTGTCGTTGGGCTTGCGCGTGTCTGTGCCAGCGATAGCGGGTATCATGCCATCTGCCAGCGTACCGAATGCCTCGCGTGTGCTGCCGTCCACTTTCAGAAAATAGAATCTTACGATTCGGCTCTTCATGGCCATCTTCAACTTGAAGTTTGCCCATGCAACTTTCAAAGCCTCGCTCATGCTGTAGCCGTTACGCTTGACAAACTGCCAAGCCATCTGCATGATTTCGCTCATTGTTTTCTTAAACTGTGCCATACCTTATTATAATTAAAACGTTAAACATCTAAGTTTGATTTCTGAGTGCAAAGATAACGTAAAAGTTTGAAACAACCAAATAAAAAATAACTTTTCTGTTTGATTTAACACTATTTAATCAAACTTTTGCGTTAAATATGTACTTTTGATGTAATTTTGCAGCAAAATAATCAAACTTATCTGTTATATGGCTTTAAGAATCAAAGAATGTATCAGCGAACATGGCCTCACCATCAAGGAGGTTGCAGAACGTATGGAAATATCTCATACAGCCCTTTTGCAGACTATTAACGGTCGGACATCAGGGGGCAAGCACACTGATTCCAATCCGACCGTCAGCGTACTGGAGAAAATCTCCAACGCAATAGGGTGTGAAATCACAGAGTTGTTTGAAAACCCCAAGTCCAAACAGGCGAAAGCGGAATTATCCTACATGTGGGTTAGATGCCCTAACTGTGGCAAAGAGTTAGAGATTGGTATAACGCGGAATCCTACTGTTGTTGAAAAGTGAACGGTGTCCGATTCTTGGACTTCGACCAACAGGAATGATGACGTGAATCTAAGTCACCCCAAACAGAAACAAAGCCGCTGGGAGAATAATCCCAACGGCTCTTGTGTTATTGTCAGCAGACATTATCATCAAATGCCCAACACAACGGAAGGGCTGATATTCAGCTTTTGGCAAAGGTCACGCGCAACCTTGAGCGTAGGCTCGCACTTTCCGCGCATGATGTCGCTGACACGGGCAGGACTGATATTCAGCAGTTCCGCGAGTTTTGCCTGTGTGATGCCCATTTCGTAAAGACGCAGTTTGATAGTGTCAACCAGTGACGGTTTCCCTATTGGGTAGTGAATATCCTCATATTCTTCTATCATGTCTATGAGCATATCCAGTTCCAATGCGTTTTCGTCCATCGTAGGGTTGTCGTCATCAACCAGTTCCTCCAGCTGTTCAACCCGTTTCATTGCAGCCCTGTAAGCTGCCTCATTCTTTATCTGTGCCATAATTAAATGTGTTGAATGTCCGTAATCTTATCGTATTCTGAATGTGTACCCACAAACCTTATCAGTACGTGGCTCACAGTGAATTTGACGAGTACCACCAGCCGATAATCGTTTCCCTTGATGTTGAAAACGTATCGCTTATTACCCACGCTATCCACGCTATTGAATGTCTGCCTCATGTCAGCAAAACATTTCCATTCTGCGGCTTTGGTCTTTTCGTACCAATCCTCTAAAGCCGCCTTGGACTGTGGATTTTTGGTGTAATATGCAACCAGTGTACTTTTTGCGATTATTCTCATACCATCTGATATTTTCTGCAAAGTTACAAAAAATATTCTGAATATCAAAACAAAATTCCAAAAATCTGAATTGTTTAACATTCCCACCATGTGTGTTTGCTTGTTGGTGCTTTGTTCATTCCTTGTTGTCACCCATTTTGGCACCATATCAAAGAACAAAATTTAACATCGGAACAAATAAAGTGGCATGGATGCTGCAATACCACGCCACCAAACTACTCGTCACTATGTCTATGTGAAACACTACGGGTTTTCCGTAGCGGGAACAAAGGTACTTATAAATCTGAATCTGTGCAAGAGATATTTCAGTTTTAACAATAAAGAACGGGCAGAATCTCACGACTCGACCCGTCCGCACAGTTTTTCTTGAAATATGAATGGAGGTTAATATATACCAAAGTGGCGCATATTTGAATATAGTCGGCCATCATGTGCCTTAAAGTCACCAAACAGGCGAATCTCGCCGTTTGCATTCATCATGGCAAACTTTGAATAACCGATAATCTTTTCAACGGCGAGCCTCAACTCGTCAGAATCAAATCCATACTGCTGAACACACGGATAAATGATGTTTCTGAACGCCGTCTCGCTGTCTGTCCTGTCACCATCGGGCATGATACTTAGAATGCCGTTATGGGCAAAGGAAATGCCCTTCTTGGTGAAATGGTGGCAGTTCTGACGGCACACCGAGCCATTAGTGGCGTATCTGAAATGAATGATACAGTTCTCGTTCTGCGGAACCTCATGCAAGCGTTTCAAAAAGTTGCTGAAGCTGAGGCTCTTAAACTTCATCGACTTTGACACGAACCCGCAACCGTGCGGATTCATTGTATATGCCCTTTTCAGTTCTGCGTCTGATGGCATGGGCTTGCCCGCCTGTCGTATTATTATCACGCACATGGTTATTTGCTTTGTTTGGGTTTATAATTGGCGGAGAGGCCACATGCAGCCCCTCTCGCCGTCGTTTGTACGTTGAATGGCCATTTATGCCAGTTGCTTCTTTCTACGGCTGAAAAATGCTTTCTCAGTCTTATTCAAGAATGGTATATCATCTATACTTGAAATGGGTGCTGTCATTCTGTTATCCATCGACCAAACAACCAGCTTTGCACAGAATGTAACCCACATCTTTATTTTGGTGTAGTCGGTGCTGCCCTGATGCTGGCGAAACTCGATTGTCTTATGACGGCTGAAAGATTCGGGATTCACTTTGTAATAGCGGCTACTGTCGAATGCCTGCCAAACGTCCTCTCGAGTCTTGCAGTCGGTTAGATTCACACCTATAAGCGATTGACAATATGTATTATTATTTGCCCTGCGGCTGTTTGCCATAAAGGTATCTATGACCGCTTCTAACATCTGATAATTGGCAAACACATTGATATACTGCTCGACTGTCAGTTTTGCAGCCCCAATATGAACATGCAAACCTGTTGAACGGTTTACTTTTGCACCCACTTCATTCAAGGTCTTGCAAGCGTTCTCAAGGGCTGAGAAACCGTCACGGCCTTTCAGTATTGGTGTAACACACTCGATGGGATTTATGCCGCTGATGCTGCCGTCTGACACAAATCTGAATGTGTCGTGGCTGTCGTGGTGGTTATAGCCCTCATATCTGATTGGGAGGTCATTAAATGCGGCCTGACTAACCATTAACTCGCGATTCACGTTGTAAGTCTCTATTTCAACGCCGAATGTCAGCTGCATGGCTGTCATGGGGCGTGGAGCCCGTTGTGGCTTGATATTCAGCAGCAGACTGATTTCATACCTCTGTAAGCCCAGCTTTACGAGGCTGATGTGCTTTTGTTCAGTGGTGGTCTTTTTGTTGTTCATCACCTCTGCAACCTGTTCATTCAATGTCTTTGTATCCATAATTTCAAGAATTAAAATGTTAAACTGTGATTTTGATGATGCAAAGATATAGTATTTCTGCGAAACTTCAAAGAAAATATTTCGTTTTAATGCTATATTTAACTAAAATTATTATGCAGTGGTGCTAAATTTACATTTATTTACTCAAAATATAGCGACAATACAAATTTTCTTGATTTTTCTTTCGTATATAAACGAAATTTTGTACCTTTGCACCCACATACATTATAATATATGGCAAATACGACATTATGTATTAAAGAACTGTGCAGGGATAAAGGCATCACACAAGCACAGTTGGCAGAAAGGATAGGAATAAAGCCTGTTTCTTTTTCACAGGCTATCTCTCGGAACAATTTCGACATTCAGTATCTAAGCCGCATTGCCGATGCCCTTGGCGTTGAGATACCCGATTTGTTCCAACAGTCGAATAAAGACGTGAATGGTGTTTGCCCACACTGCGGCAAGCCCATCAAGATAACCATCAGTGCGGAATAGATGGGGTCGGCTGAAACGACCCCACACCTCGATTGAAGCAATACTGGGGGATAAATTTCTCGCTCCACCAAAAGGGGGAGCGACTGAAAATCAATGAAATAGCGTATGATTTGTTTCCACCGCCCTAAGTTTTTAGGACGGTAGGCAAATCTGCCTAACGGTGTGGGGTCTGCTGAGCCGTACTCATCTAATGAGCATCCCTCCTACGATTGGAATGGTTAAGGGGTCTGCGTACTATCGATACCCTAAAGCATTTGCAGAACTTTCAATATCAGAAAGTAATGAAGATATTTGTTTCTCCACAATACCATATTTAAGCATTTTAGATTTCAGTACATTCAAATCCATTTCTAAAAGTTCTTTAGCTGTACCATGAAAAATTACTTCGGCTTTATTCATTATAACCTCTATACATCTGCCGCCAAATGTATTCTCATAAGCCAATATAAACCACTCAATATCATCTTTATTAGTGGCAACTAACAAATTCAATGGTGGAAAAATTGAGAAGGCATAAAAACCTATTTCGTCTTCTATCTCGTTATCAACAATATCATATTCTTGAGCAAAAAATGGACTTCTGAATATTCCATTTCTAAGACGATACATAAACCTAAATCCAATACATTTCCCTTTATCAGTATAAAATTTCTGTTCCATATTATGTTATATGTTATATTGGGAGGCAGAAGTTCCACCTCCCCCTGTAAGATTGCAATACTTGTTAATACTACCTGTTTTTGTTACCATTTTGCCGAAGCATCCTTTATCATTTTGATGCCTAAGGAAGTTTCCACGTTGGATTTGGTGTAATACCGTACTTCTTGCAGAGGTACATATACAACTTACCCAAGTCATCATAGTTCCATGTCGCAGAGAATCCACCTTCATTGACAGATTTCTGTTTCGGTGCAAGCACTTGTTCCTCAATGATGCTAACGATAGCTTTATTCACATTGAGATTGCAGTCAATGGAATAATCTTGTCGGGCATCAAGGCCAAACCTTGCATAAATGTCTGCGAACTATGCCTCTCCCAAATGGAAGAATGGCAGTTTCTGTTGAATATATTCTCCTACAGTCATGGCCTATTTGAATTTTTTGGTGGAATACTCATATATGCCCAGCTTCGTTCCGTTGTTAGCCCGTACTTCCGCTTCATGCTTTCCCATGATGACGGCCACGGCAGGGATGAAATTGCGGCGTGTCGCACGACAATGCTCCTCCCATGCGTCCATGACGGCTTCCTTGGTCGGTGTCTCGTTGGTAAATGTCACATTGACTTCTATCGTAGGAATGTGTGCCTTGTGCAGACAGTCGATGTTAGTCAGAGCCTCCTCCAGTTGTCCGATGGCAGACAGAATCCGTTTCTCCAAATCGTTGACGGACACGATGCCGCCAATGGTGATTTCACTTGCTGACTTTGACAGTGCAGCGTTGATGTTCTTAATGAATCTTTCCATACTTGCCTTTTTAGGTTATCTACGTTTTAACATTTCTGCTGCGATGTCATCGGCTTCTTTCTTCAACTCAGCCTCAGACTTTCCCGCTACATGCTGCGTCATGCGTTGCTTGAGGGTTGCGTCGGTGTAATCGGTTGTTGGGTTCAGCTGTTGAGCCTTATGCGCTTCTCCGACGGAATCAAGATACTTCTTAACTTTGGTATCATCCCAGCCATCTTGAACGTACTGGATGACTTCATCAATTCTCGACTGCGATACGCCTACCTGTAGGCCATACGCTTTCATTTCTTCTTTTGTCATTTTAATAATCTTCTAATCGTTAATACTTATGTTAATTTCTGAATGGGATTCCAACCTAAAATATTTCTTCGCCACGCAGTGACTGATTATCGTTGTTATATTTAAGTTCTTTATAACTGAAATATTCATCCCAGTTTTCCAAACTTTTCTCAATATCAAAATTCTTGGTTCTTTCAAAACGCATCTTGCGGCCATCTGCACAGGTTTCTGTCCATTTACGGCAGAATTGAGCCAACATCTCTACCTTATATTTTCCGCGATAGCTTTCATAAACATAAACGTCAAATTCTGCATGGCGAATCTGAATATTTTTGCATACATCTTTAGATGTATGTTTTTGATTTTGGTTTGGAAGGGATAGGATAGGAATGGATGGTATACGATTTTCAAATTCGTATTCGAATCTATACGTTTGTATAGAAACGTATACGTCCGTATCATATTCATCCACTTCTTCATGCCGTAAGAGCCAATCTTCTAAGTCAAAATCAGGATGTTCAGTAAGGAATTTATATAGTCGTTGACCGTCACCACTATCAAACCACTGTTTAAGCCAGCGGTCATATTGATTATTCTTGTTTTTATCCGATTTTTCAGCCCTATGCTCACGTTGGCGGTCAATCTGTCCTTTCAATGTTCGCCAAAAAGTCCGTAGCCCCCTATCTTCAAAAGATGGCTCTGCATCGTCGATGGAATAATCCAACATTGCACGGAAAAGCTGGCCAATCTCCGCGTCAGTATAATCTTCGGTAATCTGCTCACGGATTTCATCAGCAAATATGAAGAAGTTATGTTCTGATTTTTGAGCCATGTTATTCATCTTTTTTCGTTAGCCAGTATTCTTTTTTCCCTCGAGAATGCGGAATACGTTTACTTGATATTTTGTACCCTTGCTCTTTTAACAACGATATGGATTTACGTGCGCATGTGGTTCCTCCGAGTTCCCGTAGTTGAGCGAGAGTGTAATGCTGCCCATCAGACAATACCTCAGCTATTACCCGAACTGGTGAATACCATCGGGCTATCTTGGCCTTATCTGCAAAGAATGCGCATCGGCAAGCACCTGTTAATGGTCTGTGATTCATTTTTTCGTATCTTTTCTTGCACAGATCAAAAAATCTTGCTAACTTTGCACCCGCAACGGTGCGGAATATGTTGCGTGGGGCGTAGCAAGTCTATTGCCCTGTTTTTATTTCTGTTCATTCTTCATCAATTTTTCGATTTGACTCTGCTTATAGAAGTTTTTGCGCCCTATCTTAATTGGCATCAGATAGTCATTCTTGCGCCAAAGCTGCAACGTTCCTTTGCTTACATTAAGCATGGTACATACGTCATCGGCGGAGATGAGATTGTCGGCCTGTGCTTCTGCCAGCTGTTTTTGCCCTTCTGCCTGCCATTCAAGGAATAGTTCTTTAAGTTCGGCGGCACTGACAACCAGCTGCACATTGGCATTGGACTGCATGATTTGGTTGATGTTCATACATTACCTCCCTTTTTGACTATAGAACTAACAATCCATTTATCCAATTCTTCAATACTAAATAATAGTATCTTTCCCGATGGGCGATAGGATGGGATATTTCCTTTACGTGCAAGCCTTTGAACGTATCGCTCGGACATATTCAAATATTCAGCTGCGCTCTTGGTGTCAATGTACTTTTTTTCAGCCATATTGCTTATCATTTTAAAAAACTTTGCTGCAAAGATACAAAGTAACATAAAGTGCTCCAAAGTAACACAAAGTTACCCTTTCACCAAAAATTTTAGTGAAAAAAGAAAACACTGTGTTCGCAAACAGTTTTCGGCTGTAAACAAAAAAAGGCTGACTTGCGCCAGCCTTGGAGGTTATTCTATTGCAGAAATCGTTTCGCTAAGTATTGAATCATCAATGTCTCGGTATCGGCTAAAAGCCCTACTACCCTCAACATGACCGCTCATCTTCCCTATGATGTTCGGGTCGCGTACCTTTTTATAAGCTGCACCCACAAAAGTACGGCGGGCGATGTGGGATGATGCTACGTCACAGATGCGTCGCGTCTCTATCTCGCCAGTCTTTGAATTACGCACCTGCACGTTTCGGGTGATTTCGCATTTTTCCAATATGGCCTTGATTGCATCATTGTACTTCTGTGGACTGATAAACGGGAAAAGCCGTCCAGCAGCATCAACACCCTTATATTTCTCTACAAGTTGCTTTGCACGGGTAGATAATGGCACACGGGGCTTTACAGGTTCATCTTCATCTTTCGTCTTACGCGGAACATACTCCAGTATTCCATCTGTTATGTTTTCAGGGCGTAGTTTCACTAAGTCACCGACACGACACCCGACGAAGCACTGGAAGATAAAAATATCACGCTGTATCTCCAGTTGTTTATCAGCAGACAAATCAGCATCAGCCACGGCGTTTCTTTCGTCAATGGTCAGATAGAATGGTACACCATACTTTTCTGAGCCAATCATAATTCCTTCAAACGGGCGGTTAGATGTTCGCTTGGTTTCATTGAGCCACTTGAAGAATGCTTTCAGCCTTTTCTTTTTCTTGATGATGGTGTTTTCGCCACGGACAACCAGCTTTGGCGATTTGTGCTTTAGGCCGATTTCCACTGGATAATCCTTCAACAACTTCTTAAAGATTTCAGGATATTCCGATTGTAGTTGTACCTCGTTACGAAGATAATCAAAGAAATCTTCAATGTCATCCCTGTCTATTTCGTCAATATCCCATTTGAATGCAGCACGGTCTTTGTCGGTTTCACGCACGAATAATTCGTATCTTGCCATTCCACGCACCATTGCCCTGAATCCTTTAACATGGTCATAGCTGAATTGCTTCTGAGTCAGATACACCTCAGTCAACTCGTAGATGGATTTCTGTTTGTCCTGTTCTGCCTGTGACATGTACTTTTCAGGATGATGGAACTTGTCTATGAAGGTAGAGAGCCAGTTCTTATCATTCTTGACCGCCTCTTTGTCGGACTCATAGGCAGACGTGATAGCCATCTTTAAGGCTTTCAGCTTTGCATCGGCTTCCTTGTCATGCTTTACATCTTCGGTATCTATTTTCTCAGATATGACAATCTCGCCACTTTTTCGTATAGAATAACCTTTGGCCTCAGCTTCTTTCATTGTTACTGATGTGGTCTTAGCAGGAACATGTACTCCAGCTTTTTCACATGCAGCACGATTCACATAATATCTGAAATGTGACGGCTGGATGAAGATTCCACTTTTCCCATAAGCATCAAACTGAGTGCCGTTGAAGAATCTGATGAGGATTTCACAGCGATGTGACTGCTTATCCTCTTTCGATGATAATCTGATTTCTATTTGTGCCATAGCAATTTTTATTGAGACTGTACAAAGGTAGCAAAATTCTCTCAGATTACCAAAAAAATTCCCGTATTTTTCCCGTGATTTAATAATTTTTCCCGTTCCGAATTGTTTTTTTTTATTTCTTTGCTCTTTGAATGCTCTTTATACATCGGCAGTTCACAACAATTCGCAATAATTCAGTATTATAAAAAGGGTTCCGTCCGGGCACCCCAAGAAGCAAAGTCCTGTAATCCAAGAGATTACAGGACTTTTACTTTTTTAGAGCATCAAATTTTGATGGAACATTGATGGAACATTTTTAAGTTGTTCCATCAATTATAGGGATTATGATACCACAAAAGCGCAAATATAGTCATATATTGAAGTTTCGGATGTTAATAAAAACGTGAATATATAGGTGCAAAAAAGGCATTGGAATCTTGCATATGTCGCAAGAATTGAGTACCTT
>JAEEGG010016437.1_pt1 | contig 15361 bp, 13 predicted proteins | sample 9134161 | NCBI WGS metagenome assembly JAEEGG01 (sample SAMN16246543, study PRJNA631951) | gut metagenome | biome: gut microbiome; feature: rumen; material: CR-attached | host: Bos | place: Iran: Karaj | collected 2018-10
CATGTACACGCGCCCCGACCGCATCCGTTCCATGATGAACGGCCGGAACGACAGCCGCCCGATCATCCTGTGCGAATACGCGTATGCGAAGGGCAACTCCACCGGAAACATCTTCCAGTACTGGGATCTCGTCAATGAAAACCGCGGATACCATGGCGGATTCCTCTGGGACTGGGCGGATAAGGCGCTCCTGAACGTGATCGCGAAGACCGGCGAGGTCAACTACGGCTACGGCAACGACTTCGGCGAAAACTACAATTACCAGGCCAACGGACAGAACCGCACCCAGGTCCTGAACGGCATCGTGGACGCCTCCGTCACGCCCCATCCCGGCGCGCAGGAAGTCCGCGTCTGCCAGGCTCCGATCCGCTTCAAGCTCGAAGGAAAGAACCTGACGGTCATCAATGAGCGCAACAACGCCTCGACCGCCGACCTGAAATTCCGCTGGGAAGAAACCTCGAACGGCAAAATCGTCAAATCCGGCACACTGAACGTCCCGGTGACCCAGTGCTTCGAATCCGCGGTCGTCGAAGTCCCGTTCGTTGCGCCCGCCTCCGACGCATGGACTTTCCTGAACGTCTATTGCGATGGTCCGAAGCACGAAATCACCCGTGCGCAGTTCGCACTTTCCGCTCCGGCCCAGGCTCCCGCCGCTGTCTCGAAGCTCCAGAACGCCCGTTCCGGAAAAATGACCATCAAGGATTCCGACGTGAAGGAGACCGCGGACACGCTCACCATCGGATTCCTGACCTGGTCGAAAAAGACCGGCGAACTCGTTTCCATGAAACCCGAAGGCAAGGAACTCCTTGCCGCGCCCGCTGAAGAAATCTTCTACCGCGCTCCCACCTGCAACGACCGCATGATGGATCATGACGGCTCGTTCGCGAAGGACTGGCCCAAGATCATCAACCCGAAACGCGAGCTGGTCAGTTTCGAGTGGAAAAAAGACGGCGGGATGTACACGGTCATCGCAAAAACCCGTATTGGCGGCGCTGTGGAATCGGTCATTGTCTGGACCGTCGATCCCGCGAAGGCGCACCTCCTGAACTTCCACCAGTACGCGTTGTTCCGTCAGAACGATCTGCGTTCCGTGGCGCGCGTCGGCATGATGTTCCCGCTGGTCGAAGGCTTCGAAACCGCGAAGTATTTCGGACGCGGCCCGTATGAAAACTATCCGGACCGTTTCGTCGCTTCGCTCGTCGGCCGCTGGGAAAACAACATCTCCGACATGCTGGAGAACTATCTCGTGCCGTCCGAATGCGGCAGCCGCGGCGACGTGGTGGAGCTGAATCTGACCGGGAAGGGCGGACAGCACCTGGGCGTCTGGGAAGACGGCGGCAAGCCGTTCCGCTTCTCCGCACTGCACCTCTCTCCGCAGGACCTGATGGCCGCGGACCACAGCTGGGAACTGAAGCCCGGCAAGAAGACCTGGCTGATCCTCGACGGCTTCCACATGGGCGTCGGCGGTGACGACGGCTGGTCGGTCAGCGTCCATAACGAATACCAGCTTCGTCCGAACCGGTACGAATGGAGCTGCACGCTGGATTTCCGCAAACCGGAGTAAAATTCTCCCAAATTCAAACGTCAGCCCCCGAAGCCAGAAATGGTTCCGGGGGCTGACTGTTTATTTCTCTGCTCTTTTCTTTCACAGATATCCCATATTATTTGAAAGCTTGACAAAAAGAGAACGCATGCTACCTTATTCTCTGCTACAAGACGGAGGCAGACATGAGTTCTCAAGAACATAATATGGCAGTGCTTGGTCAGATTGTCAAGCACATTCCCGCAAAACTTATCGAAAAACTGAAGGTCAAGTACAGAATCCAGACACGCTCCTTTTCGGAAACGAGTCACGTTCGAAACACGCATTGTTTTCGTGTGTGTCTCCCGCAGTTCGGCGGTCGGGACATCGACTCCGGTGATTTCCATCTCCGTGCCGTGCTTTCCATTCCATCCGATAGCGCCTCCAGCGTCAATCGTGCCGTAGGCGATTCGCTGATCGATAGCGAACGACACATGTTTCGTTCCGGCACCGCAGTCGAAACTGATCGTCGATTCCTCGTCCTCTTCGTCATCTCCGTAAGAATCCGTGCTGGTTTCCGCCCTGTACATCGCATTCACCTTGAAGGTGGTGTCGCCTTCGCGACTATCGATCTCAATGGCGTCCAAAGGGAGATTGTGCAGCGTCTTCGGGGCCGTATCAAGGACAGCGGTCAGAGCCGCATCCTCGTCCGCAACATCGAATACGATATACGGAACCTCGACCGACGTATACCGTCCCCAGCGGTCGATGCTGGTCGCGTGCTCCTTGTAATTCTGTTCGACTTTTGCCGCCATGAAAAACTCCTTGAAAACGATTTGAAATCCGCTGGATGCGGTGTATATTTATTTAGAACCACATCAACAGAAAGATTTTATGCTATGAAAACAATGAACCGCACACGCCGTCTTCTCGCCTATCCCTCAGTCATCGCCCTCATCATCGTCTCGACAGCATTTCTCGCCGGATGCGGAAAACAAGACAAAAATGATTTCCAAACCGGCTTGGATGCATTCAAGGCAAATCAATACGAGAAGGCAGTAAAATGTTTTGAGAAAGCGGCGGATGCTGGTCATGCCGAAGCCATGTTCAGGCTCGCACAGTGCTATGGGAAAGGCAATGGCGTCGAGAAAGACGAAGAAAAAGCATTTAACTTCCTCAAAAGATCTGCGGATGCCGGCAATGCCAAAGCAAAATTCATGACCGTGAGCAAAGATGCCGACGAGAATGTGATTTCAAGAGATGAAGCGTTGAAACGACTCAATGAACTGGATGCTGATCTGCTGAAGCTGTCGAATGCCGACGATGCAGAAGCACAAATACTGTATGCCATGCTCTGCCTGATGCAGGGGAAGAGAGACGAGGCGAAAAATTGGGCTGAAAAAGCAAAAGCCAACGGCGGCGAGGAAATGTTTGGCATTTGATGTTTCGCTTGACTCCCCGGCCCCGGAGGCATGGGCGGTTTCGGTGGAGACGGCTTTGGCTTCTGATTCCTAAAACCAACATAAAACACGAAGACCATTTCCTAACGGATTTGGTCTTTTTTCATTTTCCGCAAAAAATGAATCAGTCGCACAATAAAACAAAAGTGCTATGCGTTATTTGATATGTAAGCACTGTTGCAAAACGCAAAGAAACACTGCGACAAATAGTTGCGAACATCAAACTCAATATCAAACAACTTTCCAATTTGGAGAATAACAATGAAAAAGATCGCTTCTCTTTTCATCCTCATCGCAATTGCAGGACTGGTTTCGATTAATTCCTACGCGCATTCCTTTGAACACTACGGCTTCGGCGGCTTCAGCGGCTTCAGCCCGTTCGGATACGGCTACGGTTTCGGCGGGTTTGGATATGACATGGACTACGCAGCCTTCGGCGGCTTCGGTCATGAAATGGATTTCGGTGGCTTCGGTCATGAAATGGATTTCGGTGGATTCGGCTACAACTTCGCCGGATTTGACGGATTCAATCATAGCTTCACGGCCCACATGGCTGTCCCGAACTCTATCCGCAAGATCGTTCCGATTCCGGCGACCGCATCTGCCAATACTTCCATCAGCTATGATGAAGACGGCAACATCCATGTTCGTCCGTTCGATGACGAGGACCTCTTTGTAGAGGATTAAGACAGACTCAATACGCTCCTGAAAAGCGATTGGTTGTGAGGACGTCTCCCAGGGGGTGGGTAGGCGTCCTCCTTTTTATTGTTCTTTTGGAGAAATAGCAACTATTCTCTTTCTTTCTGTTTTGAAAACTTGCAATTTGTCGGAACCGTGATATATTAATTGTGACGTTTCATTCTTCAATATTATCAGCAATTAACAACGGAGAAACACCATGCCTGATTTCAAACTGACGTTCCAAGAAGAAGTACGCCGCCTTGCCCGCAAGGAAGTCAAAGCCGCCAGCGAGACTCTCGCCGCGCAGCAGAAGACCATCCGCGAGCTGACCACGCGGATCGACGCCCTCGAAAAGAAACAGGCTGCTGCCGTTGTTCCGGCTTCCACTGTTGTTGAAAACAAACCGGCGGATGTTCCTGCCGAGGCTGGCAAGTTCCGTTACTCTCCGAAGACGCTTCAGAAGCTCCGCACGAAATATGGCATCTCGCAGAAAGCAGTCGCCTCGATTTTCGGCGTGACTCCCTTCACCGTCAGCCACTGGGAACTCGGTAAAAACCGTCCACGTCCCAATCAGATTGCCACGCTCAAATATCTGATGAAACTCGGCAGAAGGAAATTCAACGCTCTCCTGGCGGAGAAGGCACCGGAAGAGTTTGCCGCTCTGAAGAAAGCCGCTGAGAAGAAGGTCGCCAAGAAGGCTACCAAGGCTCCCAAGGCCGGGAAGCCCGCAAAAGCATGATCCGATCTTTGGAAACAAGGAATCATCTCATAGGAAACGACATGAACAGACCTCTGATACGATTCGTTGCAACGGCTTTGATTGCTTCGCTCGGGATCAACGTGGCATTCGCCGGTGGCGGAACACGGTTTTTCGTGGGGGAGAGTATCCCCGTCATCGACAAAGCGATCGTGAGACCTGCGCCGCAGCCGAAAAACAAACCGCATGAAAAACCGACCCAGGGATCTGTATCGAAACCAGATCCAAAGCCGGGTCCGAAACCGGGTCCGATGCCCCGTATCGAGGCCGCCAGCGTGGTCTACTACACGACCGGCTTCGAGGTGACCAGTGGCCAACCCCAGCAACCCGCGCAAGATATTCAGCCTCAAGCTGAACAGGCCGTGCAGACCATACCAAGCACCAAACAGAACCAGGAAACTCCGCGTCAGCTTCAAGAGCCGGTCGTGCAGCAGGTCGAACAGCCAGTGAAGCAGTTGCCTCAGCCGGTTCAGGAAACGCAGAACGAGCCGATCATCATTATGCCGCAATCCGTAAATGCTGGCAACGATTCCCGGTCCAAACGTCGTTCCAAATGGACATACGACATCCCCGGCATGACCGGCGGCAACGGCAACGGCCCGCTGATTTACAATCCGTAATCTTACGCGCGACAAACGCGATTTGCCGCGTTTTGCCGATGCGCTCTCAAACCGGCAATTGCCCGCAACCCTCGTCAAATCGCACTTTGTAACCCCTTAAACGGCAGGGAAATAAAAAAATCGGACAGCTGCGGAAACTCTGCTTATTAGGGGGAGTCCTTCCGCGCGCAATAGAGCATAGAACCATAGGGAGTACCTAATCGAGGTCGGTTTTTTCGACCCCGTGGTATTTTCGAGGAAGGCCGAATTTCGGGGTTTTGGGGCGCTGGGATAAAGAACCTGTTTCCGGGTACAAGATAGAAGATTTTGACCGCGAAAGCTTCGAAATCTTCCGGCAGGAGGCGCTTCGTCACAACCGCATGACAGCAAAAGACCTTGAGCTCACCGACTTGGAAGTGATGAAAAAGCTTGAGCTCCTCACGGACGACGGAAGTTTTACACGTGCTGCCGTGCTGACATTCCACCGTCACCCGGAAAGAGTCGCGACGGGGTGCTATACGAAAATCGGCCAGCCGAATTCCTTGATGGATTTTGCCACGGCATCCACAGCATCGTCGTTGAACCGCGGATTCTTTTCATAGGGTTTTACCGACGTGATCGGTACGTTTTGAATTTGCATTGAAAGGTGTCCTTTCTTTGAATGGTTATGGGGTTGGTTCCCATTATAAGCTTAGACTTGCAAAAGTCGAACGAGATTTGCGACAAACAATCGCAAATGTCGAGGGAGATTTAGGATTTTCACTTGCATTTCTGGAACCAGTGTGCTATATTGTTTGGTATCAACACGGAGGTTCTCAAGATGAACATTGAACGATTCCTTATCCAAGACCTGATTCGCTGGAAAGATTCTCCCCGCAGAAAGCCATTGATCCTGAATGGTGTTCGCCAGTGCGGAAAGACCTGGCTTCTGAAGTATTTCGGTCAGCACTACTTTGAGGATTTCGCCTACTTCAACTTTGAACACAGCAGTGAGATTCTGTCGTTCTTTGACGGATCGTATGAACCTTCCAAAATCATCACACAATTAAGTGCTTTTGCCAACAAGCAAATCCTTCCGCAAAAAACACTTGTGATCTTCGACGAGATTCAGGTATGTCCCCGCGCATTGGTTTCCCTGAAATACTTCTGTGAAGATGCACCGGAATACGCCATAGCCTCTGCCGGTTCTCTGCTTGGAATTTCGATTGCCGCAAAAGAAGGTTTCCCCGTTGGGAAAGTCAGTATTCTCGACATGAGCCCCTGTTCATTCAAGGAATATGTTCACGCTTCAGCTCCAATGCTAGTAAAGCATATTGAAACGGTTCCTCTCGAACCCTTGCCGGAAGCTTTTGCAAGCCGTCTGACCGAATATCTTCGGGAATACCTGACTTTCGGAGGGATGCCGGAAGTCGCATCTATATTCCTTGATGAACGGAACATCGACGATACAGAAGAGACGCTGAGAAACGTTCTGGAGAACTTCAAGAAAGACTTCATGAAACATATTCCGGCTCGCGACATTCCGAAACTGTCCATGATATGGAATTCCATCCCCGTGCAATTTGCGCGGGAGAACAAACGATTCATATTCGGCGAAGTCCGGAAAGGCGCCAGAGCAAAAGACCTGGAGGATGCCCTGCAGTGGCTTGTTGATGCTTCAATGGTAATCAAGGTCAATCAAGTCGAGAAGCCTGAAATACCATTGAAGGGCTTCGAAGACAGAAAACTGTTCAAGCTCTACCCCTCGGATGTCGGAGTATTAAGGAAATTGGCGGAGATTCTGCCAAACATCCCGTTAAACACGCCCGACATTTTTTCTGAATTCAACGGAAAAATCGCGGAAAACTATGTTCTGGAACAGTTGAAGGCAATGCACATATCTCCTATTAGCTACTGGACCAATCCCATAGGAAAGGCAGAAGTTGACTTCCTGATTCAATCGGATCAAGGCGTTATTCCGATAGAGGTGAAATCCGGAACAAATCTGAACGCGAAATCACTTCGGATATATAGAAAGAAATACTCTCCAAAACTTTCAGTTCGATTCTCTATGCAGAACCTGCGGCTTGATGGCGGTCTTCTTAACATTCCGTTGTACCTCATTGGTGAGTTCCCAAGATTGATGAAACTAGCTATGGAACGAGTCGGGGGCTGACATTTTAGAATCCTTTCCGCTTTCTGAATCTTGCAATTTGTCGGAACCGTGATATATTAATTGCAATGTTCAAATCTTCAATATTATCAGCAAATTACAACGGAGAAACACCATGCCTGATTTCAAGCTGACATTCCAGGAAGAAGTGCGCCGCCTTGCTCGCAAGGAAGTAAAAGCCGCGAGCGAAACCCTCGCCGCGCAGCAAAAGACCATCCGTGAGCTGACGAAGCGCATTGCCGTCCTCGAAAAGAAACTTGTTGTTCCTACAGTTGCAAAAGAAGATAAACCGGCAGAAACGGCTATTCCCGCGAAATCCGGCAAGGCCAGATTCTCTCCGAAGACCATTATCAAGTTCCGCAAGAAATACGGCATCTCCCAGAAGGGTTTTGCCGCGCTTCTCGGCGTGGCCACCTTCACGGTCAGCCATTGGGAGCTCGGCAAGAATCGTCCTCGTGCCACGCAAGTCGCGGCTATCAGCGCACTGACCAAACTCGGCAAGAGAAAAGTCGCCGCGCTCCTGGCGGAGAAAGCTCCCGCCGAGTATGCCGCCCTGAAGAAGGCATCGGAGAAGAAGACCGCGAAGAAACCTAGCAAGGCAAAGGCCCCGAAATCCACGCCCGTCAAAGCTTGACTCAGACGCAAAACAACGGGTTTTGCCTAACGCGCGACAATCGCGATTTGTCGCGTTTTGCCGATATGCCATGAAATCGGCAAACGCCTGCAAGCCGCGTCAAATCGCCCTTTACACCCCATTAAACGGCAGGGAAATAAAAAAAGCGGACAGCTGCGGAAACTCTGCCTGTTAGGGGGAGTTCTTCCGCGCGCCATAAGCCATTGATGCTCAAGGAGTACCTAATGCGACCTTTTCGAGGTCGTTTTTTTTGACCCCGTGGTATTTTCGATCGCGCATATCTCCGTCCTGCATTTTGTCCATGAACGCCTGCACGGACGCAAGAATCGTATTTGAATTCCTCATGAATTACTCCAAAAAGAATAATATATCCTCATTCACGAAGAAATACAAGTTCAATTCAAATCACGCTGGACATATTTACAGAACCAGAATGACGTTGGGCAGAGAAGACCCGACGGGCAGTCCACAAGTCAAAGCCGACTCCTGTGTTCTCTTGTCTCATCAAGCACATTTGCGCAAGATCACAAAGAGCAATAGCGCAAAAACAAAAAGCAGAATAGCGCAAAAACAAAAAGCAGAATAGCGCAAAAATGCAAAACAAAACAGCGCAAAGTTGCAAAATACAGCTTGACAAACATTGAAACCGGAGCTATATTAAGATGAAACCAAGGAGGTCCCGATGAAGTATCTGCCGCGTGTGCTTGACTCTGAACTTGATTTGCGCCTGCGTTCCGTAGGCGCGACCCTGATTGTCGGCCCGAAGTGGTGCGGCAAGACCACGACCGCAAAACAAAAAGCCGCCAGTGTGCTTGAGATGCAGGACCCGGACCTTCAGGAAGGCTATCTCAAGCTCGCGGACACCAAGCCATCGCTGTTGCTTCAGGGCGACAAGCCGCGCCTGATCGACGAATGGCAGCTGGCCCCGGTCCTGTGGGACGCAGTGCGCGTGTCTGTGGACCGGAGTTCCGAAAAGGGGCTCTATATTCTGACAGGCTCCGTGGTGAAGGACGATTCCAAGACCAAGCACACGGGAACGGGGAGAATTTCACGGCTGGAGATGCTGCCGATGTCGCTGTGGGAATCGAAGGAATCGACTGGTCAAGTTTCCCTGTCGGAGTTGTTTGCCCGACCTGAGGACAGCATTGACGGCGCGCGAGGGAAACTCACCATTGAGGAACTGATGTTCGCAGCCTGCCGTGGCGGCTGGCCATCGTCGCTTCAAGTCAGGGGGGACGATGCGAAGCTGTTTGTGGCGGAGGATTACGTCAACAACGTGGCCGAGGTGGATATTTCCAGAATCGACGGCGTCAACCGCAATCCGAAGCTGGCCGCCGCTTTGCTGAAATCGTATGCGAGGAACATTTCCACCTTGGCAACGGTCTCCACGATTCGGAAGGACGTGCTTTCCGTGCAGAATGTCTCCATGCCCACGGTCAATTCCTACCTTGAGGCGCTTCGCAAGCTCTTTGTCATCTTGGACATCGAAGCCTGGTGCCCGGCGTTGCGGAGTTCAACAGGGATGCGGTCCAGTCTGAAACGCGGCATGTGCGACCCGTCTGTGGCGGCTGCCGCACTCGGTACCAAGCCGGAATACCTGTTAAAGGATTTTAAGACGTTCGGTTTCTTATTTGAAAGCCTCGTCGTGCGCGACCTGAAGGTCTATTCGTCCGCCCTCGGCGGCAGGCTTTCCTATTACCGCGACCGTTACGGGCTGGAAGCCGACGCCGTCCTCCACCTGAAAGACGGACGCTACGCCCTGATCGAAATCAAGCTCGGTTCATCCGAGATCGAAGAGGGGGCGACGCATCTGCTGGAAATCCGGCAGCTGATCCGCAAGCACAACGAAACGGAAAAACAATGCCCGTTGGCGGAACCGAATCTCCTCATGGTCATCACGGGCGGAGAAATGGGCTATACACGCCCGGATGGAGTTCACGTCCTCCCCGTGTCCGCGCTGAAGCCATGAGGGGCTCCGGGCAGGAAGTCAGCGGTTGAACATAAAAGACGATTCCCGGCTTTTTCATTCATGTTGCCCTTGCTTTTTTTCTTGGGGCGTGGTATAATAAAGTTATGATTCCTCACCCCCTCCATCAGCAACACAGTGAAAGGAATAGAATCATGCCGTCACGAAATATCCGCAGATTGTTCGTTTTCTTAGCAGCCCCATGTTTGAGCATCGCAGTCTTGATTGGATGTTGCTTTTTTCCCAGTTCTCATGGTTGGACATTTTCTAATTCATTATATGGGCCTCAATCTATTCATTACGGCTTTCGAAACTTTACAGATAAAAGAATAGAAATAACGATTCCGAATATAATATATAAGTATGACAACAGGCCGCTTGATTTAAATCTAAAAAAAAAGGATTTGGAGTTTCAATGCTTTAAGCATCCAGGCTATTATTCTTCACATATATCCTTCACTACAAGAAGCCTTTATAGGGTTAATAAAGGACAAGAATTAACCTGTAGGGTTGATGTGTACAAAGATAATAAGGATGAAGATATTGATATAAGCAATGTTTATAAAATAAAAATAAATTATCCAGATGGCTTTTGGGATAAAGGAAGTTCTCCATTTATCGAATTCTTTTATGATGGCGAACAACTTTGGATTTCTTTTCAAGATCTTCATAATCGTTATTTCAAATCATGCTTGAATGATGGAACCCCATTCTTACTCAGAGATTATCTGTTTTATGGATGGTTTTATCCCGATATAACAGTCAAAGACTACCTCAAACTTCCAGAAAACATAAGATGCTTCTCACAGGAAGAAATAGAAAAAATTACTTCAATTATAAATGATTTGAAAGAACAATACATTGCCACATCGTCTCTCATAGAAAGAAAAGAAATCCGAAGGAAGATCGCGGAAAAACTGAAGCAGGAATACCCCATTCGATGAGTGATCTGTCCCTCCTCTTTCCTCCCCCCCTGTCCGGCAGGCTCCGGGCAGGAAGTCAGCGGGTGAGCAGGCCAATGATTCCCTGCGTTTTCCTTGCATTTCCGGCATTTCCCGCTTGATATTTTGCCTGGGCATGGTATAATAAAGTTGTGATTCCTCAAACCCGCCATCAGCACCACAGTGAAAGGGATGTAAGTATGTCGAACACGAAAATGAACAGCATGGCATTGCTTCCCATTCTCGCATTATGCTTTGCCACTGGAGTTTTCTCGAGTTGCGGAAAGGGAAAGGACGAAGCGGATATGTCGGCACCATTCAAGGATAAAGTCGTCCTGAAAAAGGGCGTCGTGATCGACATGATTCAGGTGAACCCCGGTTCGTACACGGTCGGGCTGCCACATGAGGACAAACTGTGGCGCGCGGATACCGAACGGCGCGAGGTGTCCGTGTCCGTGCCGTACTGGCTCGGCAAATACGAGGTCACGCAGGAGCAGTGGGAGGCCGTCATGAGCGGAGAAAAACGCGCCGACGGGACGGACCTGACGAATCCCTCGAAATATCAGGGAAAGAAGAAGCCGGTCGAAAACATCAGACGGGAAGACGTGGAGGTCTTCCTTCGAAAAGTCAACGATCTCTACGCCGGACGTCTCCCCGAAGGGTGTCGGTTCGACCTGCCCACAACGGAACAGTGGGAGATCGCGTGCCGTGCCGGGACAACGTCCGACATGCCGTGGGGAACGCGGGAGAAGACGGAAGAAAAAGCGAACCTGGACTGTCTCGAAGAGGTCATTTCATCCACGGGTTTTATGTCCGGTCTCGTTCAGGGGTATTCGCATCACATCAAGCGAACATGGAACCGGACGCGCGAGGTCGGGGCCTATCCACCGAACGCGTGGGGCTTCTGCGATATGATCGGAAACGTCGCTGAGCTTTGCCGGGAAAAACCCTTCTGGTCGGGTAAACTGGCATCCCGGAATAAGGAAGCTGAATACAAGACGGAAAAGGTTCTGGTTCACGGCGGGTCATGGGCGGAACGGGTTGAGGTCGTAAGCCCGGCAAACAGCGGATGGGTCGGGCATTACGATCCGGGCGACCAGAAAAGCGTGTCTACGATCGGATTCCGTCTAGCGTTGGTCCCGGTCGAGACGAATTCCTCCTCAGCCGAAACGCAGGAACGGCAACCAGGAGCCGCCAATTCGAAGATCGAGCTTGCGCGAGGAGAAAACGACAGGATCGTCATCACTTTGCCGAACGACGTCAAAATGGATTTGATCCGAATCCAGCCGGGGGCGTTTCTCTGCGGCAGGTTGGTCCCGCTTTATGACGGGCATGCCGGCATGGGACGTGTAAAAGGCGAGTTGAGCAGGGAATACTGGATCGGCGAAACGGAAGTCACGCAGGAACAATATGAAGCAATCATGGGAAAGGACTCCGCCGGGAACTGCCTTTTCTCCAAACACCCGAAAGTCCCCGTGGTCTATATTTCCTACGACGACGCGCTGGTGTTTTGCGGCAAGCTGAACGACCTGACCGCTCGGCCAGACGGATTCTCCTTCACTCTGCCGACCAATGTCCAGTGGGAATATGCGTGCCGGGCTGGAACGACCACGCATTACAACAACGGGAAAGATCAATACCGTGTCAAAACGGACAAGGTGACGGAGTTTTTGTATGAGGCCGCCTACGATTATCCGCCCCACGACCCCGATTTGGACGAAATCGCCTGGCATTACCAGCTGGACGCACCCCGTCCGGTTGCGCTGAAAAAGTCGAATGCCTGGGGGCTGTACGACATGCACGGAAATGTCCGGGAGTTTTGTCTTGACTATCACAAAATGGACAGTGCGGAATCTGACTATTTCGTCGATCCGTTCTTTGAACTTGGTTATGTAATCCGGGCGGGGAAAGCAACGCATGAAAAGGAAGTCGAGCGTCGTGGCGGCAGTTTCTGCAGCAATGCGGTCGAATGTGCGGCGGGTTACTGGGACATCGGGATCGGTGAAACCCAGACGGAACCGGATACCGGATTCCGCATCGTCCTGTCGACCGAACAGAAGCTCGTAAAAGGTTCTGTAGATTGGGAAGAAGAGTTTTCCAAACAACAGGACGAATGATCCCGGTCTGCATCAACAATTAGTCCGTCTCGCCCCTGTCCGGCAGGCTCCGGGCAGGAAGTCAGCAGTCAATCAGGAAGGACGATTGGACGTGCAGGGAAATCCCGAGAATAACCAGGCGGAATACACAGATATCGCATTAACCGGGAAGGAGATATAAATAAAAAAGGACTTTTGAGGCGCGTTCCCATTAGACGCATCTCAAAAGTCCTTGCTATTGAATTCCGGGGAGCCTTACGGTTCGCGGATGGATTCGTCGAGCGCCTTGACGAACGGGTTGATGACGTAGTTGATGACGGTGCGGTCGCCGACCTTGATCTCGGCGTTGACGGTCATGCCGGGCAGGATCCTAGCGCCTTTTGCCCAGCCGCGGAAATCGCCGGGTTCGAGCTCGATGCGCGCCTGGTAGGTGGCGCCGCGCGCCATCTTGCTGAGACGTCCGCCGGCGTCGCTGGTCATTGCCTCATCGGACATCATGCCTTCCTGTCCGGTGAACGCATCCTGCGAGATGTACGTGATCTTGCCGTCGCGTGTGCCGCACTGCTGGAAGGGATAGGTGTCGAACTTGATGCGGCAGGTCTGGCCGACGCGCACCCAGCTGATGTCCTTGGCGGGGATGTGGACCTCGACCTCGAACTTTTCGTTCAGCGGGATCAGGGTGACCAGGGATTCGGCCTCGCGGACGGCGGAGCCTTCCTGGAACGGTGCGACTTCCTGGACGACGGCGTCGCACGGGGACCGGAGCTCGGTGTACTGGACGAGCTTGGAGGTCTGGACGATCTGCTGTTCCAGAGAGCTGATGTTGCGGTCGACGTCGACGAGCTCCTCGTAGATCTGGCGGCGCCAGTCGCTGATGAAGGACTCGCGTTCCGCCTTGACGGACTTGATCGCCTGCTCGTTCTCCACGATGGAGACCTTTTGCTGGTCGACGGAGATGGCGGTTTCGATGACCTGGACCTGGGTGTTCAGGTAGTCGCGGAGACTGACCGCGCGGCTGGTCTCGAAGTCCTTCATCATCGTTTCGATTTCGTCGAGTTTGCCTTTGCGGGCCTCGAATTTCTCCATGGAAATGTGGAGCTGGTCCAGCGTCATCTGGTAGCGCGCCATGGTGGCGTCGTAGGAGAGGAGCCTGCTGTTGTAGGAGTCCTTTCTTGCTTCGAAGGTGCTGTGCTGAAGCTTCTCGAACTGGTTTGCGTTTTCCGGGAGCGGGAACGGCTTGTCGTAGCCGTTGACTTCCGCCTGGAGACGGTCGCGGTGCGCCTTGAACGCCATGAGCTGTTCGGAGAGGCGTTCGACCTCGGCCTTGTTGCTGGTCTGGTCGAACGTGAAGAGCAGTTCGCCTTCCTTCACGGTCTGGCCCTTGCGGATGTGGACCTTCTGGACGGTGGCGCGTTCGAACGGCTTCATGACGATGTTCGGGCGCTCGGTGACGATCTTGCCGGGCGCGACGACGACCTTGTCGACGTGGGCGTAGCATGCCCAGACGATGAAGCCGATGACGAGCAGGATGATGATGTACCAGATGATGTGGAGCGGGATCGGGGGCGCATGGGTCTCCAGCATGATGGCATCGGGCTGGAAATCCTGCGCGGATTTCATGCTCTTGACGGGCAGATTGGACTGATTGTTATTGCTCATCTTCGTTGAACCCCATTTGCTGATGCCAGAAGTCCGCGTAGATGCCGCCTTGTTCCAGCAGTTCCTTGTGCGTGCCCTGTTCGATCAGGTCGCCGTGGTCCATGACCACGATCCTGTCGGCGCGGCAGAGGACGGAGAGCCGGTGGGAAATGATGAACACGGTGCGGTTTCTGGCGATCATGTTCAGGTTTTTCCGGACCATGGTCTCGCTTTCCGGGTCGAGCGCGCTGGTGGCCTCGTCGAAGATGAGGAAGCGCGGGTTCGGGAGCAGTGCACGGGCGATGGCGAGGCGCTGGCGCTGTCCGCCGGAGAGGTTGGAGGCGTTTTCCTCGAGGAGCGAGTCGTAGCCGCGGCTCATCTTCTGGACGAATTCGTCGGCGCCGGCGAGGCGCGCGGCGTAGATGATCTCCTCCATGGTGGCGTCTTTCTTCGTGAGGGACAGGTTCTCGCGGACGGTGCCGTGGAAGAAGTAGTTGTCCTGGAGCACGATGCCGATGGCGGAACGGAGCGAGGCGCGGTCGATTTCGCGGATGTCGATGCCGTCGTACTTGATGATGCCGGTCTGGAGCGGATACAGGCCCTGGATGAGCTTGGTGAGCGTGGTCTTGCCGGAACCGGAACGGCCGACGAGGCCGATGGTGGAGCCGGGCGAGATGTGCAGGTTGAAGTCCTTGATGACCATCGGGGTGTCCGGGGAGTACCGGAAGTTCACGTTCTCGATGGAGAGCTCGCCCTGGAGCTGGTGGTGGAGCGAGCCGCCGACCTGCTCCTGCGGGCAGTTCATGACGACGCCGAGCATGCGGACGGAGAGGAGGGTCTGCTGGTATTCGTGGACGAGGCCGACGATGTGGACCAGCGGGCCGGTGACGCGCCCGGAGAGCATCTGGAAGGCGA
>JAEEGG010016438.1_pt1 | contig 15361 bp, 9 predicted proteins | sample 9134161 | NCBI WGS metagenome assembly JAEEGG01 (sample SAMN16246543, study PRJNA631951) | gut metagenome | biome: gut microbiome; feature: rumen; material: CR-attached | host: Bos | place: Iran: Karaj | collected 2018-10
TGGCTTTGCCTATGTAAGGAACTTTGATAAGAGGTGTGTCAATGGATGAACCCAAAAATGAAATAAGGAAAGAGGACTTGCTGTTCGGTCTGGACATCGGTGCCTCTAAAATCAATCTGTTCGTCGGCGTGGCGAATGGATCTTCCGTGCGCGTGCTCGAATGCGGGGATTTCCCGCTGAAGAACTCCGACGAGTTCGACACTGTTGTCGAGACTCTGAAGAAGGCTGCGCAGACGCTCGAGTCGACTGCGGGCGTGGATGTCCACGATGTTTACGTGGGCATTGCCGGGAAGCACGTGTCCTCATTCAACTATAGGGGCCTCATTACGCTCCCGACCGGCGAAGTCCGTAGCCAGGATATCGAAACCGTGAAGGACCAGGCGAGCACCATTCCCGAGAACGCGGGTCAGATCATTCACGTGTTCCCGGGCGAGTACACGCTCGATGACCAGCCGGGCATCCGTAACCCGAAGGGCCTCAATGGCCGTCGCTTGGGCGTGGAAGTGCAGGTGGTTACCTCGAGGCTCAATGCCATCCAGAATCTTGACAAGTGCGTGCGCAGCGCGGGCCTCCACACGGTGGAATTCGTGCTCGAGCCTCTTGCTGCCGCATATGCGGTCCTTACTCCCGATGAAAAGGAACTGGGCGTTGCCCTGGTAGATATTGGCGCGGGTTCTGCCGATATCGCCGTGTTCGTCGGGGAATCGGTCCGCTACACAGCCTCGCTCGACCTCGCTGGCAACAAGATTACCAGTGACATCAGCAAGTGCCTCAAGGTGCCTATATCGCTCTCGAAGGCAGAAGAAATAAAGAAGAAGTACGGTACCTGCAAGTTGAACAACCTCCTCGAAGACGAGACGTTCCCGGTTCCGGGTGTCGGCGATCGTGGCGACGTGCAGTGCTCCCGCGAACTCCTTGCTAAGGTGATTACTGCCCGCGTGGCAGAAATATTCAAGATTATTAAGGATAATCTCGAAACCCACAAGATTGACGGCCTCATCAACGGTGGCATCGTGCTTACCGGCGGTTGCTGCGCTCTCGAGGGCATCGATGAGATTGCCGAGAAGGTATTCAAGAAACCGGTCCGCATCGGTTACCCGAAGGGTACGAGCGGTATCCAGGAAGCGTTCCATAAGCCGTCCTATGCAACCGGCATCGGCCTCTTGCACTATGCTGCACGCCAGCAGAGCGCGAACAAGAAGCACGATACGGGAGCACAGTTGACTGTTTCCGTAAAGAAGGGAATCCAATGGTTCAAGGACATGGTTCGCACGTATTTTTAACTAAAACAACAAACACTCAATCACAGGGAGAATAAACCATGAGTGAAATCACATCACACATCGAGATGGACGAATCCACCCTCAACAACGCAAAGGTGAAGGTGTTCGGCGTAGGTGGCGCCGGCGGAAACACTGTTAACCGCATGGTCGGCATGAAGATTGCCGGCGTGGAATACTACGCGGTGAATACCGATGCCAAGGCGCTCGAACTGAGCCTTGCCGATCACAAGATCCAGATTGGCAAGAAGCTTACGAAGGCTCTCGGTGCCGGCATGAAGCCCGAAGTTGGCCGCAAGGCTGCCGAAGAGAACGTCGAGGAAATCAAGGAAGCCATGAAGGGCGCCGACATGATCTTCATTACCGCTGGCATGGGCGGTGGTACCGGTACGGGTGCCGCTCCGGTCGTGGGTAATGTTGCTCGTGAAATGGGCATCCTCACGGTCGCCGTGGTCACCAAGCCGTTCAAGTTCGAAGGCAAGCGCCGTGGCACTCTCGCTTCCGAAGGCATTGCGAACCTCCGCAACTCCGTCGATACCATGATCGTTGTCGACAACGAGAAGCTGATGAACGTCGTGCAGAACACTGACAAGGCCCTCACTCTCGATGGCGCCTTCAAGCTCACCGACGAAATCCTTGGCAACGCCGTGCGCAGCATCTGCGACATCATGTTCCGTCATGGCCTCATCCATGTGGACTTTGCCGACATCAAGACTGTCATGACCAACGGTGGCTCCGCCCTCATGGGTACGGGCATCGCCGAAGGTGAAGGCCGTGGCGTTCGTGCAACGGACATGGCACTCTCTTCTCCGCTCCTCGAAGACATCAATGTGGATGGCGCTACCGGCGTTCTCGTGAACGTCTCTCATGGCGAAAGCTTCTCCATGCTCGAATACAACGAGGCCATGGAACACATCCACGAAGCGGTCAGCGACAAGAATGACCCGAACATCATCATGGGCGATATCCTGCTCCCGGAACTTGGCGACAAGGTGTGCATCACCATCATCGCTACCGGTTGCGGTGGCTCTACCATTGCTCCCGCTGCCCCCGCAGAGGCTGCAAAGCCCAGCACGCAGGACCTGGTGAACACCCTCGGTGCCGCCGCCGTGTTCCAGCAGCCCGCTGCCCCCGTGCAGCCCGCTCCGGTTCAGCAGGCTCCGGTTGCTCCGCAGCCGGTGAAGGCCACTCCGCGCCCGACGGCGTTCAACTTCGCCGCCATCGCTCACGGTACGGTTGCCATGCCCGCCATGGATAAGTCGCTTGGCTTTGCTGCCCCGACTTTCTCGGCGACTGCTCCGGCCGAAGAAGTGGTGCTCGGTACCCCGAACGCTTCTCTGCACGATACCCAGGAATTCTCTGAAATTGCCGATACCGACGACATGAACGGCGTTCATGAAGTTGCGGCAAAGCCGATGCAGATGGATGCCAATTCGCTCGAGACCCCGACCTACATGCGTCAGGAGGCTCTTGCGACTACCGTTGCTTCCAAGACGGTGCAGGATGACCCCGGTTCCATCAAGAAGGCTAGCGGCGTCGACTACGACGTGCCCGCTTTCTTGCGCGGAAACGCCCTGAGCGACATCTTCTAAGATGCCACTGAAAGGACTTCTAATAAGAAGATAACACACACACAGGGTGTGCGCTTTGCGCACGTCCCCACAACACACAAGGGACTACCTGGGTCTCCCTGCCTGGGTAGTCCTTTTTGCGACCGCTCGCTCCCACCTAAAGGTGGCCATGCCCACATAGGCACTGAAGTGCCAAGTGGTCAAAGGTCGCCACCGCGGCACGCTTGCGCCGTGCCGCTTGTGGCTCACGGCGTCGTTTTACAACGCAAAAAGGTTTTATAAGACCGCTCGCGCTACGTTTTGCGTATTAAATAGCTCCGGTCTGCGCTCGCTCTCGCCACCGCGGCACGCTTGCGCCGTGCCGCTTGTGGCTCACGGGCGTCCCGTTTGCGGCTGTATTGCTCGTTTTTTATGTCATCCCCGGCTTGGCCGGGGATCTCCTTTTTTTATTTACTATCTTGCTTAACATGAGGAACTGTATTCACACCCTCGTTTTTGGCGTGCTCGCTTTTGCGGCCCTGTGCCATGCATACCCGGCGCCCCCGCAGGCGGGCGAGACGGGCTATTTCCAGATAGGTACCGACTTCAACTTCGGGCTCAACGGCGGCCCGACCGACCCCACCTTCGCGGTAGATACTGCCGACTGGTTCGGGGGCAACTGGCGCGGTCTCCAGATTCCGCTCAATAACGCCCGCAGTTACGAGGACCACCTCGACCCGTTCTTCACCCTCAGTTTCCGTGCGGGTTACAAAAGTTTCCACGTGCTCCTGGAAGCCCCGCTCCGCCGCGATCTGGAGGCCTGGTATCAGGACGACCTTCACAAGAATTTCACGTACGACCCGAGTGAACTCGATATAAACGTTCCGAACAACGCCTACGCCGTATGGGAAAACCCCGTGGGCTACGTGCAGTTCGGGCGCTTTGCACTTGACGACCTGATGGTTTCCAAGAACGACATCCTGGTGGGTGGCGCTCCTTACCACGATGGCCTGCGCTGGAAATTTGCCGCAGGCATGTTCCGCTACGACTTTTTGTTCAGTTCCCTCAATGCCTGGCTGTACGGCGACGTGATGAATCACGATACCGGATGCCCGCCCGTGGGTACCGAGGCCTACGCGCAAAAGTGCACTGATCCCGGCAACCAGGTGGCAAACCAGCGCAACCGCACTTACACCGACAACATCAAGACGTTCATGTTCCACAAGTTCGGTGTCGAGACCGAAAAACTCTGGATATACGTTGCCGAACAGAGCATGATAGGCGGCAAGGCTCCGGAATTCCGCTCCATGAGTCCGTTCATCTACTGGCACGACAACTACGCGACCGGCTACACGTCGGCGGCTACCTCCGTGGAACTCGGCTACAAGACGAGCAACGGCGCGAAGTTCTACAGCCAGGTCAACATGGAAGACATCAACAGCCCGGTAGGCGAGGATGATGACAAGGGCACAAGCCGCTCCGTAATCAACTATCTGGTGGGTTACTACCATGAACTCTCGACTGCACTCTATGGCAAGTTCAACTGGCGCCTCGACGTGGTGCGTACCGACCCCGTGTCGAACAACAGCAAGCTCCCGCTGCTCAAGTACACGAGCCGTCGCAATTATCGCAGCAACTTCCGCGAGCAGGACGACCCCGATTACGCCGATGCCTACTTCGTGGATTACCCGATAGGCTACCGTCGCGGTGCGGACGCACTTGACGTGTGGTTCGATTTCGGCTGGCAGTATGGCAAGCACTCGCTCGCACTCACGCTTGCATGGCTGCGCCAAGGCGACAAGGAAATGTACACCGACTACAATGTGGCGCTCGCCGGCGGCGACACTTCACCTTCCGGCGTGGAGGAGGCCCAGTACCTGATAGACGCCCTATACAAAATGAAGGTGAACGACTGGTTCGGGTTCTACGTAGGTGGCGGGTTCCGCAAGTACGAGAACCTCGCGCACGAAAAAGGCGACGACGGGTATGATGGCTGGATACGTTCCGGCGTAAAGTTCACCTTTAACCCGGTTGACACGAAGTTCTAGAGAGTGACAGGAGTTTGGAGACATGTTGCTGAGGAGTAAATTGCTGATGCCATCCCTTGCCGTGTCATCCTCGCCCGTTCGGCAGGCTCAGGGCAGGCTCCGGCGAGGATTCATACATCTCGTACTTGCACTTGTTCTATTGCTCCTCCTCGCGTGTGGCGATGACACTACCGAAGTTGTCACGCAAACCGTCCCGAACAACATCGAAATTGTTGCCGAGGAATCCGACCTCCCCGAATGCACCGAAGATAACGAGGGCGAACAGGTTCTCGTGAAGGGCGAAAACACCGCCCGCACGTGCGTCGATGGCGAGTGGTCTGCCGCGTTTACCCCGGGCAGGGACACAATCTACCTGAAAAGCGAGAAAATCACCTGCTACACGGCGGAACTGGCCGACAAGCAGGGCGTGAAGGTCATCTGCGACGGCGACAGCGTGGGTGTGCTCCACAACGGCGGTGCGGGCAATCAAGGTGACAAGGGCGATGCCGGTGCCGGATGTTCGCTGGTGCAGCTCGATAGCGTTACGGTGCGCCTGTTCTGCGGTGCGGATTCTACATCTATATATCTAGGCGAAAAGCCCAAGTCTGTCGTGGATACCACCAAGGATCCGGAACGTGTTACGATAACGGTGGATTCCCTGACGGGGTTCGCGCAGAAGGGTCCCTTCCTGAAGGGCGGAAAGGTTACTTTGTACGAACTTCATGATGGCTATACCTTGGAAAAGACAGGCAAGACTTATTCATGCGAAATCCTGAACGATAGCGGGTATTACAAGTTCCCGAAAATGGAGCTTTCTAGCCAATACGTGCTAATCAATGTGAATGGCTATTACCAGGAGTTGTCTACGGGTGAAAAATCCATGGATCCCGTTGAGATGAATGCCTTGGTAGACCTCCTTGAACGGAAAACGGCGAATATAAACCTGTTTACGCACCTAGAGGCTGGCCGCGTGAAAAATCTGGTACAGCATAAGCAGATGAATGTTCAGTCTGCTAAGGCCCGGGCTAGAAAGGAAGTCTTCAACGTATTCCATATTGATACGACCGGGTTCAATACGCCTTTTGAAACCATGAATGTCCTTGGCGAGACGGATGCCGAAGCCTCACTGCTAGCCATGTCAATCTTGTTACAGAATATGTCTGATAAGACTATTCCTGAGCTCATTGCCGGAATGGCTGATGATTTTGCGAAAAATGGGGCATGGACAGATTCCCTGAATAAGGCCAAATTGGCAGAAGAGACGATATTCCCTGATTTTATGGGGGCGTACGCCTTTTACCGTAGCAATATGATTGAAAGTGGCCTTTCTGCAAAGGTTCCCTATTTCGAGAAATACCTGCGCTACTTTTGGAATATTGAGCTGGGGCTCGGTGTGTGCGGAAGTGACTCCGTGCCACAGGATGCGGTAAAGCATGTAAGTAACAGGTATTCTAAGTATTATGCGCGCGCATATAGCGATACGGTGAGCGTGGGTGGGAAGAACAGGTTCTTCTGTATGGATGCCGATAGTACCAAGTGGCGCTTTGCGATGGATATAGAGAAAGATACGATGGGGACGGCGTTCAAGAACAACAAAACGGGAGTGACCGTTGTTGGTACAGTTACAGGTCATCAACTTCTGTGGGATTCTGATGAAATCCGGTATGCGGATTCTTTGGAAGAAGATATAAGCTGGGGCTGTATTCGCGAGTTGAAGGGACAATGTGTGGGGAAAACAAGCGATTTGCAGCGCCATTGCACGGATGAAGGAATGGGAGCGCTTTGTTTTGTAGACGAAAGAGATATGACAATCTATGAGTATGCAAAATTAGGAAACTATACTTGGATGATAGAAAATTTGAGGTATACGGATAGTACAAAAACGCCGAGTCTTAAAGGAAAAACTTGGTGCTACGACAATGATCCCGCAAATTGCGAGAAATATGGGCCGTTGTATATATGGGGGGCCGCGATAGATTCTGTAAAACTGGCTAGTGATCCTGATAATCCGATGGTATGTGGGTGGCGTGAACCAAAATGTGAATTGGGGAGAATTCAGGGAATATGCCCTGATGGTTGGCGTATGCCTAGTATGTCTGAGTTTAATAATTTGGCTCGTTTTGTGGAATCTAATGAGGGGAGTTTCTCTATTCTATTTGCAGGGCAACTACTTACGAGTTCGTCGTTTAGGGGTATTGGTACTTGGGCTTATTTTTGGACGGCGACGGATCTAGAGACTTCATTTGATGCTGGAGTTGGAAGGGCTAGTCCAACGAAGTCTTTGTATGTTACGGGCGAATATCAGAATTCTGCTTGCTCTGTTCGTTGTCTCAAAGATTGATTCGATATGTGTGGTATTATGAAAGTGATTGCGATTTTTCTTTTTCTCCTTCTCCTTGCCGCCTGTAGCAACGGTACCTCCGAAATCGTCTCGCAATCTGTTTCGGACAACGTAGAAATTGTTTCCGAAGAATCCGATCTGCCTGAATGCAACGAAGATGACGAAGGCGAACAGGTCATGGTAAAGGGGGAATCGTATGCTCGCACATGCGTTGGTGGCGAGTGGACCAAGATAATCAAATACGCAAAAGACACGGCGTCCGTGAAAAAGGATAGCTTGTCGTGCCATACGGAAGAACTTGCCAGCAAGCGCGGAGTCAAGGTCGTCTGCTACGGTGATAGCGTGGGTGTCTTGCTCAATGCCGAGGCTGGCGCGAAGGGCGACAAGGGCAATGCTGGTGTAGGCTGTTCGCTGGAAAGGGTAGATAGTGCTTCTGTACGGCTGTATTGCGAAGGCGATTCTACAATGTACTATCTTAAATCCCCGTCGCCTGCCCTTGCCGCGGATTCTGCTGCCAAAGTAGCCGCGGAAACTGTTCCTGTGTCATTTGACTTGTTGATTGGCTTTGCGCAGAAGGGCCCGTTCATGAAGGGCGCGATGGTTGACCTGTTTGAACTCAAGGACGGCATTACGCTGGAAAAAACAGGAAGGTCCATCAAAGGTGAAGTTGTTGATGATGAGGGCCGGTTTAAACTGACGGAAGTGAAGCTTTCTAGCCAGTATGCGATTATTAGGGTGAAGGGCTTTTACCATAACGAGGTCACAGGGCGAAAATCCAAGGCCCCTGTAGAACTGTATGCCTTGTTGAATCTGCTGGAGCAAAAAAGCCCGAAAGTAAATGTGCTGACGCATTTGGAATTTGATCGTGTGAGTTACCTGGTAACCCGTGAGGGCAAGACTGTCAAACAGGCGAAAAAACAGGCGCAGTCCGAAATATTGAAGGCGTTCTATATGGATGTGGAAGGGGTTGATAACCCTGAAGGTCTGGATATTTTTGGTGATACGGAAGCCGATGCCACGTTGCTGGCAATATCCGTTTTGTTGCAGGGTGGGCGCAGTGAAAGTGAAGTGCAAGCACTTTTGACGGAAATATCGACGGCGTTGAAAACCGAGGGCAAGTGGGAAGGCTCAAGAGCGGACTCGTTGAAGACTACTATGGCCGATGGGGCTATGCTTCAGGGGTCTAGAATGATTCGTAAACTTAAGGGTAACAACTTTTTTTATAAAAACGCCGGAAATTATGAGAAGTATGTCGAAAATTTCATTGCAAAACAGTATAAGTTAGACGTATGTGGTGCCTCAAACGAGGGAAAAACACAGGTAGTAGATAACGAAATAAGTAAGTATTATGGAAAAAAACTTATCTGTTATGAGAGTGCGTTTGGAATCCCTTCTGAAAATATGGCATTTAATCCCGAAATAGAATATGGATGGTTGTACGATATTCGTGATAGGCATATGTATAAAACGGTAGATGTCGGAAACCAAACGTGGATGGCGGAAAACTTGAATTATGAATACAATATTCAGGTTGCTGATGGGGATGATGTTGTGACGTATGGTAATGCTTGTGGTGGTGATAGTTGTTTTGTTTATGGTCGTTACTATTCATGGGCTGCAGCAATGGACAGTTCTGCGATGTTTACAGAGAACGGTAAGGGGTGTGGAGTTAGACTAGATTCCCAATGTTATACGTCTGATAAAGTTCGCGGGGTTTGTCCTGAAGGGTGGCTTTTGCCGAGTAAGATTGAATGGCTGGCTTTGTTCAGAACTTCAGGACTAATTCGTATTGTTGATGAACGTGATGGAGGTGCTTGTAACGCGAATGTTGATAGTGTCGGTTTTTCGCCGCTGTTTGCAGGGCGTGTGCAATTGCCCGTAAAATCTATAAGGGATTTCGGCGACGTGGCCCTTTTTTGGTCTTCTACAAAACATAATGCTAAAGACTACGTTTTTTATTTTGAGATGTTCCCTAGAGTTAAGAGGATTGAGTGGGTTATGCATAACATTAAGTCTGATTATGTATCGGTCCGCTGCATCAAGGACTAGCGCGAAGAGGTTGATGTTATGAGTCTTTCTAAGCGAAACGAAGCATCCCGATCCGCATTGTCATCCTCGCGTAGGCGAGGATCCATACATTTCACACTTGCACTTGTTTTATTGTTCCTCTTCGCCTGTAGCAACGATACCACCGAAATCATCTCCCAGTCGATTCCGGACAACATAGAAGTTGTCGCCGAAGAATCCGACCTCCCCGAATGCACCGACGAGAGTGAGGGCATGCAGGTGATGGTAAAGGGCGAAAGCGTTGCTCGTACATGCGTCGGTGGCGACTGGACCAAAGCAATAGAACTTGGCAAGGATACGATTAATCTGAAAAACGAGAATATCCCGTGTTATACGCAGAGTATCTCGGGTGGCGATAGTGTCAAGGTGGTCTGCAATGGCGATAGCGTAGGCGTTCTGCTCAAGGGCGAATCTGGTAAAAAAGGTGAAGTGGGTGAAGATGGAACGGGCTGCACCCTTGCTAGGGCCGATAGCCTTTACGTGCGCTTGGTCTGTGGGGGCGATACCGCGTTGATTTATCGCCCGGATACCACTCGTGTAACTTTGTTTGGCTGTGCTCAGAAGGGTCCGTTCTTGAAGGGCACCTCGGTTGCCCTATACGAAGTTTCTGACAGTGCGTCGCTAAAGCAGACAGGCGTAAACTTTGTGGACGAGGTCGATGATAACGGTTGTTTCGAGGTGACTGCGACTAACTTGTCTAGCCAATATGCCGTGATTGTTGCTGAAGGGCTGTACAATAATGAGGTAACGGGTTCGCCGTCTAGGTCGGATGTCCGCCTCCGTGCCCTTGTCGATGTGGCCGAGCGCGATACGGCGAATGTGAACGTGTTGACTCATCTGGAATTTAACCGCGCCAGTTATCTTGTTTCGCACGAAGGCATGGGTGTAGAGCGGGCAAAAAAACAGGCGCAGTCAGAGGTCTTGAAACTGTTCTTTATTGATTCTGTGGGGTTTGATGCCTCTGAAAACCTGAATATTTTTGATAAGGGCGATGCAGACGCGGCTTTGCTGGCCATATCCGTTTTATTGCAGGGCTCCCGCAATGAAGGCGGGCTGATGTCGCTTTTGACAGAAATTTCAAATGCGCTGGAATTCGAAGGGGAATGGAATGGTTCTGTAGTGGATTCTATAAAGACGGCTATGGCTGATTGGGCCATGGATCAAGATTTGCAAATCATTCGCAAATCTGTAGAAGGCTGGAATAATGGCGAAAAAGTCGGCAATTTTGAAAAGTATATCAATAATTTTATCGCGCATGTATACGCGATGAAACCTTGTGGAGGTGGCGACGAAACAGAACAGCGTGTTGTGAATAATGAAAGGAGCCTCTATCAAGGGCAAACATTTTATTGTCATGAGTGGACCTATATTACAGGATCAAAAAACACGTTCTTTAATCCTGACGTCGTTTATGGCTGGATGGTAGATCCGAGAGATAAGCATGCATATAGGACGGTGAAAATAGGTGAACAGACCTGGATGGCGGAAAATCTGAACTATGAATACAAAATCAATTCTGCTGGTAAGGCTGTGACATATGGAAACCTGTGTGGGGCCGATAGTTGTGAAGTGTTTGGCCGTTTCTATACTTATGCAGCGGCAATGGATAGCGCTGCGGTGTTTTCGGAGAACGGTAAGGGCTGTGGATGGGGAGTGAACTGTACGCCAATTTACCCTGTTCCCGGTATATGTCCGGAAGGCTGGCATTTACCGGACACTGCGGAATACCGAACCTTGTTTAATGCGGTAGGGGGTACCGAAAAGGCTAGCCTGATTCTTAGATCACCGGAACTTTGGTCGGTGGATAAAAATGCGGAGGATATTAAGGGCACGGATAGTGTGGGCTTTGGTGTGTTGCCGTCGGGATATTTTAATGCGACATGGAATGAAGTTTGGCAATCACCTATAACTGATAGTTCGTATGATCGTTATGATATAGCAACTTTTATGACTTCCGTTGAAGTTGAATATGGTGACGATTTTAGATTGGTGTTTATAGTTCAGTTTCAAACGTTGCATCAACCAGTAGATGCGCAATTAAATGTAGGCGGTGGAGGTGGGCGGTCTTTTGGCCAATCCGTCCGTTGCCTCAAGGACTAAATTCGGGTTTTTCGAGCCATTGCGAGGCCCTTTTAAGGGTCGTGGCAATCTCTAGCAGGCATATTTATATATATTTCCCACAGACATAGCCCCATTCCTCACGGTTTGGGGCGCATAGAAATTTGAGTTATTGCTCTTATTCTTGGAACCGAAAATCTGGTAAATTTTCAAAATCCAACGAGAATAAGGCAGACACTCACGCACCCTGTGCGTGGGTCGTTTGTGCTTATGTTGGATAGGTTTACCAGAGCCTCGGTTTCGTAAGTGCATTCGATACCACGCCTTTTTTATTTGGTGTTGAATGTACTGGGCATAAGGGCTAGCAAATGAGGCCCTTATGGATAACACGCAGCAGTTCAACAAGCTGGTCAGTTTTATGTGGAATATCGCCAACGACGTGTTGGTGGATGTCTTTGAACAGGTCGATTACAAGAAGGTTATTCTCCCGATGATGGTGCTCCGCCGCATCGACGTTCTCTTGGAACCCACGAAAGAAGCCATTCTCAAACAGAAGGCCGAACTTGACAAGCAGAAAATCGTGAACTACGAGCCGGTGCTGACCGCTATCACCAAGTATCCCTTCGTGAACGTTTCGAAGTTTACGATGCGCACACTGACGGCGGAAACGAATCCTTCCCGCCTCAAAATGAACTTCTTGGAATACATCGACGGTTACAGCAAGGATGTTCAGGACATTGTCAAGAAGTTCGAACTGTTGCCGACCATCGACAAACTTACCGAGAACAACCGCCTGGGATCCATTCTCGAGAAGTTTACCGACAAGTCCATCAATTTGGGAATCTTGCCCGTAAAAGATGCGAGCGGAAAAGAGACCTTGCCCGGTGTCGATAACCACATGATGGGAACGGTGTTCGAAGAACTGCTCCGCCGCTTCAACGAAGCCTATGCCGTGACTAGCGCCGGTCGTCACTTTACGCCGCGCGACATGGTGAAGCTGCTTGCCGACTTGACGATTCTCCCGATTGCAGACAAACTTGAAAATTCGACATACACCATTTACGATGGAGCCTGCGGTACGGGCGGAATCTTGTCGGTTGCCAAGGAGAAAATTCTTGACATGGCGAAAGAACGCGACAAGAAAATCAAGATTCACATTTTCGGTCAGGAACTGATGCCCGATACTTACGCCACCTGCAAGGCGGACATCATGATTTCGGGCCAAATCAAGAGCTTCAGTTATTCGTTGAACAAGCAGCAGCGCGACTATATCGCCTTTGGTTCGACCATTTCGCAAGATGGTCACATTGGCGAAACTTATGACTTCTGCATTTCGAACCCGCCGTTCGGTACGGCGTGGAAAGAAGATCTCAAGAACTGGGGAATTTCGGACAAGAAGGAAATCACCGACAGCCGTTTTGTGCTTTCGGACGATATAAACTTTGTCCCCGACATTGGCGACCCGCAGATGCTCTTCTTGGCGAACAACGTGAGCCGTATGAAGGAAACGGAACTCGGCACTCGCATTGTGGAAGTACACAACGGAAGTTCGCTCTTTACGGGGGATGCAGGCTCGGGCAACAGCAACTTGCGCAAGTATGTTATCGAAAACGATATGCTCGAAGCGATTGTCGCCATGCCCGAAAAGGACTTTTACAACACGGGTATCGGTACCTACATCTGGATTGTCACGAACCGCAAGGAAAAACGCCGCAAGGGCAAGGTGCAGTTGATTGATGCGACTGCCATCAAGACCCCGCTTCGCAAGAATCTGGGCGAAAAGAATTGCGAAACGAACGAGGCGGACCGTGCAAAGATTTTGAAACTCCTGATGGATTTCAAGGAAACGGAACAGAGCAAAATTTTCGACAATTCTGAATTCGGTTACTGGTCTGTGCCGCTGATGAAGCCCGTAATGGACGAGAATGGCAAACCGGTCAAGGACAAGAAGGGCAATTTAAAATACAAGGCGAATCGTAACGAAACGGAACAGATTCCGATGAACTATCCGGGCGGAATAGAAGGCTTCTACGAGAACGAAGTCAAACCCTATACGCCCGACGTGATTTTCGGCGAACCCACCGTAGGCTACGAACTCAGCTTTACCAAGTATTTCTACAAGCCTGTGGAACTCCGCAGCCTGAAAGACATCAAGAACGACATCATGAAACTGGAACGGCAAACCGAAGGTGCCCTCGCGGAGATCCTGGAAGAGTAAGGATGAACACGTCATTGCGAGGAACGTTGTGACGAAGCAATCTCTTATTCGAGTGTCATTCTGAGCGGAACGAAGTGGAGTCGAAGAATCTAAAGGAATTTGTTTGTATGAGAAAGTATGCGCGATATAAAGATTCAGGAATCTCTTGGATAGGAGATGTGCCGGAGCATTGGGATGTTGTTCCTTTTAGGTCTGAATTCTCTTTGGGAAAGGGCTTGCCGATTACAAAGGATAACCTTATTAATGATGAAATTAATGGAGTCCCTGTTGTCAGTTATGGGCAAATTCATTCTAAGGAAAATGAAGGAACTGTTTTAAAAAGAAATTTGTTGAGATTTGTTGAATCTTCATGGCTTGATTCAAATCCGCAATCTTTATTGCGGAAAAATGATATTGTATTTGCCGATACTTCAGAAGATTTAGATGGTTGTGGTAATTGTGTTTTAAATACGGAAACGAGAAAGATTTTTGCAGGCTATCATACAATAATTGCGTTTACAAATAAAGAAGAAAACGGACCATTCTTTGCTTATCTTTTTCAATCTGATATTTGGAGATCTCAAATTAGAACTCGTGTAAACGGCGTAAAAGTTTATAGTGTTACAAGAGCTCATTTGAAGCGTTGTAAATTGCTACTTCCTCCTCTCTCTGAACAAAAGGCGATTGCGGAATACTTGGATAAAAAGACGGCGCAAATCAATGAACTTGTTTCGGCAAAACAGAAACAAATCGAACTCCTGAAAGAATACAAACAGTCCGTTATCGCAAATGCCGTCACAGGCAAGATAGACGAAAGACGAGAGAAACGCAAATGGAAAGATTCTGGCATTTCTTGGATAGGAAAAATCCCTGAAAACTGGGAAGTGGATAAATTGGGACATCGCTTTATTCAAAGGAAAGAAAAAGTTTCCGATAAAGATTATCCGCCATTGTCAGTATCTAAAATGGGTGTGACTCCGCAATTGGAAAGTGCTTGCAAAACCGATGATGGAGATAATAGAAAGTTGGTTCTGAAAGGGGATTTTGTTGTTAATTCTCGTTCAGACCGAAAGGGATCTTGCGGTTTATCTGAATTAGATGGTTCTGTTTCCTTGATTAATATTGTTGCTACGCCACGTAATATAGATGGGCATTACATTCATTACTTGTTTAGGAGTAATAATTATATAGAAGAATTCTATCGTATGGGTCGAGGGATTGTGGCTGATTTGTGGACCACGCGATGGAGCGAAATGCGAACGATTATGATTCCCGTTCCTCCTCTTTCCGAACAAAAGGAAATAGTCGCCTATATCGAAAAGAAAGTTTCTTCCATCGATTCTCAAATTGCGTCCATCGAAAATCAGATTGCGAACTTGAACGAGTATAAACAAAGTTTGATAAGTGATGTGGTTACAGGCAAGGTAAAGGTTTAATTATGCCGACGGATACTTCAGAAAAGGGTCTCGAAACTCTCATCGAAAAATACCTTCTTGAGGCTAACGGCTACTATAGGGGCATGCCGTCCGACTACAGCACCGATTACGCCTTGGATTGCGACAAGTTGGAGCTGTTCCTTTGCACTACGCAAGAAGACAAAGTCCAAAGAACTGTAGATTTCAAGAATCCGCATATCCGTCATTCGTTCTTTGACAGGCTTAAGAACGAAATCACCAAGCGTGGCGTTATCGACGTCATCCGCAAGGGCTACAATTACAATACCACGCACTTCGACATGTATTACCCGTTTCCGTCCGAGTTGAGCGAATCGGGACAAAGTTATTACGACCAGAATATTTTCTCCGTCACGCGCCAGGTTCACTTTAGCGTCGCGAACCCTG
>JAEEGG010016439.1_pt1 | contig 15360 bp, 12 predicted proteins | sample 9134161 | NCBI WGS metagenome assembly JAEEGG01 (sample SAMN16246543, study PRJNA631951) | gut metagenome | biome: gut microbiome; feature: rumen; material: CR-attached | host: Bos | place: Iran: Karaj | collected 2018-10
TAACCAAGATACTCTATGCACTCTCCAAGAAGAACGGCCGCATCAAACCGCACAACATGTACTCATCGGTCATTGCCAGTGCCATCACCATAGGTATGGGCGGATCGGTCGGTGCAGAGTCTCCTATCGTGCTTACCGGATCGGCCATCGGCTCCAACATCGGCCGTATGTTCAAGATGGAGCACCGTACTCTGATGCTGCTTGTGGGCTGCGGATCGGCCGGTGCCATTGCCGGTATCTTCAAGGCTCCCATTGCTGGTCTTGTGTTCGTGCTTGAGGTGCTGATGTTTGACCTGAGCATGGGCTCGCTTCTGCCCCTGCTGGTATCATCGGTAACCGCCGCTACTATATCATATGTCTTTACCGGGACTGATTCCATGTTCCATTTTGTATCAGAACATGGGTTCGACCTGTCACGCATACCGCACGCCCTCTTGCTGGGAATTGCCTGCGGACTGGTGTCGCTCTACTTCTCTCAGACCATGCACTGGTTTGAGACCTGGTTCAAGAAATTCTCCAATCCATGGGTCAAGTTCGTCATCGGTGCAGTTGTGCTGAGCGTATTGATATTCCTCTTCCCGTCACTGTTCGGAGAGGGTTATGATACCATCGGCATGCTGCTCAATGCAGGTGAGAATCCGGAGAAAGTAATGGAAGGCTCTCTGTTCTACGGCGGCAACATACTGCTTTATCTTTCGCTGGTGGTATTGACCAAGGTATTTGCCTCCACTGCAACCAATGCCGGAGGCGGATGTGGCGGTATTTTCGCACCCAGCCTGTTCCTGGGCTGCCTCACCGGATTCATTTACGGTACTATCATTAACCGTGTGTCGCCCGGTGCCGATATCTCCGTCCAGAACTTTGCCCTGCTGGGTATGGCCGGACTCATGTCGGGAGTTATGTTCGCCCCGCTTACCGGAGTATTCCTTATAGCCGAACTCACCGGCGGCTACTCCATGTTCCTGCCGCTCATGATGGTTTCGGTCATGTCATATCTCACCATCAAACTCTTCCAGTCGCATTCCATTTACTCCATGCGTCTGGCACAGAAGGGAGAACTCATGACCCACCACAAGGACCAGTCTGTACTGCTTCTTATGAGTATGGACAACCTCATTGAGAAAGAGTTCCTCAAGGTACGTCCCGAGATGGACCTGGGTCAGCTGGTGAACGTAATTGCACGTTCCAAGCGAAACCTCTTCCCCGTGGTCGATGACAATGACTGCCTGGTCGGTGTGGTAAATATGGAGAGTATCCGTAATATCATGTTCCGTCAGGAGTTGTATCATCGTTTCAATGTCCAGAAACTAATGGAACTTCCGCCTGCCCGCCTGTCGGTCAAGGATCCCATGGAGACGGTCATGAAAAAGTTTGATGAGACCGGAGCCTGGAACCTGCCCGTAGAGGATGAGGAGGGCCGTTATCTTGGATTCGTATCCAAGTCCAAGATATTCAACTCATACCGTAACGTATTGCTGGAACTCTCCGAAGAGTAATGTGATGATGAATAAGAAAGACCTCAGAATTGTATTCATGGGCACTCCCGAGTTTGCGGAGTTCACCCTGCGCCGCCTTGTTGAGGACGGTTATAATATAATAGGTGTGGTAACCATGCCCGATAAGCCCATGGGCCGTCATGGAAGCGTGCTTCAGAGCAGTCCTGTAAAGAAGTACGCGGTAGAGCAGGGCATACCCGTGCTGCAGCCCGAAAAGCTGAAAGATCCCGCTTTCATCGATCAGTTATCGGCCCTTAAGGCTGACCTGCAGATCGTGGTGGCTTTCCGTATGCTTCCCGAGATTGTCTGGAATATGCCCCGCCTGGGAACTTTCAACCTCCACGGCTCGCTGCTGCCTCAGTACCGCGGTGCCGCCCCCATCAACTGGGCCATCATAAACGGCGACAAGGAGACAGGCGTAACCACCTTCTTCCTCAAGCATGAAATCGATACAGGCGATATTATATATAAGGAGAGCATTCCCATACTGCCCACGGACAATGCCGGTACCGTCCATGACAAACTCATGGAACTGGGGGCCGATCTTACCGTGCGCACCCTCGATGATATCATCGCAGACCGCGTCAGACCCATACCCCAGGATACCATTCCCGTCAGTGAACTGCGCCCCGCCCCCAAGATCTTCAAGGAGACCTGCCGCATAGACTGGAACCAACCCACCGCCCGCATAAACGACTTCATCCGGGGTCTCTCCCCATACCCCGCTGCCTGGACCGTCCTCCGCTCAGCTGATGGCCGTGAGCAGGATTTCAAGATCTATTCAGCCACTCCCGTGTCGGTCGATATGACTGAGAAACCCGGTACTATCCGTTGTGACGGAAAACGCTTCCTTGAGGTTTATACCGCCGATGGCGCAATACGTCTGGATGAGGTTCAGGTGGCCGGAAAGAAACGTATGCCGGTGTGCTCATTTCTTTGCGGAAATGACCTTTCAGACGGCTGTTTTTTCGCCTAGAAAGTGTTAAAAATGACATTTTGTTTGTGAATTAAGAAATATTCACATTATCTTTGCCCCAACAATAACACAATTATCAACTAAAACCGAACTGCCTATAGACTGAACTTTACTCCTACAAACCAAGTAAAGAAGAAGTAATGCAGAATTTAATTCAGCTCACCGACGACCAGTTGGTAGCGCTCTATTCTAACGGAAACACAAAGGCGTTCGATACCCTTTTATCACGTTATCAGGACAAGTTATATTCGTACATCAACTTTGTTGTACGCAATCGCGACCTTGCCGATGACATCTTCCAGGATACATTCGTAAAAGCAATAGTAACCCTGCAGAAAGGTAACTACACCAGCACCGGCAAGTTCGGCGCCTGGCTAACCCGCATAGCACATAACCTCATCATAGACTACTTCCGTCAGGATAAGAATGAGAACACCGTAAGCAACGATGCCCAGGAGTATGACCTGCTCAACGATGCCAGTCTGGCTGAGGCCAATGTCGAGGATACGATGATCAATGAGCAGACCCTGCGCGACGTACGTCGTCTGGTTGATGCCTTGCCCGACAATCAGCGTGAGGTAGTATTCATGCGCTACTATCAGGACCTCAGTTTCAAGGAGATAGCCGATATTACCGGCGTGTCCATCAATACCGCACTCGGCCGTATGCGTTATGCGCTCATCAACATCCGCAAGATGTCGGTCGATAACGGAATAGCCCTGTCCCTTGCAGTATAACGCAGGTTCGGAATATTTTTTTAAAATATCACCCGGTTTACATACTATTTTTCAGAGGTTTGCGTTTTATAGGTGAACTAAACAAAGGACGCCTATGGATCAGACCTCTACTACTTCTTCTTTACTTTCCGAAAACTTCATCCGCGCAGCCGTCAGGAACGGTTCCTATGGCCAGCCGTCGCAGAAGACACTTGATTTTATCCGCAATTTCGCGGCCGGGGTGTGTAATGTCGCATAATATTGACTACTTTTGTGGCAGAATCCGGTTTGGGTTCCAATCATAATTTAGAACTATGAGCACAATTGTAGCACCCTCGCTCTTGTCGGCCGATTTCGGAGACTTGCGCAAGGACCTTGAGATGATCAACCGCAGTCAGGCGGATATGCTCCATCTTGATATCATGGATGGAGTATTCGTACCGAACATATCGTTCGGTTTTCCTGTTTTGAAGTATGTGGCCAAGTACTGCACCAAACCCCTTGACCTTCACCTCATGATAGTGGAGCCCGAAAAGTTCATGGATCGTTTCCAGGAACTTGGCGTTTCTACATATAACGTTCATTATGAGGCATGCACTCATCTCAACCGCACCATATTCGAGATAAAGAACCGCGGCATGAAAGCTGCAGTTACCCTGAATCCCTCCACACCGGTAAGCATGCTTAAAGATGTGATAAGTGATGTTGATATGGTACTGCTCATGACAGTCAATCCCGGTTTCGGAGGTCAGAAGTTCATTGAACACTCTATAGAGAAGGTTAAGGAACTGCGCAAGCTCATCGATGAGACCGGCTCCAAGGCTCTCATAGAGGTTGACGGTGGCGTCACCTTTGAAACTGCACCGCGTCTGGTTAAGGCTGGTGTCGATGTCCTGGTATCGGGCAACACCATTTTCTCCTCGCCAGATCCGGAAAAGGCAATCATGGAACTTAAGAAACTCTAGGATAGCAAGTGAAACTTTCGGACTGGCCCTCTTTAAGGCTGGTCATTCCCCTTATAGCAGGGATATACATATCGGATACCATTGAGAACACCCGGGCAGAGATGCCGGTCTGGTGTCTCATCGTCACAACCCTTCTGATAGCAATTATAGCACTGATATCAAGTGGCAGACATCCCCGTATTTCAGGGTTTTGTCTGTCGCTTTCGTTTGTGCTTGCAGGTGCTTCATCCTATGCTATTCAAATGAACAGGGTCAGGGTGGAGTGGCCTCCGCGTTATGCCGTATATAAAGGAGTTCTCAACTCCTATCCGCTGGAGCGTGAACGCAGTTATAGGCTTGAGGTAATGCTCCGGGACAGCCTGTACCGAGGCCATAATATATATCTCTACCTGCCCAAGGACAGCGCGGCCGCGTCTCTTGAACCGGGAACTTTGATTGTATTTGACGGAAAGGTCAATAAACCCTCCAGTGAGGGGGCTGGGTTTGACTACGCCTCATATCTGCTCAGTCACGGCATCTCAGGCACACTGCGGGTACAGGCCAAGGACTGGCACTCCCTTCCGCCAGACGGCACCGGGGGACTGCGTATCCGTGCCGTAAGGTTTCGCCGTGCGGTCATCCGCAAGTATAGGGAATGGGGGCTTGAAGGTAATTCCCTGGCGGTCGTATCGGCCGTCTCGTTGGGCGAGAAACGTGCTCTGAATGACCAACTGCGTGAGGTATACTCCACATCAGGCGTAAGTCATGTCCTGGCTGTATCGGGCCTTCATGTGGGTATCATGTGCTGGTTCCTGTATCTTATCTTCCCGGCCGTTCTGTACCGTAAGGCCGAATGGCTGCGTCAGTTGCTGGTCATGGGCGTATTGTGGGCATACGCATTTGCAATAGGCCTGCCCGTTTCCATAACACGTACTCTCATCATGTTCTCCATTGTAGCCATATGCCGGGCGCTTGAGAGGGAGACATCGGCCCTTAATTCACTTGGCATCGCTGCCATGATCATGCTTGCGGCCAATCCGTCGGCCCTGTTTGATATGAGTTTCCAACTCTCATTCAGTGCTGTTCTCTTCATAGTTATCATCACTCCCATAATGCTCCAAATCTATGAGCCCAGCAATCCTTTGGGCCGATACGTATGGCGCGTGTCGGTTCTCTCGTTCGCTGCTCAGATAGGCACCGTCCCCATAGTGATGTATCATTTTTCAGGTTTCTCCACATACGTCATGCTGGCCAATCTCATTGTCGTTCCGGTAATGTTCGTGATAGTGTCGCTCTCCATGTCGCTCTGGATTGCCGGCTGGTTCCCTTTCTTCCGGGCAGTTGTAGTAACTTCGCTGACCTGGCTGGTCGATACCATGACCGGTCTTCTTACGCGTATATCGGCCCTTCCGTATTCACATCTTGAACTATCGTTGCATAGGGGGTGGGTTGTTTTTGTCATATACGCCGTCGTAATACTGATCTGTTTGTGGTATAAGGAGAAACGTACCCACCGCCTTGTCCAGGCTCTTGCCTGCATCACGGCAGCCACCATTTTGGCACTCTTTCAAAACTTTGTGGTTTGAATCATATTGAGTACCTTTGCGGTGCTATGATTAAAAACATGTTATCCGGTATTGACGTAGCCGAGTTCCGCATCTGGATGGGGTGGGCTGACCGTTACGTGATACTGACCCACATGGGCCCTGACGGTGATGCCATCGGCTCTTCTCTGGCGCTCTGCCGTTACCTCAGGAGCAAGGGTAAGGAGGCAGTGGTGATCGTGCCCGATTCCGCTCCCGATTTTCTTTCATGGCTTCCCGGAGCTCAGGATCTGAGAGTGTTTACCGATGACCCCGATGCCAATGAGGATCTTGTCTATAAGGCCGATGTGCTCTGCTGTCTTGATTTCAACGTGGTAGGCCGTATCGGAAAGATTGCAGCCAGCTTTCTTTACTCCAAAGCAAAGAAATTCCTGCTTGACCATCATCCCTTCCCGGGTGCCAATTATACGGTTACGTTGTCTCATCCCGAGGCGTCGTCTACATCGGAACTGGTATTTCATCTCATCTGTGCTCTCGGTGATTTCAGCTTGATAGACAAGGAGATGGCCCAGTGTATCTATACCGGAATAATGACCGATACGGGAGCACTCTCTTACAACAGTAACAGCAGCAATCTTTTCCAGGTGGTCTCCCATCTTCTTGACAAGGGCGTGGATAAGGATGAAATATATCGTCTTGTCTACAATAACTATTCGGAGTCACGTCTGCGTCTTCAGGGTTTTGTGCTGAATGAGAAAATGCAGGTGTTCCCGGATAAATCAACATCTCTCATCACGCTTACAGACAAGGAACTGCGTAAGTTCAAATACCGCAAGGGTGATACGGAGGGATTTGTCAATATGCCGCTTCAGATAAACGGCGTTCTCATGAGTGCGTTTTTCCGTGAGGATAAGGAGCAGGGAATCATCAAACTCTCCTTCCGCTCTGTCGGCACAGTGCCCTGTAACCGTTTCAGCAGTGACTTCTTTAACGGAGGTGGTCATCAGAATGCCGCCGGAGGTGAATACCGTGGTACCTTGGAAGAGGCAGTGGAACGGTTCCATAAGGGGCTTGACGAGTGGTCTCACTCGCAGGAGGATTGTATAAGACAACTTTTCAGACAGTAATATGAAGAAACTGTTATTCGTGTTTTTTGGCCTTACGGTTATTTCATCTCTCCTCTCATCATGCAAGGAGGAAGAGGAAACCTATGCCGAACAGAAAGAACGTGAGGCAAAACAGGTGCGTGCCTGGTTGGATTCACATAACATAGATGTCATCAGCCTTCAGGAATTTCTTAAGGATACAATAACCGATAATCCTGAGACAGGTCCGGATTCAACACGCAACGAATATGTGCTTTTTGGAGATAACGGCGTTTACATGCAGATTGTCCGCCGTGGTGAGGGCCGTCAGATAGAATCAGGTGACACTTGGTACATGAACGCCCGCTATGTCGAGGTTTATCTTGGTTCGGGTGATACTATGACCATGAATCTCTATCAGCAGGATCCCGATGTGTTCTATGTAAAACGTAACGGCGATAACTATTCGGCATCATACAAGAGCGGTATCATGTCCAGGGCATATGGCTACTCTGTTCCCAATGCCTGGATAATGACAATGCCGTATATCAGACCCGGTCTGCTTAACGGTGCCGGTTCGGCCAAAGTGCGCATCATCGCACCTCATAATCAGGGAACCCAGAATGCGGCATCGTCCGTTTATCCCGCTTATTACGAAATTATAATAACAACGCAAAAATGGCAATGGTAAAGTCAATCTCCGGCATTCGCGGAGAGATAGGCGGTCCTGCCGGAAACGGCCTGACCCCTATTGATATAGTTAAGTTCGTATCGGCATACGCAACATGGGTACGTGAAGGCAACCCGTCTGCCAGCCGTATCGTGGTCGGCCGTGACGCACGCCTGTCGGGCGAGATGGTACGTGAAGTCGTTTGCGGTACGCTCCTCGGAATGGGTTTTGACGTGACCGATATCGGTCTTGCCACCACTCCAACCACAGAACTTGCCGTAACATGGCTCAAGGCCGATGGCGGTATCATACTTACCGCCAGTCATAACCCCCGTCATTGGAACGCACTCAAACTGCTCAACCGTGATGGCGAGTTCCTCTCGGCTTCTGATGGTAACCGTGTTCTTGAATTGGCCGATAAGGAACAGTTCGTGTATGCCGATGTCGACCACCTGGGCCATTATTCAACAGATGACACCATGAACCGTCGCCATATAGAGTCGGTTCTGGCACTTGACCTGGTTGATGTGGAGGCTATCCGCAAGGCCGACTTTAAAGTAGCCATTGACTGTGTCAACTCTGTTGGTGGCATAATTCTGCCCGATCTTCTTAAAGCTCTTGGGGTAGAGAGCGTAGACAAACTCTACTGTGATCCCACCGGTGATTTCCAACACAACCCCGAGCCGCTCGAGAAGAACCTTGGCGATATCATGAACCTCATGAAAAAAGGAGGCCGTGACGTAGCCTTTGTCGTAGATCCCGATGTGGACCGTCTGGCTTTCATTGATGAGAACGGCGCCATGTACGGTGAGGAATACACCCTCGTAACCGTAGCGGATTATGTATTAAAACATACTCCCGGAAACACGGTCTCCAACCTTAGTTCCACCCGCGCTCTTCGTGATGTGACACGTCAGTACGGCGGTCAGTACAATGCCGCAGCTGTAGGTGAGGTCAATGTCACCACCAAGATGAAAGAGACCGGTGCGGTCATCGGAGGTGAAGGCAATGGCGGAGTCATCTATCCCGCTCTCCATTACGGCCGTGACGCACTCGTGGGTATCGCTCTCTTCCTAAGTCATCTTGCACATGAGGGCAAGACTGTAAGTGAACTGCGCAAGACCTATCCTCCTTACTTTATCGCAAAGAACCGTATAGACCTTAAACCCGGTACCGATGTCGATGCCATCCTGGCCAAGGTAAAGGGTATCTATGCAAAGGAGGAAATCAATGACATTGACGGTGTCAAGATAGATTTTCCCGATAAGTGGGTACATCTGCGCAAGAGCAATACCGAACCCATCATCCGTGTCTATTCCGAGGCCTCCACAATGGAATCCGCCAATGCCATAGGCCAGGATGTGATGGATGTCATCAATTCAATGATCTGATACGTTGGCAGGTATATACATACATATACCTTTCTGTGCCAAACGCTGTATATACTGCGGCTTCTTCTCGACCGTGCGTCAGGATGAAGCCGCACGTTATGTCGATGCGGTATGTCGTGAACTACAACTTCGCGCCGATTATATCGGGGATAAACAGGTCGGGACCGTCTATTTCGGCGGTGGCACTCCCTCCCGTCTCACTCCGGAACAGTTAGGCCGCATTATTTCGGCTATAGATTCTTTGTTCGGACTCAATAACCTGTCGGAACTCACTGTAGAGTGTAATCCCGATGACATCACCCCCGGCTATATGGCTGCCCTGCATTCTTTGGGAGTCAACCGCATAAGTATGGGAGTGCAGACCTTCAATGATGATTTGCTGCGTTTCCTGCGTCGCCGTCATACCGCAGAGCAGGCTTTGGATGCAGTCCGCATATGCCGTGAATCGGGTATGACCAATATCAGCATTGACCTGATGTACGGTCTGCCCGGTCAGACACTTGAAATGTTCCGTACAGACCTTGATACGGCGTTATCGGCCGATGTAAGCCACATATCTTCATACTGTCTCTCGTTTGAGGAGAATACCCCGTTGCTGGCCATGCGTGAACAGGGCAGGATTACCCCTGCCGATGATGAACTCTGCTCACGGATGTTTGACCTCATGTGCAGGACCCTTCATGACGGAGGCTTTGAACATTATGAAATCTCCAACTTCTGCCGTCCCGGTTTCCACTCCCGCCATAACAGCAGCTACTGGGACGGAACTCCCTACCTTGGGGTTGGAGCCGGAGCCCATTCCTACAACGGCTCATCCCGGCAATGGAATCCTTCGGATCTCGATGCCTATATGATCGGAGTGGAACAGTGTAATCCCCTGTATGAAATTGAGAATCTCTCGGAGTCCGATATCTACAACGAGAAAATCATGCTCTCCCTCCGTACAGCCCGTGGACTCAACCTCGCCGGACTGTCTGATACGGATAGCGCCAAACTCCTTGAAAGTGCCCGCAAATACCTGTCGGACGGCTCTTTGGTCATCACTGACAATCATCTCCGAATCCCCGAGTCAGGTATGTTTATAAGCGACTTGCTCATCGCTTCCCTTTTCTGTTGATTTATTTGGATTTGTTCCAATATTTAGATAAATTTGCGAGCCTTTGCTTTGAAGGCTTTACCCAATTAATTGCTAAATCAATATTACTAATATGAAGAATTATAAAACAGAAGACATCCGGAACATCGCCATCCTTGGCGGAGCCGGATCAGGAAAAACCACCCTGACCGAGAGTATCCTTTTTGAAGCAGGCGTAATCAAGCGCCGTGGTTCAGTTAACGCAAAGAACACCGTCAGTGACACCGCAGCAGTAGAACTTGAGTATGGCTATTCAGTCTATTCAACAGTATTTGCAGTTGAGATGTTCGGCAAGAAGTTCAACTTCTTCGATTGCCCGGGTTCCGATGATTTCTCAGGCCAGGCTGTAACCGCCCTCAATATCTGTGACTCCGCCATTCTTGTAGTAAACGGTTCACGTGGCGTAGACGTTGGCCTTATCAACAGCTACCGTCTCGTCAAGAAATTAGGTAAGCCCGCATTCTTCGTAATCAACCACGTTGACAGCGATAAATGTGAATATGATAACGTTGTAGAACAGATTCGTTCTACATTCGGTACCACTTGCGTACCCATCCAGTTCCCCGAGCAGGCCGGTCCCTCATTCAAGAGCGTGATAGATGTTCTGCTCAACCAGAAACTCACATTCGCTGACGGTTCAGCAATGAAGGCCGAGGATATCCCCGCATCAGTTGCCGATAAGGCTCAGACCATGCGTGATACTGTAACAGAGTCTGCAGCTGAGAATGATGAGGCACTCATGGAGAAGTTCTTTGATCAGGGAGAGCTTTCAATTGATGAGATCCGCGCCGGTTTCCGTAAGGGTATCGAGACCTGCGGCCTGTTCCCCATCGTCTGCACTGCCGCTGCTCCCAACATCGGTGTAAGCCGTCTCGTTGAGTTCCTGGGTAATGTAGCTCCCTCACCCCTGCAGGGTAAGGAAATCAAGGATGCCAAGGGTGACGTCGTTAAACTCGATGCTTCCGGCACATCCCTCTTCTTCTTCAAGACCACAATCGAGCCCCATATCGGAGCTGTTTCATATTTCAAGGTGATGTGCGGTAAGGCACATGAGGGACAGGACATGATCAATTCAGACCGTGGTTCCAAGGAGCGTGTAGCTCAGATTTTCGTAAGCCAGGGCAACAGCCGCGTACAGGTACCTGAGCTCCTTCCCGGTGACATAGGTTGCACTGTTAAACTTAAGGATGTACGTACAGGCAATACCCTCAATGAGGGCGCTGACCGTTCATTCAACTTCATCAAGTATCCCAACTCCAAGTACTCACGTGCTCTCAAGCCCGTTAATGAGGCCGATATGGAGAAGATGATGACCATCGTAAACCGTATGCGTGAGGAGGATCCCACACTCGTTATCGAGCAGTCCAAGGAGCTCCGTCAGGTAATTCTCTACGGTCAGGGTGAGTTCCATCTCCGTACCTTCAAGTGGTGCATTGAGAACAATGATAAGATGATGATCAACTTTGAGGAGCCCAAGATTCCTTATCGTGAGACCATCACCAAGCCCGCCCGTGCCGATTATCGTCACAAGAAACAGTCTGGTGGTGCCGGTCAGTTCGGTGAGGTTCACCTTATCGTTGAGCCTTATACTGACGGTAAGCCCATGCCCGATATGTTCAAGTTCGGCAACCAGGAGTTCAAGATGACCGTCAAGGGTGTTGAGGAATATCCGCTGGAGTGGGGTGGTAAACTCGTATATGTAAACAGTATCGTCGGTGGTTCTATCGATGCCCGTTTCATGCCTGCCATCCTCAAGGGTATCATGCAGCGCATGGAGCAGGGTCCGCTTACCGGTTCATATGCACGCGATGTACGCGTAATTGTATATGATGGTAAGATGCACCCCGTTGATTCAAATGAAATCTCCTTCCTACTTGCAGGCCGTAACGCATTCAGCGCAGCCTTCAAGGAGGCCGGTCCTAAGATTCTTGAGCCCGTTTATGATGTTGAGGTACTTGTACCTGCCGAGTACATGGGTGATGTAATGAGTGATCTCCAGGGTCGTCGCGGTATGATCATGGGTATGGAGAGCGAGGGTAACTATCAGGTCCTCAAGGCAAAGGTGCCTCTCAAGGAAATGTCTACCTATTCAACCTCTCTCAGTTCTATCACCGGAGGTAGCGGTTCATTCGTAATGAGCTTCAGCAGTTACGAGCTCGTTCCTACTGATGTTCAGGACAAACTCATCAAGGAGTTCGAGGCTCAGCAGAAAGACGAGGAATAATAACCGTAGTTGTTATTTTGATAACCTCAAAAGGCGGAATTACCACAATTCCGCCTTTTTTATCTAAAAATTGCACAAAAAATTAAGTTAATTGTTTGCGATAATAAAAACATCTGTATATTTGCTGACATGAAGAAACAAGTTGTTTGGATCCTTAGCGCAGTAATGTGCATCTCCTTCATAGTCCTGCTTTCTCTACAGCTCAGGTACATGAAGGTCATGACCACTATGCGTCATCAGGAGTTTGACAGACTGGTTAAAAGCAGTCTCTATGAAGTGGCGCATCGGCTTGAGGTTGCCGAGGCTCAGAGGTATCTCGAAGAGGATATCCGTGAAATGGGACGTAATTCCGACTTCGGAAACCTTCCTCCGGAAGGGTATTACAGTCAGACACAGGTCTTTTCGTTCCAAAACGGAACCTTCTCGTTTTCTCAGACCATTCAGCCGCCCGTTCAGGCGCCTAATCCTTCAACACAGACACCCTCTGTGCCTTCTACAACTCCTACAATGCCCTCATTACAGGTCCCTCGTTCACAGTCCGATGCCGGCATTGGAGTTTCCGAACGTTCCAGAGCGCTTCAACAGCGTCAGCTGGAGCATTATCTTGCAAACAAGTCTCTTGTTGATGAGGTTATCTACAATATGATTATCAATTCCAGCACCAGACCTCTGGCTCAGCGTATTGATAATACCACATTGCATGATGACCTTACAGATGTATTGGAGGCTAACGGTATAGAAATTCCGTTCCATTATCAGCTTACAACCAACACGGGTCGTGTCATCTATTCATGTAATTGTAAGGATTTCAATCCTACTAATCTGTTGGCAAACAGTTATGATCAGACCGTGTTCCGTAATGATAATCCCAACCGTATGGGCGTCATCCGTGTGTTCTTCCCTACACTTGATGACTATATAGACAAGTCTGTCAACTTTATGTTGCCGTCGCTTATCTTCATTGCCATTCTTATGATCACCTTCGCGTTCACTCTCTTCGTGATAACACGCCAGCGTAAGATAACCGAGATGAAGAATGACTTCGTCAATAATATGACACATGAGTTTAAGACACCCATATCAACCATCTCCCTGGCAGCCCAGATGCTGAACGATCAGGCTGTGTCTAAATCACCTCAGATGTTCAAGCATATCTCAGGCGTCATCAACGATGAGACCAAACGTCTGCGCTTCCAGGTAGAGAAGGTGCTCCAGATGTCCATGTTTGAGCGCCAGAGCAACACCATGAAACTTAAGGAGATGGATGTCGATGAACTCATCAACGGCGTAATCAACACCTTCAAACTCAAAGTCGAGAATATCGGCGGCACCATCGATGCCCAGTTCGAGACTGAGGATCCGTTTGGCATGGTCGATGAGATGCACTTCACCAACGTCATCTTCAACCTCATGGACAACGCCGTCAAGTATAAGAGGGCCGATGTTCCGTTGCATCTCGAGGTCCGCACCTGGAATGAGCCCGGCAAACTCATGGTCTCCATCGCTGATAACGGAATTGGTATCAAGCGTGATGACCTCAAGAAGATATTCGATCGCTTCTACCGTGTACATACCGGTAACCGCCATGACGTGAAAGGCTTCGGTCTTGGTCTGGCATATGTAAAGAAAGTAATAGTCAACCACAAGGGAACTATTAAGGCTGAGAGCGAACTTGGTAACGGGACCAAGTTTATCATATCACTACCGCAAAACAATGAATAACCTATAAAACTTAAGATTATGGAAGAAAAACTGAACATCCTGTTATGTGAGGACGACGAGAACCTGGGTATGCTCCTTCGTGAGTACCTTCAGGCTAAGGGCTACAATGCAGAACTGTGCCCCGACGGTGATGCCGGCTACAAAGCTTTCATTAAGAACAAGTATGACATCTGCGTTTTCGACGTAATGATGCCTAAGAAAGATGGATTCACTCTTGCAAAAGAGATTCGCGCTATCAATTCTGATGTACCCATCATGTTCCTTACCGCCAAGAACCTCAAGGACGATATCTTCGAGGGCTTCAAGATCGGCGCCGATGATTACATCACCAAACCCTTCAGCATGGAAGAGCTCACACTCCGCATGGAAGCCATCCTGCGCCGTGTACATGGCAAGAAGAACCGTGAGGTTACCGTTTATCAGATCGGTAAGTTCACCTTCGACGCCAAGAAGCAGATTCTCTCTATCGGCGACAAGTCAACCAAACTTACCACCAAGGAGTCAGAGCTTCTCAACCTCCTCTGTGCTCACCAGAACGAAATTCTCCAGCGCGATTTCGCTCTTAAGTCAATATGGATTGATGACAACTACTTCAACGCCCGCAGTATGGATGTTTACATCACCAAACTCCGTAAGCATCTTAAGGACGATGATTCAGTTGAAATCATCAACATTCACGGTAAGGGCTACAAGCTCATCGCTCCCGAAGCCGAGTGATATCACGCACACGCACGTATATAGAAGAGGTGGTGCCATATGGCTCCGCCTCTTCTGTTTTTGTTGTCGGTGGTCATATTCAGCGAGTTATATTTATTAACAAAAAATTCAGGAAAAAAGTTGCGTTTTTGTTTGGTGGGTAATTGAAGAACGTCTACCTTTGCATCCGCTTTCCGAAAGGAACAGCACGACAAGAACGATCTTTGATACGATTTCATACAGACAAGTAGTACGACGGGCGTACTCGAATAAGAGTATGTCCAAGGGTAATACGAACCGTCAATCAAATAAGAAACTTTGATAGTCAAGAGACGGACCTGAGCAAAAAAAGACAAACTGGTACGTCCATAGCTGCAGCGTGCTTTATGCACGTTTTTTTATGGTCGTACATGAAATACGGTAAAATTTACAAAGAAGAGTTTGATCCTGGCTCAGGATGAACGCTAGCTACAGGCTTAACACATGCAAGTCGAGCGGAACTTCTTCGGAAGTTTAGCGGCAGACGGGTGAGTAACACGTATCCAACCTTTCCCTTACTCGGGTATAGCCTCGGGAAACTGAGAGTAATCCCCGATGAAGTGTACGATAAGCATTTTTTGCACACCAAAGATTTATCGGTAAGGGGTGGGGATGCGTTCCATTAGGTAGTAGGCGGGGCAACGGCCCACCTAGCCGATGATGGATAGGGGTTCTGAGAGGAAGGTCCCCCACATTGGAACTGCGACACGGTCCAAACTCCT
>JAEEGG010016447.1_pt1 | contig 15356 bp, 11 predicted proteins | sample 9134161 | NCBI WGS metagenome assembly JAEEGG01 (sample SAMN16246543, study PRJNA631951) | gut metagenome | biome: gut microbiome; feature: rumen; material: CR-attached | host: Bos | place: Iran: Karaj | collected 2018-10
CGGAACTGTCTTGTATTTCTCCTTCGTCAGCAGCAATGCCGGCATGAAGAAGTTGTTCCATGACGATACGAATGAGAAGATCATCTGTACGGCAACAGCCGGTTTCATGATCGGCAGTACGATCTCGTTGAAGATCCTGAATTCGTTGGATCCGTCGATCCTGGCAGCCTCAACCATCTCCAGAGGCAGAACGCTCTCCAGATACTGCTTCATATAGAAGAAGACGACCGGAGCGGCGATGCTCGGAATGATCAGGAGCCACAGCTTGTTGGTCAGACCGAACTTGTAAGCCAGCTGGATGAAACCGACAGCCGAGACCTGAGACGGGATCATCATGATCGCCATGATGAAAGTAAAGATGAAATTCTTCAGCTTGAAATTATAGACATGGACGCCATAGGCAGTTAATGCTGAGAAATATGTCGTCAGCAGAGATGAGCTCATCGCTACGATGAAGCTGTTGACCATGCCTACCGGAATATTGATGGAGAAATCGTTCCAGGCATTGCTGAGGTTCTCCATGAAATGTCCGCCCCATCTGAAGTTGAATGCACCCTGCATCTGTGAATTGGACTTGGAAGCCATCAGGATCAGCAGGATAAAGCAGAACAGACACATGAAACACAGGAAAACGACGAAGCCATATGCCAGGATACGGCTGATGATCAGAGAGATCCTTGCTTTTTTATTGGTATTATTCATTTTGACCTCCTAATCCTTATACTGTTTCGCCAATGAGCGATAGACAAACATGCCGAGAATACCGGTGATGATGAACAGCAGTACGGATAAAGCACCTGACATACCATAGTTCTTGGAGATACCGAGGTAGTTGTTCAGCATCATGATGGCGGTCGTCGATGTCATATTCGGTGTGCCCTTGCCGTTGGAAATGACCTGCGGAACATCGAACATCTGGATACCGCCGATCATTGAAGTGATCAGTGCATATGACAGGATCGGCATCAGCAGCGGCAGCGTGATATCGAAGAAGACATGCACGGAATCCGCACCGTCAAGGTTTGCTGATTCAAACAGACTCTGATCGATGCCCATGATGCCTGCCATCAGCACGATAGTCGTATTGCCGAACCACATGATGAAGTTCATGGCAGCGATGATCGTTCTGACCGAGATCTTGGTAGCGAAGAAATTATAGTATTCCTTCAGGATACCTGCTTCGATCAGGAACTTGTTCACCGGACCGACATTTGAGAACAGTGAGAATACCAGCATCGAGAATGCGGAAGCCATAATCAGGTTCGGCATATAGATGATGGTCTTGGCCAGACCCTGTCCTTTCAGATTCAGACGGGTGCTGGTGAATAATACTGCCAGCAGCAATGCGATCAGAAACTGAGGGACTGCTCCGGCGATCCACATAGCCAGCGAGTTGCCAAGATAACGCAGGAAGTCGATCGTACCGCTCTTGTCCGGTGTCAGCAGTCTGATGTAGTTGCCTAAACCGACAAAATTCGGTCCGACCTGTTCCAGGCCGTTGCGGTAGTTTTCAAAGAAACTGTTGTAGACGGTCAGAAACTGCGGAATCAGGGTAAACAGGATGTATGTGATGAAGAAGGGCGTAATGAAGATATAAGCCCACTTCGCATAGCTGACCGACTTGCGGTGCTTTTTTTCATTTCCTTTTGCCATACGATTTTCCTTTCCTTATTCTTAAACAAAGCAAGAAATCCCCTTCTGTGCTTTGTTTAAAAAACTGTGGCAGAGTATTATCCCTGCCACAGTGTTTTCAATAAATTACCGATGATTAAGCTTCCGGTACGTTGATTGCAGGGTATTTCTCTTTCAGAGCCTTGTAGAAGTTGCTGAGAGCTTCTTCCTTGGTTACGTTGCCCTGGAGATACTCAACGAAGTAAGTCTGAATGCTTTCGTTGCATCCCTGATCATAGATAGTCTGGTTCTGGAACTTGATGTTCTTAGCGCCTTTTGCGAAGACAGCTGTATCGTTCTGACCGCCTAAGTAAGCATTACCGAAATCAGGATCTTCAGCATACTTGTTGTTGATCTTCTGGTTGTTGGTGAACTGTGCTTCGTTCTTGATCAGATTTTCGCAGACTTCTTCATTGTTGATGAATGCGTTCATGACATCAGCTACCATTGTCGGGTTGTCAGAACCTGTAGCAGCTAACAGCCAAGTGCCGCCCCAGAAGAATGCCTGAGGACCTTCAACAAGTGCCCAGTCACCGATTGTGTCAGTGCCTGCTGCCTTAGCGTCGTCGCCGAATGCGGGACCCATGCAGAAGTTGTAGTACCAAGCAGGTCCGAAGAAGCAGAATGTCTTGCCGTCTTTTGCAGCCTGTTCAGTCGTCTGAGCATCCCAAACACCGGAAGTCAGCGTATAGCCGTTGTTTACATATGCTTCAGCCTGATCCATCCAAGTCTGGATAGCCGGGTCGATCTGCAGATTGTTGTTAGCGTCAACCCAGGGGCTTGAAGTGTTGTTGGAGAATACACGGTAATCTTCAGCATAAGAAGAAGTCATGTAGTAACCCTTTTCAGCACACTTTGCAGCGACTTCGTCAAATTTTGTCCAGTCAGAAACAAGAGCCTGAACTTCATCCGGATCAGAAGTGCCTAAGACATCTTCAGCGATGGAACGGCGGTAAATCATACCTGCCGGGCAGCACTGGAATGAGACACCCTTGACAACGCCGTCAGCATCAGAAGCTGCTTCGACAGTGTAAGTGTAAGTGTTGGAGAAATCAGTAACGCCTAATGCCTTGATGTCCTGTGTGTACGGAGAATTCGTATACTTCAGGATGTAGTCAGCTTCAGCCAGGAACATATCAACTTTTTCATCAGCTTCTGCAGAGTCCTGATTCATAAGAGCCAGGTCCAGAGCATCCTGATACTGTGTTCCTTCGTTCGGTACGATGGTCCATACTACTTCGATGCCTTCCGGTACAGTGTAGTATTTCTCAAAGAAACCTTTGAATTCTTCATTCCAAGCATAGATGTGGAATACTTTGCCTTCGCCTTCTTCTTCAGCCGGAGCTTCTTCCTTCTTAGCGCATCCGACAAGAGTGAAGACCATGAGCATAACTAATAAGATACTTAAAAGTTTTTTCATTATTTCTCTCCCTTCCCTTTAAGTAAACTGTGTATCTTCTACACTTTGTAACAGATCCCGCTTAAATGACTCCTTAATTTCACTTAAACGTTTTCGTTAAATTAAGTATCTCACATTTCTATAAAATGTCAACACTTTTTTGTAAACGTTACCAAATCCTTTAAAAACGCTTGTTATTAAAGGGTTTTATGCGTTATACTTTACTTAATCGATTAAGTAAAAAATGAAAAACGGAGGTCTGAAATATGAAATACGGACATTTTGATGACAAAAACAGGGAATATGTCATCAATCATTATGAAACACCTCTTCCATGGATCAATTATCTGGGAAGCGACAGCTTCTTCGCTCTGCTGTCCAATACGGCAGGCGGATATGCTTTCTATAAAGATGCAAAGCTCAGAAGACTGACAAGATACAGATACAACAATCTGCCTCTGGATCAGGACGGCTTCCATATATATATAAAGGATAAGAACACGATCTGGAATCCCGGCTGGCAGCCGACCAGGACGAAACTGGATCATTACGAGTGCCGGCACGGTCTTGGCTACAGTGTCATCACCGGCAGCAAGAACAAAGTGGAGGCCAGACAGGAACTTTACGTTCCGAAAAATGACAACATCCTTCTGATGAGAGTCACTCTTACAAATAAGGATCAGAAAGAAAAAGAACTCGATCTTTTCTCCTTTGTCGAGTTCTGTCTGTGGGATGCGCAGGATGATACGACAAACTTCCAGCGCAATTACTCTACCGGTGAAGTCGAGGTCGAAGGCTCGGCCATCTATCACAAAACAGAGTTCAGGGAAAGAAGGAACCATTACGCTGTATTCTTCGCGAACAGGGAAATTTCTTCATTTGATACCTCCAGAGATCAGTTTATGGGCGTCTATGGTTCCCCTGCTTCCCCTAACGCAGTACTCAAAGGAAAATGTTCCGATACGATCGCGCACGGCTGGCAGCCGATCGGTGCTCATCATATCCATGTAAGCCTCAAAGCAGATGAATCCTATGATGTCATCTTCGCCCTGGCTTATGTTGAAGTTCCTGAAAACCAGAAATTCATCGCTCCGGGCATCATCAACAAGAAACCGGCGCATGAACTGCTGAAGAAATATGATACGGACAGAAAATTCGACAAGGGTCTCAGGGATCTGAAGAAATTCTGGAACGATCTGCTTTCCGGATTTGAAGTCAGGACGGCCTCTGAAGAAGTCAACCGTATGGTCAACATCTGGAATGCCTACCAGTGCATGGTCACCTTCAACATGTCCCGTTCCGCATCCTACTACGAGTCAGGTATCGGCAGAGGAATGGGCTTCAGAGATTCCTGCCAGGACCTGCTGGGATTCGTACATATGATCCCGGAAAGAGCCAGGGAAAGAATACTGGATATCGCAGCCACCCAGAAACCTGACGGCGGTGCCTATCACCAGTATCAGCCTCTGACCAAGAAAGGCAATTCCGATATCGGCGGCGGCTTCAACGATGACCCGCTGTGGCTGATCGCCTGCACCGATGCCTACATCAGAGAGACCGGTGACTGGGACATCCTGAAGGAAAAAGTCGATTTCGATAACGACCCCAAGAGCGCAAAACCGCTTCTGGAACACTTAAACAGAAGTTTCAATTATACTTTAAACAATCTGGGACCGCACAAGCTCCCGCTGATCGGCAGAGCCGACTGGAACGACTGCCTCAACCTCAACTGCTTCTCCCGCTATCCGGGTGAATCCTTCCAGATCACCGGACCGAGCGAAGGACCGGTTGCGGAATCAGTATTCATCGCCGGCATGTTCGTCAAATACGGCAAGGCCTATGCGAATATCTTGAACCATCTGGGCAAGAGCAAGGAAGCAAAGAAAGTGACAAAAGCTTTTACCGATATGGAAAAAGCGATCCTGAAAGACGGCTGGGACGGCAAATGGTTCTTAAGAGCCTATGACGCCTTCGGCAAGAAAGTCGGATCAAAATACAATGACGAAGGAAAGATCTTTATCGAACCGCAGGGCATGTGCATCATGGCCGGCGTCGGTGTCAAAACGGGTGAAGCTCAGAAAGCACTGGATTCCGTCGCTGAAAGACTGGAGACCAAGTACGGCATCGTCCTGCAGAACCCGGCTTACAGCACCTATAAACTCAACCTCGGTGAGATCTCATCCTATCCGCCCGGATACAAAGAGAACGCCGGTATCTTCTGCCACAACAACCCCTGGATCGTCTTCGCGGAAACGATCATGGGACACGGCAACAGAGCCTTCTCGCTCTACAAGAAGACCTGCCCTGCCTTCCTGGAAGAGATCTCCGAGATCCACAGGACAGAACCGTATGTTTACTGCCAGATGGTAGCCGGAAAAGATGCTCCGACCTTCGGTGAAGGAAAGAACTCCTGGCTGACCGGAACGGCTGCCTGGACCTTTACCGTCCTGACACAGGGGATCTTGGGCATCCAGCCTGATTATGACGGCCTGAGGATCGATCCCTGCATCCCGGATCATGTGAAGGAATACAAAGTCAACCGTCTGTTCAGAGGTACGATGTACCACATCACAGTAAAGAATCCTGACGGATCCGAAAAAGGCGTGAAGAAAGTCCTGCTCAACGGCAAGGAACTGAAATCCGATATCATTCCGGTGACAGACAAAAAGGAAGTCAACGTAGAAATCATCATGTAAGAAAAAGGCGATGAAACATTTCGCCTTTTCTCACTTAAGGAGAACACCATGAATTTCAATATCGAAACAAGCCGTTCACAATCACTTACGGCAACAGAAAAAGCAAAACAGATATTCTCAGATCAGATCGATGAAAAATCAGATGCGATCTTTACAGACGGAAAAAGAGACTATATTCTGGCCTTCAGTGGCTTACAGTACTATGCCCCTGTCTGCATGCATCTCATCAACGATCCCGATCTTTTTGAAACGATCAGTTCATATAAAAGAAACCTGCTGATCAGAAAAGATAAAGAGATCTCTCTGTATGATGAAACAGGAAAAATACAGACTGATGATCTGTTCAGAGAAAAAGTCAGTACCATTATTGACAGGATCCTTTATTCACCCGGCGAGATCGGTGAAGACGGCGGACTGACGATCAATCTGAAAGGCTATCATATCGGCTCCCACTACGGCGTCAATCTGCTGCTGGGCGACAGATCGGATTATCCCGACTGCCTGCAGGCAACACCGAAATCTGTCCTGGATGAATTCGGACGCGGATCCTTCCGTTCCAAACAGGAAAAACAGGTCCTGGCGACCAGATATGTCTTATCTCCTGATGAAAACGGTGAACCGGCAAACAGACAGTTCTATATCACCGAAAACGGAAAACAGATCTTTTATTCGCTGGATGTCACGCATAATGTAAGATCGGCATATTGTCATCATCTTCCCAACCGCAGCATCATCACCTATGAGACGCAATGCGGCCTGAAGATCATCCGCACGATCTTTCTGCTGCCTCAGGAAAAGGATATGCCCGATGCCTGTGAAGTTCAAAACATCCGCATCATCAACCTTTCAGGCAGAAAAAGAGATCTCAGGATCGTCGTGACCGGCATGTTCGGCATCACCGATCCGGGAACACTGGCCGGAGATATCGTATACGCCAATGTCGTTGTGGAAAGCGGGATCTGCTATAAGAACGGAAAAGCGATCGCCGTCGCTCCCCATCATCAGCCGAAAGAATGCGACAGCGAGAAGCGCTTTGCGATGCTTCTGGCAGACGGAGAAGGAATGGATGAATACTGCTTCTCTCTTTATGACTTCATCGGTTCAGGCTCGCTGGAACAGCCGGAGATGATCTCCAGACTCTCCAATGCTCACGCCCGCAGACAGGCCGCCTTCTTTGCGATGGCCAGATCCTTCACACTGGATGATCAGATCGACATCGACTGCTTTGTCGGCATGGATGCCGATGAGACAGATGTCCGTGCACGCTTTGACAATGATCTCAGCAATCTCTATGAGAAATACAGGGATCATCAGAAGCTGGAAGAGACCTATCACAGGATGATCGCAGATAAAGAACATTACTTCTCTTTCATAGAAAGCAGAAACAGCGATACGCTTCTTGATTCCTATCTGTCCGCAAATCTGCCCTTCCAGGTACTGTATCAGACCTATGTATCCAGATCCTTTGCCTGGACGCAGAAATCCTACAGAGAGACCGGATTCAGGGAGATACAGGATATCTTCGCTTCCATGTACTATATGCATGCCAATCATCAGGATGAGCTCATCAGGAGACTGATCCTTTCCTGGGCGGAAAACGTCTTTCACTTTGGCTATGCCTATCATAATTTCACAAGCAGAGGCAAAGAGCCCGGCATGTGTTCCGATGACCAGCTGTGGCTGGTGCAGGCCGTCTACAGATATGTCATGCTGAGCAATGACCTGGATTTCCTGAAGCAGGAGATCAGAATTGCCGGAAGTGATGAAACAAGGCCCTTATACAAGACCCTTGAAAGTATCATCATCTATTCCGGAAAGATCTCAATCGGAAAACACGGTCTGCCTCTTTTAGACAAGGCGGACTGGAACGACTGCCTGAGACTCGACCATGATATTATGGACGGTCCCCAGAAAGAGAAAGCCTATTACAGACAGCTGGAAGAAAAGAAACAGGAATTCGGTGTTCCTTTGGACAATCTGCAGAGCGAATCCGTCATGAATGCCTGCCTGCTGAAGATCGCTGCCGATGAACTGAAGCAAATGGCACAGAAGCTTGCTCTCAATGATCTGGCTGAACTCTGTGAAGAAGTATCATCCTCAGTAAGAGAATCTGTCAGAAACAATGCCTGGAAGAAAGACTTCTACGCCAGATGCCTCATCAATGACGGCAGAGGCTATGAATATCTCGGATCTGCCGGCGACGGATTATCCTTAGATGAAACGATCGACGGCACCTACTATCTCAACGGTTTCTCCTGGCCTCTGCTGGCAGATATCGCCGATGAGAAGCAGATCGAAACGATGTTGAATGTCATAGAGCGCTGTCTCAAAACGGATGCCGGTCTCAAACTGGTGACTCCTGTCGATTACGACAAACTCGGCATCGTCACCGGATCTTCCTTCTACTTCCCCGGAGACAGGGAAAACGGCGGTGTCTTCAAACACGCAGCCATGATGTGCACGGTCGCCTGTCTGCAGAAAGCCAAGACAGTCAAAGACAAAGAATTATCCGGGCGTCTCAAAGACCTGGCCTTCTTCATGATCGGCAAGACGCTTCCCTACAAGACACTGGAAAATCCCTATGTCTTAAAAGGAAATCCGCGTTTCTGCACCCAGTACAACAATTCCGAGACAGGAGAAGGCATCGGTCCGATCCTTTCCGGAACCGCTTCCTGGCTGACGCTTGCATATTATGAGATCATGGGTCTGCACTTCAACGGAAACACAATTGTGATCGATCCGATCATTGACGGCGATTCATTTGCCTATACACTTCGCATCAACGATACGCCGATCGATATCACGATCCGGAAACACAACGATTACAGAACAAATCCTGATACCGTATATCTCTATGACGGCAAAGAATCGGGCCGCGAGATCAGGATCCCTGACGACATGAAAACACACACACTGGAGGTATTATTATGAAAAAACTGCTGATGATTCTGATTGTAGGCTTACTGTTAAGTTCCTGTGCCTCAGCCAAAAAATCATTCGACGGAAAAGACCGTCCTTCTTCCCGCGGTGCCCTGCAGGTCATTGACAGCCAGCTGTGCGGAGCAGACGGAAACCCCGTCATCCTCAGAGGTATCTCCGGATATGGTGTCTCCGTTTCCGAACGGTATATCACAGATGAGACCTTCCACGATCTTGCCCAGGTCATGGGTGTCAATGTCTTCCGTATGGCGATGTATACCTACGGCATGGGTTCCTTCGGTTACTGCACCGGCGGCGATAAAGAAAAACTGTATCAGCTGATGATGGACGGCGTCGAATACGGTGAAAAGAACGACATGTATATCATCCTGGACTGGCATATCCTCTCTGACGGCGATCCCAATCACTACATCGAAGATGCGAAAGACTTCTTCGACAAAGCATCCAAGCAATGTGCAGATAAGAAAAACGTGATCTATGAGATCTGCAACGAACCGAACAATGTCGAATGGAATGATGTCAAAGCCTATGCCGATGTCATCATCCCCATCATCCGAAACAACGACCCGGATTCCGTGATCATCGTAGGAACTCCTGACTGGTCCTCACGGGTCGATATCGCTGCCGATGATCCTCTGGATTATCCCAATCTGCTTTATGCCCTGCACTTCTATTCCGCTTCACACAAGCAGGATTCCCGAGACAACGTGAAACGCGCCATCGACAAGGGTCTGCCGATCTTCGTAAGCGAGTATGGCGTGACCGCCTCCACCGGCAACTATCCTTATGATCTCGAGGAAGGCGATCGCTGGATCGATTTCCTGGAAGAGAACGGGATCTCCCATGTCATGTGGAACTTCTCGAAAGTATCGGAATCTTCCGCCGCGATCAAATCAAGCATACTGAAAGTCAGCGGATTCGAATACGACGATTTCTCGACTTCCGGCCAGTGGCTGATCGATATGATCAAACGGAAATCTGCCGAACAGCAATAAAAAAGAAAAGACGGAACAGCGATCTGTTCCGTCTTTTTTAATTATCTGTTTTTGTCTTCATATCTTTCCCTGATCCTGCTTAGTTTCGTTCCGCAGTAGGTGATCAGGAAGACGTAGATCACGCACATCAACGTAAAGAATATCCCAAGGAACAGATCGAAGGGACCCTGCACCTCGCCATGGAAGAACTTCAGCACATTCGGAATGATGCAGCAAAAGAAGATCAGGCACAGCGGCAGCATCCGGAAACGGATCACCTGGGAGACCAGTTCCACTTTGGAGAGATTGTCCGAGAACAGTTCGCCTTCCTCCTGCGATTCGACATCAGCGGCGGCTTTACGGAAATAAAGCCATCCTACGCACTTCCCAACGTATTCCCAGCCGAAGTCCTTCAGCATATCCATATATCCCTCGTTTTCTTCCGGATCCTTGAAATCCAGACGGTAGATCACATCTTCCGGTTCACAGGACTCAAAGGTATAGAAGCATGGCGGCGTCATAGCGACGAGCTTCCATCCGCTTCTGTGCTGTTCTCTCAGCCACTGTTCCTCTTCCTCATAGTCCGCAATCGTGAAGAAGCGTGTTTCTTTTTTATTCATCGATGTATTCTCCTTTACTGTTTCTATAGAGCCGTTCGATCCTTTGAATCTCCATCCCCAGGATCTCTTCGCCCAGTTCCGTCAGCTGATACAGCTTCCGTTTTTCTTCTTCGTGGGAGAAACGGATCAGACCGTCCTTCTCCATCTTCGATAACGCCCCGTACATCGTCCCGGCGCTAATCTGTACGGCTCCTCCCGTCATCTTCTTGACCTGCTGGCTGATGCCGTAACCATGCTGGGGTGTCTGCAGACAGTACAGGATATAGAACCCCGATTCTGTCATAGGTACATAGATCCTCTCAATCTTCTCGTCCATGCTGCCTCCTTACTATCTGAGTCCGATATATCGGACTTCTATATATACTATATCGGACTGCGATATATTTGTCAAGATGTTTCGTTTCTTTTTATGTTTCCAGCAGGTTTTGCCTTATAATGACTTTATGATCAATACCGTCATATTCGATATGGATGGTCTGCTGGTGGACAGCGAGAAGGCTTTTCTGGAAACCTACAACGAACTGCTGGATGCCTATGGCTATTCCTTAAGTAAAGATACCTATCTGGAACGCTATTGCGGCAAGATCGTCAAAGAAAACGCTGCCAATATCGTCAGGGATTACCATCTCGATATCGATCCGGAGACCTTCTGCAAGATGCTGATCGAAACGGAAGCCCGCAAGGCGAACGCCGGCTACGACCTGAAACCCGGGGCGAAAGAGCTGCTGGATTATCTCAAAGCCAGAGGATACAAGATCGTTCTGGCGACTTCCAGTCTGGAAGACCGCGCCCTGACCCTGGTGAAACAAGCCGGGGTTCTGGACTATTTCGATGCCATGATCTGCGGAAAAGATGTGAAACTGGGCAAGCCGCATCCTGATGTCTTCCTGAAAGCCATGGATGCCGTCTCTTCCGGAAATACGGAATCCCTGGTCCTGGAAGACAGTCTCACCGGCGTGGAAGCTGCCGTGAATGCGCAAGTTCCGGTCATCATCGTTCCAGATATGGTTCCGGTCGATGAAACACATTCGGCAATGGTGCTGCGGGTCTGCGATTCACTCTATGATGTGATCGACTATCTGGAAAACGGGCAGCAACAATAAAAAAACAAGGTCATTCCTTGTTTTTCTTGTTTCGATAGTTGCGGTTCCGGCTGTTTGTTGCCGGAGCTTTTTCTTTCGGTGTTTCCTGAGCGACCGGTTCCTGCTTCTTTACGCTTTCCTGCTTGTTTGGATTCTCCTTTTTATTTGCGTTTGCGGAAACATTGGCATTTCTGTTCCGGTTCTTCCGCTGATTCGGCTTGTTTTCGCTCTTGGCAGGCTCGGACGGTTCCTTCTTCGGAATGATCCTGGTTTCGGAATTCTCGTTCTTCTTCACCTGCGGAGTCTGGCTGCGCTGCCTGTTGCTTCTGGCATTCGGTTTGTCAGGCTTCGTATTGATCCTTTCCACTTCCAGTCCCTGCCTCTTCCAGTATTCGATGACGTGATCGAAACCGGTATCCTGCGACACCACGGTATAAGCATTATGCTTCCCTGTGCCGATCAGGTATCCCAGGTAGGAAGACAGGTAGAAATCCAGGGAGTTTTTCCCCGGTTCGCATTCGATGATATTGATACGATGTTTCTGGTTTTCCGTAAGATCTTTCAGCAGCGAAAAATTCAGGCTCTTGGCATTCTCCGTCACGAAAATATAAAAGTCGCACTTCTCGTCGTTTTTCAGAAGCTCTGCCCAGGTCGAACCGACATTTTCACTATCGATCATGTAAGCGTGTGATTTAGTAAAAAACATATCTATATATTAGCACTATTTTCCTTTCTTGTGTTATCGCAGGCATTCCGCGATATGCTCCGCGATGCGTTCCGCTCCGTTGTTCGTCCGTTTGACGATCATGGTCTCCAAGCATTTTTTGAGTTTCCCGCTTTCGATGAAATCGTTCAAAAGCGCATAGATCTCCGAAGGCTTTTCACAGCGCAATCCGAAACCGTGGTCCAGCACGTAGCGGTAGTTGTGGTCTTCCTGGCCATGGATGTGACCGGTCAGCACGATGGCCGTATCGCTGCGGATCGCTTCCGCAATGATGTTGGGACCGGCTTTGGTCAGGATGAGATGACTGTCTCTGAGGTATTCATTGACATTGTCGACAAAGCCGTGGATCTCCACGTGATCTGGCAGCAATCCTTCTGCTTTCCGTTCCTGCAGCGTTTCGTAGAGCCGCTGATCCAGACCGCAGACGAAATCGATCCTGACTTTCCCCAGTCTTGCGACTTCCTCAAGGAAAGCGATGTTCTTTTTCAGATCCGTCGAGGCGTTGATCATCAGGATGCGGACAGGATCGCCGATCGTTTTGGCTTCTTTCCTGACGAAAATGTCATCCCGGGTAGGGAAACCGGTGACGATGACTTTCTCTTTGGCAAAGCCTTTTCTCAGGTACTTTTCTTTGATGGCCTGTGTCGGCACATATGTGATATCCGCTTCTTTGTCTTCCCAGACTTTCGGCGGATCGACCAGATCGATGACTCCGACATGGAACGGGATCGGCAGACCGTTTTCCTTTAGAATATGGGAGATCGATCTTGTGAACATGCATTGGACGGAAAGGATCAGATCAGGCTGAAAGGAGCGGATCTCTTTCAGCAGATTTTCTTTGACCCGAAGGTACATCTGACGGTGGATGAACCAGGGAAAGTATTCGGAGATGCGCTGGCAGATATAGTAGACGAACGGGGCTTTCGTCGTCAGCGGAATATAGGAGTTCTCCATCGTTTCTCCCAGTCTGCCCATCAGAGGAAACACGTCGATCTGTCTGGTCTCGAAACCCCGGTCGATGAGTTTCTTTTCGATCGCATTCGAAGATGCCTTGTGTCCGAATCCGGTCTTTACGGACGTCAGGATCATCACTTTTTTCATTCAAAACCCTCCGCCAACGCAATACCTTTCCTGCAGATATAGCGGTACAGCAGCAGATCCGTTATCAGATAAAGCGCGATCAGCAACGTCACCATCGGGTACAGTCCGACCTGGAAGATGAAAGCGATCACGGCAACCATGCCCATGTTGAGGAGAGAAAACGCCATGCCAAGGATCATCCTAAGATTCTTCTTGACGATCTGCATCTCATTGGTCCATTCCAGCTTTGGTTTCCGTACATCGCTCAGAATCAGGAAACCGTGCAGGATCGAATACAGAACCGCGACAGGCAGACTCAGCAGAAGATATCGCAGCGGCAGTCTGAAGAGGATCATTGCCATCAGTCCCACGACCAGATAGCTGAACAGGCACATGACGATGTCCGGGATCATCTTAAAGATCAGCTGTTTATGGAAAGGAACAGGCAGGTATTTCATTGCATAGGCGTCATGGCCGTCTTTCGAGACTGCTACGGTCGAGATAAAGGAATACATCGAAAGAAACATCGCTGCGATGGCCACGATCGCAAAGATATAGAAATCGTACTGTCTGCTCGCATAGATCTGGGACAGCCCTTCCATGATCGTCTGTCTGTCCAGCTGGGAAACGATGCTGAAATATGTGATGCCTATCGTAAAAGCCGGAAGGATCAGACAAGGCAGGATCAGCTGTACAAAGAAGACCGGCTTTCTCAGATAGACCCTGAGTTCCTTCATCACATAGCTGAAGAACAGTCCTTTGGAACGATAGGCGTTCTGTTCGTCCAGTTTTTTATTGGAAACGCCCGATGAAGAGTACAGCGATCCCAGCATGCCCCGGTAGTAAAGCTTCTGGGCAAAAACGCAGACCAGAAGATAGAAAATGAGCGAGACTGCAGCCAGAAGGATCAGCGACTGGAAAGAGAATCCCGTCAGGGTCTCGATCGCCATCGGCATCGTCGGGAAAGCTTTCTTGTAGATTTCGACCAGACTGCCTGCCGTGTCCATCAGTGCCATGACATCCTCGCCAGAAGACATGGACGACGACAGCATCGAGACGATCAGCGAAAACAGGATCGACAGAGTCATCGTCACCAGCTGGACCAGACTCTTGTTGCGGATGCCTCCGGTCAGCGCCATGATACAGATCACGATGAATGCGACGATCAGCAGCGGCACCATCGGCAGCAGCAGCAGTACCAGGATCATGAGCGGATAATACAGGATGCTCTGCTTCGTCAGGATGCCATACATGAGCAAAGGAGCAAGCCCCAGCATCATCTCTTCCAGATAGACATATGCCAGCAGAGTGTTGATCTTGGCGGAAAGGACTTCGACCGGTCGTAAAGGAAGCGGCAGGATGAAGCGGTTGTCTTTGGAAAAATAAAGGACATTCATCGTGCTGATGACCGTCGTAAAGAGCACCAGAGTGATTATTGCCATCAGAACGAAACCGATGAAACTCTCCTGCTGTTCCAGCGCCATCAGTCCCGTCAGGATCTCGTACGACAGGAAAGCGAAGACGCCGATCAGATAGGCAAACAGCAGTCCGTAAAGGAGGATCTTGCCTGTTCCGTTTTTCTTCTTGCTTCCGCCTTTGCCGAAAGAAGAAATCAGGAAAATCTTTGTCAGGTTAAAGCTGTTCTTCCACATCTTCTGTGATCTCCAGAAAGAGCTGTTCCAAAGAGACGTCTTCTTTGAACGTTTCCCGCATTTCCTGCAAGGTACCGGTAAAGAGCAGTTTGCCTTTATGGATGATGCCTACGCGGTCGCACAGTTTCTCTGCCACATCCAGGACATGGGTGGAAAAGAAGACGCAGTTGCCGGCAGCAGCGTGCTTGCGCATCATCTCTTTCAAATCGAACGATGAACGCGGATCCAGACCGGTCATCGGTTCATCCAGGATCCAGTTTTTCGGTTCGTGCATCAGACAGCCGCAGATCACGATCTTCTGACGCATGCCATGGGAATATGATTCGATCCTGCTGTTTAACGCATCGGCGATCTCGAATTTTTCCGTCAGTTCCTTGATGATCTCTTTCCTGTTTTCCACTTCATAGACATCCGCCATGAAGTTCAAGTATTCGATCCCCTTCAACGAAAGAAACTGATCGGGATCATCCGCCACGTATCCGAAAGTCTTCTTTGCTTCGATCGGTTCCTTCTCGATG
>JAEEGG010016448.1_pt1 | contig 15355 bp, 5 predicted proteins | sample 9134161 | NCBI WGS metagenome assembly JAEEGG01 (sample SAMN16246543, study PRJNA631951) | gut metagenome | biome: gut microbiome; feature: rumen; material: CR-attached | host: Bos | place: Iran: Karaj | collected 2018-10
GCGCCAAGAACCTCTGCCTCTGCGGCAACTTCAACATGACCAACATCGACGAGGTCTTCCAATTCCTCACCGCCCAAGGCCAGTCACCGCGCATCTACGGCGACTCGTACATCACGCTGGAGCTGATGGGACACCGCCTCGACCGCGAGGTGGAACGGCTGTTTGTGGAGGCGAAAGCCAAAGGGCTTGAAGGCATCGACATCACGAATTATATAGACGACCACGTAGAGATGGCAAACGTCCTTCGCACCACGAGGGAGCACTACGACGGCGGCTACGTGATGTGCGGCCTCACCGGCAGCGGCGAGATGTTTTCCGTACGCGACCCCTGGGGCATCCGTCCGGCGTTCTACTACCGCGACGACGAGCTGGTGGCTGTGGCCAGCGAGCGCCCCGTGCTGCAGACGACCTTCAACCTCCAGTGCGACGATATCCACGAGTTGATGCCCGGCGAGGCCCTCATCGTGCGTCGCAACGGCGAAAGTCATTTGGAACAGATTATGCCTGCCAGGCAGCTGAGCGCCTGCAGTTTCGAGCGCATCTACTTCAGCCGGGGGTCCGACCGCGACATCTACCAGGAGCGCAAGCGGCTGGGCGAGCAGCTGACTCCCGCCATCCTGCAAGCCATCGGCGGCGACATCAAGAACACCGTCTTCTCCTACATCCCCAACACCGCCGAGGTGGCCTACTACGGCATCACCGACGGCTTCCGCAAACTGCATGACGAGGTGAGGACGGAAAAGGTGGTATGGAAAGACATCAAGATGCGCACCTTCATCGCCGACAACAGCGAGCGCAACGACCTCGCCGCCCATGTCTACGACATCAGCTACGGCTCCCTGCGGCCCTACCGTGACAACCTCGTCATCATCGACGACAGCATCGTGCGAGGCACCACGCTGCGCGAGAGCATCTTCAAAATCCTCGACCGCCTGCACCCCAAGAAAATCGTGATGGTCAGCAGTTCACCCCAGATACGCTACCCCGACTACTACGGCATCGATATGCCGCGTCTGGAGGAATTCTGCGCCTTCCGCGCCACAATGGCCCTCATCGGGGAACGAGGCATGCGGCAGCTGGTAGCCGACACCTACCAAGCCTGCCTGCGCGAATTGAAGAAACCCAAGGAAGAGATGCACAACCGTGTGCGCGCCATCTACGAACCCTTCTCCGTCGAGGAAATCAACCGTAAGATTGTGGAGATGCTCCGTCCCGAGGACATGCAGGCTCCCGTCGAGTTGGTCTTTCAAAGCATCGAAGGGCTGCACGAGGCTTGTCCCAACCACCCGGGCGACTGGTACTTCACCGGCCACTACCCCACCCCCGGCGGCACCCTCCTCGTCAACCAGGCCTTCGTGAACTATATCGACAAACAGACATGACCAGCGAAGTCGACCGCAAAATCTTCAAGAAACTCGGCGTCGGTCTCACGAGTGAACCGGTCCGCAAAGACTGAAGATCATCACCCAATACACAAAAGGGAGCCCCATCCAAGGCTCCCTTTTTTCATGCCCTAACCAAAAACATTTTGCCATGTCGCAGAATTGTCGTATCTTTGCAGCCGATTTCAACGGATGAAATCACCGAGGCGTTATGCTCCGACTGCTGTTAGAGACGTAGGAAATCTTTAATCGGAATGCAGAGGATGTGTAGCGGTTCGCGTGTATTAGCGTGGACTGTTTCCATTTCTTTATTCCAAGGTATTTCCTACGACCTCTAACAGAAGAAAAGGCATACGGTGCCACGCTTCTTTTATGGTTGCTTGTTGCGGCACGGGCAGGCTGGCAATTAAATCTCAAAGAGATGAAGATACAAAGATTATTGATGCTGTTTGCATCGGCTGCAGTCTTGATGATGGGCTGCGAGAAAGAAAACGTAACAGACAGACCGGGCGGTGGATCAAGCGCAAACATCCCGTCACAAATCACGGTGAATGTCGGACAAACTTACAGCCTCGGTTCAACACAATCGTGGTCGTCGAGCAGCGAATTTGTCGCCACGGTGACTGGCAGCGGCGTGGTTACAGGTAAACACGTTGGCAATTGCCGTGTCAGTTGCTCGGCGGGTAGTTGCAATGTCACCGTTAAAGCAACCATCAACCTTTTCCGTGACCCTGTTACACAATGGGGTGCAAGCAAGTCACAGATTATCGCTATCGAGGGAAGCGACTACACGGAGACATCGAGCGGCGATCTTTCTTACACTACAGGAAACAGCATCGCGCCAAATATCGGCTATGTGTTTCAAGGTGGAGGGCTAAAGGCCGTGATGATTCCCATTAAGAGCGAATATAAGGACGATGCGGTTGAACATCTAAAACAACGCTATAGATATTTGGGATATGAAGGTGGCGAGTATTATTTTGCAAATGGCAACTCATCCAGCGATGCAACAACCGCAGTTCAATTCAAACGTTACAACAGCAATTACTGGCAACTGCTTTACATGCCATACAATTAGTAATTGCATTGAAAACGGCCGAAATGAGTCATTACAGCCCCAAATGATTTTGAAAACGGCTGTCGCAGGTTGCGGAAGTGCCAAATGGTTTTGAAAACGGGTGTCGCAGGGTGCAACGGGGCGTTTTGAAACGGAAACAAGGTTTCGCAGCGAGCGAAAGTGTGTTTTGAAATGAAAAGTGGTTTTCGCAGTGTGCAACGGGCGTTTTTAAAATGAAAACATGGTTTCGCAACGTGCGACGATGGGTTGGAAAAAATTTTCGCGCTGTCGCAACATGCGACAGAACAAAAAAAGGAGTCTCTTTTCGGACTCCTTTTTTCTTGTCGCCTATCAGCCATACTCATATAGGGTATCCGACGGCAAATCTATCCAATCATTCCAATAGCCTACCGTGCAACTTTTATCGACCTGAAACTGCGGCCAAAGTAGAAAGGAGCATCAATTGCTCCTGACCAGGCGGATGGAGCAGGTGTTGATTGTGGGTTCGGCGTTGGCGGCAAAGAGTTCGCCAACACTGAAGTAGAACCGTTTGGCAGTATTGTTTGCATCGGAGGTGGAGGACCAATAGTGTCCCTCCCCTCCGTTGTTGTGGACGGCCGGAAGGAGGATGGCGCCGGCGACTTCCATCCGGGCCCATTGTTCGGCCGTGAAGCTGTTGAAACTGGAATAGGTCGCCGAGCCTCCCGACCCCATACTTGCATCGTTGACATGGTTGAGCGATATGCCACTGGGGTGCACATAGCTGTCGGGGAAGAGTATCAGCCCGTTGACACCCGCCACACAGGCTTTGGCGAAACGGTTTCCGGGTCGGGTGGTGACGAGATAATGCCATTCTTCGGCCGTGAGGGCCCGCCAACCGGCACCCATTGTCTCCGTCCCGACCACACTCCACTGGAAGAGGTCGCGTTCGGTGTCGTCCTGCGATGCCGAACGGTCGTACTGGTTCTCGTGGAACGACCATACGGAGCCGCTTTGCTTCAGGTTGCCCTTGGAGAAGCGGACTTTGTCGCCGGAGGCGTTGATGGTGAAGAGGGAGTTGTCGATTTCCGCAGTGGGGGTGGTGGATTGGATTTGGACACGGGCCGTAAGCATGACGTTGCGGGCGAGCGCCGGTGCGGCGGCGGTGTGGTTGAAGTGGCTGACCACCGTCTTGTACACCACTGGGGCACCGGAGATGCCGATGGCCTCGCCCTGACGGTGGGCATAGACCTCGATGGTGAGGTCGCCTGCGCCGACGGGGCGGACGGGGACCTGCACCTCCACGACATTCCCCTCGTTGGCACGGAGGGTGACGGGAGTGCTGAAGGAGACGGTCACGGAGTTGGAGACGGCGGTTTCTTCGGTTCCCACGGAGGGGGCATTCCCGGCACTGAGGGTCACCGTTGTGGAGCCGCTGAGCCGGTAGGCGCTGCTGCTGACGACGACGCTGTCGAGGGTCAAATCGGAGGTGGTGGTGTTTTTCACCAGCACCTTGACGGCGGCAGAGAGGTGCCTGAATTCGATGCCGTCGGCGGCCGAGGGGGAATAGGCGGCCATGGGCAGGTCGAGCTTCTGGCGTCCGCCAGCATAGGAACAGGTGTAATGGTCGGGGAAGGTGAGGGTGAGCTGCTTGGTGGCGCCGTTCCATTCGACGGGATCAATGTCGTTGAGGCTGGCGGGCGAAAAGCCAAAGACCTCCCTACCGATGAGGTAGTCGTCAACGACGTAAGCCTTGTCGCCACTCACGTGGACAGTATAGGGCGCGTAGTTGAGATTCACCCTATCGCCGTCGACCCACTGCACAGAGAGGTCGCTCACGGAGACCTTCGCGCCGCTATGGCCGCTGTACTTCTCGGTGGTGAGGAGCAGCGCATTGCGGGGCAAGAGGCCGGTATCCCTCTCGCAGGAAGCGAGGAGGGCGACAGTGCACAGTGCACAGAGCGTCATGAACAGTTTTGTTTTCATCATGTCGGTTGCGATAAAAGACTAATACCATCCGCCATCGCCCCAGTCTTGGTCGGCTGCCTGGCGGCTTTCAAGTTCGTTGTCGCCCGCGCTTGACAACAGGCCCAACAAACATATCGTGAGCATGCTCTCGGCGAAGCCGCGTTCGGGTTTCACCAACACCACCGTCAGCTCCGGCGGCACATATTCTTTCCTTTCCATAGCGCTGCGTCAACTTTCCGTCGGATTCGTAAACAACGGCCTCAGCGGCTCTGCCACCGACCCTATGCGGCCGCCGTTCTCGAAGTGGAGCACCGTGTCGCCCAGAAAGAGGTTGTGCAGCCGGGCGGAATAGTACCACAGCCTGATGTCGGCGCCGCTCTTGTTCTGCCGGCAGGAAGCCGGCGTTCCGCTCTGCGGAGGCGCAACGATGTAAAGGAAGAAGAGGCTGTCGGTGGGTGCCGTCACGCCGATGCACTCGTTGCCGACAAAGGCACCCAGCCGGTCGGCTGTGTCGACCTGCCATTCGGCGGAGGTGAGGTCGGGATAGGTGCAGGTGAGGTCGACAGCCACCACCGCCGTCATGCTGCTGCTGTAGTCGTAGCCCGAGGCGACAGCCCACTCGGGAGTGGGAACGGTGCCCATGGGTATGTTACGCACGGGAGTGGTGTCGACGTCAGAATTGCCGTCTTTGCCGCAGGAGACAAGGAACAATAAAAGAAAGAGCGGGAGGAATCTGTTTTTCATTTCGTATGCTTTTTCTACTTAACTACTTTAACTACTTAACTACCGACTGCGCAATAGTCATTTCTTTATCAGCTTAATGGTTGTGACATTGTCATCATACTTGACTGTGGCAAAGTATATGCCGACGGGGAGACCCTTCAAATCGAGGGTTGAGGGTTGAGGACTGAGGGTTATTTCCTGCTGCAGGACCTGACGGCCTAAAGCGTCAGAAAGTGTAACACAGAATACTTCATCCTTCTTTTGAAGTTCTTCATTGACATAGAAGGTCACCTGGTCGGTGAAGACCGTCGGGTAGGCCGTCACCGCCGGGAGCAGGGAGGCCCCGGACAGACCGAGCATCACCGGCTGCTCCGGCGTACCGTAATGCACGTCCGAGCGGCAGGGCAACGATGTGGACGCCTGTTGTATTCCGTCGCCACTCTCGAGGGCAAATGTCACCACGCCCGTTTCATCGGCCGGGATGGTGATGAAGTAGAGCGAGTCAATCGGTTCGGCAGCGGCCACGAGTTTTCCGTCCACATAGGCCAGCACGCGCTCCACAGGCTCTTCCGTAGCCGCAATAAGCGTCATTGTCGACTGCGACTGCAACTGACCAGCCGGCAGAGCTCCTGTTCCTTTGTTTCCGACGCCCTTGTTGTTCCTGGTGCCGTGGTAGGTGAAGCTCACCTCACCTTCGCCAAGACGTTTGAGGAAGTAGCCCTCGCCGGGTCGCATGGCCGTCAGAGAGCCCACCCAGCATTGGTTGGCCGAGTAGTAGGCGAAAGCATTCTGCGACTTGACGAGGTCGCCCACGGAGACATGGTCGACATAGTCGGCCAATGCGTCGGTGACGCTGGCGGGCGACATGAGCAGATAGGGGAGGCTGTTCCATCCCTGCTTGAGCGAGAGGGTGCGCTGCTGGTTCGTCGTCAGCCGCTGTCCCGCAACCTGCACATCAAAGTGCGTCGAGCCGCAATAGACCATATACACACGATGGTAGTCGACACTGGAGAGGGTACCCCTCCAGCGATGGCCGTCCCATTCGACGAAACGGCGCGAGTGGGCCTCCTTGATTTGGTCGCCCACGTCGAAGTGGCCGTTCATCACCAACGAACCCTGGTCTTCGGGAGCGATGTGGAACGATATCCAGTTCCAGCCCTTGTGGAGGTCGAAATACTGTACCGCCGACGAGTTGGAGTAGAGCAGCACAGGCTCCTCGGGCGGCAAGCCGACAATAGCGTCGCTCTGGAAGTAGACCGCCGCGTCTGACGTCAGATTGTAGGCATGTCCCGTCGCCGCCTGCCAGGCGCGGAAGTTCAGCTGTCGGCCTTCGGTCTGCGACGTTCCGTAGATGGTCATGAAGACATGGCTGCCGCCGCCGGAAATGACGGGGCTCACATGGGCATAACCCACCACGGAGTCGCCAGCCATCGCCACCACCACATCCTCGGGGTTGGAGAGGTAGAAGCCGTCGATTTTCACTTGACCGCAGAGGGTCATCTGGCGGTCGAAATCAACATCTTCCACTCCGTACCACGGGCACAGCGCCTTGATGTCGATTCTCACCTTCAGCGGTTCCGACAGGCCATCTTCGTCGGTGAGGTAGATAATCTCCGAATAGGTGCCTACGGCGAGCGTGCTGTTGTCGATGGAGAAATTGAGCGACAGCGACTCCTGCGGGTCGATGCTGCCGTAGGGGCGGTCGACGCTGAGCCAGTCGGGCAATCCATCTATTGAGAACTGGTGGCGTCGGCCGCTGGTGTTGTGGATGCGCACCGCGGTGGTATAGACGTCATTGTCGTGGCCATAGGTGAGTTCCTCGTAAATGCCGTCGGAGTCCCACAGGAGGGTGTTCTTGTTGACAAAGACCTGCCACATGGTGGGGCTGACGGTGCGGTTGCCGTTGAGGTCCTCCACGTTGCGTACCGTGATGAAGAGATTGTTTTTATTAATCTCGTTGTCGGCCATATTGAGGTTGATGAGAAGCTCATCGTTGTTGAAGGCCCAGTCGAAGTTCAACTTGGTCACCAGGTCGCGTTCGCGGATGGGAGCCCGCACGTTGCCGTCGGCCATCGCGGCGAGGGTGTCTTCGCTGGGCCACAACACCAATTTCTGCACCGTGGGCACCACCTGTCCGTTATGCTTCACGATACGCTGGTTGTTGACGGAGAAGACCTCCTCCATGATGCCGTTGGCATTCTCGTGCTGCTCGTTGAAGGAGAGGTAGGCGATGAGACCCATCTCGTCGCCCATGGGTGCCAGGTTGTCGAAACTCTCGACGAGGGATCTCGGCAGCGCCTGCTCGAAGAGCACCAACCCATCGAGATGGCCTATGAAATGCGACACGGTGTTATATTCGTCACCGCCGAGGAACATCTCGCCGCTCAAGCCGCTGAGGCTGTCGATGGAGAAGGTGTTCACCAATCCGCCGTCGACATAGATGCAGGCGTTGTTATAGGTGCGGTTGACAGTAATCACATAATGGTGCCATGCGCCGTCGGCGTAATTCAAAGATGAACGTTGGACAATGACTGACGAGCCATTGCCATTCTTGAACACCAGTTGACCGTTATCCAGCGCAATCAGCGTCCCCTTCGTACCATTCCAACCTGCGGAGAAGAGTCCAGCATAGTATTGGTTGGTGCGGAACCAGAACATGAGCGAGTAGTCCTGTATGTTGGAGCGGCTGAGGAGGTTCTGGTCGAGCTTCACCGCCGTGCTGCCGTCGAGGTGGAGCGAGTAGCCGCTGGGAGTTGTCCACGAGCCGCCATGCAGCGTCAGCGTACCGCCGTTGGCCTTGTCTTGCAACGCATCGCCGCGCCCCTCGTTCATCGGGTAGTAGGCCGCCAGCTTGTGCTCGTAGCCGGTCAGTCGTTTGCGGTTGGTCTCCGCTATCTCGGCTTGCGACAGCACTTTGAACCAGAGACGCGCTTCGAGCATATTGCCCTTATACCCATGACCGAAGACCAACGGGGCTTCGCCGCGGAAACCGTCGGCACCTGTGGTGTCAGCTTCGGGGTCGGTGACTTCCTGCGTGCCGGCATAAAAGCGTATGCGGCCCGTGCTGTCGTCGTAGGTCATGATGACACGGGTGAAATCGGTCATCGGCTCGAGAGGCAGCGACTGCACGCTGTAGTCGTCGATGCTGGCATAGAGGCGGTAGGTGGTGCCATCGGGGGTGAGGCCGAAGGAGATGCCACCGGTAGGCGTGGAATGGCCGAAGAGTTCCTGGTTGAGCGTCGAGGTGGAGGGGGAAGGTTTCACCATGAGGTCGACGGAGAAGCTCTTGCCGTCCATAGCGCGGGTCACTGCGGTGGAAGCACCGCAGGAGGGGATGCCGTCGAAGAAGACCGAGGTGGAGGAGGTGATGCCGGTGGTGTTGGTGCCACCGAGGAGCTGGAAGTTGTTGTCCTCGTCGAGGTAGTTGCCCGCGATGGGTTCGTTGAAGCGCAGCCTCAGGTGGTCGCCCACACCGAGGATGCCGTTGGCAGGTTCGGGCGTACCGAAGACGCGCGGACAGCGTGTGTCCTTGGTGCCCGACTTGATCTCCGAGGAGCGGCTGATGAAGCCTGAACCATGACGGCAGAAACTCACAGCCCGCAGGTCGTAGCGCTGCTCCATCGGGTCGCGTTCGCCATAGAAGCGGATATTCTCGATGCGGCCACCGGTAATCATGGCCTTGGTGCCGCTGGCGGCTTCGAAGCGGGAGCTGTCGTTGAAGAAGGAGCAGAGGTTGACCCACTGGTCGTCGCTCTGGGAGGAGAGTTTGTACTGGAGTTCGATGTGGTCGAATCCGCGGTAGTTGACGTCGAAGTCGCTGATGGTGACGGGGAGGTAGTAGCCGATGGAGTCGCGTGCGGAGAGGGTGTTGAGGACCCAGTTGTCGCGCGGGGCGGTGATGGTGACAGGACAGGAGACAGGCATGTAATGCACAGAGAAGGTGGCCTTGCCTTTGTTATACCTGATGCAGGGCGACACCAATTCGATTTCCAAATCCTCGAAGTCGTAGCCGTCGCCGGCATAGACCTCCATGGTTTTCACGACGACTTCGCTGCCGTTGAGGGAGATGTTGCGGCCGTCGGTGAGCGGGGCTCCGTCGATGAAGATGCGGGCGCCGTGGGGGTTGCTCATGTCGCGCATCTTGAGGGTGAAGGAGATGGAGCCGACGACGGTGTCGGTCTCGATGTCGTTGTAGATGCGCATGGTGAAGACGGCGGGGCGGTCGACGGGGACGTCGCTGCGCTCGTGGACGTCGAGGTCGACGCGCGGGCGCTCAAGTACGAGGGAGCCGGCGGAGAGGGGCATGGGGGGTGCGTAGTAGTCGGTACTGTCAGCTATCTCGCAGGGGCACCGGGTGGCGCCGCCGAGGAGGTAGTATACGAGCGAGCCGTAGAGGTAGTCGTCGCCGCTATAGTCGTTGCCGTTGTCAACGTCCTCACGGGTCTCCTCGGAGTTGCGGTTGAAAAAGTCGCCGTAGCCGTCCTTGATGCGGAAGACGGCAACGTCGAGGTTGCTGTATCCGTCGGGGACGATGGAGTAGCCGATGGTGCGGGAGTGAGCGGAGGACTCCTGTGGGTCGCGGTGGAAGTCGAAGTCGAGGATGGGTGTGAGGGAGAAGTCGGTGGCAGCGCCAGGGGTGGCGGAGGCGAGGCGGTAAGGGCTTTTCTTTCCGTTGCCGTTGTCGTTACCGGCAGCTGTTCTCTTGTAGGCGTTGTATTTGTCCTTCATCTGCTCGACGACGGAGCGTGCAAGGGCCGACCGAATGCCGCTGACGACATTGCCGAGGCCGACGTTGGCGCCAGGGAAGTCCCAGTAGACGGTGTAGGCATTGGAGTAGGCGTAGCTCTCTGTGCGAGCAACGGTGGCACCGGAGCTGACGGAGTGGGTGGCGACGAGTTCGTGGGCGTTGTTGTGGATGGCGGAGACCTTCTCCTGTTCGTTCTGGAGGAGGAGGCTGTACCAGTCGGCGATGACGCGGTTGAGGCTGTCTACCTCGTTGGCCCAGGAGCCGTCGACGCCCTGGGGCAGAAGCCAACGATAGGCGCTATCGCAAGCCCAGTTGGAGTCGGAAGGAGACACAAGGCTGGAGTAGACGGGCTGGAGTTGGGCGTTGGCGATGGATTGTGCGGTGGCGCTGTCGCAGGAGAGGAGGAGCGCGTCGCGCTGGTGCTCGAGCTGTGGGATGAGGGTGTTCTCAATATAGGAGTGGGTGTAGGCGAAAGAGGCAGCGACGTAGGGACCCACCTCGAGTTCCTGGGCAACGACCAGATAGTAGCGCTTGCCGTCGGAGTCGACACCTTCGGCGACACGAGGCATGGAACCATTGATTGTCTGGGCAGCCAGGAGGGCGTAGGTCATGGAGTCAATAGGCTGGACAGCATCCATACGGCGGGAGTAGACGTTGTTGACAGTGCCGATGTAGATATCGGCGTCCTGTCCGACGAAGTAGGGGCTGTTGCTGGTGGAGATGCGCTCGGTGGTCTTGAAGGTGTAAGAGGCTTTGTGCTTGTAGAAGTAGCTGCTTTGGATGGGGAGTGTGAAAGTGTGGGTGTTACTGACGTTGACGTTCTGGCCGTAGAGCATACCGTTGGTAGGAGCACCGGCATAGGCGCCGATGATGGCAGAGGTCTGGGTGCCGAGGGTGAGGCCGAAGCTGAGGCCAAACTTGAACTGGAAGTCCCAGGCGTAGGAGTAGGAGTATTCGGTGCCGGCTTCCACGAAGGCGGAGGAGGCGCTGCCGGGGGGATCGCGCAAGATGTCGAGGAGCATGATGTCACCGTGGGTGGAGGTGACGACGCTGTTGCCGGCCTCGCGGTGGCCGGTGATGAAAGCGCGCACGGGTTGCGATTCGACGTACTGGCCCTCGCTTTCGACGGAGAGGTCGAGCACGCGGAGAGCCTGCTCGCCGGTGAGGACGAAGGAGGGGTAGTCGACGGGGATGGTGAAGTCGGCGCTGCCGAGGGAGTCGAGCTCGAAGGAGAGTATCTGCGTATTCCGTGCGTCGTGGAGGCCGTTGTAGACCTTGAGGTTTCCGCCTTTGATGCGCACCTGGTCGTGCCGGCCCGAGAGCACATCGTTGTTGTAATAATAGTCCTCGTGGGCGAAGACGCGGAAGTCGTAGTTTCCGCTCTTGTAGACGGGTGCGCCGAAGAGGTAGTTCCAACGGCCGTCGGGGCCCTTGGAGGCCAGGGGGACGACAATGTTCTCGTTGAGGATGTTCTTGCGGGTCATAGACTGCTCGCCGAAATAGTCCAGCTCACGTCCGTAGAGTATCTGACGGCAGGTGATGCTGATGGGGGAGCGGTAGGTGAGTTTGTAGGCTGCATTGTAGCAGGTGTGGCGAAGGCCGGTGCCGTCGAAGACCGTGTCGTTGTGGCTGGCGGCGGCAGCGAGGTCGATAACCTCGGAGGTGCTGCCGGAGGAGAAGAGGGTGGCGTAGCCGGTGGCATTGGCTTGTATCACCTTGTAGTGCACGGGGAAGAGGTCGGCACAGAACTCGCCGGTCGTTGTGTCGGGTTCAATGACGATGCGTTTTTGCTGGTAGTGCACCTGCGTCCAGCCAACAGTGTCGGGTATATCGCCCGCACCCCAGACGAGGTGGGGGACAGAATACTCAAGGGTGTCTTTGGTGAGGTCGGTGGGGATGCGGACAATGTAGCTAGTGTTGTCACCTTCCAGTTCGAGCACCAGGCGGAGGTTGCCGCCGAGATTGTTTCTGGAAAGGCCGAATGCCAGGGGAAGGTCGCGTTGGTCCAAGCCGCCGGCGACACGACCTGCGAGGCGGACCTTGGTTTGGTCCCAAAGGCGCACCCCATCCAATGCCGCATTCAGGGTCAGCAGGCTGTCGCCACCCATGCGCACAAAGCCGTCGCCGAGGAAACGATGGCCTTCCTTGACGACCTGGAGGGTGAAGGCGCTGCCTTCGGGCACCCGCATTTCGAAGTTGCCGCTGGCATCGGTCTTGACGACGGAGCCAGCCAGACGCACCAACTTGCCGTTGAGGAGGAAATTGGCGTCGCGCACGGGGATGGAGCTGTTCTCATAGAGCACACGACCGGTGAAGCGAACCGACGAGATGTTGTCGAAGTCGATATTGGAGGCAATGCAGCGCGAGAGGGAGAGGTTGACGGTGGCGATGCCCGAGGAGGTGTTGTTGTAGCGGAAAGTGGCTGTCTGCGAGGTGGGAGTGATGGCGTATTCCACATTGCCACCATAGAGCAGGCTGTCGAGGAGGTAGACACCGTTGTCGTCGGTGACGACGGTTTGGACGGTAGCACCGTCGCTGGTGCGTACGGCCGCAACGGTGACTCCCGGACAGGCGCTGCCGTCCTCATAATGGATGCGCCCGCTCACACGACCCCAGGGCGAACGCGAGCCCGTGGTGGTACGGGAGTCGGTGATGAGGCGCCCGTTACAGGTGTAGTTCATAGTGACCCGATACTGCCACTCAGAGCTGACGGAGGGGTCGGCCATATTGTCAATCCAGTAGTTGTTGGTGGTCTGTCCCAAGATGGTCCATAGGGAAGCGCTGTCGGGCCGCGTCTCTACGGTATAGTCGTCCACGCCGCGTTCGGTGGCTTCCCATGTCAGCAGGACCCGGTCGGGATAGTCGTCGTGGGTGGCGGAAAGGGAATTAAGGTTGCCCGCATCGGAAAAATAGGGCATGATGTTTACGTTTAGCCGAGGGATTTCCTGTGGCGACAGGGGGAGGAAGTCGTAGGGGTTGCCCGCAGGGACTTTGAGGCGGACACCGGTGGTGTCGACAAAGACTTCGTATTTATAGTGCACACAGGGCGTGTTCAGCACGTCTATGTAATTAACCTCTATGGGGTGCGAATAATACTGGGTTGTGTAGTCGCCCGTGTAGCGGTAGGCACGCTCGATGGCCGCGTGGACGCTGTCGGTGGGGATGCGAATGATGATGGTGTCGCCTGTCTCGACAAGTATTTTTCGGATATAGATTTTAGCGTTGTCGTCCCAATAATACCTCGAAAAACGCGGGTTGGTCTGGGATCCTTCGAAGTTCGAGCTGTTGTTGGCCAAGGAGATGCCAAAATGGACTTCGTGGGTGCGGCTGAAGTCGGGATTGGCCCAGTAGGCTGTCAGATTCAAGACCATGCGGAAAGGGGGCAGGGAATAGGTCTGCATTTGGGCAGTGTTGGTCGAAGCGGCATAGGGGTGCCCCTCCCACCCCCAGACGGCCGAGGATACGCGACGCACACGGTAGTAGATGGTACCGTTGTCGTAGAGGGGATTGTGCCAGGCCTGATAGGAGGAGTCCACATAGTCATAGACCTTCTCCTGGGCGGCAGTGCTGTCGTCAGAGGCCCAGTCGATATCGAAGAGGGCGATGGTTTGCGCATCGGAGAAAGTGCTATCGTAGGCTCGCTGCAACTCGAACATATCCGCCTCCATAATATCGTGCTCGTGGGGAGTGAGGAATTTCCAGCGGATGTGTTTGTATCGGTCGTCGCGGTAGTATTTGCCAGAGGCTTGGTGATAGTACACATATCCAGAAACGGTCATATCGTGGATTCTGTGATAGGCCGGGATATCGACTTTGTTGGAATTCAGCCACTGCTTTATGGTGACATCGGTGGTGGAACTGCTGCTTTTGGTCTGCATGGTGAGGTAGAATCCGTGCTGGACACTGTCGGCGGAGGGGAGGTAGAGGATGTCGCCTTGAACGGTGCAGGGGATGTTGACCGGGTTCAAGGAAGTGTGATATTGATATACCTGCTGGAATGCAACGTAGGGGACAGCGACATAACCTCGACCATAGGTACCGTTGCTTTCAATAGGGTAGAAAATTGGGTCGGAGAGTTGTGGCTGCTGATCCATATCCACCGTATAAGAGCCGAGATTGAAAATGGAAGTGTTGTGCCATGATTTATCGCCCGTGTAGTAAGTGGAGTTCACTCCTGCCAGGAAGGTAGCATCGGTAAGTCGCGTCGGAGGATACCAGTCGAACTCCAGATAGGCCTCTTGGTCGGGCATCTGGGTGCGGGAGAGCAAAACTTCTTGTTCGAGGGCAGGTCCGTTGGTGGCGTCAATCACCAGGTTCCCTCCTTCGTAGGTGTTGGTGATGACAACGATGCCATCATAAACGCGCACAAAGGCGACGGCCTGGTCGCTGGGGGTTCCCGAAACGCGGCCTACATGGTTGCGACTATCATCGCCGTGGTAGTAGATCATAGGGACTTTGGCGGCACCAGCCACCTGCGACCACACATATGAGTATTGGGAGAAGTTCCCGTTGTATCCCGCATAGCCGTCTTTGTTGTTACCTCGACCATAAATGAGGACTTTGAAATGAATTCTTCCACTGCCCAAAGAATAGGCATCATAGTTCGACGCCAGGGCAAAATGGTCTGTCCCCCACCCTGGTCTCGCCTCCACCATCAGGGGCATCAACAACAACAGAAAAAGCCAAATCTTGCTGTAATAATTACATTTCATTATAATTGATTATTTGATTACTAAAATGTTTGAATTCTTGAACATTATAATTGGCATTAGTCACCGTGTGCACGGATCTGCAGCACCGTCGCTTGTCAAGGGAAAAGACATTTTCAAATTATTGTAGTTTGTTTCAATACTTTTCATCAAATCTTTTGCAAAGATACACATTTTTTTATTCTGCGACTATAAGTGTTGCGTTAAAAATTTCCCAATCCATATAAAACATTAATTCTTAAGACTTTTAGATTTATAATCTGAATAGATTCGTAAAACTGCATCCCTAAATCTGCATTATTATGGATATAGGAATATACGTATTCGCTCAATTTGCTGATTTTCTGCCAAGATTAACTGAATCCATCATAACAACGGAATCTGCACCAAACCGGATGCGACCGCAAGATTTTCAAGAAACTCGGCGTCAGCCTCAAGAGTAAGCCTGCTCAAAAGCCAAGCGGCAAAGAGTTCGCCGATTATCCCAAGACACCAAACAAAAAAAGGAGTCCCAAATGGAACTCCTTAAAAAGATTGGCGGCGACCTACTTTTCCACAAACAAGTGCAGTATCATCGGCGATGCGGGGCTTAACTTCTCTGTTCGGAATGGGAAGAGGTGAACACCCGCTCCATAGCCACCAAAAGTAATGGTTTTGACTACTGGGACAAGACACATAAGAGAAAGATTTAATTTTGAATTTTGAAAGTTGAATTTTGAAAGCTACGCAGCCATTGGACGCGAAAGCAATTCGAATTTCATAATTCATAATTCAGAATTGTGATCAACGG
>JAEEGG010016452.1_pt1 | contig 15353 bp, 8 predicted proteins | sample 9134161 | NCBI WGS metagenome assembly JAEEGG01 (sample SAMN16246543, study PRJNA631951) | gut metagenome | biome: gut microbiome; feature: rumen; material: CR-attached | host: Bos | place: Iran: Karaj | collected 2018-10
ACGACCATCACATCAGCTTTTTCCCTGGCCACTATGGAGTCGATGAAATCGAACATCTTCTCCCCCTGGTAACGGAAGGTCTTCCCGAGCGTCATTCCATCGGCCCAGGCAGCCTTCAAGGCCGTGTTTCCTATTTCGATTAAAAGATTGGACATGGTATCATTGGAGTTTTCTGAGGGTATTGAGAGCCAGAGGCAGGGAGTCTATTCCCCTGGAAACTATCTTCAACTTGCCTTCGGTCTGCTTCAGATTGAACAGCCTTTCGTTGGCATTTATCCTGGACAGGATACTTGAGAATACACCTGATTTGTAATATGGCGACATTGGATTCGAAATGAAGAACATTATCATCATTCCGTTCTTTATTATTATTTTCTCGAAACCGAGTTTCCCTCCCAGATTCCTTATTTTCACGACATTGAACAGGTTGTCCACCTCCGGAGGCATCTGGCCGAAACGGTCTGTAAGACGCTCCCTGGCCCTGTCTATTTCCTTGTCGTTAGGAAGGCTGTCAAGCTGCTTGTAAATCCTTATTTTCTCTGCGGTAATATCTATATATGAATCAGGAATCATGGCCATCTGGTCCGTCTCGATGGTACAATCCTCGATGAACGAATCGTCCTTCTTCCTTGTTACGAGACCGGTTTCCATACCAAGTTCCTCCATGGCTTCGGCGAGGATCTTCTGGTATGTCTCATAACCCATATCCATGATGAAGCCGCTCTGTTCGGCACCGAGCAGGTTTCCGGCTCCCCTTATGTCGAGGTCCTGCATTGCGATATTGAAACCGCTTCCCAGGTCCGAAAATTCCTCTATCGCCTTGAGCCTTCTCCTTGCATCATCGGTGATGGATACCAGCGGAGGCACTATCAGGTAACAGAAAGCCTTCCTGTTGGAACGTCCGACCCGGCCTCTCAACTGATGCAGGTCGCTCAGGCCGATATTCTGAGCCTGATTGATTATTATGGTATTCGCATTTGGAATATCCAGTCCGTTCTCGATGATGGTGGTGCAGAGGAGCATGTCGTAATCCCCCCTGATAAAATCCAGCATCCTGTTCTCGAGTTCCTTGGATTCCATCTGACCGTGGGCGACGCATATCCTCATATCCGGAACCAGCCGGTGCAGGATTTCATAAATGGAATTCAGCTCTTCAACCTTGTTGTGAAGGAAGAACAGCTGGCCTCCCCTGTTGAGTTCGTAATTGATGATGCTCTTTATCTCCTCCTCATTGAACAGGATTATCTCTGTCTGCGTCGGAATCCTGTTGGGCGGAGGGGTGTTGATTATGGAAAGATCCCTTGCTCCCAGCAGGGAGAACTGAAGGGTCCTCGGTATAGGTGTAGCGGTTAAGGTAAGAGTGTCAACCGAAGATTTCAGCTGACGGAGTTTTTCCTTGGCCGATACTCCGAATTTCTGTTCTTCATCTATGACCAGGAGTCCAAGGTCGTGAAATTCAAAACCTTTCCCGAGCATCTTGTGGGTGCCTATCACGATATCAAGGCTTCCACTCTTGAGCCTGGCCTTTATTTCATTCACTTCCTTTGTCGTCCTGAGACGGCTTATATAGTCGACTGTACAGGGAAAATCCTTCAGCCTGGAAGAGAAAGTGGTGTAATGCTGAAGGGCAAGGATAGTGGTAGGTACAAGAACCACCACCTGTTTTCCGTCGGTAACAGCCTTGAATGCCGCCCTGATAGCTATTTCGGTCTTTCCGAATCCTACATCGCCGCAGATCAGCCTGTCCATCGGGCTCTGGTCCTCCATATCCTGTTTGACAGCCTTGGTAGCCGTTTCCTGGTCGGGAGTATCCTCATACATGAATGAAGATTCCAATTCCTCCTGGAGATAAGTGTCGGGAGAGAAAGCGAAACCTTTGGAAGCCTTCCGTTTGGCGTACAGCTGTATGAGATCCTTGGCTATATCCTTGATTCTGGACTTGGCACTCGTCTTCAACGTCTGCCAGGTCTTGGATCCGAGCTTGTTTATCTTCGGAGCCTCTCCGTCCTTGGAACGGAAACGGGAAATCTTGTTCAGGGAATGGACGGATACGAACACCACGTCGCCGTCCTTATACATCAGCTTCACTACCTCATGCATCCGCCCTTTGTCGTCCTTCATCCTGACAAGGCCTCCGAATACACCTACACCATGGTCGATATGGACAACATAATCACCTATATTGAAAGCGGTAAGGTCATTCAGTGTAAGCTGCTCGCTCTTTTCCACCGTCCTGCGGATACTGACCCTGTGGAAACGATCGAATATCTCATGGTCGGAATAGCAGCATACCTTGTCTTCATGGTCTATGAAGCCGGAATGGATATTCTTCCCGGAAACGAATTCCGGAACCAGGCCTTTATTCTCCGTAAGTATGGATTTGAGCCTTTCGACCTGGGATTTCTTTTCACTGAAAATGAACACCCTGTATCCATTTTCAATACTCTTCCTTATATCTGCTGAAAGGATTTCGAAATTCTTGTTGAAAACCGGCTGCGGAGAAATGCTGAACTTTATTATCTCATCGTTGTCCACCTCGAGGGGAACATCCAGGAATACCTTCCTGAAAGTATCCAGTTCCTTGAAGAAATCCTCCTTCCTGTACATATCAGAGGAGTCCGCCCAGACAACCGTTCCTTCAGGAAACAAGTCGGATATGCTTGTCCCCGAATCGGAACCATCCTCCGTCACCAGGTCGGGAAATATCTCTATCTCATCCTTTTCCTCCTTGGAAAGCTGTGTATTGCAGTCGAATACATGGATTTTCTCGATCTCGTTGCCGAAGAAAGAAATCCTGTAGGGATTATTGAAGGAGAATGAGAATATATCTATTATGGATCCCCTGATACTGTACTGACCCGGAGCTGAAACGAAGTCTACCTTTTCGAATCCTTGTTCCGCAAGGGTTTCCTTTATCCGGTCATGCGATATTTCCTGGCCTACGGAAACCTTGAGGAGTGAAGAACTGATATTCTTGGAAGAAGGTATCTTCTCTTTCAGGGCTTCCGGATAAGTAACTATGAAAAGCCTTTCAGAATTATTGGAATTGGACATCAACTTTCCGATAGCCGATGTCCTCTGGACTCCGACGGAAGACTTGTAGTTACTTCTTTCCACCGCTTTTCCGCTGTCCGGAAGATAAAATACAATATCCCCGTCTACAAGTGAATACAGATCGGAAGAACAGTATTCAGCACTCTCCCTATCAGGTAACAGAACCACGTGGGTACCTTTCTTCGCAACCTCGCTCAGCACAAACCATCTCGCGGAAAGAAAGAGTCCCCTGCAATAGTTTTCCTTCCTTTTCGCAAGCCCTTCTTCGAGTTTCCTTCCCGATTCTGAACTTATCAACATTACTGTCAGGATGGTGTTTAAAAGCTGTTGATAATATTGTTGATTAAAGCCTGTTTCCTGTTAGTTCTCCGAAGCGGTTCTTTTTTCAACTTTCCATTATAGGTTTTTCAAAAACTCACAATAGATGAAATACTAACAGAAATAATTGAATAATAAATAATTATAAACTTATCAACTTTTCAACAAACTATAAAGAACCATCAAATCATATAAAAATAAATCAATATATTTGTATTGACTAATATTCTCTCCGATGACAGAGTTCGATCCGCACAATACAATCGAAAGCAAAGATAAGGATTTGGACGGAATAATCCGACCGCAGGAACTGGAAGACTTCACTGGCCAAAAAGAGATCGTATCCAACCTGAACATATATATAAAGGCGGCCAAGATGAGGGGTGAAGCCCTCGACCATGTACTTTTCCACGGTCCTCCCGGACTCGGAAAAACCACGTTGGCGCATATCATTGCCAATGAAATGGGTGTGAACATGAAGATCACTTCCGGACCTGTCCTGGACAAGCCCGGCGACCTTGCCGGACTGCTCACTTCCCTTGAGACCGGAGACGTGCTGTTCATTGACGAAATCCACAGGCTTTCCCCCGAAGTGGAGGAGTACCTTTATTCGGCAATGGAGGATTATGTGATAGATATAATGATAGACAAGGGGCCCGGCGCCCGTTCCGTCAGGATATCACTCAATCCTTTCACGCTTGTGGGTGCAACTACCAGGAGCGGACTGCTTACGGCCCCTCTGAGGGAGAGATTCGGAATAACCTGTCCTCTGGAATATTACGACACATCGGAACTCATAAGGATAGTGAAGAGAAGTTCCAGGATCCTGAAGGTTACCATCGATGATGAAGCATCGAGGGAGATAGCATTGAGGAGCCGCGGTACACCCCGAATAGCCAATGCGTTGCTCAAGAGGGTCAGGGATTTCGCCCAGGTCATGGGAGACGGACATATCGACCTGGATATAGCCAGGTATGCCCTCAATAAACTGAAGATCGATACCCGTGGATTGGATTCAATAGACAACAAGATACTCAGAACCATAATATCAACTTTCAAGGGAGGACCTGTCGGTGCCAACACCATAGCTACGGCTATCAGCGAGGATCAGGGCACATTCGAGGAAGTATATGAACCGTTCCTCATAAAGGAAGGTTTCATAGTCCGTACCCAGAGGGGCAGGATAGCTACCGAGATGGCTTATAAGCATCTGGGTATGGAAGCCGAACTTGAAGCAAACAAGACGGAAAATGGTACGTTATTCTAGGATTGCCATCTTTTTTGCTACCCTGCTTCTTCCGATACAGTCTTTTTGCTGTACTTCGGTGATAATATCCGGCAATGCCCGCGCTGACGGACGTCCCGTCATGCTCAAGCACCGTGACACAGGGGAAGTAAACAACAGGATGCAGTGGTTCAGCGGTCCTTCTTACAATTTTATAGGACTCGTAAATTCCTCTTCGAAAGGAGGAGAGGTCTGGGCAGGACATAATTCTGCCGGTTTCTGCATCATGAATACCGCCACATACGATCTTAAGGATGACAATGTTCCTGAATCCTATATGGATAAGGAAGGCATCCTGATGTTCAAGGCATTGGGAATATGTGCGGATCTGAGGGATTTCGAACATCTGCTTGACACCCTTCCTAAACCTTGGGGAGTGGAAGCCAATTTCGGGATAATAGATGCCAAGGGCGGTGCGGCATATTATGAAGTAAACAATCATTCTTATAAGAAATACAACGTCTCGGAAGAGCCCGAGGGGTATATGCTGGTGACAAATTTCACCAGGAGCGGCAGGCCTGCCGACCGCAAGGGAGTTGACAGGTTTGAAGCAGCTGCCGGAATACTGAAAGGAATAGATATTTCTACAGCCGGTCATTATGAACTGCTGAACGGGATATCCCGCTCCGGAAAGCCGATTTTAAGGGATATTTCGTCCTCCTCGATAGTTTTCGAGGGAGTCGTTCCAGGAGAGGATCCGCTTCTGACCGTGGCCTGGACCATACTTGGCTGCCCTTCCACGAGTATATATATTCCTTTGAAAGTATTCGGAAGCGACCATATTCCCGCTTTCATGAAGGAATACAAGGATGGTGACAATGCCCAGATCTGCAGCCAGGCCCTTGTGATAAAGGGTATATATGGATTTGAAAAAGGCTGTGCCGAAGAATGCCGGGAAGTGGAAAAGATAGTGGACAACGGTTTTTCCAGAGGGATGTCTCCTTCCAGGTATGACCGTTTCGTAAAAAAGGTATACAGGAAATATCGGTTGATGTATCTTAGAAAACTGCCGAAAGTGGTTCATTGAATTGCGGAATCCGATAAAAATCATTAAAATTGCAGACTAAAAGACAATAACCTGAAAAATCAACTAACACACTGAAATATGGCCGATAAATTAATCTCAAAGATTCCTGACGGACCTTTGGCTGAAAAATGGACCAAACGTAAGTCGGAACTTCGTCTTGTCAATCCTAACAACAGGAGAAAACTCGAGATTATAGTTGTCGGAACGGGCCTTGGTGGCGCGTCCGCAGCTGCTTCTCTCGGAGAGCTTGGCTACAATGTCAAAGTCTTCTGTATCAGCGATTCGCCCCGTCGGGCCCACTCAATTGCAGCTCAGGGAGGTATCAACGCTGCCAAGAACTATCAGAACGACAATGATGCCGTGTATCGTCTTTTCTATGATACCATCAAGGGAGGCGACTACCGCAGCCGTGAAGCCAATGTCTATCGTCTGGCGGAAGTCAGTGCAGCTATTATCGACCAGTGTGTCGCACAGGGAGTTCCTTTTGCCCGTGAATATGGCGGATATCTTGCCAACCGCTCCTTCGGAGGTGTACAGGTAAGCCGTACTTTCTATGCCCGCGGACAAACCGGACAGCAGCTTCTTCTCGGAGCATATGCAGCCCTTAACCGTCAGATTGCCGCCGGAACAGTGACGAGTTATCCCCGTCACGAGATGCTCGACCTTGTCATCGTGAACGGTCAGGCCAAGGGTATCATCGCCCGCAACCTTGTGACCGGCAAGCTTGAAAGGTTCGGTGCCCACGCCGTCGTCATCGCCACCGGAGGTTATGGAAATACCTATTTCCTTTCCACCAACGCTATGAACAGCAACGGTTCAGCCGCCTGGCAGTGCTACAAGAAGGGAGCATTTTTCGCAAATCCCTGCTTCGCCCAGATCCATCCTACCTGTATTCCGGTCCACGGAGAGCAGCAGTGCAAGCTTACCCTTATGTCAGAGTCGCTCCGTAATGACGGCCGCATCTGGGTACCCAAGAAGATGGAGGACGTGATCAAACTTCGCAAGAAAGAGAAGAAACCGTCACAGATTCCTGAAGAGGATCGTGACTACTATCTCGAGCGCCGTTATCCTGCTTTCGGAAACCTCGTTCCCCGTGATGTGGCTTCCAGGGCAGCTAAGGAAAGGTGCGATGCCGGCTACGGTGTAAATGAAACCGGTCTTGCCGTATTCCTCGATTTCGCTGATGCCATCAAGAGGCTCGGTCACCAGAGGGTTCAGGAGCGCTATGGCAACCTCTTCGACATGTATTACAAGATCAACAATGTCAGCCCTTGGGAAGAGCCTATGATGATATATCCCGCCATCCACTACACCATGGGAGGTATCTGGGTAGACTACGATCTCCAGACCACCATCCCCGGTCTGTATGCGATAGGTGAAGCCAACTTCTCCGACCACGGCGGAAACCGTCTCGGTGCTTCGGCCCTCATGCAGGGTCTGGCCGACGGTTACTTCGTACTTCCCGTTACCATCGCCGACTATCTCTCCAACAAGTTCGCAGAGCCCAAGACCGACATCAACGATCCGGCTTTCGACGAGGCTGAGAAGGCAGTCCAGGCAAGGATTGACAGGCTTTTCTCCATCAAGGGAAAACGCACCGTCGATTCCCTCCACAAGAAACTTGGAAACATAATGTGGGACTATGTGGGAATGGCCCGAAACGAAGCCGGACTGAAGAAAGCCATCGAAGAGATAAGGGAGCTCAAGAAGGAATTCTATGAGGATGTCTGCGTTCCCGGAGAGCAGAACCAGTTCAACCAGGAACTTGAGAAAGCCCTCAGGCTCGAAGACTTCTTCGAGATCGGCGAACTCATGGCACGCGACGCCCTTAACAGGAAAGAATCCTGCGGTGGTCATTTCCGTGAGGAAAGCCAGACCGAGGAAGGAGAGGCCAAGAGGGACGACGCCAACTACATGTATGTCGCCGCCTGGGAGTACAAGGGAGAGGACAAGGAACCCGAACTCCACAAAGAGCCGCTCAAGTACGAGTTTATCGAAGTCAAAACCAGAAACTACAAAGAATAACCGGATATGGATTTCAATCTTAAGATATGGCGTCAGAAGAACGCCAGTGAAAAGGGTCATTTCGAGACCTATCACATCTCAGGTATTGAAGAGGACGCATCGTTCCTCGAGATGCTTGACATCCTGAACGAGCAGCTCATCCGTGAAGGCAATGATCCTGTAGCAGTTGAAAGGGGTTGCCAGAGCAGCGGTCCAGTTTCTTTCGACCACGACTGCCGCGAAGGAATCTGCGGAGCATGCTCCCTATATATCGACGGCCGTGCCCATGGTCCGGACGACCATGTGACTACCTGTCAGCTTTTCATGCGTCACTTCAAGAACGGTGCTACCATTACGGTCGAACCTTTCAGGAGTCCTGCATTCCCTATCATCAAGGATCTCGTAGTGGACCGCAGTGCATTTGACAAGATCCTGCAGGCAGGCGGATTCATTTCCGTCCGTACAGGAGCGGCCCAGGACGGTAACGCCATCCTTATTTCCCACGAGAATGCTGAGAAGAGCATGGATGCAGCAGCCTGTGTCGGTTGCGGAGCTTGCGTTGCCACCTGCAAGAACGGATCGGCAATGCTGTTCGTCGCAGCCCGTGTTTCTTCCCTTGCCCTCCTTCCTCAGGGTCGTCCCGAGGCAGCCAGAAGGGCCAAGAATATGGTAGCAAAGATGGAGGAACTCGGATTTGGAGGTTGCACAAACACCCGCGCCTGCGAAATGGAATGCCCTAAGGGTATATCGATCGAGCATATCGCCCGTCTCAACCGTGAATTCCTCAAGGCCAAGTTCAGGGAGTAGGATTATTCGACAACCTCAAAGGTAAATTCATAATGGATTGCCGTGCCGTCGTCAGCAAGACCTTCTGCGACGGCACGGAATTTTCCTGTATACCCAGGAGTATGGAGGATAAGTCTTTTATTCTCTCCTGTAGCAAGTCGTAGGACAGGATTCCAATAGAGTAGTTGCCTTACATCTTCGACATCTTCCGGGGGCCTTTCTCCATAATATGCGACCGGATATGAGACTCCTTTGAAATCCACAACCTTTACACTCTCAGGAAAAGGAAGGGTCGTAACATAATTCTTCTTCGTGATGAAATTGACTATTCCGGAGAAGGAAACCTTTCCGCATGCAATAGCTTGTGTATATACGTCAATATCCTCAATAAGCATAGCGTCAAAATCCAACAGCAAGTCGAGGTCGCTAATCACCACCCCGTCCATCATAACAAGAAGATTCTCAACACTTGCCTTATAGTAATCCGTTGCGTCAGTGGCTACCATTACCAACTTTTGTTTACCTTTTTCCCTGCGCAGGCTCACATATGGAATGATTTCTACCAGAACCTCACGTACTGAAGGAAACCTGACGAAGTTGTCCAAGTGATAATGCTTGCAGGAAGCGGTTTCAAGCAGCAGGTCTTCACGATGTCTCAACATGGTTGTCAAAGTATCCATCCTCATGGTAGTACTGCTTCTCAAAGCCACTTTACGTGATGAAAGGTCTTTTTGGATAATCCTGTTCATCTTCAGTTGAGGCAACGTTCCTGCACCTGCCCCGATGAAAGGACTTTCTATATCTATCGATCCTTTTCCAAAATCGACGTTTGAAACCTCACATACGATTTCCCTGTCTCCATAGATATTATTGGTATAGAAGCTGACGTTGTCATTATCCGTGACTCCTATGTACAAGTTGGACGGAGCTCCTGCCGAGGATAAGGTAGCTACCACCTTATTATTATTTTCCATTATATTCCCTTTGATCCTGGCAGATATTATCTCTCCATCGTAGTCTATTTGGCGGACTCCGGTAAATTCTGGTTTAGAAGAAGATAATGAATTCAGGAAAACTTCCATTGAGTTATCCTGATGTGCCGGAATGATATCATCTTCATGATAAACCGAGAACGATAAATCAGCGCCAGCACCGTTGTTCTCCATGAATATTGTGTAGTCTGATCCTTTACGGACACGTACTGTGGAGTTGAAAAGTATTTTGCCGCAGTTATCAGCATCTTCTCTTCTCAAAGACATGTATTCATCTTCATCGACTATCTCCACTCCATCCTTGACTTTGGCCACGGAAATGGTATTGAAAATAGTGAGAATCCGCGATCCTAAAATCCATGGTGTACCTGACTCATTGGCGTTGCTGGAGGTGTAGGCAATCAAGCGGTATACTCCGGTGGGAGTAGAAACAGGAATCAGGAAAGATCCGGCTCCCCTTCCACCCAGCAATCCTATTTTTGACTCAGCAGCAGTACCCTCAGAGGATACCAACTCGAGATATGATACGGCACAGGCATTAGAAGGATTACCCTGAAGGTCAAGACAAAACAAGGAACATAAAACCACATCCCCGGCAACATAAACCTCCCTGTCCGTAGATATGAATACACGTTCTACCGGATTATTCTCGGCTAGTAGGGAAATAGAAAACGTCGCCGCCAATATAACTGTATAAAATGCCTTCATCAGAAAGATAAGTTAAGGTTGATAAATGGAACAGGAACGGCAAAAACAGAGAGCAGATGACCTTTGGGAGTTGCCCTGAAACCAGTGTCCTGGATACCTGCATCAAAGAAAACCGAATAAGGATTCTTACGTCCCGTAATATTGTACACCCCTATGTTGATGGTAGTATGCATTCTCGCGACAAGGGAATGTCCAGGGTCTATGTTCACGGCAACGTCCATCCGGAAATAGTCCGGGATACGATAGAAATTGCGCTCGGAGTAAGCCATCCTCCAGACACCATCATAAAGATAAGAACCATAAGGCACGGTCACCGGGCGACCGGTGGAGTAGTCTAAATTGACCGAAATGCTGTAACGGCGGGTGAAAGCATAATTACTTGCCAGCTTCGCCTCATGGGGTTTGTCGTAAGGCGCATTATACCAGTTGCCATGAGCTATCGTCTCATACCCCCTATCTTGCATCTCCTTGTATTTGGCCCTTGAATAGGAATATGACAACCATCCCGTAAGCTTTCCGTTTGTTTTTTTAGCCATCAACTCAATTCCATAAGAGCGAAGGAATACAGGAGCCAGATCCTGATGAATCTTGTCGTTCATGGACAGTGTAGCTCCAGGCTTGTAGTCAAGGTGGTTATCTGCTTCCTTATAATACGCCTCTGCAGATATTTCAATCCCTGTCGCGAGATGTGTCCAATAAGCACCGCCGGCTCCTTGCCAACCGGTGGTTGGTTTGATTTTGTCTGAGGATAGTCTCCAGGTATCCATGGGAGATATGGATGAAGTATTGGATATCAAATGGATATTCTGCCTCATAGTGTTGAGCCCACCCTTTATTGAGAAATTGTCTGCCAAGGAGTATTTACCTGACAGACGGAACTCCGGTCCAAAATTGAATGTTTTAGAATCTAATTCATAGAATAATCCTGTTATCCTGACACCTGCTTCCAACGAAAACTGGTCGGAAATGTTCCAGGTATCGGATACGAATACCGCCGGTTCCAGACCGTATTCCCTCTTCAATGTATCAGGAATGACATTGGAGACAGCTGCATAAGGCCTCATGATTCCAGGGTCCAAGGCATAACCCAAAAGGTGTACTCCGTAATCTATTTTGTGCGACGTCCCGACCGGACGGACCCTGTTGGCTTTGATAAATACCTGTCTTATGTATGTACTGAGATCATATGATCCCTGATCCCAGCCATACACAGCAACCATGTTGTTGTACTGGTCGTATCCGGTGCTGATATCCAGCGACCCGCCTTCTGTATCCTTATGCTTGAATAGCAATGAAGCGTTGTAGCTGGTGTAATTGAATGTTGTGTCACCGCCAAAAATGAATTTATCCTTGGCATAATAACCGAAAGCCTGGAGGGTATTGTTCTGGTTGAAGCGGTGTGTTATTCCAAAGTTTGCATCCATGAAGTTTGCAGAACCTCCTGCATAGTCGCTGTTCTGGGGAAGCAGGCCGAGCATCCAATCAGAGTATGAAATGCGTGCTCCTGCCGCTATCGAAGTCTTTCCTCTTTTCAAAGGACCTTCGAGATGCAGACGGCTTGTCATAGGGCCTATTCCGGCAGATCCTTTCCATCGCAGGAAATCTCCTTCCCTGGAGCGTACATTAAGGACCGAAGACACCCGGCCCCCATATTCCACCGGGATTGAACTCTTGTAGAGTTCCACATCACTTATTAAATCAGGGTTGAAAGCCGATAGGATCCCAAACATATGTGTAGGATAGTATATCGTACTTCCATTGAACAAGATAAGATTCTGGTCGGCAGAACCTCCACGGACATTGAATCCGGAAGAGGCTTCCCCGGAACTCTTAACTCCGGGAAGAGTCAGGATTGCTTTGAGCACATCCCCTTCTCCAAAAGGAGTTGGGATCTTGTTGAGAGTTTTTACACCAAGCCTTTCTATTCCCAGGGTTGTTGTGCGGTGGTTTGAGATGTTTTCTGAGGATATGAAAGATTCTTTAAGCATGGTTACTTTCTCTGCCATCATGACATTGAAGTTGCCATCAGACAGAATGTTCACCTGTAAGGACAACGGTTCTTTGGATTCGGCACTGAAATTCAGAACATTCTGGCCTTGCGGAAGTTGGATTCTGTAGCGCCCCTTTGAATCTGACCGAACGTATGTTGAAGTACTGTCATCGTAGACTACCACGCCGGCAAGAGGTTCGTCAGACTCATATTCGATGATAACACCTTTGATTGTTTTCTTTCCTGGTCTGGAACGGCTGGATGTGCCAATCGAATATACTTTGTTCTTGTATGAGGCGGTAACGGATTCTTCATATACGACAGACAAGGAGTCTTCCTTTTCCAACTCAAAATAACCGGTCGGAAGACCTGTTCCTGTTCCGGGAAGGGTGCCGGTTAACACGGGTCCCGTTGTAGCCTTTTCTGATTCCGGATGCCACGCAACTGTCAGTTCGCCCAAAGTTGGTTCGCCGGCTGGTTGTTTCAGCCTTTTCTTCAAGCCTTTCTTACTGATTCTATGTATTTTATCCCCATCAAGAACATAAAAGGTCTCAAGAATCTTGAAGTATGAATTTACTGACACGTCGTATTTTGGATCTTGGTATCCGATTGGATTACCGTTGTGGTTATTTCCGTCGGAATACAATAGCTTCCTCACTTTTCGAAACAACGGTGCTTTGCCATCACGGATAACTTCAAAAATGCCATTAGGGGCATCTTGGTGGCCTAAGTATCGTAAATTCAGGAACCTCTGTTCCTCCATGGTAAACCAAGCCACCTGGTCTATGAAAACGGCGATAGGTGTCGACTGTTCAGTTACACAGACGAGAAGTTCGTTGCGATAAGCATCAAAATTGAGGAACACCCCGTCATAACGTTTCCCGTTATAGAAAACATCTCCTTTATAAAAACCGTTTCTGGACCAAAAATAGGTTCCGTTGAATTTGAAAGGATATGTCTTTGGTAGAGGCCCCCTGAACAAGGAAGCCTCTCCATCTGCGACCTCAAGATTTACAAAGCTTTGTGCATTCGCACTAAGGCATAGAATCAAGGCCATGTTGACAAGCAGGACCCTTACTATATGTTTATTCGAGAACATTACCAAAAATCGGGTTTTTCTTTAGTACCTCCTGCCGCGATGCAGTCGCATAAATGCATAGGAGCCCAATACATCCCTTTAATTATAGTTCCATAATTACCTTTTGGCAAGGCCATTGTATCAATAGGATGACCGTCAATCTCCGGTTTTCCCCAAGGATACCGTGGATTGACAACAAGACCTGTCGGATCGAAGACTTCAATAAGATATCTGGAATCCAGGAACGCTCTCAAGGGAGAAGATACCCTACTGGCTGTCACATATCCGGCAACCATCCTTGCCGGATCAGAATCACAGTAGATGTTACAAGGAACCTCACCGGGATTCGGACTGAAAAGGCTCTGGTCTCCTTCGGAAATTTTCTTAAGGTTCTTAAGGAACAAATAAGATTGTTCAGACAGCGTCATCGCCTTCACTTCTATAGAATATTTTTTATGATTACGTTGATCTGTCCTTGGAAAAGACTGCAGAGGGTAGTGAATCTTTCCGTCGTTATAGAGATCTGTGTAATCCAGTAAAACCATCGGATGAGACTTGTTTCTCCAGCACCAATAATTCTCATATTCCACATCCCTCAATATGTAATGTCCAAACAGAATAGAAGGATTATAACGTGGTACATAATAAAATAAACTCTTATACTGTGCATGAAACTCCCATGTCTCATCAAAATAAACACCTAAATAACCCGTCGCGTCTTTTCCCGTGTCAAATGTCACATCGACATTCACATCATCATAGTCAGTCGAGAATGACACTTCCTCTATCTCAGGAGGTTCTAACGGTTTCAGCCAATCGCTCACATATGTTAAACCATTCACTTCGGCTTTTATTCGGTATTTCAAGGAAGGATCGGCATTGTCCATTGGGATTTCCTGATACATGCCAGGAATCGAAGAGGACGATTCATATAAACCGCCCTTTTCATCCTCCACGACCGCGGTCCCTAGCACTGCGACAAAATCAGTATCCTCAGAAGTGTAAACCTTTGAGAACTTGATAGTTGAGGTTCCTCCGACTGCAATATTTCCTTCAATCACCACAACCATATCATCAATGCCATCCAAAGATACTTGATATGGATAGACGCAGGATGTCAGGGACACCAATAATGTTATGATCGTAAAAGTTTTTTTCACAATTATATAGAACTAAAGTCGTTATTCCAGGACATAATTATAGATCCTACAGTTAACGCCGCCATAAATGTGGTTAGCACTCCAATTAATAACATCTGTATTTAACCAGAGATTGTCATATTGACCATCGAGCACATCGCCCGTCTCAACCGTGATTTCCTCAAGGCTAAGTTCAGGGATTAGGTTTATTTACCACAAGAAATTATTAAAGGGATATCTTCCCGCGTGGATCTCCGCAACCATCTTGTAGATGTCGTTGCGGAGTTTCTCGATATTGGTCTTGTTGATGGCTGACATAAATATGCACGGGGTCTTTTCCTGGGCGATCCAGGAATTCTTCAACTCTTCAAGGGTGAGGTTTTCCTTGCCTTTCGGGGAGAGGGAGAATTCATCATATTCCTCATATTCATAAGCATCTATCTTGTTGAAAATCACATAGATGGGCTTGTTGGCTGCGCCGATGTCGCGTAGGGTTTTCTCAACCACCTCCATCTGTTCTTCGAAGCCGGGATGGGAAATGTCAACCACGTGGAGCAGGATGTCCGCTTCGCGTACTTCATCAAGGGTGCTCTTGAAAGCCTCTACGAGTTGGGTGGGCAGCTTCCTTATGAATCCGACGGTGTCGCTGAGAAGGAAAGGAACGTTTTCGATCACTACCTTCCTTACAGTCGTGTCCAGGGTGGCGAAAAGCTTGTTTTCTGCGAAAACGTCTGACTTTGCCAGCAGATTCATTATGGTGCTCTTCCCAACATTGGTGTACCCGACCAGGGAGAGGCGGACCATCGAGCCGCGGTTGCTTCTCTGGGTAGCCATCTGGCGATCGACTTTCTTGAGCTGTTCCTTAAGCCTTGATATCCTTTCCTTTACGATACGGCGGTCGATTTCTATCTGGGTCTCTCCCATTCCTCCCCTGGTACCCATTCCTCCCCTCTGTCTCTCAAGATGGGTCCA
>JAEEGG010016453.1_pt1 | contig 15352 bp, 16 predicted proteins | sample 9134161 | NCBI WGS metagenome assembly JAEEGG01 (sample SAMN16246543, study PRJNA631951) | gut metagenome | biome: gut microbiome; feature: rumen; material: CR-attached | host: Bos | place: Iran: Karaj | collected 2018-10
GGTACCGGAAAGAGGCGGTGGAATGGCCATTGGAACCAGTGCGGAAGCTTCGGCAATGATAACCGAGTGGGTGATGGAAGTGGCTAAAAAACCGGTATTTGTAAAGTTATCACCAAATGTAACCAGTATAGCAGATATAACAAAAGCGGTTGAAAAAGCCGGTGCAGGCGGAATTTCGGCAATAAATACCGTGCAATCTTTAATGGGAATTGATTTAGATACTTTTGAACCAATGCCAAATGTGAACGGTAAATCAACTTTCGGCGGTTATTCCGGTATATCGGTTAAACCGATAGGTTTGCGCTGTGTGGCGCAAGTTCGTCAAAACAGTAATTTGCCGATTTTAGGTATAGGCGGTGTATCAAATTGGCGCGATGCGGCGGAATACATGTGCGTTGGCGCCGATGTGGTGCAAGTATGCACAGAAGTTATGGTAAACGGTTATGGCATTATCGGGGCAATGAAAAAAGGATTGTCGGATTATTTGGAAAGCAAAGGATTTAGCAGCCCTGCAGATTTGAAAAACAAAGCTATAGCAAATCTCTCCACGCACGAAAAATTAAATAAACAAAAGCAAGTATATCCGCATGTTGATGATGCATTATGCGTAAAATGCGGCAAGTGCGTGATGCTTTGTAATGAATCTGAACACAGCGCATTATCGTTGATTGACGGCCATATTGTCGTAAATTACGATGCATGCGTCGGGTGCTCACTCTGTTCACATATCTGCCCAAAATCGGCTATTAAAATGAAATAGCTGTTTAGCTTCTACATGGAGTAAAGGATGACAACAAAATTGATTCCTATGGCTATTTGCTATGATTTTGACGGGACGCTGTCTCCTCAATATATGCAAAATGTATCATTTCTTCCTGCTCTCGGGTATAGCAATCCTAAAGATTTTTGGGATGAAGTTAAAATGTGTGCCAAAAAACAAAATATGGATGAAACATTGGCATACATGAACCTGATGATTGATAAGGCGCGAGAAAAAAATATTGCTTTAACGCCGAGATTTTTAATGCAATGCGGTAAAGATATTCGTTTTTTTCCGGGTGTGCTCAGTTGGTTTGATCGCATTAACGATTATGCAAAATCCAAAGGTATTGCTTTAGAGCATTATATCATTACCTCAGGAAATGAAGAAATTATCCGCGGCACTGCAATTAAAAAATTCTTTAAATATATTTTTGCTTGTAAATTTGCGTATAAAAAAATTGCTTCTCAATTGGTAGCAGAGAAACCGGCAGCGGCAGTGAACTATACCAACAAAACACAACATTTGTTTCGTATCAATAAAGGAATACTCAATTATTGGCAAAACGAAGAAGTGAACAAATATATGCCTGAAGAAGAAAAATATTTGGATTTTAAAAATATGATTTATATCGGAGACGGCGAAACAGATGTGCCATGTATGAAAATGGTAATATATCAAGGCGGACATTCTATTGCCGTTTATAATCCGCAATCTGTTACCGAAGCGCAGAAGCACTCATCATACGAAATAGCAAAAGATTTACTCAATCACAAACGAGTGAATTTTATAGCGCCGACGGACTATACGGAAAATTCTAAATTGGATATGATTGTAAAAAATATTATTGATAGAATTTATCTGAAAAATACTTCATGATTGGATTTTTAAAATCTTAAAGTTTTTCATTCTATAAATGATGTAATTATCTGATATAAATTATTTTTATTTTGTTGATTTTCAAAATTATGACCAGATGATTTAACCACGGAGTATTCGCCGTCTGGAGTTGCTTTAGCCAGTTTTTGCACATCTGACGGATTAATCACAATATCATTTTCGGCCGCAATCAATAATGTTTTTGCCTTAATTTGCGATGCAATAGCATAAGCATTATAATTTTTACTGTCTGTCACAACGTCATAAGGAATAATTGCGGTTTTATGATTTTGCGGATCTGTATATTGATACGTTTTGTTTTTTTGCCACTGATTGCAAAAATCAGCCATATTAATCATGCAAGATTTTTCCCACAAATTGCCGCTGATAACCGGTGTTATCGGTATAAGAATATCTACCTGTGCCGGATATTTAGCGCTAAACTCTATTACCGAAGCGCCGCCAAGTGAATGACCGGCGAGGGCAAACGGTTCGCTGTAAAAGGATTGTGTCTTTGCCCAATTAGCTACTGTTTCCAAATCGGCGACAAAGGTGGATAACCGAACTTTTTCAACATCATTATTGCCTTCACCTAAAGAATAGCGCGAATCAAAGGCAATCACGACATAACCGTTATCTAAAAATGCTTTTTTAGCTGTTTGCACAGCCCCATGTTCCATATTTGACGCTAAACCATGTTGAATGATAGCCATTTTATGATGCGCTGCATTTTCTAGGCCATCTACCTGCACATACAACTGTTCCTTTTGCGCATTTTGTATCCAAACTTTGTTGCTTTGGTTTGAATAGGCACAAGCAACTAAAAAACACCCTAAAAAGAATAAATTGATTTTCTTGAACATTGATTTATCTGATTATACCGATACCTGATTTTTCTGTAAAAACTTACATTATTTTGCAACAAAAAGGCAAAGATGTCAACTGATAAAGCCCACATTAAATAGAAAAGAGTATGAGTTACTGTGCTAACCTGAAAAAAAGCTCACTCAGCGACATGACAGAATGAGCCGTGCATTTTAAATAAAAAGCTATTATTCTACATCAAAATCAAAATATGTATCTTGATAAGGTTCATCTTTTAAGGTAAAATGCCACCATTCGGAATCTAACGGATTAAATCCGGCCTTAATCATCGCGTCTCGTAAAATTTTGCGATTATTTTTCTGTTCGTCGGTCAAATTTTGATAATCCGGATGCGAAATTTCACTGAATAAATCAAAAGTTCCGCCCATATCAACAAAACCGCCGTCTTTTTTAATGATAGTTAAGTCCACAGTGCTGCCTCTGGTATGTCCGGATTTTTCCATAATATACATACCGGCGAGTAAATCAGACTTTTGCAAATCAGGATAAAAGCTTTTGTCCCCGATATCTTCCGGATTATTAATCCATGCCACAAAATTATCAACTGCTTTTTGCGGTCTGTATGAATCCCAAATTAAAAGCCGATATCCCTGATTTCGCAAATCTTGCGCAGCTTGAGCGAGGGCAGCTAGTGCCTTTTTTGTCATATATGCTCTGGGGGCTTTATAACCTTGAATTTTATTGCCTGTAAAATTGTTTGCTGAATAATAACGGATATCATAGGCAGCATCGTCAATAACCGAACCGATTTCGGCAAAATCCGTTTTATCGTAAGAAATTGTTTCAGCCCATGTCGGTACTGAGCCGACGACAAATAACATTATAGTAAGTAAAATTCTCTTCATATTATATTTCCTTTGATATGTTGTGTTTTGTATTATTCTTTATATCAAAGTATAAATTTATTTTCATCTGAAAGTCACTACTATTTGGTTATTTTACACCATTTTATCTTTATTCATGATTTTTTATATCAAATTATTGCTTTTTACGCAAAATCAGCATAGGATGGCTTTAAAAAATGAGGTAAACCATGAAAAAGAACATTTTTATAATTTGTTTTGCAATTATTGCTTTGAATTCATATTCAGCATGGGCAATGCAAAATCCGTGGATTGATTGCGGTAAAGATATGAGTTGCGGTGCTGCAAAGGCCGGATTTGATTTTCCGCTAAAAATAGAGAACTATACGGTTCGGGCAATGGACGACATGTTTGAAATTCGCTTTGCGTTGGATGAAAAGCGCAACGTTATTGTGCGTAAATCCGTAACACCGGAAGGAAAGCCTGATGAAAACGGAATCATAGATATTTCCGGTGATTATAATCAATATCCGATCAATAAGGTTGTTACGCTGAACAATGGTGTTAAATTCAGCGTCAGAGGACAAGAGAACAATTATAAAGTTGTAAATTTTGCCGCTGAAACAGGACATTACAGCATCATGTGTGACCAAGGCTTAAATTTGCAGGATATAGAATATTTTTATAAATTGTTGGAAGAAGCCGAAGCCCCGAAATTTGAAGCAGAAGGCGAGTAGATGAAAATAATCAAAGACTTTTTTATTAAGTATATGGCATTGATTGTGCTGGCTATTGCGTTAATATCGCTTTTTATTCCGCAAAGCGCCTTATGGATATCAACCTCGTGGATAAACTATCTTTTAATGGTGGTTATGTTCGGTATGGGTATGACCTTAAACCCGGAGAGTTTTATTTTGGTATTTAAACGCCCGAAAGATATTCTCTGCGGCATTTTTGCCCAATATACAATTATGCCGCTTTTGGCTTTTGCTTTAAGCCGTCTGTTTGGTCTTGATGCGGCCTTAACCGCCGGTGTCATTTTGGTCGGAACTTGTCCTGGCGGAACAGCCAGTAATGTGATTACCTATTTTGCCAAAGGTGATATTGCCCTGTCAGTATCAATTACCAGCGTAAACACCATGCTCGCTCCGATATTGACTCCGCTGGTAACTTATTTACTGCTGAGCACAACCGTTGAAGTGAATATAGTAAATATGCTTTTGGCAATAATCAACGTAATTTTAATCCCGATTATGCTTGGTTTTGTGATGAATCGTTTTTTTGCGACCGCCACGCAAAAAATGGTAGATTTATTGCCGGTAATTTCCGTGGTGGCGATTTGTATGATTATAGCAACTGTGGTGGCGCACAATGCCGAGAAAATATACACTTGCGGTTTTTGGGTTTTAAGCGTTGTTATCTTGCATAATCTTTTGGGTTATTTGTGCGGCTTTGCGCTTGGCAAGTTGCTCAAAATGGAACCGGCGAGAGTTAAGGCGTTTTCTATTGAAATCGGTATGCAGAACTCCGGATTGGCAACAAGTTTGGCTTCCACATCATTTTCAACACTTACCATGGCAACCGTGCCGGGAGCGATTTTTTCGGTATGGCATAACATTTCCGGTGCAATATTGGCTGAAATTTACCGCCATTGGGATAATGATGAGCAATAAATAAAACTGATAACAAAATATAAGCAAACGTAGTTTTTATATCATGAGGATACTTCTTTTTTATGATTCTTTACGCCTTTCGTGCATATCATAAATCACATACTTGCAAGCATAAAAAATTTGATATAGACTCATCCATAGTTTTTTATTTTATAAAAGGAGAATTTATTATGAAAAAATATATACCATTTTGGGCTTTCTCTGCTTGTGTTTTGATTTCATCTGCAGCCTATGCCGCTAATTCCGAAACCGTTATCCAAACAGATTCACACTGGAATAAACAAGCGATTAAGCCTATTCATATTGAACATCCGCAAGTAACAATATTGCGGATTACCATTCCGGCCGGTGAAAAGTTATCAATGCACAAGCATCCGATTTTGAATATTGGGTATTTAACCAAGGGTGAGTTGACCGTTCGCTCAGAAGACGGCGGTGTATTGGTTTTGCATCCAGGGGATCCGATTGTTGAATTGGTTGATATATGGCATTATGGCGAAAGCACCGGTTCCGAAGATGCTGAAATTGTTGTAACTTATGTCGGCGATAAAGAAGATCCTTTAAGTATAGCGAAAGAATGAACGACAAAAGGGACCCACGCGTAAAACGCGTGGTTCTTCTTTTACTGGTATTTTATGTTATTCCACTTCTCGTATATCATTAGACTACTTTTACCTTTTAAGAACCCCATATTTGCGGATTTGATACAGATGCTTGTGTTTATAAAATCAGCAATTTGATTAAAAAATAATATTGACGACAAATGACTCGTATAAATTCAGAAGGTCAGATTAACGGATAACAAAATCAAAGGAAAAACGGAAATTCGGTGGGCGAGGGGCTTTTTGTGGGGCGGATATAACAAAAAGTGCCTCAAGTTGTTAGCAAGGGCACTTTTCATTAAATTATCTAATTTTACTTCTGTCTGCGCCATTTAGTAAAACGTTCGCTTTTTTCCTGCACCCAGGTATAAAACATAGGGATAACAAACAATCCGCCCAATGTTCCGATAAGCATTCCCCAGAATACAGGAATACCGATGGCTTTACGGCTGGCAGCTGCGGCACCTGTTGCAATAATCATCGGGAACACACCCAACACAAATGCCGATGCTGTCATCAAAACGGCACGGAATCTTTCATTTAAGCCGCGAACAGCCGCATTAACAATGGTTGCTCCTTTTTCACGTTCATCTTTGGCAAATTCCACAATCAAAATTGCGTTTTTACTAGCCATACCGACTAATAGAATGATACCGAGTTGCGCATAAATACTCAATGCCTCTCCGCTAAAGAAAAGTCCCAACATAGCACCACTGACAGCCACGGTTAAAGACATAATAACCGGCACCGGAATAATGAAACTTTCATATTGCGCGACCAAGAACAAATATGCAAAAGTCAATGATAACAGCAATAAAAAGCCAATTTGTCCGGAAGTGTGTTTTTCTTGATAACTCATCGTTGACCATTCAATATTAAAACCTTTAGGTAAACTTTTAATGAGATTTTCCACAGCTTTCATCGCTTGACCGGTAGAACTTCCCGGTTTTTGCACCGCCGTTACCGCAGCCGCCGGATATTGATTATAGCGTTCTACCACACGCGGGGCTAAAACCTTATGTAAATCAACAAGACCACGCATCGGAACCATACGTCCCAAATTGTTTTGAACATATAATTCGTTAATGTTATCAATGTTATCACGATATTTCCAATCTGATTGCATCATAACCTTATTAACCTGTGTGCCTAAATTGATATCATTGATATATGCTGAGCCGAGATATGTTTCCAAAGTTGAAAAAATGTTACCCATAGAAACCTTCATACTTTCGGCTTTTTCGCGATTTATATCAAGAAAGATATTTGGGGTTTTGGCATTAAATGTTGTGTATGCATAAGCAACTTGCGGTAACTGGTTTATTCTACTCAAAAATCCTTGCAAAACCGCATCAAGTTTTTGATAATCCATACTTTGCCGAGATTGTAAACGGATATCCAAACCATTAGCCATACCAAGCCCTGGAATTGCCGGCATTTCAAAGAATTGGAATTGAGCTTCCGGAAATTGTCTCATGGCACCTTGTAACCGATGCATAATATTAGTTGAAAAATCAGCCAGACTTTTGCGTTGTTCCCATGGTTTTAACACAATAAAAGACATGGCTACGTTTTCACCGCGTCCGCCCATTAGCGAAAATCCGATAACATCGGAAACATTTTCCACACCTTTTTCTTGGCGAATAATCTTGTTTGCTTTTGCAACCAGTGCTTCGGTACGTGATTTTGCAGCCCCCTCAGGCAGTTGTAAACTCATGACGATTACGCCTTGGTCCTCATCAGGAATAAATGACGTTTGAGCGGTCTTAAATAAAATTCCGACTAAAACACATAACAAAACAAAAATAGCTAGCACAACACGACGTTTCTTGGCGATAAATGATACCACCAATGAATAAACGTGTATCATATTCGCAATAAAATTATTAACCTTAAACCAAAAACCTGATTTATGCGGCTTTATTTTTTTAATCAATAAGGCACACAGAGCCGGAGAAAGAGTTAAAGCATTCAGAAGTGAAAACATAATTGCCGTGGCAATAGTGACCGAAAATTGCTGATAAATCTTACCGACAATACCATCCAAAAAACCGACCGGAACAAAAATTGCCAGCAATACGCACGATGTTGCAACCAAAGCGCCGGTAATTTCACTCATAGCTTTCATTGTTGCCTCGCGTGCACTCATATTACTGTGTTGCATTAAAAATACCACACGTTCCACCACCACAATGGCATCATCAACCACAGCACCGATGGCGAGTAACATAGCAAATAATGTAAACATGTTAATGCTGTATCCGAGAGCCAAAATAACCGCGAATGTTCCTAAAATAGAAACAGGAATGGTTAAGGTCGGGATAAGTGTTGAATAAAAATCTTGTAAAAAGAAGTAACAAACACCAACCACTAAAGCCAAAGTCAACAAAAGTGTAAAGACCACTTCTTCAACCGAGGCATAAATATATTTTGTTGAGTCATAAGCAATAGTGTATGTCATATCTTCAGGGAAAAATTGTGCCAGTTCTTCCAATGTTTCTTTAACGTTTTTCATCGTGTCCAAGGCATTTGCTCCGGAAGATAGATTGATTGCCATTGATACGGCGCCATTTCCGTTAAATTGTCCGGAAATGGAATAATTTTCTTGGCCGAGTTCTACGGTTGCCACATCTTTTAAGCGCACCAAACCACCGTTTTCTGCTGTGCGAACGATAATATTTTCAAACTGTTCTACCGTTTCCATGCGTCCGTTTGTTTGCAACGTATAAACCATCGGTGTCTTACTGATTGTCGGAGCCGCACCAACTTTACCGAGCGCCGGTTGATAATTTTGCCCTGCAATGGCATTGTATATTTCGCCGGCATTAATTTGCATTGCCGCCATTTTATCGGCATTCAACCACACACGCATAGAAAGTTGTGCGGCATACACATCAACACCGCCAACACCGGAAACTTTAGCTAATGTTTGTTGCACGTTATTATAAACGTAGTCGGCAACTTGTTTTTCATCCATTGTTCCTTTCGGGGAAGAAAAGACGAAAAATCCCAAAATATTGGTTGACTCACGTTTGACGGATAATCCTTGACGTGTTACTTCATCCGGTAATTTCGGTGTTGCCTGTTGTATACGATTTTGCACTTTTACTTGAGCAATATCAGGGTCTACACCTGTCTTAAAGGTTACAGTTAAAGTATAAGCAGAATCTTGCGATGAAGAGTTCATATAAAGCATATCTTCCACGCCGTTTATTTCGCTTTCCAGCGGAATACCGACCGTGCGGGCAATAACTTCGGCACTGGCGCCCGGATAGGTCGCTTTAACCGTAATTTGCGGCGGGGTAACTTCCGGATATAAAGCAATAGGCAGGTTAAAAAGTGCTAAGATACCGACCAAAACAATAACAATTGAAATAACAAACGAAAAGCGCGGTCTTTTAATAAAAAATGCTGAAAACATTGTGCTACCTCTTATTTGCCGTTATCAATATCAATCGGTAAAACCGGAGCATTGGCGCGAACATTTTGCAATCCTTGCACCACGACTTTATCATCTGTATTTAAACCTGAAAGGACTATTTGCCAATCATCTATCACATCACCGAGTTTAATATATTTTTGCTCGGCAATGTATTCGTCTCCGACTTTTTTAATTGTCATTACATAAGTTCCGTTAATGTCTTCGGCTAATGCCATTTGCGGAACCAAAAGCGCCATCTGTTTTGAGGTAAAGCGCATGTAAATATCAACATAGTTGCCGGGAACCAATAATTTATTGTCGTTTAAGGCATCCAAATAAACAGGAATAGTTGCCGTATCGGCATTAACTTCGTTACCGAAAAACAGATTTTGTGCGGTTTGAGTTTGTATCTCGCCGTTTGGCAATTCAATATCAACAAAAACATCTTGAGCTTGATTGAGTTTATCCATAAATACCGAGCGTTCTTTATCCGTTACCGAAAAAACTATGCGAACCGGACGTTCTTGCACAATTCGTGCCAAGGTATGCGTGCCTTGATTAACCAAATTACCGACAGTTACCAAAGCCTTGCTGATAACACCGTCTATCGGTGATTTTACTTCGGTATATTCTAAATTCAGTTTTGCCAAATCTTCAGCAGCTTCGGCATTCTTTAAGGCGCTTTCGGCTGCTTCAATTTCTTTGTCGGAAATAAATTTTTTCTCATGTAATGAAGTCAAGCGTTTATAATCGGCGGCCAATTGCTTGCGAGTAGCGGATGCCGCTTTCAGATTGTCTTTATAACGGCGTTGTTCAATAATAAATAAAACATCACCTTTTTTTACTTCAGCTCCGTTTTGAAATAAAATCTGCTCAATATATCCAGAAACTTGCGGAATGACATCAACGCTGTTAATGGCTTCAACCTGCGCAATATACTTCTTTTTAGCTGCAACATCTTGCTGTTTTAAGCCTTGAACCTGAACTGACGGAGTTGGCATTACCCATCCGTCGTTTTTCGGAGCCATGCGATTATTCAGCCACCAGCCGAACATAATCAAACAAAGTGCATAAAATGCGTTAAGATAAATTTTTCTGCTTTTGATTTTTTTGACTTTCATATTAGACCTTCCTGTTTTTCATAATTTTGGGCAAGTTAAAAAGTTTTGAATTGAAAATCAAGTTTAAAAAACAATATGTAACTTTTATAATGATATTATTCTTGTGGTGGTAACTTGACCGTAATATATACTTCAGCACCGGAAGATAATACATCTCGCAAAACAATATATTGGTCATCCGGGCTGATATTCATTATTTCCAACAGTTCATCAGAGTTTACTTTCGTAAAATTTTCAGAAGACATCATTTCTTCGGTATAAGTGTTATGCCATCTCTTTATCCAACGAGATATTGACTGGGCTGTAATACCGATAATATTTGCGATTTGTCGCATAGAAAATCCAGCCGAATACATTGTGTGTGCTAAAAGTTTTATATGTAATGGTTTTCCGGCAGGTGCATTTTTGGTAAATTGATAACCGCATTCCTTGCATTTGTAGCGTTGCCATCCGAAAACTTTACCATTCTTAACTATTTGTTTTGAACCGCATTTATAACATTTTTGCATTTATAAATCTCCTTAAACATAGATATATAACACGTTTTTTAAAAATATCATTAAAAATGTTACAAAATTTGTGAAAAAAAGAAAATTCGGTGGGGAGTGGTGCTCTTTGCTAGAGGACAAAGCAAAGGCAGCACACTGGGACATGCCGCCTTTTTGATAAAATTTATATTGAAACTTTTGCGAGCAGAAATCTGCTACACATGTATTTATCTGGGTTTTGCCACTATTTTCTATCAAAAAATTATCATTTTCATTTTTGTTCAAATCAAAATAGCCAATTTCTCCTGATAAATATTTTTGTGAGGGGAACTCACGGAAATTAACGTTAGAAACAATAGGAGAAAGATATGCAAATAGATGGCCCTTATGGTAGCAGATACATCAGTGTTGATGAAGTATTAAAAGTAAAGAATCTGATGGATGAATTGAAAGACAAAATACAATTTGTTGATTTTATAGATATTCCGGTATTTGATACTCCGGAACCGTTGTTGAATTCCGACCTTGATTGTATCAAACGCATCGTAGATAATCACCCTGAATTTAATCTTGAAACCCCGATAAGCCTGTCCAAAGGCAGTATATTTTTGGTTTGCTGCGAAGATGGAACAAATATTGACGGTATTGAATATTTAATAGAAAAAGGTGCCGAGATAAATCGCACAAATTTTTCCGGATATAATGCTTTAATGCTGATTATTCGTAATGAAAATATGGAACTGACCGACAAATTAAAACTGATAAAATTACTGATAGATAAGGGAATTGATATAAACTGGCTCAATATTTACGGAGAAACACCGCTATGTGTGGCTTTGTCAAGATATGAAAAAGAAATCGCCGTGTTGCTTATTGAAAATGGTGGTGTTCTGGTAAACCTACACGATTCAAACCCGTTAAAAGACTGACAACTCCTGACATTATATCCCACTAAACCGCTGTAAATCCGTGACGGTTTAATCATTTAATATCCAAGCAATGCCTTTGGCTGTCCGGTTAGTTGTATCTTGAAAATGATTTCCGGAGTTGATTTCAAACGTAGTATGACAACCGAGTTGAGTGAAATACCTTTGCAGTAAGATTGTATTTTCTTCAACCGTTTGCAATATGGTGTTGCGAGTTTTGGCTTCTTTATCGCCGAGAGAAAAATATACCTTTTCCGGCATTATTTGCGGATTATGAGATTGTACATATTCCTTAAAATCAGGAAACCAAAAAGAACCTGATGCAGACATAATCCGAGAGAATATATTGGTGTGATATACGGCATATAAACTAAACAATCCGGCCAAAGAATATCCGGCAAGCGCAACATATTTCGGGGCAAATGACAAAGATTGTAACACTTGCGGCAATATATCATTGAGTAACAAATGCAAATATTCATCAGCACCACCCGAGCAAGGTGTGTCATTTTTGTAAATCGGCGGAATAGCCCACGGCGACATATCTTTATCCCAATCCAAATTTCCGATGGTAACAAGTGAAAAATCAACAGTTGTCAACTTTTTAAGCGCATCGTAAACCTGCTGACCTTCATCTGAAAAAATATGCAAAATAACTAATGGAAAATTATCGGTTTGAGCCGGATAAATCGTTATTTCTTTACTGCCGATATTCATTATATTGCCTCGGATATTTGCGACAATGCTTCTTCAATACCACGGGCAAGTTGATCGGCGCAAGATGTGCCTTTGCCGCCGCAGTCGTTTCCTTTGAGAATTTGCACGGTTTTAACAGCATCTGCACCTTCCAACAATTTACTGATAGCCAAAGTATTGCCGGGGCAACCGCCGTGAAATTTGATATTGTGTAACTTTCCGTTTTCTAAAGAAAATGAGATTTGTTTGGCGCAAACATGGTTTGTTTGAATTGTGTAGTCTTGCATTTCAGTCCTTTCTTAAATTTTGCCGTATTTTATAACAGAAAATAGAAAATGCAAGAAATCAATTTTATAAATTTTTACTTTATACAGCCTCTGATAGCACCGTTGGCTTCTCTTAAACGACCAGCAGCATAGATAAGTTTTTCATACTGTTTGGCTTTTTTGATTTTCTCTTGCTGGCGGAATATATAGAACAGTTTGTTTTCTAACATTTCGCATTCTTCGGCTAAACTTTGCAGAATGTCATTTGTGGAGGCAGCATCATCTTCTTGTAAAACCTCGTAACTGGCGATTTTGCCACAATGTCTGCCTAAATAAGCATCCATTTCTTCACGGTTTTCAAAGAATTTATAACCTCTGCGGCTAGTAATTGTTTCAATCAATACCTTCATAACAAATCCTTGCTCTGTATATGAATATTTATGCCAACAGATACAATCACATTAACTTAACTTTTAACATTTTGTGATTATATAGCAGGCATTAAAAGGAGAGAAAAATGCAAATTGAACAAATACGTAATGCAACGATTATTATGGATTATGCCGGTAAAAAGTTTTTGGTTGACCCATGGCTTGCGCCACAAGGAAGTAACGGCACTTTTAAGGAACTTGGTATGCAAAGCGAGGCAATTTGCGCTGAACACAATGAACTTGCTATGCCGATATGTGCGTTGCCTAAATCAGTTGCGGATATATTAAACGGGATTGATTATTACATCGTCACCCACATTCATCCGGACCATATTGATATGTATCCTGATGGAACAGTCGGCAAAGTTTTGAACCATAACACGCCGGTTTTTGTGCAGAATAAAGAAGATGGAGAAGTTCTGAAAAAGTCAGGCTTTACAGATGTGCAAGTTATGACGGAAAATACGCAAATCGGTGAAATTACGCTTATTAAAACACCGGCATTACATGGCACAAAAGTTCCTTGCGGAAAGGCCAGCGGATTTATTTTGCAACATAAAAACGAAAAGTCGGTTTATGTGGCCGGAGATACGATTTTTTATGATGAAGTTCAAAAGATTTTGCAACAATATCAGCCGGAAGTTATTATTCTGAACGCTTGTGCGGCGACTTTTAACACTTTCGGACGTTTGATTATGGATGATAGTGATGTGGCAAACGTTCATAAAGTGTGCCCAAATGCAAAAATTATCGCCAGCCATATGGATAATGTGGCGCATGCAACACTAACCCGCAAAACGCTTGGCGAAAAGTTGCAGCAACGCAATATTGCCGATAAAATTTTGATACCTTCTGACGGTGAGGTTTATATTTTTTAAGTTAAAATAAAACTCTAAATAGATTTTTTGTTTAAGGCTTTAGTGCCTCGTGAAAGGATTTGATATGGAACTGATAACACCGGTGTCGCCGGAAAGGGATTGTTTAAACAAAAAAATCGTGTTTTTGGCGGGGCCGATTAAAGGTGCGCCCGATTGGCAGACTCAAGCCATTAAAGATTTGACGGATTTAGATGTTTATGTTGCCAATCCGCGCCGTGAAAACGTCATCAATTTCAATTTGGATTTGCAGGTTGATTGGGAAAGCCGTTTTTTAGCGGCTGCCGATGTGATTATGTTTTGGCTTCCGCCGAAAGTTGCCGATGTTGCCGGTCGCGACTATGCCCAAACTTCGCGTTTTGAATTGGCGGAGTGGATGGCAAAAACCCGTTATAATCATACGCGAAAGCAGGTGGTAATCGGGATTGATGATGCTTTTTTCGGAAAAAGTTATATAGTCAAGCGCCTACAGGCGGAAAATGTGGCGGTTTATTCCACTTATGCCGAAACGCTCAATAAAGTTCGCTCGTTATTAAAAAACAGCGGGCGAATTTTCTTTACTTCCGATACGCATTTTGGAAGTTCGCGGGCGATGACGCTTTCGCGCCGTCCGTTTGCTTCGGTTAAAGAAATGGATGCCGCGCTTATCTTAAATTGGAACAATGAGGTAGCTTCCGATGACGTGGTATATCATTTGGGCGATTTCGGCGACTTGAATGTCCGTCCGTATTTGCACGGCAAGATTCATTTTATTTTGGGCAATTACGAAACCGATGCATTGAAAGAAAACGCCAATTTGGAGCAACAACTAAAAAAATGCTTTGCCGATGTTTTACCGCACGATACACTGACTTTGAAAAACGGCGAACCGGTATATTTAACCCATAAACCGAGCGAGTGCAAAAAGGATATGTTTAATTTGTTCGGACATATTCACGGACTTAGAAAAGTAAGCACAAACGGCTTAAATGTCGGCGTTGATGCCAACCATTTCCGCCCGATTGGCGAAGACGACGTACTGTTTTTCAAGAATGCAATATTAAACCATTACGATTATGAGGTGTTTTTATATAGGTGAATAATTTTTGCTTGTAAGTAACAATACAAAAGCAAATTACCAAACGGCAGGTCTTAAAATGTCTGCCGTTTTACTGTTTCATCGTTACGTGATTTGTAATTAACGCTTTTGCTTGTCAATATTTTAGAAATTTGTTTAATTGTGGTTAGCCTATAATGCGGTAATAGACATTATAAAATATATCCATCACTAAAAAAAGAAGTAAAATCAATTTTTCGCAATTTACGAAAATCAAAACCATAAAATTTTTAGGCAAATTTATGCTTTTTTTAACTAAAATTGCCTTAATATATCCACCAAAATGAGGTAAAAATGATGAAAAAAGCAGTTTTTATAGTGTTTTTAGGCATAGTCGGATTGAGTGCAATTTTTGCACAAGCGTTTCCGGTTGATGATAGCAAGGGTGATATTTATACTAAAAAAGATAATTTTGGTATAAAACAGGAAG
>JAEEGG010016463.1_pt1 | contig 15349 bp, 10 predicted proteins | sample 9134161 | NCBI WGS metagenome assembly JAEEGG01 (sample SAMN16246543, study PRJNA631951) | gut metagenome | biome: gut microbiome; feature: rumen; material: CR-attached | host: Bos | place: Iran: Karaj | collected 2018-10
TGACAGGTGCCGTGGGCGGTGCAGCCGGTGTCATCCATGTCGCGGAGAGTGCCCACACGGACTGCGAGCCTAACGCCAACGTGGAAGCTCTCCGCATGGTGCTCGACGCCGCTCAGGTGGAGGCTCGCCCACTCTGGAAGCCCATGCACAAGCAGCCTGTCTATAAGAACGCCCCGGCCTACCTCAACGGCGTGTCGGAAGCATTGTTCAAAATAGGCATGTGCCTCCCGTCTGGCCCCTACGTGTCTGACGACGACGTCCGCTACATAGTGGATTGCATCAAGAATGCAATAGTGGGGTAGTGGGCAACGGTTAATAGGGACGGGTGTCTTGCACCTGTCCCCAGCCTAAAAATTATGGATTTACAAAATACAGTTTTAAAATTGAAAATCCGGGGAATTTATAATTGAAAATCTCGTAAGGCTTGTATGAAAAAAACGTGGAGCAGATACTCATTAGCTGCTCCACGTTTTTTGTAGGCCTTTGTGTCAAAAAACTTTCGGGCTTTTGGTGTTTGTCGATGTTAAAAGAATGGTTAGCATTGGCATAGGCGATACCTCTTTCCTGGCATGCATCTCACCAGGTTCTCCAACTCTAAGTTAAGCAGCAGGCCTGCCACTTTGGGTAGTGAAAATGCGGTTTTCTCACAGATTTCCTCAATGCCCAGCATCTCCTCTTGGCTGAGCAGCTCGACAAGGGTCTGCTCGTCGTGGGTGAGGGTGGGGAAGAGCTGTTGCTGTTCGCCGGATTGGGCTGCCTTACGGCTCCAGCCCATGTTGTAGTAGAGGTTGTCTGCGTTGGTGTAGGTGATTGCTTTGTTGTTCGCCAAGAGGTTGTTGCAGCCTCGTGAGTAGGTGTCGGACAGCCGTCCTGGCACTGCAAACACCTCACGATGGTAGCTGTTGGCTATGTTCGCTGTGATGAGGGCGCCACCTTTCTCACTCGCTTCCACTACTATGATGACATCGGCCAATGCCGCTATGATGCGGTTGCGTGCTGGGAAGTTGGAGGGGGCGATTTTGGTATAGCTGGGGTACTCTGTCAGCAGGCATCCCTCTTGTTCAAGGATGGAGTGGGCCAGCTTGCGGTTTTGTGGTGGGTATAGCTGGTCGAGTCCGTGACCCAATACTGCTGCTGTGGGCAGGTTGTTGGTGAGGGCTGCGGTGTGGGCTGCTGTGTCAACCCCGTAGGCAAGTCCGCTGATGATGAGTATGTCGTCGCCACGCAGGTCTCCGACTATCTTCTCTGCCATGTCGCGTCCGTAGGGTGTGATACGGCGTGTGCCTACAATGCTCACCACCCGCTTGGCGTTGAGGTTGCATCGTCCTTGGCAGTAGAGCAGGGGTGGGGTGTCGGCACAGTCGGTGCGGTTCATCCGCTGTGGGTAGTCGGAGTCGGTGCTGAAAAGGGGTGTGATGTTGTTGCGCTCGATGAAGATACATTCCTCTTCGGCTCGACGGAGTGTGGCCTTGCTGGCTATAGATTCTGCTATGGCACGATGGGTGCCGAATATCTGGTCTAGTTCCTTGCGGGACATTTGGAACAGATGCGACGGCTCTCCGCACAGCTCTATAAGCTGCCTGTAGCTTTTGCAGCCTATGCCTGGTGTGAGAGACAGGGCTATGCGGTAGAGCAGTTCGTTATTCTCCATCGGGTACGACTGCTGGTTCGGTGTCGCTTATGGCTTGGTCGAGTAGGGCGGAGGTCTCGCCTTTGACGATGTCGAAGGCTATCTTCTCGTCGCTGCCTTCGCCACTGGCTGTGATGTTGATGGTGTCGCCTGGGAGGATGTCGGATTTTATTATCTCGTCGGCAAGGTCGTCTTCGATATACCTCTGGATGGCTCGTTTCAGGGGTCGTGCGCCATACTGTTCGTCCCAGCCTTTCTTGAGGATGAAGTCTTTGGCCGTGTCGTCGATGTTGACGTTGTATCCCATATCTTTGATGCGGGCGAAGAGTCCCTTCAGCTCTATGCTTATGATACGGTGGATGTCGGCGCGAACCAGGGAGTTGAAATAGACTATGTCGTCGATTCGGTTCAGGAACTCGGGTGCAAAGGCTTTCTTCAGCGCTTTGTCTATAACGTCACGCTGCATGGCTCCTTTCTCTGATTCTCTGGCTGCCGTGCTGAATCCTACACCTGTGCCGAAGTCTTTGAGTTGGCGGCTGCCTATGTTGGAGGTCATGATGATGATGGTGTTCTTGAAATCGACTTTGCGTCCCATGCCGTCGGTCAGCTGTCCATCGTCCAGGACTTGCAGCAGCACGTTGAAGACATCGGGATGGGCTTTCTCTATCTCGTCGAGCAGGACTATGGAATATGGTTTGCGACGCACTTTCTCTGTCAGCTGGCCTCCCTCTTCGTAACCCACATATCCTGGAGGCGCTCCGATGAGGCGGCTGACTGCAAACTTCTCCATATATTCGCTCATGTCGATGCGTATCATGGCGCTTTCGCTGTCGAACAGGTACTTGGCTAGCACCTTGGTGAGGTAGGTCTTGCCGACTCCGGTGGGGCCCAGGAACAGGAACGAGCCTATCGGTTTGTTCGGGTCTTTCAGTCCTGCTCGGTTGCGTCGTATGGCTTTGCTTATCTGCTTGATGGCTTCGTCCTGACCTATCACTTTGCCTTGCAGCTCGTTCTCCATCTGCAGCAGACGTGTGCTTTCGTTCTCGGCGATGCGTTGTACCGGCACTCCGGTCATCATGGCTATGACTTCAGAGATGTCGTTCTCTGTGACCTGGGGGCGGTTCTTCTTCTGTTCGTTGAGCCACTCTTCTTCGATGCGTTGCTTTTCCTCGTTGAGTTCGCGTAGCTTGTCTCGATAGGCTGCCATGTCGAGGAATTTCTTCTGCTCTTTCAGTCTCTGTTTTGCTTCGGTGGCTTCGGCTATCTGCTTTTCGAGTGCTGCAATCTCGTCGGGCACCTCGATATTGGCTATACGTATGCGGGCTCCGGCTTCATCCATGACGTCTATGGCTTTGTCGGGCAGGAGCCTGTCGGTGACATAACGCTCGGAGAGCGCTACACATGCATGGAGTGCCGCTTCGGTATATTCCACTATGTGGTGGTCTTCGTACTTGGGGGCAATGTTCTTCAGAATCTGAAGCGTTTCGTCGGGTGTGGCTGGTTCGACCAACACTTTCTGGAACCTGCGCTCCAGGGCTCCGTCTTTTTCGATATACTGGCGGTACTCGTCGAGGGTGGTGGCTCCGATGCACTGCAGCTCTCCACGTGCCAGAGCGGGTTTGAACATGTTGGAGGCGTCTAATGAGCCGCTGGCACTGCCTGCTCCGACGATGGTGTGTATCTCGTCGATGAAGATTATGATGTCGCGGTTTTTCTCAAGCTCGTTGAGTATGGCTTTCATGCGTTCTTCAAACTGTCCGCGGTATTTGGTGCCTGCCACCAGGGAGCCGAGGTCGAGGGTGATGATGCGCTTATTGTAGAGGGTCATTGGAACACGGCCTTCGACTATACGCTGTGCAAGCCCTTCGGCTATCGATGACTTGCCAACCCCGGGCTCTCCAATCAGTATGGGGTTGTTCTTCTTGCGGCGTGAGAGTATCTGTGCTATGCGTTCGATTTCTTTCTCTCGTCCCACTATGGGGTCGAGCTTGCCTTGTCGTGCCATCTCGGTGAGGTCGCGGCCGAAATTCTCAAGGGCTGGCGTCTTGCTGTCCGCTGCCGAGTGTGAATGTTTTGGTGCCTCGTCGGGGTCGGGATAGGGGTTGTCGTTGTCGTCCTCACTGGTCTGATTGCTGAAGTCGAACCCTGAATCTTCTGCTGGGTCGTCGGCTGGAAGGTTGCTTTCCAGCAGTTTGTAGAAGGAGTCGTAGGTGACTCCTGACTTGACGAGCAGCTGAGCTACGAGGTTGACATCTTCTTTCAGGATGGCAAGTATCAGGTGTTCGGTCTTGATTTCTTTGGCTTTGAGCTTGGTGGATTCGAGATAGCTGAGGCGAAGCACTTTCTCGGCTTGCCGTAGCATGGGAATCTGGCTGTCATCCGAATAGCGGATATCGCTGTCGGGCTGTCCTATCTTGTTTTCAATTTCGCGCTTGAGGGCAGCGATATCCACATCCAAGGTGGCTAGATACATGACGGCTGAACATTCCTTTTCGCGGAGGATGCCGAGGAAAAGGTGCTCTACTCCGATGGAGCTGTTTTTGAGTCGTATTGCTTCGTCACGGCTGTTGGCGACTGCGTTCTTCACATTCTGGCTGAGCCTGGCTTCCATATATTATTGTATTTTATATTTATATGTGGGTGTCTCATGTGAGTGAAACCGAATGCAAAGGTACAACCAAAGCTTTGGACGCAAGTCTGTGTCGGTGGAGTATTTTCAACATATCGGTGTTGATTGGGATGAAAAAAACGGGCAGCGGTCGAACTGACTGCTGTCCGTTGTGAGAAATAATAAAAACAGCACGGTATCCTTCGAGAGGAGGTGCTGTGGCGCTTCCAGCTATTAATTGATTGTTACTGCTGTACGTTCTCAACAACCGAGCCGCGATAGGCGGGACAGGTGTGATGCATCGACTCGCACGAGGCAAGAATCAGGACTGCTGCAGCGATGGAAAGGATTGCAATGATCTTCTTCATGGTTTGTGGTGTTTACTTATTTGTGCTGCAAAAGTACAACTTGTTGCGCAATGGTAGGTGTGTTTTAAGATAATTTATCAAATGGTCGATGTTGATAACCTGTTGATAACTTATTGGCGTGCGGAGGTCTGAAGTGTGAGCAGATGGTCGATGTGACGCATCATGGAGAAGGAAGAGTTGAGTGCGTCCGAGCGTTCCTGGGGCGTGAGCCAGGCGGCCAGGGTGATGCCTTCTTCCGATTGTGGCTTGGTGGGCGAGGGGAGTGGTGTAGTCATGAGATACCACCAGGTCTGCTTGAGGGTCCACTCGCCGTAGGTGTTGTAAATATGGTAGGTGATGGTAAGGAGAGGCCCTATTGTCAGGTCTGAAACTCCTGTCTCTTCGGCCACTTCACGCAGTGCTGCTTCGGGTGTTGATTCTGCGGGTTCAACCATCCCTTTGGGCAGATCCCATCGGGAGTTGCGGTGGATGAGAAGGCTGCGGCCGTCGGGTGTTTGTACTATTCCTCCTGCGGCTTGGACATATTTGAAATGTGCTTTGAGGTAGGTGAGGAGCTGTTCGGATGTGTGGCCTACGAGGTGTACCGAAAGGTGCTGGTTGACAAGTATGTCCAATGCCTGTGGGATATTGTCGGCAATGGTGAGCTCGGGCTGTGGCTCTGGCTCTTCGACGGCGAGAAGCTGTGTCTGGTAGAAGAGAATCATGGTGAATGGTGAATAGTGAAGTGTGACCTGTGAACTGCTTGTTTCTTGTAAGAACGTAAATAAATAACGTTGTTATGAAAAAAAAGTGTATTTTTGCGGTATGAAAACAAACGAAATTACAGCAGTACAAACAGCAAAATCTCTTTTGCAAGTCAAAGCTATAAAGCTTAACAACGAAAATCCATTCACGTGGGCCTCTGGCCGGAAATCACCTATCTATTGCGACAACAGGGTCACGCTGTCCTATCCTGAGATAAGGACATACATCCGTCAGCAGTTTGTCGAAACCATTAATGAATATTTCGGCGATTGCGACATGATAGCTGGTGTTGCGACAGGTGGCATAGCGCAGGGTGTGCTGGTGGCACAGGATCTGTGCAAACCGTTCTCATACGTGCGTTCGGAGCAGAAAACTCACGGTTTGACCAACCAGATCGAGGGCGACGTGAGAGAAGGGCAGTCGGTGATTGTCATCGAGGACCTTGTATCGACCGGCAAGAGCAGCCTGAACGCTGTGCATGCCTTGAGGGATAAGGGGTGCAGGGTGATGGGCATGGTGGCTATATTCACCTACGGTCTTGACGTGGCTATCAAGAATTTCGCCGAGGCTAACGTGGTCTTGAGGACTTTGACCAACTACAACACACTTATCGGTGTGGCTAGGGACGAGAACTACATCACCAACGAGGAGATGGCCTCGCTGGCTGACTGGCGCATGAATCCTGAGAAGTGGTCGGACGAGAGAAGTTAATTTTGAATTTTGGAATTTTGAAATTTTAAAATTGAAAACGCGTAAGACGATTTTTTCAATCAGGGCGCTGATGACGGCGCTGGCGCTGATGACGGCGTTCTGTGTGAAAGCACAGGAGGTGTCGGATGTGTCATTCACGTTGAAAGACAAGGAACTTACGGTGACCTATTCGCTCGATGCACCTGCTGCCATACGGCTGAGGGTTGTGTCGCATATAGGAGACCAGATATATATCAGCGACCCCATACAGAACCTTAGCGGCGACGTGGGTCCCAAGGTTACCGCTGGTACGGAGAAGCGCATCATGGCTTACGACATGCCTGAGATACGTGGACTTGACACCAATGAGTTCCATTTCATTGTTGAGGTGGATGACGGCTCGGTGAACGTGTATGTCAACGACTATGTGCTTAAGATGCTGCCCGTGGAGGGTGGCTCTTTCAAGATGGGCTATGGCGGAAAGAAGGGAACTTTCTATCACTGTGAGTCGGCTGAACCAGCTCACAAGGTTACCGTCGGCACCTTCTACCTGGCCCAATACGAGGTCACGCAGCAGCTCTGGATGACTGTGATGGACAGCAACCCCTCGAAGTGGCAGGGCAACGACAGTCTTCCGGTGGAGTCTGTGTCGTGGAACGACGTGCAGGTGTTCATAGCGAGGCTGAGCCAGATTACTGGCTACAGATTCAGGCTTCCCACGGAGGCTGAATGGGAGTTTGCCGCACGTGGGGGCAACAAGGGTAAGGGTCATCTCTATCCAGGAACTTCGAAGAACCTGGAAGACTATGCCTGGCTGGGTGTGAACTCGGGCAACCATACACACCCTGTGGGCCAGAAGCTGCCCAACGAGCTGGGACTCTACGACATGGCTGGCAACGTGTGGGAGTGGTGCAATGACTGGGCTTCAGAATACACATCGGCTGAACAATACAACCCGCAGGGACCTAAGACGGGTGAGAACAAGATAGCAAGGGGTGGCTGCATGATAAGTCCAGCATGGGGATGCTCGGTGAGCGACCGCTGCTGGTATCTGCCCGACCACGGCTATGGCTTCTACGGATTCCGCTTGGCACTCGACTCTGTCGAACGCGACACGGAAGAGGAAGAGGAATTTTAGTTTCAAGTTTTAAGTTTCAAGTTTTTAGTTTTTAGTTTCAAGTTGTCAGCGGTTAGCAGTTAGTAGTAAGCAATTTGTATTGTCAATTCACAATTCACAATTCTGCGATTAAGGTGAGCGAAAAGCAAGCTCGCTTGTTTTTATGAACCGAAGCAGAATGACGCCGAAAGGTGGCACTTCACACTTAACAGATTACATCATGATACAGGTTCTCGATAAAAAGTTCAAAACGTATATTCCTGCAGCCGAGGTTGCAGAGATTGTCAAAGGGTTGGCTGCCAAGCTGTCGGAAGACTACAAGGGGCGGTTCCCGCTGATGATGCCTATATTGAACGGCACCATATTCTTTGCGGCAGACCTTCTCAGAGCCATGAAGATAGACAGCGAGGTGTCGTTTGTGAAGATGTCGTCGTATGCTGGCACCCAGAGTTCGGGGCAGGTGAAAGAACTGATAGGCTTCAACGAGAATGTGAAAGGACGCGACGTGGTGCTGATAGAGGATGTGATAGAGACGGGCATCTCGATGGACTATACGCTGAAGCGCCTCTGTGAGCTGAAGCCGGCAAGTGTGAAGATATGCACCTTGGTGTTCAAGCCTCACATGTTCCAGAAGGACTTCAAGATAGACTATATAGGTAAGGAGATTGGCGATGCCTTCATCGTGGGCTATGGCTTCGACTATAACGGACACGGGAGAACATATAAGGATATTTATGTGCTGGATGAGGATTGATGGGTTGGATGAGAAAATTTTTTTGAATTGATAAATCATAATGAGAATATGATGAAACGGATTAGTGTAGTTCTAATGATTGTGTGTGCGACGCTGGCTGTGGTGTCGTGTCAGAAGGATTTCGTTCCCGACAAGGGGCTTATGTATGGCACCTGGGTGGGGAAGGATGTGCATTACCGGTTTGACAACACATACAGGCCGTACCAACTTTTCGACAGCACAACGGTGCAGGTCAACGGCGCTTATTGGAACCCTGCCGAGGATGTGAACGAGGATGAGGCCATAGGATTGGTGTGGACACTCGACGGTGCCGACCTATTGGTGGTGAAGCAGATGTATATGGGAGGCAAGGTGCCGAATAACTATACTGTCACAGCACTGACGGAGTCGTCGATGACATGGAAGGACGACTTTGGTAACTCAACAACATTCACAAAGAAATGACAAGCGAGCAGACAGAAGTTAAACAAAAACGTAAGATGCCTAAATGGCTGAAGGCTACGCTTATATCAGTGGGTAGCCTGTTGGGTTTGCTGGTGGTGGCAGTGGCGGTGGTGTGCTGGCTGGTGTTCACTCCGTCGAAGCTGACGGGCATAGTGAACAAGGTGGTGAAAGATGTCGTGACCTGTGATGTGAACTTTGAAAAGGTCAGCCTTTCGCTTTTCAAGACCTTCCCGTATGCCGGGTTGGATGTGCATAATGTGGTGCTGGTCAATCCTGTTGAAGGTGCACCGAGCGACACGGTGGCACGTATCGACGACCTTATACTTGCAATCAACGCCAAGCAGTTTGTGTGGCATGGCGATATAGTGGTGAAACAACTGCTGCTTGAAGGCACCGAGGCCAACATATATGTCGGGGAGGACGGTACGGCTAACTACGACATACTGCCCCCAGACGAGGACACCACCTCGGAAAGCAAGCCGTTCAAGTTGCCCGAGTATATCGACATAGAAAAGGTGAAGATAAGCCACCTCAACGCCTGCTATAACGACTACAGTCATGGTTTGTTTGCTGACGTGAACGACCTGGGGGTCGATGTCAAAGGGCGATGGCAGGATGAAAAGGCCGACCTGGATGCCGAGATAAAGAGCAAGGAGTTGTCGCTGGTGACAGCCGACAGTATGCAGAACGAGAGACTGGCACTCTCGCTGTCGAGCCTCAAGTGCAAGGCAGACGGAAAAATGAAAGATGTCAAGCAGGCTGACGCCAAGCTGAAGATAAACCTCTCGGAGGTGGTGATGCACAGCTGCGACACTGCAGGAGCCGAGCTGCTCAGGGTGGCTTTGGACAAAGCGGAGTTGACGGCAGACGCATCGGGATGGCTGAACAATATGAAAGGAGAGTTGAAGCTGGAGGTGCCGAGTGGAGATGTGACGGTAGGGGGGATGGACTATGTGACGGAAGCGTTGAAAGAACGTAAGGACAATCTGCTGAGGGTAAAGGTGCCGTTCGGCGTGGATGTGGAGGATATGAAGCTGAACATGACAGATGCAGAGGTGGCTTTGAAAGAGTGGGCTGTAGGGCTGAGCGGAGATGTGGCTTTGGCAAAGGAGGGAAGGCCGCTGACGGTTGACTTGACCTTCAACACCAGCCGTTGGGACGCAGGGGAACTTATAAAGGTGCTGCCAGCCAAGTTCACTACCTGGAAGAAGGGGATGAATGTTGACGCCGACCTGCAAGTGACGGAGGGCAAGGTTGTGGGGGCTGTGACGGACAGCACGATGCCCAAGGTGGATGCCAGGGTGGAGTTGCGTGATGGCAAGTTCTACTATCCCAAGGCGGTGCCCTATCATGTGACGGGGATAGCGGCAGACGTGGTGGCCGACATGGATTTGAGCAGGGGGGGGGAGGCGAACGCAAGGATAGAGAAGCTGGACGCCGATGTGGAGAAGAACCATGTGAGTGTGAAGGGGAGCCTGAAAGACCTCACGGGACGACAGGATGTGGATGCTACAGTCAAGGCGAAACTCGATGTGTCGGACTTGGAGCCGTTGATGGACAGTGTGCCGGTGGATGTGAAAGGAAAGGCAGACATAGCGCTGCATCTGAGAGCGTTAGTGAAGGACTTGTCGGGGCTTGACCTCACGAAGATAAAGGCAGACGGGACTGTTATCATCGACAACCTGGACGTGGTGTATGACACGATAAACGCAAAGACTCCAAGACTGAAGGTCGATGTGCAGCTGCCGGCAGCAAGACGCACGGCTAAGGTGGGGGAGGTGCTGTCGGTCAAGATAAGCAGCCAGACGCTTAACGTGGAGATGCCGAACCAAAAGGTGACGGCAGAGTTGAGTGGAGTGGGCATAGATGTGGGGTTGTCGAATGTGTTGGAAAAGGGAACGCCGTTGGCTTTGGCATTTGACATAAAGACCGCCGCCGTGAAGGCAACTATGGATACCATCACCCTGCAAACCAACTCGCTGGCATTGGATGGCAGTATCAAATACGACTCGACGAAGCAGAACTTATTGAAGCAGCTGAACCCCGACTTGGACATAGACCTGCGCTATGCGAGGGTGAAAGTGCCGGGATCGCAGGAACCTCTGATAATGCCGCAGTTCAAGTTCAACTACAAGCCCGAGGAGTGCAAGATACAGAATCTGGACCTGCACTATGGACAAAGCGACCTGCACCTCAAGGGGACGGTGGCAGGACTGGAGGACTGGCTTAGCCAGGAGGCCATGCTGAGAGGAACACTCGACTTCACGTCGAACTACACCGACCTTGACGAGCTGCTCGACCTGATAAGCGGAATACATGTGGACAAGGACACGCTGGAGGCGCAGCGTAAGGAGGATAAGGTGTCGAAGGATGCCGATCCGTTCATAGTGCCTAAGGACGTGGATGTGAGATTGAACACGACGATAATGCACACATCGGCTTTCGGCAACGAGCTGAACAGTGTGGCAGGAGGTGTGTCGATAAAGGAGGGAACGGTGATACTTGACCAGATTGGTTTTGTGTGCAAGGCTGCGAAGATGCAGCTTACCGCCATTTACAAGTCGCCGAGGATGAACCATCTGTTTGTCGGGTTCGACTTCCACCTGCTCGACATACAGATTGCCGAACTCATCGACATGATACCGTATGTGGATACGATAGTGCCGATGCTGTCGTCGTTCGACGGCAACGCAGACTTCCACTTGGCTGCTGAGACTTACCTTAATGCGTTCTACAAGCCGAAGATGAGCACGCTGCTGGGAGCTGCGGCAATTACGGGAAAGGACCTCGTGGTGCTCGACAGCAAGACTTTCGACCAGATAGCCAAGCTGCTCATGTTCAAGAAGTCAACCGTGAACAAGATAGACACGCTGGATGTGGAGGTGACCGTGTTTGACAGGCAGGCAGAGGTGTATCCGTTTGTGGTCACGATGGACAAGTACCAGGTGTGTGCGGCAGGACGTCATACCTTGGACAACGCCTACAACTACCATTTGGAACTGCTCAAGAGCCCGCTGCCCACGAGGTTGGCTGTGGATATAAACGGAGTGATGCCCAAGCTTAACTTCAAGCTGGGTAAGGTGAAATACGCAGAGCTGTATAAACCTGAGAAGCATAACGCTGTGCAACAACGGACGATGGCACTTAAGAACATGATAAGGCAGTCGCTGGAGAGGAATGTGAAGGAGGAGACGAGGAACGCCAAGAGGTTTGATTAGAATGGGCAGGTTTGTAGGAGATTAACGAGTGACAGGGTGTTGGGTATGATAGGCAGAGTGATGGACGGTTGTGGGAGGTTGTCCGATTCAGGTCCGTATGAAGTCCGATTCAGGACTGTCTGGACACTTACAGGGGAGGCGAGTTGAGAGAGGGGAAAAGAGTCGGGGAGGAAAGGTGTAAACAAAAAGAATACAATAAAAGAAGATAAAAAGTAAGGTATGATATGAAAAGAATGGTAAGATTTTTTATTCTTGTGGCGATGGTTGTTGCGGGAGGATTGTACGCAAATGGGCAGGAGAGTGTGAAGAGCCCTGACGGGAAGCTGGAGGCGAAGTTTGAGTTGAGGGGAGGTGTGCCTTACTATTCGCTGAGCCGCGAGGGAAAGGAGGTGGTGAAGGCGTCGAAGATGGGGTTTGAACTGGAATGGAGGGATGATTTGGCGCATGGCTTCAAGCAGAGGGATGTGAAGCGGAGCACGTACGACGAGACATGGCACCCGGTGTGGGGGGAGGAGTCGAACATACGCAACCACTACAACGAGATGCTGGTGACGCTGGAGCAGCCAGTGGGGAGTGTGGAGAGTATGGACCATTCGACTGAGAAACGGCCTACGGTGATGCAGATACGTTTCAGGCTATATGACGACGGCTTGGGGTTCCGCTATGAGTTTCCCGACCTGCTGCCAGCCGACCTGTATCCGAAAAACACATACAACGCACTGGTGTGCTTCTGGTTTAAGGAGGAACTGACGGAGTTTGCGATGGCAGGCGACCACACAGCGTGGTGGATACCAGGGGACTATGACACGCAGGAGTACAACTATACCGAGAGCCGGTTGTCGGAAATAGCAAGTCTGTGGGAGGCCGGGCACAAGGACGGAGGCTGGCCGTGGACGGCATTCTCGAACACTGGAGTGCAGACGGCACTGCAGATGAAGAGCGACGAGGGTCTCTATATCAACATACATGAGGCGGCCACACTGGATTTTCCGACCATGCACCTTAACCTTGACGACAAGACGCTGACGTTCAGGGCGTGGCTGTGTCCTGACGCTACGGGATACAAGGGGAGGATACAGACACCGTGCAGGACTCCGTGGAGGACGGTGATGGTGTGTGAGAAGGCTACGGATGTGCTGAAATCGAGATTGATACTGAATTTGAATGACCCATGTGCGCTGGACGATGTCAGCTGGATTCATCCGGTGAAATACATGGGAGTGTGGTGGGAGATGATAAGCGACAAGAACTGCTGGAGCTACACCAACGACTTTCCGTCGGTGAAGATCGGCGAGACCGACTATGAGCATGCAAAGCCACACGGAAGGCATGCTGCGAACACGAAGAATGTGAAAAGGTATATAGACTTTGCAGCACGACATGGGTTTGACGCGTTGCTGATAGAGGGGTGGAACATAGGTTGGGAGGACTGGTATGGGAAGCAGAAGGAGCTGGTGTTTGACTTCCTGACTCCCTATCCCGACTTTGACCTGCCAGAGCTGAACCGCTATGCCCACGAGAAAGGCATAAGGCTGATTATGCACCACGAAAGCTCGGCATCGACGGTCAACTATGAACGCTGGATGGAGAAGGCGTACACGCTGATGAACCAGTATGGCTATGACGCGGTGAAGAGCGGATATGTGGGGACGATAATACCATACGGCGAAGGGCACTACAGTCAGCCGATAAACAACCATTACCACTATGCGATAGTGGAGGCGGCCAAACATCATATAATGGTGAACGCACATGAGGCTGTGAGACCTACGGGGCTGTGCCGCACGTGGCCCAACATGATAGGAAACGAGAGTGCCATGGGGACGGAGTTCAGGGGACGCATCAACCCAGGCCACACGACGATACTGCCCTTCACTAGGTTGCAGGGTGGGCCGATGGACTACACGCCTGGCATATTCGAGACAGATATGTCGAAAAACGCCTCATGGAGCAAGGAAAAGATGCGCCACACGATATGCAACCAGCTGGGACTCTATGTCACGTTCTACTCGCCATTGCAGATGGCAGCCGACTTTCCAGAACACTATGAGCCATTCATGGACGCATTCCAGTTTATAAAAGATGTGGCAGTGGATTGGGACACATCAATATACCTCATGGCGGAACCTGGAGCATACATAGTGACGGCAAGGCATCCCAAGACGGAAAGCCTGAACAAGGCAGCCGAAGGGGTGGGAAACCTGAAAGACGGGAAGAAAGGAGTGGTGAGCAACGCGGCACGATATGTGTATGGACTGCCTGAAGATGCGACAGCGGCAGACTTGAAGGGGAAGAAAGCGAAAGATGTGTGGTATGTGGGCGGGGTGACCGACGAGAACGGGAGAGAGGTGAGTGTGAAGCTGGACTTTCTGAAGGCTGGGAAGACTTACGAGGCTGTGATATATGCCGACGGGAAGGATGCATCGGGACTGGTGAACTGGGCAGGTGCCGACGACGGGAAATACAATCCACAGTCGTACACCATAACGACCAAGAAGGTGACGTCGAAGACTACCTTGAAACTGAAAATGGCCCCATGCGGGGGATTTGCGGTCTCGATAAGGGAGAAGTGACGTCGAAGAACATGGGCATAAAAAAAGAAGAAAAATAAATTAAAAAAGCAATAATATCATGAACGAAAAAATCCTGAAAGACCTCGCCCAGCTGGGCATCACCGACGTCAAGTCGCTTCACTATAACCCCACCTACGAAGAACTCTTCGACTTCGAGATGGACCCCTCCCTCGAGGGCTATGACAAAGGTCAGCTCACTGAGCTCGACGCCGTCAACGTAATGACCGGCATCTACACTGGTCGCTCGCCCAAAGACAAATACATCGTCATGGACGAGAACTCCAAGAACACAGTGTGGTGGACCACCGACGGCTACAAGAACGACAACCACCCCATGACGGAAGAAGTGTGGCGTCAGATGCGCGACCTCGCCAAACGTCAGCTCTGCGGCAAAGACCTCTTCGTGGTCGATGCCTTCTGCGGCGCCAACAAGGACACCCGCATGTCAGTACGCTTCGTCATGGAAGTTGCCTGGCAGGCCCACTTCGTCCGCAACATGTTCATCAAACCCACCGACGAAGAGCTCAAAACCTTCACCCCCAACTTCACCGTCTATGCCGCCTCCAAAGCCAAGGTGGACAACTATAAGGAACTCGGCCTCAACAGCGACACCTGCGTCGCCTTCAACGTCACATCACGTGAGCAGGTCATCCTCAACACCTGGTATGGCGGCGAGATGAAGAAAGGCATGTTCTCCATGATGAACTACTACCTGCCTCTACAAGGCATCGCTGCCATGCACTGCTCCGCCAACACCGACATGCAGGGCAAACATACTGCCATCTTCTTCGGCCTCAGCGGCACAGGCAAGACCACCCTCTCCACCGACCCCAAACGTCTGCTCATAGGCGACGACGAACACGGCTGGGACGACGATGGCGTCTTCAACTTCGAAGGTGGCTGCTACGCCAAGGTCATCAACCTCGACAAAGACAGCGAGCCCGACATCTACAACGCCATCCGCCGCAACGCACTCCTCGAGAACGTCACCGTTGACCCGAACGGCAAGATCGACTTCGCCGACAAGTCGGTCACCGAGAACACCCGCGTATCCTATCCCATCGACCATATCGAGAAGATCGTACGTCCCGTCTCCGCAGCCCCCGCTGCCGACAACGTCATCTTCCTCTCGGCCGACGCCTTCGGCGTGTTGCCTCCCGTCTCGGTGCTCACCCCCGACCAGTGTAAATACTACTTCCTCAG